>JAEEGF010043943.1_pt1 | contig 58199 bp, 49 predicted proteins | sample 9134171 | NCBI WGS metagenome assembly JAEEGF01 (sample SAMN16246542, study PRJNA631951) | gut metagenome | biome: gut microbiome; feature: rumen; material: AP-attached | host: Bos | place: Iran: Karaj | collected 2018-10 | reverse complement strand
TCAACAGAAATTTTGAATAAAATAAACTACCAGTCGGTAGTTTGTACAATCATTGAATTTTACCTTTTTTTCAGTTAAAATAAATAAAATATTCATATCTTTATCTGGTTATAGAGACCAGATTTTTAGAGGTAAAAATGTCTGCAGATAATTATGGCGCAAGTAATATACAGGTTTTGAAAGGACTCGAAGCTGTCCGCAAACGACCTGGTATGTACATTGGTTCAACAGGTCCTAGAGGACTTCATCACTTAGTTTACGAAACAGTAGATAACTCTATTGATGAAGCTATGGCAGGCTTTTGTGATAACATTGTTGTCGCACTTGAAAAAGATGATGTTTGCCGTGTAGAAGATAATGGACGTGGTATTCCGGTAGACATTCACCCTACAGAAAAAATTTCAGCCCTTGAACTGGTTTTAACCCGACTTCATGCCGGTGGTAAATTCGACAAAGGTTCTTATAAAGTTTCCGGTGGTTTGCATGGTGTTGGTGTATCCTGCGTAAATGCCCTTTCTGACTGGATGGAAGCAACTGTAAAACGTGATGGTCATATTTATCATCAGAAATATGAAAGAGGAATTCCAAAAACAAAAGTTGAAGTTATTGGCGATTCTGATGAACACGGAACAACAATCCGCTGGAAGGCAGACAAGACAATTTTTACAGAAACAACAACTTATGATTATGATGTTTTAAAAGAACGTCTTCGCGAACTGGCCTTTTTGAACAGCGGTATAAAAATCACATTTCGCGATGAACGCCTTGAAACTCCAAAAGAAGAAGTTCTGCAGTTCTTAGGCGGTATTAACGAATTTGTAAAAAGTATTGATATTGGCAAAACCGTTGTACCTCTTGAACCAATTTACATAAACGAAAATAAAGATGATGTAATCACAGAAATCTCAATGCATTACAATTCATCATATTCAGAAAATGTTCAGTCTTATGTAAACGACATTCACACAAGAGATGGTGGTACTCACCTTGAAGGTTTTAAGAACGGCCTCCGCTTTGTATTAAACAAGTTTTTAGATGCAAACGAAAAATTAAAAAAGCAGTTAGATAAAGACGAAAAACTTACTTACGAAGACATTTCTTCAGGTTTAACTGCAATTATTTCCATGAAAGTTCCTGAGCCAGAATTTGAAGGTCAGACAAAGGAAAAGCTTGGAAACACAGAAGTAAGAACAATTGTAGATCAGATTGTAAAAGAAAAGCTGACAATTTATTTTGAACAGAATCCTGCAGACCTTGAAGCAATTCTTAAAAAAGGTCTTGATGAAGCTAAGGCCAGAATTGCAGCCCGTAAGGCAAAAGACAACATGCGTAAAAAATCATCTCTGGATGGTTTTGGTTTGCCAGAAAAACTTTCTGACTGTTCAGAAAAACATGATCCTGAACATTGTGAAGTTTACATAGTCGAAGGAGATTCTGCCGGCGGTTCTGCAAAGAAAGGACGCGATCCAAAACATCAGGCTATTCTTCCTCTCTGGGGAAAAATGCTGAACGTTGAAAAAGTTCGTCCTGAAAAGGTAATCGATAACGACAAGCTTCAGCCGGTAATTGCATCACTTGGTGCAGGTTTTGGAAAAGACTTTAATATTAATAAATTACGTTATCACAAAATCATCATCATGGCCGATGCCGATGTTGATGGTTCTCATATTCGTACATTGCTTTTGACTTTCTTCTTCCGCTATATGCCGGAGCTTATTGAAAAAGGATATGTTTACCTTGCTATGCCTCCTCTGTTCAAAGTTAAACTTGGAAAGAAGGAGCCGGTATATTGTTATTCGGACGCGGAAAGGGATGCGGCGCTTGAGGCACTTGGCGATCAGCGCGATAAGGCAGAAGTACAGCGTTATAAAGGTCTTGGTGAAATGGATGGTGACCAGCTTTGGGAAACTACTATGGATCCTTCAAGAAGAAAAATGCGTGTTGTAACAATTCCAGATGCCATTGCAGCCGATAAGATTTTCTCTGTTTGTATGGGTGAAGAAGTAGAACCTCGCCGACAGTTCATTGAATCAAATTCAAGCTACGCAAATCTGGATATATAGTCTAATAACTAACTAACGATAATTAGTAAAAAAGGAAATAAAAATGGAAGAGATAAAAACAGCCGAAGGTGGCTCTCTCATTAAAATCCCTATTGAGGATGAAGTTAAGCAGGCATATATTGACTACTCAATGTCTGTAATTGTACAGCGTGCTTTGCCTGATGTTCGTGATGGTCTTAAACCTGTTCACAGACGTATTATGTACGCAATGGATACCCTTCATCTTGCAAGCGGTGGAAAAACAAAAAAATGTGCAACCATCGTTGGTGAAGTTTTGGGACACTACCATCCACATGGAGATGCTTCTGTATATGATGCCCTTGTTCGTCTTGGACAGGATTTTGCCCAGCGTTATACAACAGTAACTCCACAGGGAAACTTCGGTACAATTGCCGGTGACCCTGCTGCGGCTTACCGATACACCGAAGCAAAGATGTCTAAAATTACGGAAGAAATGGTTGCCGACATAAATAAAGATACGGTAGACATGATTCCTAACTTTGATGATTCTACAAAGGAACCTGCAGTTCTTCCTGCAGCCTTCCCTTTCCTTTTGTGTAACGGAACAACAGGTATTGCCGTTGGTATGGCAACCAACATGCCTACACATAACTTACGCGAAGTTGCTTCTGCAATTTCTGCATATATTGATAATCCGGAAATTTCCATTGATGAACTGATGACTCACATAAAGGGTCCTGACTTCCCTACCGGCGGTATTATTTACGGTACAAGCGGAATAAAAAAAGCTTATACAACCGGACGTGGAAAAATTACCATCCGTTCAAAGTTCAATATTGAAACTTTAAAAAATGGAAAAGAGCAGATTGTATTTACAGAAGTTCCATACGGAGTAAATACAACAAATATCATCAAAAGAATTAAAGAGTTAAACCGCGATAAGCAGATTGATGGAATTGTAGATTGTAACGATGAAACTTCAGACCGTACAGGTATGCGTCTGGTTGTTGAACTTAAAAAAGGAGCAATCACAAAAATCGTTCTTAATCAGCTTTTTGCCAAAACAGATTTACAGTCTAACTTTGGTGTTATAAATCTTGCCCTGGTTCCTCAGGTAAAAGAAGGCTGTGAACCACGTTATAAAGAAGCAGAATTAACCCTGCCTCAGACATATCTTAAACCTGAAGTATTAAACTTAAAGCAGCTTATCATGCACTTTGTAAATCATAGAGATGAGGTAATTACCCGTCGTACAATTTATGATTTAAAAGTTGCAAAACATAAGATGCACATTCTGGAAGCTTTAATTACTGCAATCAACAATATTGATGAAGTAATTAAGATTATCCGTTCGAGTAGAAATACAGAAGAAGCAAAACTCCGTTTAGGTGAAAGATTTGACTTTGATGATGAGCAGACAACAGCAATTGTTGAAATGCCATTAAAGAGACTTACTCACCTGCTCATTGAAGATTTACAGAAAGAAATAAAAGAGCTCCAGGCCTTTATTGATTATCTGCAGGATTTATTAAATCATCATGAAAAAATCTTACAGCTTATTAAGAGTGATACAAATGCTCTTGCAGAAAAATATGGAGATGACAGAAGAACTGATATCGTCTTTGATGAAGTAGAACAGATCAACGTAGAAGATATGATTAAAGACGAAGACATGGTTGTTATGATTTCCCGCCTTGGTTATATCAAGAGAGTTTCTGTTGATAAATATAAAAAGCAGAGCCGTGGAGGAACCGGAAGTAATTCAACAGCCTTGCTCGAAAATGATTATATCAATCAGCTCTTTATTGGTTCGACAAAAGAAAAGTTGTTATTTATAACTAACATTGGCCGGGCTTACTGGTTAAAGATTCATGAAATTCCTGAAGCAGAAAAAACAAGCAGAGGTTCAAATATTAAAGGCTTACTGCAGGTTTCTGCTGATGAAGAAATTACAACAATTGTTTCCTTAAAGGAATTTACAGACGAGCAGTATATCTTTATGACAACCTCTAAGGGAGTTGTAAAGAAGGTAAGATCTTCAGAATTCCAGAACGCAAAAACAAAGGGAATTATTGGTATTAAACTTAATGACGGCGACAAGCTGGTAAGTGCAATTCTTACAGACGGTAAATCTGAAGTTATGCTGATTACCCGCAGAGGAAAGGCTTTACGTGTTACAGAGGATTCTGTCCGCTGCATGGGAAGAGCCAGCTGTGGTATAAAGGGAATGAAGCTTTCTGAAGGTGACGAAATTGCTGCCGCAGTAAAAGTTGAAGAAAATTCAAACATTATCCTTCTTACAGAAAAAGGTGTAGGAAAACGTATTTCTTTTGACTACTTCTCTGTTCACGGAAGAGGAACCGGAGGTCAGCGTATATTTGGTAATACTGACGGTAAGGGAGAAATTATTGGAGCCTTAAATGTTGCAGATAATGATGAAGTCGTTTGCATGACAAGTCAGGGAAAAACTTTAAGATTTAAGGCATCCGAAATTAAGGAACAGGGCCAGGGAGCATCTGGTGTTAAGATTGTAAAAGTCAATGAACCGGATTATCTTGTTGGAGTAGACAAAGTTCAGGATAAGGATGAATAAATATTAACTACCGTTTGTTAGTTTAAAATTTAATATTTTAAGTTGACAAAAAAGTAGAATTATTTAATAATTAAATTATTACAAAAGGGTATGAATTAATTTGAATTAATTCTAGGGTGATTATACATCAGGCAGAAGCTGATCGATTAATTTCGGTCAGCTTTTTTTGTTTTAAAAAATTTCCACAGAGTCCACAGATTTATCCACAAAACAAAGGATGAAAAAAAAGTTATCCACAATTTATCCACGACGGTGGATAAGTCCAGGTCTGTCTGCAATGTCATAAAGATAAGGTCCATAACAATGTTTCACGTGAAAAGTCCAGTATAGCAGATGAGCTTTGTTTTTATGTTTTATTGTGTTTCACGTGAAATATGTAAAATATCCGTGGAGTATATAAGCCTGCCTGGTGGAAGTGACTGTTTCACGTGAAACGGTTTTTTGGAAAGAACTTCCCGGGAGTTTGAAGTTTAGCATGTTTCACGTGAAATATTTCTAATTTGAAGACCTTTGTAATGTGATAAGTAAAAGGATTGTGTTTCACGTGAAAAGTCCTGGACATTTCTCATGAACGTTGATTTGTGTTGCACTGTGTTTCACGTGAAAACTTTTAAGCGTAGAAAGATTGCGTATCAATAAATACTAATCCTGGTTTCACGTGAAACAGTATTAATCCGGGGTTTTAATTATTAATTTCAAATAACAACCGTTTGTTAGTTTAAAATTATTTCTAACAATCGGTTGTTAGTTCGTATGTTAGTTCATATTTGTAATATGCAAAAAAAACGGGGTAAACCGTCCGGCCTACCCCGCTTATCTTATGCTTTACTAAAAATTATTTAGAAAGCAGTTTATTTAAGCTGTTTACAAAGTTAATAGGATCTTTTACTTCCATACCGGCAATCATTAATGCCTGTGTAAACAAAACTTCAGAAACATCAGCAATTCTTGCTTCGTCCTCAGTATCTTTAAGAGCAGCAACAATTGGATGATCTCCATTTACTTCAAGTATAGGTTTTAATTCTGGTCCAGGCTGTCCCATAGCTTTCATCATCTGAATCATCTGGTAACTAGGATCATTTTCATCTACAACGATACAAGAAGGGTTTTCTCCGCTAAGGGTCTTGGAAAGTTTTACATCCTTAACCTTGTCGCCAAGTGCTTTTTTAATCTTTTCTACAACAGGTTTGAAAGCTTCTTCCTTCTTTTTGGCATCTTCTTTGTTTCCAATAAGATCTTCATCTGAACCACTGCGGTTTACAGCTTTAAGTTCATATTCGTTCTTATACTTACCAAATCCTGGAATAACAATGTCATCAATATCATCATCCATGATAAGAACTTCGAAACCTTTGTCTGTATATGCTTTTACAAGAGGATTTGCCCTAAGATTCTTTTCATCACTGCCAGAAATGTAGAAAATTGCTTTCTGGTCAGCCTTCATTCGCTGAACATAATCTGCAAGGCTTGTGTAATTTCCTTCGCCGCTTCCACTTGCATCTGTAGACTTAAAGCGTACAATTTCTGCAATTTCATCGCGGTTTGAATAATCTGAATAAAGACCTTCCTTCATAGGGCGGTTGAAGTTCTTTACGAATTTTTCCCATTTTTCAATGGCTTTCTTGTCTTCATCCTTTCTGTCAGCTTCTGCAATCTTCTTTGCTTTATCTGCAGCCTCGCCCATCTTCTTAAACTCGCTTAAAAGCTTTTTAACACTTGCAGATTTAATATTATCAAGAATTCTGTTCTGCTGAAGGATTTCACGGCTTACATTAAGAGGTAAATCTTCAGAATCGATAATACCGCGTACAAAGCGCAGATATGAAGGTAAAAGTTCACGATCATCATCAGTAATGAATACACGTTTTACATAAAGCTTAAGTCCGCTCTTGTAATCTGCCTGGTACATATCAAATGGGGCTGTCTGAGGTACAAAGAAAAGTGTTGTGTACTCCTGAGTACCTTCTGCGTGTGTATGAACATAGTGAAGAGGATCCTGGCCGTCGTGACCAAAGGTTTTATAGAACTCATTGTAGTCTGCTTCTTTTAATTCACTCTTTGGGCGTTTCCAAAGTGCACTTGCAGAGTTTACCTGATCAACCTTACTTTCACTGCCTGTTTCTTTTCCCTTATCATCATATTTCTTCTGTTCGTAGTGAAGATAGATTGGGAAGGCAATATGATCAGAATATTTTTTAATAAGTTCTTCAATCTTCCATCTTGAAGCAAATTCTTTACTGTCATCATTTAAATGCATTTCAATAGCAGAACCGCTTAATTCTGCATTATCAAAACCATATTTTTTTGCGGCTGCACTGTCAGCGGCAACTTCTTCAATTTCGTAAGAGTTTGTTCCGTCTGAAGACCAGTGCCAGATTTTTCCGTCACCGGCAGCTTTACGGGTGTAAACATCAATTTTATTTGCTGCCATAAAAGCAGAATAGAAACCTACACCAAACTGACCGATTAAGGCAGAATCTTTAGAAGCTTCTGCAGTAAGCTGTTCCATAAAAGCTTTGGTTCCGGAACGGGCAATAGTTCCGAGGTTATTTGTTAAATCCTCGTCAGTCATACCAATACCAGAATCCTGTACAGTAAGAGTGTTGTCTTTTTCGCTGAAAGTGATGTCGATTCTTGGGTCGAATTTTACAGACTTGTAAGCATCATTTGAAACAGTAAGATACTTAAGTTTGTCCAAAGCATCAGAACCGTTAGAAACAATTTCCCTAAGGAAAATGTCTTTATTTGAATAAAGTGAATGAATGATAAGTTTTAGAAGTTGATTGACTTCTGTCTGGAATTCATATTTAGCCATCTAAATAACTCCTGAAAATTTAAAAAATTTTATGTTAACTTTTAAAATAATAAGAAATTTAGTTAATCGGCAAATTTATTTTTTTTCAAAAAGTGCTATTATATGCAGTATGATTAATAGTTTGATTAATAATGAAATCTTTATTTCTATGGTATCTAGTATCCAGTTGCAGCTTGTTTCTCTCGTTTTTCTTATTATTCTTGTAATCAGTTATTTTAAGAGAAAAAAACTTCCAATACTTTCTACAAAGTGTTTTTCGTCAATGATGATTTTTTCTCTGGTCTTTGTAATTTTAGATGCCTGGTCTTCTATTATTCCTTTCTTAGAGCTAAAACAGTTCTGGCAGATAAGAATGATTTATCAGCTTAGAAGTTATTCATATTTGTCTGTAACAGTTTCCATTTATCTTTATGTTACCCTCCTTCTTGGAAGAAAACAGAGGCTTACTCCGAAAGAACGTATTCAGATTTTTGGAGTTTATATTCTTGGGATTATAGCAATTATGCTGGCTCAGTTCCGTTCTTCGGTTGATACAAGCGGACACTTTTCTTTTACAGCAATGAACATTACTACCAATGTGGTAGTGCTTATTTTTGCCTTCAGAACTATATTTGATACTGTTAAATATTCTATAAAAAATCCTAAGGCATTTTTTAAAGGAAAAAGAAAATACATATTCTGGACTACAACAATCTGGATTGCAGATTCTCTGCTTCAGCTGGTAAATCCCTTTAATACAGTTTTAAGCCTTGGTATTGCTTCCATGAGTTTTATAATGTACCTGGGACTGGAAACTCCCGGAGATTTTATAGACAGAGAAACCGAAGCCCTGAATGCCACTGCCCTTCGCCTTATGCTTGAAAACCTTACAACAAGAAAAAGGCGCTTTTTTATCTTAAATATTGATATTGAAGATTTTGAATCTATTGAAGAAAAATTCGGCGAAGCAATTGCCAACCAGTTAATTGCTAATGTTGGAGACTTTATCAATACTTCTTTTGATTGTCCTATCTTCCGGGCTGAACCTAACTCTATCACCATAATAGTGATGCAGAACAAAAAAAATGAGCACTTTTATTTAGTTGATAAAATGCTTAATTTTATAAAGGAAAGAATGGATCAAAGCTGGTGGGTTGGAGAAAACAGCTTTTACATTTCTTCTCATTGTGACTTTATTTTCTATCCAAATGATGTTCCTGAAAATCTTTCAATTCATGATTTTATGCGTCTTATTGATGACTGGCATTCTTATTCAGAAGAGACAGGCTTCTTGCGCAGAATAGACAGCAAACTTATTGAAAATAGAAACAGAGAAGCAAAGATTGTTCAGCTTCTGTCTGATGCAATTAATAGTGATGGAATTGAAATGTACTACCAGCCTATCTACGAAATCAAAACAGAAAGGTTTTCTAATTTTGAAGCCCTTGTAAGATTAAAGAATACCAGCACTCTTGGTTTTGTCAGCCCTGAAGAATTTATTCCAATTGCAGAAAGACACGGCTTAATTATGAAACTTTCCAATATGATTTTTAATCAGGTTTTTAATTTTGTTAGTTCAAACAAACTAGAGCAGGCAGGACTTTCTCACATTGAAGTAAATCTTTCCGGCCTTCAGTCAGTAGATGCCCAGCTCCCTCAGCAGATGGCAGCCCTGATGGAAAAATATAAAATTAATCCAAAAATTGTTAATCTCGAAATTACGGAATCAATAGCCATTACTTCAAGTTTTATGCTTAACAAAAATATGGATGAACTTAAAAAAATGGGCTGCTCTTTTTCTATGGATGATTTTGGAACCGGCTACTCCAATCTTTCTCAAATAGCAAAAGTAAACTATGAATTAATAAAAATTGATAAGAGCCTTTTGTGGCCCTGCTTTGAAAAAGAAAATACAAACAGTGCAAATGCAAAAGTAATTCTGGAAAATATGATTAAGATGATTTTGATGCTGGGCAGGAAGATTGTTGTAGAAGGGGTTGAAACTAAAGAGCAGTATGACTACCTTAAAAAGTTAGGAGTGACTTACATACAGGGTTACTATTTTAGTAAGCCACTCCCTTCTTCAGAATATCTGGATTTTTTACGACAAAAATAAATTATAATTTATCTGCAATATCGTAAATGAGTTTTTCTGATTTTTCCCAGCCAAGGCAAGGGTCTGTGATTGATTTTCCGTAACAGCCTTCGCCTGGTTTCTGGGCTCCGTCTTCAATGTAAGATTCAATCATGAAACCTTTTACCAGCTTGCTTATGCGGTCAGACTGCTTGCAGGAATTCAAAACATCAAAAACAATTCTTGGCTGCTCCAGAGGTTTTTTGTTAGAGTTAGAATGGTTAGTGTCTATGATTACTGCAGGATTTGTAAGGTCTGGTCTTGCTTCATAACAGTCGCATAAACGAGATAAATCTTCGTAGTGGTAATTAGGAAGATTGTTTCCATGCTTGTTTGTAGAACCTCTGAGAATTGCATGAGCCCAAGGGTTGCCCTGTGAATGAACTTCCCATCCGCGGTAAATGAAAGTGTGTTTGTGCTGAGCTGCCATAATTGCGTTCATCATTACGCTTATATCACCAGAAGTAGGATTCTTCATTCCAACTGGAACTTCAATTCCAGAGGCTGTAAGTCTGTGCTGCTGGTCTTCAACCGAGCGGGCGCCTACAGCAACGTAACCAAGAATATCATCCAGGTATTTGTGGTTTTCAGGATAAAGCATTTCGTCAGCAAAAATTAAACCGGTCTGTTCAACAGCTTTCATATGCAGTTCGCGGGTTGCAAGAATTCCCTTGTACATATCTGGTTTTCCGGTTGGATCAGGATTGTGTAAAAGTCCTTTATAACCTTCTCCGGTTGTTCTTGGCTTGTTTGTGTAAATGCGTGGAACCAGCATGATTTTATCTTTTACTTTATCCTGAACAGGAATGAGTCTGTTCATATAATCTAGAACTGCAGTTTCGTTATCTGCTGAACAAGGTCCAATAAATAAAACCTTACGGTTATCTCTTCCTTCAAAAATTGCCTTTAATTCAGCTCTCTTTTTTTCTACAATTTCTGCAACCTTTGCTGTTACAGGAAACTGTTCCTTTACCTCTGCCGGGATTGTTAATTTTCTTTCAAATTCCATGTTCATATTTTTACCTCCAAAGTGTTTTTTATTTTTTATTAAATAAAGCACGACGTTTTGTAGAAAGCTGCATTTTTGCTTTTAGGCCTTCCTTGTCATCCTGTTTGAGCATTGTACGAAGAGTTTCCATTTCGTTAATAAAAAGATCCATCTGATGTAATAAGGGTTCCTTATTCATTAAGAAAAGTTCACTCCACATTTTATCGTTGATGTTTGCAATTCTGGTTAAGTCTCTGAAAGAGTCTCCAGTGTAGTCTACCAGATGGGTGTTATCGCTGCAGTCCATAAGGGCAACTGCAATAACGTGTGTTAATTGTGAAACAAATCCAATCATCTGATCGTGTTCTTCAGGAGTCAGAATAGAGATTCTCTTAAAGCCCAGAAGTCTTCCTAAATCTTTACACCATTCAATTGCATCTGAAGTGTTCTGAGGAGTTGGTGTTACAATATAGTTGGCATTGTGAAAAATTGAATCATCACTGTTTTGTACTCCATAAACTTCACGTCCTGCCATAGGATGGGCTGCAATAAATTCTACATCCTTACGAAGAACCTTTTGAATGTCATAAACAACGCAGGCTTTTACACCGGTAACATCAGTAATTTTAATTCCGGGTTTGAAGTAATCCTGATTATCTTTTATCCACTGCAAAAAGATATGCGGATAAAGGGCAAAGATTATTACATCAGCCTTTTTTATTAATTCAGGATTTGGAAAATCATCACCTTCATCAATAATGTTGTTAGTCAAAGCAAACTGTATTGATTCCTTGCAGGTATCAATTGCCATCAAATGGTAGCCTACCCTTTTTAATCCTTTTGCGTAGCTGCCGCCCATCAGTCCTAAACCTACAATTAGAATGTTCTGTTTATTTATCCATTCCATCTGATTCTCCTTCTATGTCGTAATCAAATTTAATTCCTAAATTTTTAATTCGCTTAAAGTAATCGGGAAGACTTTTTTTAACGGCAGAAATGCCTTCTATTCTTCCTCCTGTTTGTGTAAGCAAAGTGGCAAGGCTCATAACAATTCTGTGATCATTATGTCCCTGTAAAACTTCTTCCGGCCTTTTTAATTCAGACTTATAGATGACTATGCGGTTTTCTTCCTGCAAAGTTTTTATGCCGAATTTTGCAAGTTCCTGACACATTACCTGGCCACGGTTGCTTTCTTTAATGGCAAGTCGTTTTGTGCCGGTGAATTCGCCGCCATTATGAGCTGCGGCTACAACAAATAAAACCGGGCCTAAATCCGGGCAGTCTGAAATATCAAGGCGGGCAAAATCTTTGCAGAGCGCATTGAAGTATGGAAGGTAAACTTTATCTCCCTGTAAAGAGTCTTCCCTTAAACCATTAATTTTAACCTTTCCGCCAAGAGTATTCAGGGCTTCAAAGAAAGCGGCATTTGAATAATCACCTTCAACGTAAGTGTCTGTATTTTTGTATTTTTGATTTCCTTTTACTAAAAGGGTGTTTTCGTTTATCCAGGCAGCTTCAATTCCAAAATCCTTTTGAACCTGAAGAGTCATATCGATGTAAGGTTTGCTTTCAATAGATTCTGTTAAGATGATTTTGCTGTCTGCATTTAAGAGTGGCAGGGTGAATAAAAGTCCTGTAATAAACTGGCTGCTTATGTTTCCGGGAATTTCAAAATCAGCTGCGTGAAGTTTTCCCTGCAGGTAAACTTTTCCATCTTTTTGTTCCAGCTTTATTCCCTGGCTTTGGCAGATTTTTTCGTAAACAGAAAGCGGTCTTGTCATTAAGACCTGGCTTCCAGAAAAGACTGAAGGCTTGCCCTGCAGCATGGCAAGGGGGATAAAGAAGCGTAAGGTGGAACCTGATTCATTGCAGTTAAAGTTCAGGGTCTGGGAAGCAGAGTGGGCTTGCGACTGGCCCTGGGCAGGAGTGTGATCCTGGGTCTGCGACTGAAGAGCAAAACCGGGATTTCCTCTAATGGTTACTGTATTATTTTCTATTGTGTATTGGGCCCCCAGTTCCTTTATGCAGGAAAGGGTTGCCTTTATATCTTCAGAAAAATCAACATTCCGTATTATACTCTGGCCTTCTGCAAGTGCAGCACAAATGAGGTTACGGTGGGCCATACTTTTGGAAGGCGGGCAAAGCATTTCTCCATTTGCTTTTGATGGATAGATTCTCATTTATTTATCTCCCGCCTTGGCAGCACTATTTTTGAAATCATTTTTAAAAAAATCCAGAGCCTCTATATAGCCTTGAATTCCGTGGCCTGTAATTGTTTTTACACAGGCATTCCTAATGTAACTTACCTGTCTGAAATCTTCCCTTTCTTCTACTTTAGAAATGTGAACTTCAACCACAGGAATTTTAACAGCCTTTGCTGCATCCAGGATTGCGATGCTTGTGTGCGTATATGCTCCGGGATTAATTACAATTCCATCAAATTTTCCAAGACACTTTTGAATCTGAGTAACAAGGTCTCCTTCGTAATTTGACTGATAGCAGACAACTTTTACTTTATTGTCTTTACCCCATTTTTTAATGTTGCCAATAAGGGTTTTAAAATTTTCTGAACCGTAAATGCCTGGTTCTCTGATTCCCAGCATATTGATGTTTGGGCCGTTGATAATTTTAATCTTCATTTTTATATCTCCTGGGTAAAAGCGGTGATGATTGATTGAACTGTATTCTGTATATTGTTGTCGCTTTTTATGTGAAAGTCTGCTGTGCTGGTGTAAATTGGATAGCGCACCTTGTATAAAGCTTCGAGCTTGTCTTTCGAATTGGAAAGGGGTCTGTTTTTTGTAGGGCAGATGTTTTCAAGATCGCGGTCTATAAAAAAGATTTTTCCATTATGCTTCAGGTGAATGATATTTTCCTTTTTAAGAACTGCTCCGCCTCCGGTTGCAATAATTACATTATTTTTGAGGGAAAGTTCCTTACAAACATCACTTTCTATCTGGCGGAATTTTTCTTCACCTTCTTCTGTTATGATTTGAGAAGGAGCCTTGCCCGTAAGGCGAAGAATTTCTTTATCTGTATCGAATAAGGTCATATTTAATTTTTTAGCAATTTCTTTTCCAACGGTAGATTTACCGGAACCAGGCATTCCGGTTAAAACAATATTCTGTTTTTTTCCAAGAAGATTTTTGTAAATTGTATCTCCCCTGGAATTAAAAAGTTCCCTGTCAAAGAAAAGTTCTGCTGCTGCAATAGCCTGCTGTACCAGCATGTAAAGGCCGCCCTGAGCTTTTATCTTTTTTTCCTGCGCAGCTAAAACCAGATTTGTTCTTAAAGGATTATAAATAACATCTACCAGTCCCTGCAGCTGTGTAAAAGAAGATAATTCTATAGGACATCCTTCAATATTTGGGAACATTCCGCATGGAGTTGTATTAATTATTATCTGAGCATCTGAATGCTGTTTTACAGCTTCTTCATAGGTGATTGTATTTTCTGATTCTTTTCTGCTGACAATAAAAATACTTGCAGCGCCAAGATTTTTTGCAACGGCTCCCGCTGTTTTACTGGTGCCTCCGGTTCCTAAAATTAAAACCTTCTTCTGATTAAGATCCAGTTTCATGCTTAAAATAAGACGTTTAAGACCTATAAAGTCTGTGTTGTAGCCGTAAAGTTTTCCCTTTTTATTTACAACTGTATTTACAGCCCCTATCTGTTTTGCATTTTCATCAACAAAATCAAGATATGGAATTACATCGCTTTTATAAGGGATGGTTACGTTAATTCCCTTAAAGTCTTTGCCTTTAATAAAAGAAACTAATTCTTCCCTTGGGATTTCTTTAAGGACATAATCATAATCGCCTATCTGATTATGAATTTCTTTTGAAAAGCTGTGTCCTAATTTTTCTCCTATAAGACCGTATTCCATTATCCTGCTCCTCTATATGCCGAAAATTAATTTATCAATCCTTAGAATCCTGACAATCTAAAGCGAACCAGTTTGACCCAAATGTGCTTTGCAGTATGTCATACAAAACAAGGGCTGTTACAGAATCAATTACAACTCTGGCCCTGTGAATAATTGCAGGATCATGTCTTCCTTCAATTTGAAGTTCGCTGTTTTTATGTTCTTTAAAATCTATTGTGTTCTGCTTTTTATAAATTGATGGGGTTGGCTTTACAGCGCAAGAAAAAAGTACAGGCATACCATTTGTAATACCACCGTTAATTCCGGCATTATTGTTACTTGTGGTAATAACCTTATCTCCGTCCATTCTAAACTCGTCGTTATATTCGCTGCCTTTAAGATTTACCTTATCAAAACTAGAACCAAACTGGATTCCTTTAACAGCTGGTACGCTGAATACAGCGTGAGAGATAAGGCTTTCTAAAGAATCAAACCAGGGCTCCCCTACCCCGGCAGGAAGTCCGACTATAGCAGTTTCAAGGATTCCTCCCACACTGTCGCCTTCTGCTGCAACTTCCTCAATTCTGGCTTTCATTTTTGCTTCAGAAGCTTCTTCAATTACAGCAAAATTCTTTTGATTTAAAGCTTTAATCTGCTTTTTAAGCTCTTCTGTATTTTCAGAAAAAGAAAGGTCTTCTATTCCGCCGCAGCTTTTTACATGACTTCCGATTATGATTCCCTTTTTATTCAGGGCAGGAATAACAATAGCTCCGGCCGCAACTAAGGCAGCTGTAATACGTCCGCTAAAATGTCCGCCTCCCCTGAAATCCTGAAAGCCCTTGTATTTGCATTCTGCGGTAAAATCTGCATGGCCGGGACGGGCAAGGTTTGCAGTTTTAGAATAATCTTTACTATGCTGAACTGCATTTGGAATTAAAATACAAAGTGGAGTTCCTGTTGTATAGCCGTTATAGGCACCGCTTGCAATCTGGAACTGGTCGGCTTCAACTCTGGCAGTAGAGATTTTTCCGGAAGGACGGCGTAAATCTAATTGATGATTAATAAAATCTGTATCAATTTTTAAGCCTGGCATAAGGCCGTCTAAAACACAGCCGATATATGGGCCGTGACTTTCACCAAAAATTGTGTACTGTAAACTGTTTCCAAATGTGTTTTTCATCAGCTTATTCTCCTTGAATTTGAGGGAGCAGATTTTTTATATCCTGAATAGACATGTCTTTCATTTCAAAGCTGCCTGCTTCATTAACAACAATTGTTGAAATTCCGTTTTCGTTAGATTTTTTATCGTGTCCGATTGCGGAACAAACTTCTTCTTCATCAAAAGTGTATTTTACCGGAAGCTTTAATTTTTTAAGGACAGGGATAAGTTCTTCTTTTACTTTTTCCGAAGACATACAAATCATGCCAAGGGCAACGCACTCTCCGTGGTAAAGTTCCCCTTTAGACGAAAGTTCAATTCCATGGCCTATTGTATGACCAAAGTTCAAAACTTTTCTTAAGCCGGCTTCTTTTTCATCCTGTTCTACAACATTGGCCTTAAGCTGTACGGAACGATAAATAATTTCTTCCAGCATTTCTACCGGGTCACCATTTTTAAAAAGATTGAAAAGTTCTTTATCGAAGGTAAGGGACATTTTCAGGGCTTCTGAAAGTCCGTTTGATATTTGTCTTTCTGGAAGGCTTTTTAATAAATTAACATCAATTAAAACTTTTTTAGGCTGCCAGAAGGCACCGATTATGTTTTTTACATTTCCAAAGTTGACGGCAGTTTTTCCACCGACAGAAGAATCTACACAGGAAAGAACTGTGGTTGGAATATTATAAAAATCAATTCCCCGCATGTAAGAAGCGGCTGTAAAGCCTGCCAGATCACCTGTTACTCCTCCACCAATGGCAACAACGCAGTCCTTACGGTTGAAATTATTTTTAAGCATCAGGTCAAAAAGATATTCCATGGTGCTTATGGTTTTATGATCTTCGCCGCATTCAAAAACAGCGATTACCGGCTGCTTACATTTTTTAGAAAACTCTTTTGCATATTCAGCAGGAACCTGGCTGTCGCTGACAATTAAAACCTTTCGGTTCAGATTTAATTCTTCTTCTGCTTTTTTGAAGATTCCTTTTTCAATTACAACATCATATGAATTTTCTTTTAAATTAACTTTTACAATTTTCATATTCAGGTCCTTAGATTTCTATTTCCTTAGAGTAATGACCAAGTATTTTTACCTGCTCACATTCTTTTTTTATAGCCGAAAGTAATTTTTCTCCCTTATCAGAAAAGAGGGAACCCTCGCCTTCAACGTAAAAATAATACTGCCATGGAATATCTTTGATTGGACGGCTTCGCAGAGATTTTAAGTTGAAGCCTAAATCTCCAAAAGATTTAATTGCCCGCGCAAGAGAACCCGGAGTATTTTTGATGGTGAACATCATCTGGAAAATACAGTCTGCTTTATCACCAATTTCTTTATTAAGAACTCTGCTGAAAACGGCAAAGCGGGTTGTATTCTGGGCATTCTGATTTATGCTTTCTTTTATTATTTCAAGTCCGTATAATTTTGCAGCATCAGAACTTGCAATTGCCGCAATTGATTTATCATTTAATTGTGAAACTTCTCTGGCGGCCATGGCTGTATTTACGGTGGTTTCTACGCTGTAGCCCTGGCTGTGTAAAAATTCTGTACATTGGTCTATTGCCTGCTGATGGCTTATAACTTTTTTGATGTCCTGTAATTTGCTGCCCTTTATTCCAACCAGGCACTGGGTAATTTTAAGATTGTACATGCCGGTAATAAATAAGGGACCATTATGCATTAAGTCAAAAACCTGTCCTACATCTCCGGCAAAAGAGTTTTCGACCGGAAGAACTGCAAAATCGCAGGTGCCGTCTATAACAGACTGGTAGGCCTGGTCAAAAGAAGAATAGGTTGAAAGATTTCCTTTTGGGAAGATTCTTTTTGCTGCTATGTTAGCCCAGGCGCCTTCAATACCGCAGTAAGCAATTTTACAGCCTTCAACAAGATAAGACTGATATTTTTTTGAAACATTCATCAAATCTTTGATGAATTCAAGATAGTAGTTTTTGTATTCAGGATTTTTTATGTAATCAACTTCCCTGGAACAGATTTCTTCTTCACGGCTGCTGTCAAAAATTTGCAGACCAAACTGTTTTTTATACATAGCAATTTTTTTTGCTGCATCCATTCTTTCTTCAAATAAAGATGCAAGCTTCTGATCAATTGTATTAATCAGTTTTCGGCTTTCTTCCAGGTCTGTCATAAATCGCCTTCCTTAAAAAAAAATTTACAAAAAAAAAGCGGTTCTACTCTTCGTAAAGAATAGAACCGCTTATTATTCGCATGTTAGTAAGCTATCTGTTCTTTACTGAACTGAGGAGAAATAAAAGTAAAAATAAAAGGAATAAGCAAAGTGTTTCATAAAGTATTTTTACCTCCATTTCTATAATAGCTTAAATGCATTATATATTTTTTAATAAAACTAGGTCAACAGAAAATAATAATTATTTACTTGCAGGATGTGCTTTTTGTGCAGCAAGAACATCTTCTTCTGTAGCCTGTACCCAGTACTGGAATACCTGAATAGGTCCAACTGTTCCTGCCATTGCAAGAGTTGGCTTTGTTGCCTTGTATTTTTTATTTACTTCGCCGGCAGCTAAATATTTAATAACACAACCATACATTTTTCCATTACTAGGATCGATGATGTTTCCGTTTTTCCAGTTTCCGTCAGATTCTTTTTTCATATTGAAAATCCATGGAGTTCCAACTGTAGTCATTTTGTTTACAGCACCAGAACGTGGGAAACCTTTGTAAGATTCCTTACATTTGTCTGCAATTACATCCTGTGGATCATTTGTAGTTGCAGCAATAGTTCCAAAAAGCATTCCGTTTTCTTCGTAGATTCTCCAGATAGCAGTAACTTCGCCGGTTTTGTCGTCAATACTTTTCCATAATCCGCATGCTGGATCAGCAGCAAAAAGAGCAGCTCCTAAAACTAGTAAAGAGCCTACCATAGCCAATAATTTTTTCATATTCATCTCCTATAAAATAATATGTCTATATTCTAACAAGGTTTTTGCTATTTGACTATTGCTAATAAAAAATTTAATATTCAAATAGTCATGGATTTGGAATTTATAAAAAGTGTTATTCCTATGTATGTTTCAGCAGCAGGATTAACTCTTAAGCTGGCTTTAATAGGAATTTTATTTTCTCTTCTGCTTGGCCTTGTTTGTGCCCTTATAAAATATTTTAAGATTCCTTTTTTTTCACAGTTATGCAGTATCTACATTGAATTTTCAAGAAATACCCCTCTTTTAATTCAATTGTTCTTTCTTTATTTTGCCTTCCCAAGAATGGGAATAAAACTTTCGTCGGTACAGTGTGCCATAATTGGTCTTACCTTTTTAGGCGGTAGTTACATGGAAGAAACCTTCCGCTCAGCCCTTGAATCAGTTTCAAAAATTCAGATTGAAAGTGCCCAGTGCATTGGTCTTACCAGAAGACAGATAACCCAGTATGTAATTCTTCCCCAGGCTATTTCGGTTTCTATTCCGGGCTTTTGTGCAAACATAATGTTCTTAATAAAAGAAACCTCAGTATTCAGCGCCGTAGCTCTGGCAGACTTAATGTTCGTTGCAAAAGATTTAATAGGCTTATATTACAAAACTGATGAAGCTCTTGTTTTGTTAAGCATCGCATATTTAATTTTATTACTGCCGGTTTCTTTACTGGCATCGTTTGCAGAAAGGAGGTTACGTTATGCTCAATTCGGAAAGCGTTAAAGCAATAACAGATGCCTTTTCTGTTTTAACAATGGGAACAAACTTTCAGCGTCTTTTAGGAGGCCTTTGGGTTACAGTCTGGATAGCCCTAGTTTCTGTAGCCTTTTCCATCATTCTTGGCATGCTTCTTGGTATGCTGATGACCGTAAAAAATAAGGCTGTCAAAATAATCTGTAAAATATATCTGGAATTTATGAGGATTATGCCTCAGATGGTTCTGCTCTTTATAGCTTATTATGGCTTAACAAGAATGTTTAATATTTCTTTAAGCGGGGAAGCAGCAAGTATCCTTGTTTTTACCCTCTGGGGCACAGCAGAAATGGGAGACCTGGTAAGAGGTTCATTAGAAAGCGTACCAAAACACCAATATGAAAGCGGTCGTGCGCTCGGCCTTACCGAAAGACAAATCTTTTTCTATATCATCATACCCCAGACTCTTCGTTCCTTAATTCCTTTAAGCATGAATCTTATTACCCGAATGATAAAAACAACATCACTGGTAGTTTTTGTCGGTGTTATAGAAGTAGTAAAAATCGGACAGCAGATTATTGAAGCAAACAGACTTACAAAACCTACGGCAAGTATTGCAGTTTATTTTGTAATTTTCATGATGTATTTTATTGTCTGCTGGATTTTAAGTCTTGCAGCCAGAGCAATAGAAAAAAGACAGAAAAGATAAGGGGGGCAGAAAATGTCGCTTTTGGAAATAAGAAATATTAAGAAAACTTATGATCAGAATACAATTATTAAGGATATTTCTCTAAAAGTAGAAAAAGGCGAAGTTATTGTTATTCTTGGCCCTTCCGGCTGTGGAAAATCTACCCTGTTAAGATGTATAAACGGCCTTGAAAGTATTCAGGGCGGAGAAATCCTTTTGGACGGCGAAGTCATTTCTAACCGTAAGAAGGATATGCATCTTATCCGTCAGAAAATTGGAATGGTTTTCCAGAGTTATGATTTATTCCCTCATCTTACAGTTATGAAAAATCTGCTGCTTGGACCAAAGCATGCTCACGAAATGAATTTTGATATGGCCGAGGTAGAAAAAGAAGCTAAGATGCTTTTAGAGAGAGTTGGCCTTGCAGATAAGGCAAACGCCTACCCTCGTCAGCTTAGCGGCGGACAAAAACAGAGAGTTGCCATAGTTCGTATGCTTTGTATGCATCCTGAAGTTATGTTATTTGATGAAGTAACTGCAGCCCTGGATCCGGAAATGGTAAGGGAAGTTCTAGATGTTATGATGGATCTTGCAAATGAAGGAAAGACAATGCTCATTGTAACTCATCAGATGCAGTTTGCCCGTGCAGTTGCAGATAAAATCATTTTTATGGATGGCGGCGAAATTGTAGAAACAGGAAGTCCAGAAGAATTCTGGACAAATCCTAAAACTGAAAGGGCTAAAAAGTTCCTGGAGAACTTTGAGTTTAAGCGCAGGAACTAATCATAACAATTACTTCTGGCAATTATTCAGATTATTTCTTTTTAAGCTGTGAAATGATGATTGCGGCAAGCATAATCACACAACCCAAAAGTTCCCAGAGACCCGGAATTCTATGAAGTACCAGACCTTCTGCCAGAAGGGCAAATACAGATTCCATACACATCAATAAAGAAGCTATGGTTGCTTCGCAGTATTTTTGTCCCACAATTTGTAAAGTATAGGCTATACCGCAGCTTAAGATTCCGGAATATAAAATGGAAGGCATAGCGTTCTTTATAATCATTAAATCAGGATTTTCAAAAATAAACATTAAGATAAGGGAAATCATTCCGGAAACAAAAAATTCTACGCAGGAAAGTTTAATACCATCGCATTGTGGAGAAAATTTTTCCAGCAGCAGGATTTGAATGGCAAAAAAGAGGGAGCAGCCTAAGGTAAGGATATCACCAAGATTAATGCCGCCAAAGCCTTCGGTTTTTATGCACAAAAAATATAAACCTGTAAAGCCTAAAATAATGCTTATCCAGGTAAGTAAAGGTACGCGTTTTTTAAAAAATAAACCGATGATTGGCACCAGAAACATGTACATTGCAGTTATGAAGGCAATTTTACCGGCACTTTCTTCGTAAACGAAAGCCCACTGCTGCAGGTTTGTTGCAACGCATAAGGCAAGACCGACAATACTTCCATAAAGCCAGATTTTTTTATTGTCCTTTTTATGCTGAAGTTCCTGATCTTCTGAACGATTCTTTTTATCTATTTTGTGTCTTATATAAATAAAGGGAAGCAGAACAAAGGAACCCATCAGAGTTCTGATAGCCTGAAAAGTAAAAGGGGCGACTCCCTGGTCTGTTCCAAACCTTTGAGCCAGAAAAGATGTTCCCCATATGAAGGCTGTGAGTAAAAGAATAAGAATTCCTTTAAAAGATGTTCTAACTGCAGGCTGATTTTCTAAGTTTTCCATAATAAAAAATTATAATGAATTTTAGAAGGAAGGGCACTATACTATTTATATGAAAAAGATATTAACTGTTTTTATATTTTTAAGTTTTTCACTTTCTGCATTTTCGCAGGTGTTTAAAATCAGCAATACTTTTGGTGCAAATGAAAATACACTTTCTGGAGTAAATTTTTTTGAAGGTGATTATTTAAGTTTTGCAGACAGGATTCAAAGCGACTTAAAGACTAAATATGTAAGTGGAAGGGCCCGCCTTGATTTTTATAATTTAAATTTCCTGGATAAGAAAAAATGGACCGGCGATGAATATAAAGCCCAGATTCTTTTTAAGGGTTATTTACAGGCCGGAATTCCTTATATTTCTCTTGTGGCAGGTAATTCCTTTTTTTCTAAGTTTGATATTAAAGCCTCGGAAGTTTTTCCTCTGGATGAGGTTCCAAATTACGGAAAGGTATTAAAAGACGGTATTGGGCTTTATTCTGAAATTAATTTTGATAAGAAGAATAAACTTTCGCTGGGTGCTGCGGTTGAGTCCGATACAATTTTTGCAGGCGAAGATTTTGCCCTCGATTTTGGTTTTGATTTTGTTCAGAAAAATACTTTCAGCCTGGGAGCCAGTATTCGTGATGTAACACAGGGAGCTTTTGGAAAATATTCGCTTTTTGGCGGCTATTATTTTAAGGATTTTAAGATAACTTCCGGTTTTATTTATAATAATACAGATGAAGATATTCTTCCTTACGAAGCAAAATATTCTTTGCAGCTGGGCTTCTTATATAAAAACAAAGATAATGGAATCAGGGCTTCGCTGGCACTTGTTTCTGCCCTCAATTCAGAATATCTTGCTGCTAAAAAGCAGGTAACCAAAAATTATGATTATGATGCCTTCCCTTTTATGGCTGCAGCTTCTTTTGATTATGATTTTTCTAATGGACTTGAAGCGGGTCTTTTATTAAAGTTTTCTGATCTGATTGGTGAATATAACTGCGGAAGCTTTGTTTTGTATCCGCACATAAATTATGTTTTCTGTAATGATTTGCTTGAACTGGACGGCGGTCTAAAGTTTGATTTTAATAATTCAGGTGCAAGCCGTCATTTAGATTTCAGTCTGCCATTATCATTAAAGATAAGCTGGCAGACATCAAAGTAAGAGATTATAAAACTGCAATGCCGTCGTAGTCATTGATTGCGACGGTAAGGTTTCCGTTTCTTGTTCTTATTTCGTCTATAAAAGCCTTAACATCGGTTTCAGGCTTAAATACAACATCATAAGAGATTGTAAAAAGAGTTCCCATATTTGTAGTTTTTACTTCTCTGATTGAATACTTTTTCAGATTCTTTTCAAAAATATCATCGAAGGTTCCCTTGTAGTTCATGTTTTCAGGGATTGTGATTTTTAAAAGCTGGTTCTTTTTTTCAGGCCATTTCTGCTCACAGAAAACAAAGAGAATTGTTACTACAATAGTAAGAACAAAGCCTTCAACATAGTTGCTCAGACCTAATACAATTCCAACTGCCAGAGTAAAGAAGACATAAAGAATATCTTTAGAATCACCTGGAATACTTCTAAAGCGTACTAAAGCAAAGATTCCGGCCAAAGAGACTGCTTTTTTTAAGTCTGTGGCAATAAATGGAATAACTACAGTCATAATGACTGGTAATAAAAAGACTGTAATAGCAAAATTTTTAGAATAGTTTTTATTTTTATGTCCCAGGATATAACCTGACATAATTACAAAACCTGCTATAAAGCCCATAAGGATGTTGAAAAGAATTTCTTTTTCTAAGGCTCCAATCTTAAAACCTTCTAAAAAATCCATAAATTAATGCTCCTCTTGTTTATATAATTTATATTCTGCACCATATTTAGAAAATGATGTATTAAAAATCTTCCTTGAAGATAAAAACTGAACAAACCATAAAGGAAAGGCCTTAAAAGCCTTTGCTTCCATAAGCCAGGTACCTGGCGGAAGAAGCTGAGTGCCACCTGCAGGCAGCTCTAAGCCCAAATCAGTACGCCTGGTTTGTATATTTTTATCAATAGTCAGGCGGAAGTCGGAATTGTTCTTTTCGAAGAAAGCCAACCGGTCGTAAGAAATAAAGACTTTAGGTTGCAAATTATAGAATTTCATAATGTAGTCTATTTCTTTAAAAACCTGTTCATTAAGATTTGAGTTTTCCGGTTTTTTGCCGTCCTTAAAATAAGCATAGGCATCTTTTAGAATAACCGGAGTTCTTCTTTTATTTACAAGACTGTTAAATTTCTTTTTGCTTTCTAAGTAAACTGTATCGTTAAGCCCTGCCTGGCCGTAACTTCGTAATCTGATTTTCTCCTTAAAAGCAGGCTTTTCAAGAGATCTTACAATGAGTTCGTCATTTATAGTATCCAGATATAGATTACAGATGGAATAAGTCTGGCCATCTTTGTTAAAGGGGTCGCTGTCCATGTGCTGATCAATTATGGAAAGCAGGGCCTCTTTATCTTCATTTGAAAGCAAATATTTAATTTCTTTTCTGTTAAATACTTCTATTGCCATTTCTTATATTATACATGATTCTAAAAAAAAGTAGGTATAAAACTGATGTTATATAACACCTCTTTATTTTACGGATGGAGTTGATTTACTGCTTCCCAAAGTAACATTTTCTAGGGTATCTTCTTCCAGACATAGTCCGTTAAAATCACTCGAAGGAATGGTTGGTGATGTATAAACAGAATATGAGGAAGAAGAAGAGCTTGTAAAGGAAGGACAGCTCATTACAAATAATCCAAAAGATGAAGCTGGCAGAGAGTATGCATAAACAGTTTCAGAAGAAACCTGGACAGCGACGTTGCTAAAGCTTGAACTTGAAGAAGAAGAGCCTGGTCTGTTGTTTCCGCCGCTGGAAGAAGATCCGGAAAAATAAAGGATTTTCTGGCTTCCGCTTGTATTGTATTCACTGATAGCCATAGAAGAGCCAGATGTTCCTGCAATTATTCCTCCGCTTACATAGATTTTACTTCCTGAATCAAAGGAGTCTTCTGAACCGGTTGGTGCATAGGAAACAGCAACTCCATCCTGAATATAAAGATTTCCGTTGCAGTCTATTCCATCACCCTTTGCTGAATATACATAAATACGGCCGCCCTTCAGGTAAAAAGAAGCAGAAGAATCACTTACGTTTATACCATCATCAGTTGCTTCTATACTTGTACTTCCTCCACTAATATTTACTAAAGATGCTCCTTCAATTCCTTCTGCAGCAAAGGTCACAGACTGACTGCTATAATAAGTACCGTCTGCATCATAGTAAGAGGCAGTTTTCTGAGAGTCATTTGTATAATTTGTTACTCCGTCTACAGAAAGAGTATTAGTACCTCCGCTAATATAAACTAAAGAAGAATGAATTCCTTTTCCGTTGTAAGTACTTATATTAATCTGGCCGCCATTTATGTAAACAGAACTGGTAGAATCATCGGTCTCGGTTGCAATGCCGGAAGCTTTTCTAAAAGATGATGAAGAAATATCTCCTTCTCCGCTAAAAGAAATAGTTCCATCATTAATAACTACAGAAGAATCAGCATAAAGGCCGTTTTTACCATCTGAAGTTAAAGTGAGGCTGCCTCCATCAATAGTTAGAAGGGCTTTACTGGCAATACAGTTTTTATAAGCTTGTGTAACAGAAAGGCTTCCGTCACCGCAAATAGTCATAGAACCCTTACAATAAAGACTACCCTTGGAATCACTGCCGTTTGCATTAGCAATGCGGGAACTTGCGCAGGTAGAAGCAGAATCACCATAACCATAGCCGAATTTTCTTCCGTCCGTAAAAGTATTACTGCCTTCAAGCATTACAGATGCGGGAGCCCCTTTTGTAATTTCAAGGCATGGAAAATCTGTGGAAGTAAAAGTTATATCTGAAAGGCAGACTCCAACTTCTGTACTTCCGTCTGTCTGAATCCTGATTCCACCGATTATATCTGTGTCGTTTGTGCCGGAAAAAGAAATTATTAAATTTTCGCTTACGTTTTCAAGGTTGATGTTTAACTGTCCTGTTGAAGTGCCGTCAGAACTTTCAAGGGCAATAAGGGCGGCCAGAGATGTTTCTGCCTCGCTTGTAGAAATTGGGGTAAAAGTCGAGTTATCTTCGGAGTAAGTACAGTCAGAAACATTTATATAAAGATCTGCCTCGCTTGAAAAATATGCGGCTCCACTTGCAGATGGATAAGAAGTGCTGGGACTAATGCCTGTTTTACATGAAATTGATAAAAAAGAAATAAAAAGGATAGTGATAAAATATTTATAGAGACCCTTCATAAAAACTCCTTATATAAAAATCTTATAACTATAATTATAAAACCGGATTTTTTTTAAAGAAATGCAAGACAAATTACTTTTTTTTGTCGAAAAAGTTGAATTTTTATACAAAAAATTGATAAAGTAAGAGATATATATAAAGTAATAAAACATGAATTAGGAATTTGTGATGGAAACAATTAACGATCTTGGAAAATATACTTTTCCAGCTTTGCTTGCAAACTCAATCAAAAAATTCGGCGAAAGGCCGGCTTTAACTCTGGTAGGAGGAAATCCTGTTACTTATGCAGAAATTGGTCAGAAAAGTCTTGAACTTGGAAAGATGTTAAAGGGACTTGGCCTTAAGCCGGGAAACAAAGTTGCCATTTATGGAACAGGACGCCCAGAATGGGGTATCAGTTATTTTTCAATTGTAAATTATGGAATGATTGCAGTACCTTTACTGCCAGATTTTTCTGAAACAGAAGTTGCAGCAATTTTTGAACACTGTGGCGTAGATGCAATTTTTGTAGAAAGCAGATTATTTACAAAAATTGAAAAGCTTGGAGACAAACTTCCAAAGATAGTTATTAATCTTGAAGATTATACAATTATAAAAGGAAGTGATGGAGTTAAGAAAAATCCTGAAGATTTTAAAGATGTTTCAGAACCAGAAAGCAATGTTCAGGAAGAAGATACAGCATCCATTATTTATACTTCCGGAACAACAGGACGTTCAAAGGGTGTTGAATTAACTCATAAAAATCTTGTATGGACCAGTATACAGAGTCAGCATTGTCACCGTGTTTACAAGGTGGACAGAACTCTTTCTTTCTTACCTTTAAGCCATGTTTATGAATTTACAATCAGTTTTTCAATGCAGATCTTAAACGGTGCCTGTATTTATTACCTTGGAAAACCTCCTGTTGTAAGTGCCTTGCTTCCAGCTTTCAAAATTGTAAGGCCAACAATTGTTTGTTCAGTTCCTCTTGTAATGGAAAAAATCTACAAGTCATCGGTTCTTCCAACTTTTAATAAAAATGGCCTGATAAAAATAATCTATAAGATTCCTGTGTTTAGAAAGCTCTTAAACAGGGTAGCCGGTAAAAAACTGATGAAGACTTTTGGCGGAAGTTTAATCTTCTTTGGCATCGGTGGTGCCATGATTGATCCAAAAGTTGAACGCTTTATGAAGGAAGCAAAATTCCCTTATGCAATTGGTTATGGACTTACAGAAACTTCTCCATTGCTTGCAGCATCGGGTCCAAAAATTACAGTTCCGGGTTGTATAGGAATTTCGGTTCCAGAAGTTGATTTAAGAATTAATAATCCAAATCCTAAAACAGGAGTTGGCGAAGTTGTTGCTAAAGGTCCAAATGTAATGAGGGGTTACTACAAAGATCCTGAATTAACAAAGGCTGTATTTACAGGTAAAGAAGATTCTGCCGGCGAAGGTTATTTTAAAACCGGAGATCTGGGCTTATTTGAAATGCATCACAAAAAGCCTTATCTGGTTTTAAAGGGTCGTTCAAAAAATATGATTTTAGGTCCTAGCGGCGAAAACATTTATCCTGAAGATATTGAATTTGTATTGAATCAGCATCCTTTAATTTCTGAATCTTTAATTGTAGAAGATGACGAGGGGCTTGTTGCTTTAGTCCAGTTTGATGAAGAAAAAGTAAATGCAGAAGCAGAAAAGCGTGTAAAAGAAAAATTCAAGCTGTCTGATGTTCCTGAAGCTGTAAAAGAGATTGGAGAAAATGTTTCACAGGCTGTACAGGAAAAGGCTGAAATTTTTAAACAGAATGTTGCTTACGAAAAAGAACGTATTACCGGCGAAATTAAGTATTATGTAAACAGTCGTGTAAATAAAAGTTCTAAGGTTGGTAAAGTAAAAGAAGTAGCAGGATTCGAAAAAACTGCTACTCAAAAAATTAAACGCTATCTTTACGATTTACGTACTAAAGTACAGGATAAGAAAAAGAAATAATTATTTTCTCATTAAATCTGCAAGAGTAACACTGTCCAGGTAGTTTTCAACAAGTTCATCAAGTTTAGACCACAGTGGCAGTGTTCTGCAGACTGACTCCCTGCTGCAAGGTTTGGCATTTTTTTCCAGGCAGGCAACAGGAGACAGAGTTCCTTCGGTTAATCTTAAAATATCACCTATTTTATATTCAGAAGGCGCACGGTTTAATTTGTAGCCGCCGCCTTTTCCATGAACTGCATCAACAAGTCCGCTTTTAGAAAGCATAGTCATAATAGCTTCAATATATTTTTGGGAAATATCCTGGCGTTCTGCAATTTCCTTTAAAGGAATTCTGTCTTCTGAGGAATGTTCTGCTATATCAATAAGCACTCGTAATGCATAACGTCCACGGGTTGAAACTATCATTTATATTGCCTCCTATAAAACCTATTTTAAAGCTTTCCACCTTCAACGACAAGAGCATCGGCATCTGAATTTTCGCCGTAAGTCTTGCGCAGTGTAGCTTCGTAATCCTTGTGGAAGAAGTTTTCTGAACCAAGTTTTACAATTTCATCATTAATCCATTTTAAGAGACTCTCGTTTCCTTTTGTAACTGCAGGTGCAATTGTATCTAAAGAACCTAAAGAATCAATTCCAACAGCAAAACCAGGATTTTCAATAGCCCATGCTAAAACTTCTGTGTTGTCTGTAGAAAGTCCAACTCCGCGGCCATCAAGAAGAGCGTTATATGCTTCTGAATACTGGTCAAACTTAAGAAGGTTTACTTCAGGATAATTGTTTGTAAAGAAAGTTTCTGCAGTAGTTCCCTTAGAAATAATTAAGGTTTTGCCTTTAAGCTGTTCAACACTTGTAATAAAGTCTTTTTCGTTAGAAACAACGCCAAGAGCACATTTCATATAAGGGAGTGCAAAATCAACTTTTTCGCCGCGCTCAGGAGTAACTGTAAAGTTTGCCAGAACAAGGTCAACCTTACCAGTCTGCAAAACTTCTACACGTGCAGCAGCTTCAACAGGAACGTATTTTACTTTTACGCCTAAATCTTTTGCAATGCGGTCTCCAAAGTAAACATCATAACCCTGGTATTTACCATACTCATTAACATAACCAAAAGGTTTTTTGTCGCTGAAAACGGCAATCTTAATGACACCAGATTTTTTAATCTGCTCTACACTTCTGAATTTTGCCTTTGAAAAAGCAGGAAATGTAATTAAAGCCAATAATAAAGTAACTAGAATTTTTTCGAATGATTTTTTCATATTTTGCTCCTTTATTTGAATGTATCTGAAAGATGTCTTTTTTATACTCTTTATAACCTACTATGTCAATAGGTTATGTAAAAAGAAATTCCTGCATTTTTGTCTTGTTAGCATAACTTTTTTGGAGTAAATTTAAGGTGATGATAAAAATTGAAAATCTGTCAAAAAGTTTTGGAAATCATACTCTTTATACTAATCTTTCCCTAACAGTCGAAGATGGAGAGATTCTTGCAATCATAGGGCCTAATGGCTGCGGAAAAACTACCCTTCTTAAAATAATTGCAGGACTTATAAAGGCAGATTCAGGAAGCATAGAAAATACATCAAAAAAGGTTGCCTTTGTTTTTCAAAATGACCGTCTTTTACCCTGGCTCAATGTTTACGAAAATATAAAGCTGGTAAACAATAAAGAAGACAAGAAAAAAATAAATGAATTAATAGAGCTTACGGGACTTTCCGGCCTTCAAAATTACTATCCTGAGCACTTGAGCGGGGGACAGAAACAGCGCTGTGCAATTGCAAGAGCCTTATATTACAGCGAAGAATTGCTGCTTCTGGATGAAGCCTTTAATAATCTTGACCAGGAAATTAAAAAGAAACTGATTGCAGATGTAAAAGCCATAAATCAGGCAAGTAAAACCAGTATTATTTTAGTTACACACAATATGGAAGAAGCAGAGCTGCTGGGGGCACGCATAGTAAGACTTTAATAAAGATTTGAAGTGCGATAGCCTTTAAAAAAACTAGGGCTGCCCGTTTAAGAAACTCTTTTAAGGCAGCCTTAGATCCAAAACTGTGAATAAAACATGAAAGGTTGTTTTTGAAATTATTATTAAATCTACTTTATTAATTTATTCTTAAATTGTTATTAAATCTAGCTTTCGGGTATCGTTTCCCGTCCACGTTTATTATATTAAGTCTGAATGATGTAATTGCGAACTACATATTTATGTAAAAAAAACAATTTATTATACTACATTAAAATGTAGGGGGTGATGTAGTAATCTTGCAGTTTTTTTGTCATATGTTATAATTATTTTATGGAAAAGTCTGAATACAGTTACGAAGATTTAATAGATATAGTTCAAAACTTGAACTCAAAGTATTATTTAACTGATCTTTGGGCCGCTAAAGACGCATTTTTAGAACTTCCGAAAGAAAAATGGGACCCTATTTCTATTATTCCAGGCCTTGTTTTAATTAAAGTCATGGAAGGAAAATATGATGAAGCCCACGAATTCCTTGAACTTATTCCCCACGATGTAAACGCAAAAAAATCATATAAATATACTTATAATAATACAGGAATTGCTATTCCAGACAGCAATAACGAAGTTTTTCATGACTATATATTTGAACTTGGAGTTTTACATAAACGTGTTACCTGTTTTACTTTTACAATTGGAAGACCCAGTGTAATAAACGGATTTAGAGATTTTTCTCCTTTCTGCTCTGTTATGAATAACTATAAAAACTTATTTTTGCAGGTGCTGAACATTCTTTATGGAAGACTTGCAGGTCCAATGTTTGATATTGCAGAGGCTGAATATCTGTATTTAAAAAATGAATGCATGTCCTCCCTGCTTAGTATTGTTTCGCAAATACCGGTTCTTGAAAAAAAAGGAGATTTCAGGCTTCTCTTTGTTGCCCTTTCTTTACAGATGAAGCTTCTTCTTGCAAACGGCGAAATTGATTCTGCAGAAAAAATGATTGTGCAGATAAAAAAAAGAATGGGGAAAGAAGGTAATAATGAGCTTTTTTATAATATAAAAGCCATGGAAACAAAGTTTAATCTTTACGAAGGAAAAATAGATAAGGTAGAAAGCTGGATTGAAAATGACGGTCCGGATGAATTTACAAACTTTAACATGCTTGATTTGTACCGCTATCAGGTAAAGATGCGCTATTACGTTTTAAAAGAAAAATTTATGGCGGGAATCTCCCTTGCAGAAAAGCTGCGTCCAATTTTACAGAAAAGCCAGCGTTATATGGATTTATGTGAGATAGACCTTCTTCTTGCAATGGGAGGCTACAAGGCAAACATGGAAGATAAATGCTTCGACTGTCTTGAGAGGGCTCTGGACTATATTCAAAAGTATAATTATCTTCGCCTGGCTGGAGATGAAGGCGAACCAATGTTGAAAACCTTAAATCTATATAAAAAGAAGAAACCGGATACAAAATATCTGCCCCTCGTCAACGAAATTATTGAAATATGCAGGAAAACAGCAGTACTTTATCCTAATTATTTAAAAACACCATTTACAAAAGAAGTAAACCTTACAATTTATGAAATTGAAATATTAAATTTATTGTCTCAGGGCCTTACTTATGATGCCATAGCAACCCAGTCAAACATAAGTATTAATACAGTACGTTACCACATAAAAAAGATATACGAAAAACTGGAAGTTAATTCCGCACAGGAAGCTGTTGCAAGGGCAAAAAGCTTAAATAAATTATAGATTATGTAAATTGCAGATTATGGAAAAAACAGAACTTAGAAAGCAGATAAAAAAACTGGCAGAAGAAAATCAGGACAGTATTAAAAAAGATTCAGAAAAGATTTGCAAAAAAATACTGGACCTGCCCCTTTATAAAAAATCAAAAATCCTTCTTGCTTATATGGCTTTAAAAGATGAGGTCGGGCTGGAAATTCTTATTGAAGATGCCTTAAAAGATAAAAAGAAAGTATTTCTTCCAAAAATCGATTTAGAAAAAGGGAAGATGGATTTTTACCGCTTTTTTAATGAGGAAAGGCTTTGCCAGGGGGCCTATGGCATTCTGGAGCCGGCTAAAGACAATGCTTTTAGGGAAGAGCTTTTCAGGTGGGACGAGATTAGTGCAAAAAGTGATGAGATATTAGTTTTAGTTCCAGGAAGGGCTTTTTCTAAAAAGAAAGACAGAATGGGCCGGGGAAAGGCTTATTATGATACATATTTTACAGGTCTTAAGGATAAGGTAACTTTGTGTGGAATTTCTTTTGACTGGCAGCTTTTTGAAGATATCCCCTGCGAAGAACACGATTTGAAAATGGATTATGTAATCAGTCCGGGGGAAGTTATACTGTAAAAGCCGGAAGATATGAAGATAGAGCTTTAAAACAAGGAAGCCGCAGATACAATAAAGCATAAGCTTACTAATATCTGCGGCTTCTTTGTCGCTTACTGATTATACTTTACTGCTTTTAATGACTAAGGTCAACTTTATCTGCTTTTCCTTGAAAAAGTGAATTTTTTTTATTACCTTTAAAGGTATATATACTTTTAATAATAGAGAAAAAGAGAAATCAAAATGACTGAAAAAATTGATGACGATATTATTATTACAGATGGAACTATACAGGATGTAAACGAAGACAATATTTTTGATACTCTTGCACCCATAAATAACAAGCAGAAAGACAGTAATAATGCACTTGCCATAAATGATGATTATTTTCAGCAGGCAATGAAGTTTCAGCAGATAATGATGATTTATGAAAGTGCCATTAAGCAGATAGAAACAAAACTGGATATTTTAAATAAAGAAAGCAAGGTTGGAAGAAAAAGAAATCCTATCGAAACCATCAAATCAAGAATTAAAACTCCGGAAAGTATAGCCAATAAATTAAAGCTGAAAAATCTTCCTGTATCTTTTGATTCTATGACAGAAAATCTTAATGATATTGCCGGAATCCGGGTAATTTGTCCTTATATTTCAGATATTTATAATGTGCGTGATATGCTCTTAAAACAGCCGGATATAAAGCTGATTCTTGAACATGACTATATTTCAAATCCAAAGGAATCCGGTTACAGAAGCCTGCATATTGTAGTGGAGATTCCTGTATATCTTTCTAAAACAGTTCATCTTGTAAAGGTAGAAATTCAGTTAAGAACTATTGCCATGGACTTCTGGGCAAGTCTGGAGCATGAATTACACTATAAAAATACTACCAAAGTACCAGAGAGTGTCAGACGCGAACTATACCGGGTCGCCGAAACAATAGCGATGACCGATCGCGAGATGGAAGAAATTGCCCTTGAATTACAGGCCCTGGATTAATCATGACAACAAAAGACAAGGTATTAAAAATCTTATTAGACAATAAAGACAGCGTACTTTCCGGCGAAAAAATAGCAGACCAGTGCAGTGTAAGCCGGGCTGCCGTTTGGAAGGCAGTAAAGGCCTTACGGGAAAGCGGCTACACCATAAAGGCAGCAACCAACGGAGGTTATGTATTAGTTTCCGGAGACTATTTTTCTACAGAAATCTTAAAGGCCGAAGTAGAAGAAAACTTTCCTTTCTTAAAAAATGCCCGTATAGAAAGCTTTGAAGAAATAGATTCAACGAATTCTTATGCAAAAAGGCTGCTGGCACAGGCAGAAAATCAAAAGGATTATCATAATTCAATTATTGTAGCGCAAAGTCAGACGGCTGGAAGGGGAAGACTTGGCAGAAGCTTTGTTTCGCCGGCCGGAACAGGAATTTATGCTTCCATGATTTACTGCCCTCAGGGTGGAATCCAGGACCCGGCAAAAATAACGGCTTTTTCTGCGGTTGCCGTATGCAGGGTCCTTAAAAAGCTTTACAAGGTGGAGCCAAAGATTAAGTGGATAAACGACATCTACGTAAACGATAAAAAGGTGTGCGGAATTTTAACGGAAGGTTCTGCCAACTTCGAAACGGGAATGATTGAATCAGCAATAATAGGAATTGGAATAAATATAAATAATAATGCCCTTATAGAAACGGAAGAATTAAAAAATACCGCGGGTTCAATCCTCGGTAACGAAAAAAACACGGTGTCGCGCTGTAAACTTGCTGCCCTTGTTGCAGGAGAAACCCTTGCCATACAAAACGAAGCTCCTGAAGAATTAATAAAGGAATATAAGGCTCTTTCCTGTACAATAGGAAAAAAAGTTCTTGTTCATCCTGTGATTGGCGATAGCAGGGAAGATTATTATGCAGAAGCAGTAGATATAGATATCAAGGCCGGATTAGTAGTTTTACTGCCCGATGGGACAAGAAAAACTCTTAATTCCGGCGAAGTATCCTTACATAAATAAATTATAAGAAGAATAAAGAGAAGAAAAGATAAACGCTTCCTAAAAGGAAAATAAGGTTTCCAATCATATGGAAGTATTTAATTTTTCTTGCGTAGTAGAAGAAGAAGCCAATAAAATAAAAGAGGCCAGAAAGAATTAACATTGTAAAGCTGATTGTAGAAAGTGATTCGAATAAGTTCTTAATAAAGATAAGTCCTACAAAGCCGGAAATGGCAAATAAAAGACCGTTTACTTTTCCGAATTTATTTCCTGCAATAGCATAGAAAAGAATTCCTGTAAAATCTAAAGCCCATACGATTCCAAAAAGAACCCAGCCAAGAACACCCTGAATCTTAGTGATTGTATAAGCGGTGTAAGCAAAGCCGATTATTAAATAGGCAAAAACGTGAGAGAGTCTGTCAAAAACCTGTTTTGCTACAAAATTTGTAAGGGCATGGCTTAAAACAGAGAATAAATACATTAAGAGCATTGATGCACCAAAGAGAGAGTAGCATACAATTGTTAAACTCTTAAAATCCATTCCATCACGAATACCGATTGTATCAAGAATAGCTGTTGCTGCAATAAAGATTGCAACGCCAAGTCCCTGAATGATGGCACTTCCAATTTCTTCGGAACTTGTAAATTTACGTTGTTTTTCTGAAAGTTCTATTTCTTTTCTTTCGCGTTCAATACGTTTTTCTGCCCTTTTTCTGGCTTTTTCTGATTTTGCAAAGTCAGCGGCTGCATATTTTGCCTTTAATCTTTCAGGGTCTTTAGCATATTGAATGTTTAATTCCCTAACCTGCTGTTCATAATCATGTTTAAGCTGCTGCAGTCGGGATTCCTTCTTTTCTTTTATAGAGCGTAATGTTGATTTTCTTATTGCTTTTGCTGCAATTTCATCTTGTCTAGACATATTTTTCTCCATTTTTTATTATGACATTATGACAAATATCAATGATTTTGTCGACAACAAATTATATGCAAAAAAGAAGGGAATAATTTATCGGCGGAATAATTCGTAGAGTAAAACGCCGGCTGCTACAGAAACATTAAGACTGTCAATTTTACCGCAGGTTGGAATAGAAACAATTGTATCACATTCTTCTTCGAGCAGTTTACTTATTCCGTTTCCTTCGCTACCCATTATGATTACAGATTTTTTAGAAAAATCCACCTTACAGCAGGATTCTCCACCTGCATCTGCACCATAAATCCAGAAGCCTGCTTTTTTAAGGCTTTCTACGCAGCGCACAAGATTATTTACAATTGTAACAGGAACCCAGGCATTTGCTCCTGCGCTGGTTCTGCCTATTACTTCGTTTTCTGTAATATCATTTGCAGAATTATGTTCAGGAATGATAACCAGAGAGGCACCAAACTGATCGCAGCTGCGCAGAATGGCACCTACGTTATGAGGGTCAGTAACTTTGTCCAGAATAACAACCGTAAGCTTTTCTTTGTTAGCGCTTTCTTTTACCCAGGAATCAAAATCAATCAGATTGCTTTGAGAAGGACTTGTATTTTCAATTTTCATTACAATTCCGCGATGATCCTGTAAAGTTTCATCAAGATTTTTTACAAGATCATCAAGCTGGGAATCAGCTACCTGAAAAACCTTTATTCCAGTTTTTTTAGCTTCTTCCAGAATCTTTTTAATTCGGGGACCTGCTTTGCTGTAATAAATTTTCAGGTTAGGCTGATTGCTTCCTGCCTTAACCTTTTCTTCAATTGAATGAAATCCGGTTATTATTTTTTCCATTTGTATTATCTACCGCAGCATTGTTTATATTTTTTACCAGAACCACAAGGACATGGGTCGTTTCTTCCAACTTTAGCACCAACGCGTTTTACAGTTGTTGGAATAACGTTTCCGGCAACATATTTCCAGTCACCATCAATATTCTTAAACAAAGAAATCTCATGATGGATATCATGCATGTTATGAAGTGTATAATCTGCTTCGAATTCAACAATAGCTTCGTCTTCTTTTTCGCCTTTTTCTGTGCGGAGAATTTTAAGACCATTCCACTGAGACTCTTTAGACCAGTCTTCTGTAGCTTTACGGTCAATTTCTGCAATACCTTCACCCTGTTCGCAAGAATTGATGATGTAGTCAATTTCATGTTTTACGTATGAAGAATAGCGGGCTCTCATACAAGCTTCTGCAGAAGGAGCTTTTGTTTTTCCTTTAATAACTGGTTCGCAGCATTCGCTGTAAGTTTTCCCTGAACCACAAGGGCATAAATCTTTATTAGTACTCATATTTTTATATTACTGAAAAGTTCTTTACTCCGCAATATAAGTATATATTTATAAATTTAGTGGCAGCTGCTTTATAAATTTACTGGCAGCCGGCCGGAAAAAGTATTACCTTTATTATTATGAACAGAAAAGATTTTAGACGTAATTACTGGATGTTAAATGGAAAATTTGCCAGACAGGGATATGACTGGTGGTGGCATAATTTTACCGGAATAAATGAAGAAACAGGCGAAGAAAAAACTTTCTTTATAGAATATTTTACCTGTAATCCTGCATTAAAAAACCAGCTGGGAAAGGATGAAGCAATTTTAGGTCAGCTGAAAGAAAACCGGGAAAAGGGAATTAAGCCTTCATATCTTATGGTAAAGTGCGGCTGGTGGGGAGAAGATGCCCTGCAGTTACACCGCTTTATTCCCTGGAAGGATGTAAAAATTACAAATAATCCCAGAGGATTTATATTACAGGCCCTGGACTGCGAAGCCAGTGATGAAAGGCTTAAAGGTCAGGTTCAGGTTGAAGATGCAGAAAATCATCCTGAATGGATGTGTTCTAACGGTTCAATGAGCTGGGACCTTTCTGTAAATAAAGAAATTGCTTTTAATGTTGGTTATGGGGCGTCAAAGCTCTTCAGAGACCTTAAGGCCTACGAAATGTACTGGCATGCAGAAGGAATGAAGTCAAAATATTCTGGGACTATCACCGCAAATGGAAAAAAATACCTTGTAAAGCCAGAATCTTCTTTTGGATATGCAGATAAAAACTGGGGCAGCAATTTTACAAGTCCCTGGGTCTGGCTTTCTTCGAATGATTTAGTAAGTAAAATTACCGGAAAGAGGCTGGAAAATTCTGTCTTTGATATTGGAGGAGGAAGACCAAAGGTATTTAACATTGCTCTGGAAAGAAAACTCCTTTCAGATTTTTACTATGAAGGAAAATCCTACGAATTTAATTTTTCAAAATTCTGGACCGGCTGTAAAACTGAATTTAACTGCAGCGAAACAGAAGATAAGATTATCTGGTATGTGAGGCAGGAAACAAATAAGGCTGTAATGGAAACTCATGCAGAATGTCTTAAAAAAGAAATGCTGCTTGTAAATTACGAAGCTCCGGACGGTCAAAAAAGGCACAATTGCTTATGGAACGGCGGAAGAGGAAGTGCTAATATTAAGCTCTATAAAAAGAGCAGAAAAGGTTTGCTTTTAATTGATGATGTAATTGCAAATCATCTTGGCTGCGAATATGGAGAATACGATAAGTAGGATTTTTTTATGACTGAAGATAATGGCGAAATTCTTATTAAAATAAAAAACTGCAGGGTCGAAGGTTCTAAAGAATGTAAAATTAAGGCTTTAGACTGGCAGATGAATAAAGGTCAGAGCTGGCTTATAACTGGTCCGAATGGCGGTGGGAAGGCTGACTTTATAAATGCACTTTCTAAGACAAAGGGCTTTGCCATTATTCCAAATCAAAATGACGGGGAATTTGCAAACTGCTTTGAAAAATCCTGCGAGCTGGTTTCTCTTGAAAGGGCGGCCAGTCTGATTCAGGAAGAAAGAGAAAATGATGAAAGTGAATATCTTCCTGGTGGAGTTGATATTGGAAGAACTGCACGAAAGTTTCTGGGCGAAGTTGAAAATTCAGAAAAAATTGAAAATGATCCTGTAATAAAATTATGTGGAATAGAAAAGATTCTGGACAGGGGTTTGAAATATCTTTCTACAGGCGAAATCCGCCGAACTTTGCTTGCAAGGGCCCTTTTAAGCAGAAAAGAACTTATTATTCTGAGTGATCCTTTTGCAGGTCTTGACCAGCAAAGCAGAACAATCCTTCTTGATTTTATTAATTCAATTCAGAAAAAAAGAAATACAAATATTATTCTTTCTATGGAGCGCTGGAACGAAATTCCGGACAGTATAACTCATGTTCTTGAGTTTAAAAACAGGGAAATAAGCTTTTGCGGAGAAAGAAAAGAATACGAAGATATTATTATTCAGCGCCAGAAGGAAGAAAACACAAAGAACGAAAAAGCAAAAGAAGCTCTGGCAGAAGATTTTAAATCCACCTTACAGGAAGGAGCCCTGGCTTATTCTTCGACAGCTCCTGCTCAGGCCGAGAGCCTTATAAAAATGACAAAGGTAAACGTTGGCTGGGGCGACAATCATGTTCTTAAAGATTTAACCTGGGAATTAAAAGAAAATGAACACTGGCTTATAAGAGGGCCAAATGGCAGCGGTAAAACCACCTTTCTGGAATTAATTACCGGCGACAATAAGCAGGTTTATGCCAACGATGTAAAGATTTTTGGAATACAGAGAGGAAGCGGCGAAAGCATCTGGGATATAAAAAAACACCTTGGAATAGTTTCTTACCGCATGCATGTTGAGTACAGGATGTTAGGGGGCACTTCCATTCTGAATGTAATAATTTCAGGCTTTAGAGATTCTATAGGACTTTATGCCTCCCCTACCGACCTTGAAGTTAAGGCCGCAAAAAAATGGCTGAGCCTTGGCGGCTTCGAAAACCGGGAAAACGAAACTTTTGGAAGTTTGAGCTATGGTGAACAAAGGGCAGTCTTAATATTGCGCTCAGCCGTAAAATGTCCGAAGGTTTTGATTCTTGATGAACCCTGCCACGGTCTGGACGAAGATTTTAGAAAGAAGATTCTTAATTTACTGGAATTGATTGCAGAAACAAGAACAACAACCATGCTGCATGTAACTCACGAAACAAGTGAAGTTTTACCCTGCGAAAAGCATATTCTGGAATTAGTGCCGGGACAAGAGCCAATGTATAAAATTATTACACAAAAATAATAATATATCCGATAAACTAATTATGAAAAAAATATCAGCCTCTTTCATTTTAGTTTTTACATTGTTTTCTCTTCTTCCTGCAAAGGCAAAGAATTCACCCAAATATAAATTAAGAGAAGCTTCCGGTAATCCTGTTGAATTCAGGGAAAGCTGGGGTTATGTAACTCAATCACGAATGGAAGAATATAATCCGGACATCCCCATTACAGATGTCTGTTTATTTGCAGCCGATTTCAACTGCTATGGAGAACTGATTGATGTTCCAAACAGAAAAAAAATCACCCTTAGGGAAGATGCCCGCTGTCATCTGGTTGTAATTTGCGACAGTAAATCTCTTACCCATTTTGTAATTAGTCCTGAGTATTCTGTAAGAGATTCTGCCATAAAGAAGATTGCTGCTTCCTGCAAAGAATTTGACGGTCTGCAGCTGGATTTTGAACTTATTCCAAACCGCGACGGAAAATATTATATGCAGTTTGTAAAAGCCTTAAAAAATGAACTGGACAGGCTTTACGGTAAAAATCAAAAAATGTATTCAATTTGTGTTCCTGCCAGAATGAGACTTCTTGCCGATGATATTTTTCCTTACCAGGAACTGGCCGGCATTTTTGACCGTATATTCGTCATGACCTACGATGAACACTGGTCAACAAGTAAACCAGGAGCAATTGCATCTGTAGAATGGAGTAGAAAATGTGCCGAATACGCAATACAGACAGTTCCTCCCGAAAAACTAATTATGGGAATTCCTTTTTATGGCCGTACCTGGGCAGAAAAAGCAAGTGCAGGTGCCTGGTATTTTAGCGGAGTAAACAGAATCCTTACAGAAAACAAGGTAAAGACCATCACTTATGAAGATGATATTCCTTCTTTTGAGTTCGAAGACCGTGTTCAGGTAAAAGGCTATTTTAATGATGTATATTCTCTTTTAGCCTTGTGCCGTTTATATGAAGGAATGCAGGTTCAGAATATAGGTTTCTGGAGAATCGGGCAGGAAGATCCTGAATTCTGGAACTGGCTTTATTTGAAATAAAAGCATAAATTCAGTAAAATAATCAAAATTTACTATATAGGAGCAGGAAAATGTTATTTTCTCCAGTGGAAATTCAGGAAACCGTAAATATGTTTATGCGCCAGAAGCTGGATATTCGTTGTATAACAATGGGTATTTCTTTACTTGATTGCGCAGATTCAGACAGTAAAAAAGCATGTGATAAAATTTATGATAAGATTATGCGCAAAGCCGGTAATCTTGTAAAAGTCGGACAGGACATTGAAAAAGAATTTGGTGTTCCAATTATTAATAAAAGAATTTCCGTTACTCCAATTGCACTTGTAGCCGGTGCCAGTGAAGCAAAAAATTATGTTCCATACATTAAGACTCTTGACCGTTGTGCACACGAACTTGGCGTAAACTTTATTGGAGGCTTTTCTGCCCTTGTACAAAAAGGAATTACTCCTGCAGACCGTATTTTAATAGATTCCATTCCGGAAGCCCTTGCAACAACAGACTTTGTTTGTTCTTCGGTAAATGTTGGTTCAACAAAATCTGGAATTAATATGGATGCCGTAAAGCTGATGGGAGAAACAATTGTAAAAACAGCAGAAGTATCTAAAAGCTGCGAAGTAAACGGCTGTGCTAAACTTGTTGTATTCTGCAATGCTCCGGAAGACAATCCATTTATGGCTGGTGCTTTCCATGGTCCAGGAGAAGGTGACTGTGTAATTAACGTTGGTGTTTCTGGTCCTGGTGTTATTCTGGCTGCTGCAAAAGAATATAAGGGTCAGCCAATTAATGTTCTTGCAGACGGAATTAAAAAGATGGCCTTCAAAATTACAAGAATGGGTCAGTTAGTAGGCTCTGAAGCTGCAAAACGTCTTGGCGTTCAGTTTGGTATTCTTGATTTAAGTCTTGCTCCAACTCCAGCTGTAGGAGATTCTGTTGCCCGCATTCTTGAAGAAATTGGTCTTGAAGGTGCCGGTGCTCCTGGAACAACAGCTGCTTTAGCAATGCTTACAGATATGGTAAAAAAAGGCGGTGTTATGGCTTCTACAAACGTAGGTGGTTTGAGCGGTGCCTTTATTCCTGTAAGTGAAGATGAAGGAATGATTAATGCAGTTCAGAAAGGTTCTATCTGCCTTGAAAAGCTTGAGGCAATGACAACTGTATGTTCTGTAGGATTAGATATGATTGCAATTCCTGGCGATACTCCTGCAACTACAATTTCAGGAATCCTTGCAGACGAATTTGCAATTGGTATGGTAAATAATAAAACAACAGCCTGCCGTTTAATTCCAGCCCCTGGAAAGAAGGCTGGAGAATGGGTTGAATTTGGTGGCCTTTTGGGAGGATGTCCTGTTATGCCGGTTAATCAGTTCTCTTGTGCTGATTTTATTAACCGCGGAGGAAGAATCCCTGCCCCAATTCATAGTTTCAGAAACTAAACTATTCTTCTACTTTTTTATTATCTTCCTTGTCTTCTTTATCTAAGCGGCTTTCGAAGAAAGAGCTGAAGAAGGCAAGGAAAAAGCCTGCCAAAAGACAAATAATACTAACAAAAATAGAAAGGGCTCCCTTAAAGCCTGAAAATCCTGGGAAAACAACATAAAGCGAGCCTACTATAAGTCCAAAAATCACTGCATAGGTTGCATTTGGGAATTTCTTTAATAAAAAGCTGATTAATTTTGCTCCGGCAAGAAGTCCAATAAGAACTCCAACTCCATTTGGTAAAAGAAGAATAAGAGCGTGCAGGAAAGTTTCTGTAGAAAATAAGGCTGGAATGCAGGTTACAACTATTGTATAAACTCCCATCATCAGCATAATTAAGGAACCGGAAATGCCTGGAATAATCATGGCTACGGCACCAAGAATTCCTGCAATGAAGATTCTTATTTCAAGGGCAATGGTTACCGGAGGCATGGACATTTCTAAGGCAGAAGAATCAAATTTGCCTTCCATAATGGTAAAGACAATTATAAGGGCAAGTCCAGCCAGGGCACAGATTACAATAGAAATAATCTTTTTTACAGAAAGTTTTTCTTCCTCTGCGTATCTTTTTACCATCATCTTGTAAAGCATTGGAAGGCTTCCCAGAATAAGTCCTGTAAAGAAGAAATTTGTCTGGAAAGGAAATTTTGTATAAAGAATATCAATTAATTTACTGAAAATCAGAACACCAAGTAAAAGTCCCAGAATGAGGGGGATTACAAATCTTTTGTTTTGCCAGAGTTTTTTAACATTAAAGGTAATTGCATTAACAAATTTGTCATAAATACCAAGAATAACTGCAAGAGTTCCGCCGGAAACACCAGGAATAATATTTACCATACCAATGGCAATTCCTTTAATAAATAAAATAATAAGATCCATAAAATGATAATAATTGTATTTTTAATTAGGGTCAATTATGGTAAAATCTGCTTGTGTTTGTTTCAAAAGCAGAAGAAAAGGACTTTGCTTTGCTGCAGGAATTCATAATTCCCCACGAATATTTATGTGCAGGCCTAAGTTCTTTTGTGCGAAAAAAGGATTCTCATATTTATTATATAAGTGAAAAGACCCGTGTTGAGAGCGTAAATGATATTAAGGGGCTTTTTTATCTGGAAGGGAGTCTTTTGCATTGCATTCCTCAAATTTCAGAGGAGCTGCTGCAGGCGCTGATATCTTTTTTAAAAGATAAAAAAGTAAGGGCAATAGACGGCGAAGAAAGTGTAAGCCTTAGGATTATTGAGGGTCTTGGCAGCTTTCAGAAACCTTTTCAAATCAATAAGTATCAGCTGATGATATTAAAGGAAGTAGCAAAAGCTTCGCCGGAAGAACTTTCTGAAGATGACGAAATTATCCGCTGTACAGAAAATGATATTGATTTGCTTTTTGATTTACAAAAGCAGTATTTATTAAAAGAAGTTGCCCCTCAGGGTAAAAAACTAACAGATCTTGAATGTAAAATGTCCCTGCGGCAGATTTTGAAAAATCAACTGGTCTTTGCCCTTTTTTCTGACGGGGAGCTTGTTTCTAAGGCAAATACAAATGCAATCGGCATTAATTATGTACAGCTTGGCGGAGTTTATACCCATCCTCTTTACAGAAAAAATTATTATGCCTGGAATCTTGTAAAGCTTTTATGTGACAGAATACAAAGAACTAAAAAAACTCCGGTACTTTTTGTAAAAGAAAAAAATACCCCTGCTCTATCCCTTTATAAAGCAATAGGCTTTTCTCAGGCCGGAAACTTTGTAATTGCATATTATTAAGAAAAATTTGTAACCTTTTTCGTCAAAATCCTTTATAATTAGTAAAATCAACAAACGAAGGAGTGTTTATATGAAATTTACAAATTTATTAAAAAAAGGCTTATTAATCACGCTTTCTTTATTTACAATCAATCTTTTTGCTGCAGAAGAAGTTATAAATATTGAAGCTGATAACGAAATAACTATTGGAAAACCTTTCCCTGGAAATTCTGAATTATTTTCAGAAACAGGAACCATTAAGGTAAAAGAAAAGAAGAGCGGAAGAAAAATTTTCCTTACAAAAAAAGGAAAAAAACTCTACCAGCTTAAGGCAAATGACCTTGTTAAAGCTGCAGATCTTTCAGATAAAGAGGGAAAACCACTTTTAAACATTGTTCCTGTAGATCTAGATAAGGTTATTGTAACAGAAGACCTGATTGCTTCAATGAAAGGAAAGGTTGTAAAAGTTACCGGAACCCTTGATAAAAAAGGAAAGGTTCTTACTGTATTTAATATTGTAAATATTACAGACGGTGGAACCTCATATCCTGATGCAAAATAAAATAAGCCCCTGTTAAAAACAAAAAGGCTGCCAGAGATGAAAATCATCAAAGGCAGCCTTTTTTTATAACTACGCAAAAGCGTAGTTATAGTTTTTCAGCTTAGTTCTTAGCTTTAATAACAGCCTGAGCACCGGCTAAGCGTGCTAAAGGTACGCGGAATGGTGAACAAGATACATAGTTCAAACCAATCTTGTAGCAGAGAGCGATAGAAGCTGGGTCTCCACCATGTTCACCACAGATACCAAGGTGAAGGTTCTTCTTAACTGAACGTCCCTTAGCTTCTGCAATTTCCATAAGAGCACCTGGACCATCTGGATCAAGTGTAGCAAATGGATCGTCTTCGAGGATTCTCTGATCGAGGTAAGCTTCAATGAACTTACCGTAGTCATCACGGCTGAAACCGAATGTTGTCTGAGAAAGGTCGTTTGTACCGAATGAGAAGAAGTCAGCGAACTGAGCAACTTTGTCAGCGATAAGAGCAGTTCTTGGGAATTCAACCATAGAACCGATAGCAAACTTAAGGTTTGTACCGCATTCTTTGTTTACGTTAGCAATTACTGCTTCTGCCTGTGCACGAATCTGTTCTACTTCACGGTAAGAAACTACGTTAGGAATCATAATCTGAACTTCGTGAGCTACACCTTCTTTATCAAGTTTAGCTGTTGCACGAGCGATTGCTTCAACCTGCATTTCGTAGATTTCTGGATATGTGATAGCAAGACGACATCCGCGGTGTCCAAGCATTGGGTTGTGTTCATCAAGAGCAGCAACTTTTGTAGCAAGAGCAGCTGGTTTCATATCAAGTTTTTCAGCAAGAGCTTTGAGCTGATCTTTTGATTCTGCCTGGATGAATTCGTTTAATGGAGGGTCAAGAAGACGAATTGTTACTGGACGTCCTGCCATTGTTTTGATGATTTCGTAGAAGTCTTTCTGCTGGTAAGGAAGAATCTTAGCAAGGTTTTCTTTACGAGCTTCTGTTGTTTCAGAAACGATCATCTTCTGGAATGCTGTAAGTTTTGGTTCATCGAAGAACATATGTTCTGTACGGCAAAGACCAATACCCATAGCACCAAAGCGGAATGCATCTTCAGCATTCTTAGGTGTATCACCGTTAGCGTATACATCAAATCCTTTAACTTTCTGTCCAGAAGGAGTTGTACGTGTAGATTTAGCACGAACTTCGTCTGCCCAGCCAAGGAATGTTTCGAGGTCACCAGAGATTGTAGCAGGTTTAACTGCAACCTGGCCTTCATATACTTTACCAGTAGCACCATCGATTGTAAGGAAGTCACCCTTCTTGTAAGATTTTCCTTTTACAACGATTGTGTTAGCGTCTTTGAATGTAACTTCAGCACATCCACAAACACAAGGAGTTCCCATACCACGAGCAACTACGGCTGCGTGAGATGTACGTCCACCAGTAGATGTTAAGATACCCTGAGCAACTGCCATACCTGCAATGTCATCAGGAGAAGTTTCTTTACGAACTAAGAGAACTTTCTTTCCTTCTTTAGCCCAAGCTTCTGCTTCGTCAGCTGTGAATACAATCTGACCACATCCAGCTCCAGGAGAAGCGTTAAGACCAGCAGCGATTTCTGTAGCCTTCTTTACAGCGTCTTTGTCTAACTGTGGAAGAAGAAGCTGGTTTAACTGTTCTGGTTCTACGCGGAGAAGAGCCTGTTCTTTTGTGATGAGTTTTTCAGCAACCATATCAACTGCCATTTTAACAGCAGCTGCACCAGTTCTCTTACCATTGCGGCACTGGAGCATATAGAGTTTACCTTCTTCAACTGTGAACTCCATATCCTGCATATCGTGATAGTGTTTTTCAAGACGAGCACGGATTTTGCAGAGCTGGTCGTATACTTTTGGATTTTCTTTTTCAAGCTGAGAAAGTTTCTGTGGAGTACGAATACCTGCAACAACGTCTTCACCCTGAGCGTTCATAAGGTATTCACCCATGAATACGTTTTCACCAGTTGAAGGGTCACGAGAGAAACATACACCAGTACCAGAAGTGTTACCCTTGTTACCGAATACCATTGCCATTACAGAAACGGCTGTACCTTTTAGAGCACCTTCCTTGATGTTGTTTAATTTGCGGTATTTAATAGCACGTGGGTTCATCCAAGAACCGAATACAGCTCCGATAGCTCCCCACATCTGTACTTTAGCGTCCTGAGGGAAGTCTTCTCCCTTTTCCTTTTTGTACATTTTCTTGTATTTTTCAACGATGAGTTTGAGTTCTTCAACGTTTAATTCTGGGTCATCTTTAATACCACGGATAGCTTTTACTTCGTCAATAATAGCTTCGAATTTGTCATGGTCAACGCCCATTGCAACATCACCGTACATCTGAATGAAGCGGCGGTATGCATCCCATGCGAAACGTTCGTTGTTTGTTTTTTTAGCAAGACCAAGAACAGCCTTGTCGTTAAGACCGAGGTTAAGGATTGTATCCATCATACCAGGCATAGAGATTGCAGCACCTGAACGTACAGATACTAAGAGTGGATCATTTTCGTCTCCAAGTTTCTTACCCATTGCAGCTTCAAGCTTAGCAAGGTATTCATCAACTTCTTTTGCCAATCCAGCTGGGTATTTACGACCGAGCTTGTAGAATTCCTGACAAACATCTGTTGTGATTGTGAATCCAGGTGGAACTGGAAGACTTAAAGGTTTCTTTGCCATCTGAGCAAGGTTAGCACCTTTACCACCGAGTTCAGCGCGCATTGACTCATCGCCGTCTGCATCGCCGTTACCGAAAAAGTAAACATACTTTGTAGCCATTGATTTTACTCCATTATCAATAAAAATTTTTTTCTAATTTAATAGATTTTTATTTTACTAAGATTTAGTTTAATCGTCAATTCAACATCGGGTAAATGCATTACTAATTGCACCAGTTAATGCACTATAACGGGCAAGTTTAAAATCTAAATTTTTTAAGATTTATATAGATAATTATTATATATTTTTTCTTTAAAAAATAATAAGTTAAAATAAGAAAAAAATAAATTGAGGAAAAGATGAATAAAATAATTTTAACAAAAGCAGATTGTGCTTTAGATTTAGGTGATGGTTCTGAACGCGGACTTTATGTAAATCAGGATTACATTTTACATAAAATGAAGAAGGTTCATCGCGGAATAAGTTTGATGTACACTTATTATCCAAATGATAAGGGCTGGCCTGTTCGCGCAAGTATTGCCCACAAACAGGAAGTTCCAACCGGTGCCTGGGATTATCCTTACGAAGATTACTTCCCATACCGTGGTGGCAAAGAAGGCCTGCGTGATGATGAACCTTTTAAATATATGAAGGAAATTCGTCAGAGAGGAATGGAAGTTGTTTTGACTTTAACAATGGATCCTGCTTTGACAGAAGAAGAAGTAATTCAGGTTGCAAAAGATTTACGCCCTTATGGCCGCATTCTTTTAAGAGTAAATCACGAATGTACAGGAAGCTGGTTCTGTTTTAACAAACGCGCAAGCTATCAGCAGCTGGCAGATTTCTTTGTTCTTGTATGCCGTGTTATGCATAAATATGCTCCAAATGTAAAAGTAATTCTTTGTGCAGGTATGTATCAGGACGATACAGGAAAAATTGAAATGGAAGACATCTTCCTTCAGGCACATAAAGAATGTGATATCTGGTCGGGAGATCAGTATCTTTCTTTGCACTGGGGCTGGCCTGTTGATGTTGCAACAAAAGAAACCCATAACTACGCCTGCTATGATGTAGATGCAGTTTACGATAAGGCAAAAAATACTTATAAACGTCTTAAAGAAATTACCGGCATGGATAAACCTATGGTTTTATCTGAATTAAATGGTGATGGAGATGTAACAGGTGCTTTTGAACAGTCAAATATGATGAAGCATTTTATGGAAAGATTGCAGAAGGACCCGGATCACTGGCTTGATGCTTTTACCCTCTATCAGTTCCGTGATGACGGCCGCCTTGGTCTTGAAATTACAGATCCAAATAATAATCAGGTTGGAATTGAACAGCCAATGCTTGCTATGTACAGACAGGAATTACATAAGCCATTCTTTACTCAGACAATAAAGGAAGAAGGAAAAATTGAACTGCCTGCTACTTTGCGCTGGGGAAGCTCAGAAGATGCAGAGGGAGTAGGTACAGATATTCACTTTAATAAAACCCCACATTATTTTGAACTTTATTTTGATGAAGAACTTTTACCATTAAATATGATGATTGAATTTAACGGCTACTGGTTCTACAAGGCACCTGGAGTAAAATGCATAGATTTGATGTCTTACTTCTTTGAAAATCCACTTACAGCTCCAGCAGGCTTTAAGTTAAATTTCTTCTGTCCACCTGCCGACGGTATGAATCATCCTGAAAACGGAAAAGATCCTTATTCAGCAGAGGACGGAGACTGGCTCTACAATTCTTACACAAAGCTTCCAAAGCTGCCTGAAATAAGAATTGATGAAGAACCAGTTAGTCTTGTAAAACACTATGAGGACTAAAAGAATCAAAAATTATTCTTTTGTTAATTCATAAAAGATAATCGAACTTGCCTGGGCAACATTCAGACTGTCTACATCGCTTTCGGCCTTGCCCCTCTTCATGCCAGCCCAGGGAATAATTACGAGTTCGTTACAGTTCTTTTCAACAATTTCTGAAATGCCGGTTTCTTCATTCCCAAGGATGATTAAAACCGGCTTTTTTTCTTTTGCAATTTTATTCAATTCGCCCACAGATTTTTTTGCCTTAAGGGAAGTTCCAACTTTAATCATTTTTCCTTCCAGGGCTTCGAGCAGTCTTGGGGTTGAATTAACGCAGTAGATGTTTACATATTCCATGCCGCCTTCTGCAACCCTGTAGCTGGAAGTGGTAATGGTAGACTGGGCTTCGTCCATAGGAATGATAATGTTTTTAATTCCAAAGAAAGCTGCCGAGCGAACTATGGCTCCAAAATTTGCGGCGTTTCCAATGCGGTCTAAAAGAATTGCATTTTCTTTATTCTGAATCCATTCTTCGGTAATTCCGCTGTCCAGCTGCTGAATCTGAGGAGCTTCAATCATGGCAACAACTCCCTGGTGATGAACAGTTCCGCTTAAACGCTCTAAGTCTTCTGCCGGTTTTTGGTTATAGATTCCGTGCTGCTTTGCAAGCTTTTTGCAAAGGCCTCCAAATTTTGGTGCTACATCGCTGGTAAAATAAAGGCGGGTAATTTTTTCCGGATGATTTTTTTCTAATTTTTTTACTGCTGCAAATCCGCATACAGCAAGTTCATTTGTCTTTGTATTTTTCATAAATTATTACGCTCTGCTAAAAATTTTTTTTTATTATAGCAAGTGTATTTTCTTCTTTCTATACTTTTCTTTTTTGGGGCAGATATTAACAGATTGGATTTTTCTATGGCTCGGGTTAGAATTATGATTGGTTTAGAATTAAAACGAGGAAGGATAAAATGAAAGTAAAGTTTTTGATTGTTTCTGGTGTTCTGGTATTTTCCTGTTTAGGAATCTCCGGTCTTTTTGCCTTGGGTAAGAAGGGTAATAAAATGGGTGATAAAATTATTGTAAACATTAAAACTGATGCAGAAGAAAAAGAGATTTCTCCTTACATTTTTGGAATTAATGACAGGGCTGATCTTAGAAAAGTATCTCCAAAATCCATAAGACTTGGCGGTAACAGAATGACTGCCTACAACTGGGAGAACAATAAGTCTAATGCTGGAAGTGACTGGAAGAATTCTACCGATGATTACCTGCTTGGAAATGTACGTCAGTCTTTGAAGGGACAGCCGGGAGCTGCTGCCTTAAATGTTTCAGAAGATGCAAAAGAACATAATATTCCATATACTCTTCTAACCTTACAGATGGCCGGTTATGTTGCAAACAAGGATGGTCTTAAAAGTGTAAAAGATAGTCTTGAAGGAGATGACTGGTGCAAGGTAGAAAATCACAAAAAATCAGCCTTTACCTTAACTCCGGATAAAAGTGACCACTATGTTTATACAGATGAATATTTGAATTATCTGGGAAATAAAATTGGGAAATCAGATTCAGCCACAGGATTCAAAGCCTATGCTCTGGATAATGAACCGGCCTTATGGTCGCATACTCATTCTCTTATTCAAAAAGATAATATCCTTGCAAAAGATTTAATTGAAAAATCAATTGACCTTGCAAAAACTGTAAAGGACTTTGACCCTGATGCTGATGTTTTTGGCCCTTCTCTTTTTGGCTATTCAGCTTATGATTCTTTGGGTAGTGACTGGAAGCAGATTCAGGCAGAAAACTCAAACAAATACAGATGGTTTATTGATTATTACCTCGAAAAAATGGCGGAGGCAGAAAAAGAAAATGGTACAAGGCTTCTTGATGTTCTTGATATTCACTACTATACCGAAGCTAAGGGTGAATGTGGAGTCAGAAAGTGTAATCATTATGATAAGGATGGCTGTATAAAGGCAAGAATTGATGCTGTCCGTTCTCTTTATGATCCTGATTATAGAGAAAAAAGCTGGATTACCGATACCGGCGCAAAGCATTTTCCTCTTCTTCCAAAATTAAAAAAATCTATAGATAAGTATTACCCGGGAACAAAAATCGCCTTTACTGAATATGATTTTGGTGGTGGAAATGATATTTCTGGAGCTGTAACTCAGGCAGATTTTCTTGGCGTCTTGTGTAAGTATCAGGTGTATTTTGCTTCAATCTGGGCTTTTGACAGAGCTGATTATCAGTTTGCGGCAATCAATCTTTTTACAAATTACGACGGCAATGGCTCTTATTTTGGAGACAGATATATTGAATCTTCTTCCAGTGATGATTACCAGCTTTCTTCTTATGCTGCAAAGAATAACGAAGACGGAAAGATCCATCTTATTTTGATTAATAAGGCTATTCACGAAAAGACACCGGTAACAGTTCAGCTCAATTCAAAGGATTACTCAAAGTGCAGGAATTACTATCTGGATAAAAACGGAGCAAGAATTCATACCGGAGAAAAAGAGATAAAAATAAAAGGTGATAAACTTGTCATTGATTTAGAACCAATGACAGTAAATCACCTTGTTATAGAATAGTTTTGGAATAATTCCAGAAATATTATATGGAAGAATTTAAAACTTAATTACAAGAAAGCTTTTGGCAGGAAGGTCGATTTTACCTGCAAGGCTTTCTTTTGTACTTGTAAAGGAAGCTTCTTCCGGACCGCGCTTTTTGCAAATTTCAAGGTTAGACATAAAGTCCGGAGAAATGCCTTTACTTCCCCCGCTTTTTCCGATTGCATCAGTTTCAATTACTTCGCAGGCTTTACCGGAAGCGGCTGTAAGACGGATAATTTCTGCCTGAGCAGTAAGGGCTTTTCCGCTGGAATCTAAAAGCTCTAAAGTCTGATCATCCCACGAACCGTTGGCAATTTTTAAAATTGTAGAGCCGGAAGAATCCTTTACGGCAGAAACATAAAGCTTATTTTCCCTTAAAGATTTTTCCTGGCCGTTCAGTTCAAGAGCCTCATTTCCGGCGTAATCAGAGAACATTTTTTGAACATAATAACTTGGTGTCAGGTAAACCTTAGAGGCATCAAACCAGATCATATCTGGAGTCCACTGGGAATGGCCCATGCGGTTAAAGAGTGGAGCATAAGAAGCAAGCTGAACAAGGTCACCATTTCTTTCCATACCAGTCATCATAGCGGCCTCTGCAACAGCGCCATCTATTGAGTTTGAAAGATTTGCATCGTGGGCTGCATATTCCCCTGCAAAAACTGCAATGTCGCGGGGGTAATCATCATAAAAGTTTACGTTGTCATAAAGCCACTGTGGAGAAACGTAATAATGTTCATCAACAGCAAAAGAGAAATTCTTATTTGTTTTTGCATTTGTGCGGTAAAAATCCCAGGCATTTTTATGAAAATCATTTCCTACAAAAGGACCTGCAGTTCCAAGGCATTTAATTTGAGGATAGTGTTCGTGAATGGCTTTTTCAAAGGCAATGTATCTTGGAGCAAGATCTACACAGCCGCTTTCCCACTGTTCGTTTCCAATGGCAATCATCTCAAGATTAAAAGATTCCGGATGTCCCATTTTTGCGCGTAGGGAACCCCATTTACTTGTAACAGGTCCGTTTGCAAATTCAATTAAATCAAGGGCATCCTGAACATACTGCTTAAAGTCATCAGAATCTACAGGAACAACTTCATAAGAACGGAACTGGCAGGCAACTCCAACGCTTAAAACTGGGAGAGGTTTGCATCTTCGTTTTTCTGAAGACAAAAGTTCGCAGAGTAAGAAATATTCGTAAAAGCCGATTCCATAGCTTTGCATGTAATGGCAGTCTGGAGTTTCCCAGGCGGTGTTTACGTTGCCACCCTGAAGAGCCCAGAGGTTTGTATTGATTTTTCTGTCTTTCAATTCGCCGACTGTGTTTTTCCACTGGTAGCGGCGCATAATGCTTGTACCTTCTACAATGCAACCTCCAGGAAAGCGTAAGAAGCCGGGATGTAGATTTGCCAGAGCCTGGAAAAGATCTTTTCGGAAGATTCCTGCAATGGCGTCTTCCGGTATAAGGGAGATAAGGTCAAATTCAAGGCAGCCGGCTTTTGTAAGGGAGATGATAAAATCAGCTCCTTCTACGCTATCGTCTGCGGTAAGTTCGCCTTCATAGTGCTGCCATTCAAGAGTGTCGCAGGTAACACGGATGGTGTCCATCCATTCTGCGGGATGTTTTTTAGCATTGTTAAAGGTGATTTCTGTTGATGCGTAGACTTTGCCGTCTTTTTTTATGCTTACCTGAATGTTTCCTTCGGGATATTTTACTTCGCGGGCATAAAAAGAGATTTTGTATCGGCTTCCTTTTGTAAGGTGGATTCCGTCGTAAGCTTTGTTTTTAAAGCCGTCGCCGTCCTGGAAGGCGGTAAAACGCAGGTAGTGGGGATTTTTCTGGCTGACAGGCTGGTTGCAGGAAATTTCGAGGGCATCTTCTTCTGCGGCAGAATCTTGAGTTCCACCTGGCACAGCGGAATTTGATGAAGCGGGAGAATTGCCTGACGAGGCGTGCTCAAAAGACCAGGCATAAAGGTTATCTTCCTTGAGTACATAATTGTGGGGCTCTCCCCTGCTTTTTACAGCTTCAAAGGAAGCGTTTTCTATCATCTGGGCATAAAGGCCTCCGTCTGCTGCAAAATTGATATCTTCAAAAAAGAGACCCACCATATCTGGGGAAACCGGATGTGAAATTTTATCTGAAAGTTTAAGAGAGTTTTTTTGCATAAATGAATGCTCCTTTTGTAATGTGCTTAATTTAATGTGGTAAAACGTTTAACTATTATAAAATAATAATAAACCAGATTTTATTTTGGGTCAAAGGGTTTTTAGATGTATATTTTCATTTTGTTATTTTCTGTAATTTATCGTATATAATCTGGAGAACTTTTAAAAGATTTGCTTCTTTCGATGAAGAGTCTTTTTGAATTCTTTTCTGACCTATAAAGTGACTGCGGGCACACAAATCAAGCTGATAATAGAATTTTGTTAGAAGTCGCCTTTGATATTGATGCAAGAGGTGTTCTACCCAATGTGGAAACTGCAGTAAAAATTGCTGATGCTATGAGTAAATAACATCAAAGGCCAGCTCGAAAAACTCGGGCTGGCCTTATTCATTTTTATTCACTGGTTATTTGTTTATTTTCTTTTTCAATTTGTCGTACACTTTTCTCAGGTGTTGGTAAATCTTCTGGCATTGTACCACCAAGTTCCTTGATTGTCTGTCGAACTTTCTTTCCTACTTCATAATGAGTTTTGTTTGCTTCTGACTTACCCTGAATATGTTCACGACGTAATTTCTCTTCTGTTTGAGTTGCACGGAAGAGATTAGCAGCGAGCTCAGTACTCCCCATAAAATCAAGAATATCCTGATTCTTTTTAAGACCTTTTCTTACTTTTATATCTTGAGCCTTTAAGCCGTTGTATAATCCCATATAACCATAGTTTTGAAATATTGCAAAATCTACAGGCTGTTTTACTCCGGCTCCTTGTGCTGCATTTGCTAAAGCAGAATTGTGACGTTTCATCTCATTACGTATTGCCAGTCGCTTTTGTTCTTCATTAAGACGGTCGTAATCTTCAATAAGTTCCTGCTGACGAGTTTTTACAGCAAAATAAGTCTGACCAAGAGCGATTACCTCTTTCCGAGGATCACCATTCATAACAATCAGATAACAAGCATAACGGGAGAGAGCGATGTCTTCTATTTCGCGTTTTGCATTTGAACCTATTTCAACCATTTTGCGCACCTCCGCAAAATGGTCTGTCATATTCTGACCACTGTTTGTACAAGCAGTTTTTGCACGTTCAATTGCTTCTTTTAAGTAACGCCATTGTGAATATTCTAGTGCTACCTGCAATTCCCTGGCATACCAGAATTCTTGCCCATATCCATTAACGTGTTTGAGTTTTTCAAAAATTTCTTCGGAATAGTTCTTCGTATCCATTTCTTTTCTCTTGAGTAAATTGATTTTTCGGCGCTAGTCCAACCTCAAGCCCGAATTATGGTAAAGAAAATACAAAGAATACAGAAACGAATTATCACCACACATACTAAAAAATGCAATTGTTATTGTTGGATATAGTCTTCTGTGCAGCAGGCTTTACAATTAGAATATAATATCTTTTTTGTGAAAAAACAATATTGAAAGAAGATCTTAGATTTTTGAAAGAATGTTATCAAAATCAGTATCATTTCTACGACAATTCTGTAGTTTTTACCTTACCTCATTCACGAGCTCTTCCCCGCCCGCAAAAGCGCGAACATTTTCCAGCGTTGTATCCGCCAGATTCTTGAGTGCATTTGTAGTCAGGAAGGCCTGGTGGCCGGTGATTATTACATTTGGGAAGGTCAAAAGGCGGGCAAGGACATCATCGGTCATAATATCTGTAGACCAGTCGCTGAAGAAGTACTTGCTTTCTTCTTCGTAAACGTCCATGCCGATGCCGCCGATATGGCCGTGCTTTAATGCATGAACCAGGGCTTTTGAATCTATGAGGGCGCCGCGGCCGGTATTTATAATCACAGCATCATGTTTCATCATCTTCATTGTGTCATGATTTACAATATGTTTTGTTTCTTCGGTGAGCGGACAGTGGAGGCTGAGTACATCGCTCTGACGGAAGATTTCTTCTTTGCTCACGTACTCTGCCCCGCTCTCGCCTGCCCACTTTTCATTTGGATATGGGTCATAAGCAATAATCTTCATTCCAAAGCCTTTGAGGATGCCAGCCATAATCTGGCCGATTTTTCCAGTACCGAGGATACCGGCAGTAAGACCGTGCAAATCTCGTCCGGTCAATCCATCAATATTAAAGTTTGCTGTCTTTGTACGCAGGTATGCCTGAGGGATATGGCGGGTAAGCGACAAGAGCAAAGCGGCTCCGTGTTCCGCAACCGCGTACGGCGAATAAGCCGGAACTCTCACAACTTTAATCCCTGCCGTTGCTGCAGCCTTCAAATCAACATTATTGAAACCGGCACAGCGCAAGGCAATCAGCTTTACACCGCACTTTTTCAGCACATCAATGACTTCCGCGTTCACCACATCATTTACAAAAACACAGGCTACATCAAAGCCCTGGGCCGTCATCGCTGTATTTTCATTCAGCTTAAAATCGCGGAAATCAATTTCATAATTATAGGGATGGGAACCGTCAGTTCCGCCGTCCTTATTCGCCTTTGTAAACGAAGCCTTATCGTAAGAACGTGTATCAAAAAATGCTATTTTCATATTGTGAATTCCTTATCTGGCGGCAAAGACTTCAGGAATAAACTTTTCGGCCCATTCCTGCCAGAACTTCATATCGTGAATTCCAGGACCTTCTTTGTATGTGTGTGGAACGCCCTGGTCTTCCAGGAATTTGTGGAACTCGCGGTTACGTTCGAGGAGGAAATCTTCTGTGCCGCAGGCCATGAAAATTTCTGGAATCTTTGTTCCGGCTGCCTTGAGTTTTTTCAAGAGATATTCAGGATTATTGTCGCTTTCAAGAAGCTTTGCAGGGTCACCGAAGCACATTCTGTAGTAATCATAATTTGCAATAGGGTTACCCTCGCCTTCCTTCATTTTTGCAACTTCATTGTGAATCAGGGCTGAAGAAAGAGCTATTGCTTTACCAAACTTATCCGGATAAGCAAAGGCTGTGTGAAGGGCACCAAAGCCGCCCATTGAAAAACCCATAAGATATGTGTCATCTGCTGACATTGCAAGATGGAAGGTTTTGCGAACATATTCCAGAAGCTCAACTCCCAGGAAGGTTGCAAACTGACGACCGGTAGCGGGACCGTCAATCCAGAAAGAGTTTTCGCCGCTTGGAATTACGACTGCAAAATTATACTGCTCGGCAAGATTTCCCGGAACCCAGTTAAAGGAAGCTCCGCTATATCCGTGTAACAAAAACAAAGTTTTCATCGGACGATCTTCACACTTGAGGTCGTTGCGGGGAAAGTCTCTTCGAATATCGTTTGGAATCTGCATTAAAAATGAAACGTCACGCTTGAGGACGTCTGAATAAAATCTGATTGAAAGATCAGCCATAATGGCTTTAACCTCCTAGGGAATTCTCGTGGTATTATATCACATCTACGCCGAGGCCGAAAAGGGCAAAGTCGCCGCGGCAGGGATCGCCCGGGAAAACTTCGTTTAATGCGGCCGTCAGCAATTCCGCAGTTTTACGCGAAGCCGCAGCACCCTCCGGTATAAGCCCCATTTTCGCCGCCTCCTGCATTACGTGAACGTCCAGTGGAATCAAAAGCTCAGCCGGGTCCGCCCATTGCCAGAGTCCCAGGTCCACAGCAGACCCTCGTCTTACCATCCACCGCAAAAACATGTGAATTCTTTTATTTGCCGACCCACGTCCCTTTGGTACTATTGCAGATTTTGGAAAAGCTTCAGATATTTTTTCATAAAGGTGGGGGAAGTCTCCCCCTCGCTCCAGCCCGCTCCGCGGTCTTCCGCTACCCCTTCTAACGGGTGGCTCGCCCCCCGTAACGCCCCCCTCTTTCATTTTCAACTCAAAGTACTCGCCCAAACTTCCGGCCTTTTCCATCATCCCCGCGAGCTCTTCAAAAAAAATCTGCATATCATCATAAGAATAAAAGCGGTAAAATTTTTCCTCACCTTTCGGGAAATCTTTACAAAAAGCCCCAGCTTTCAGCCAGGCAGAAATACTTCCTAACGAACGGTCGGAAGTTTCCAATATACTTCGAATCCTTGGAATAAACTGCTTTCTGTTTCCAAAGGCAAGCATAGCCGCAATAAAAGAGGCCAGCTCTACATCGGCAATACTTCCCCGTCCCTTCTCCGGTTCATACCATTTCAAAAACTGAGAAGGGTCCTCATCGCAAAAGCTTGAAACTTCATATTTATCTGCCAGTTGCCTGAGCTTCTTTTTTAGTTCATTCGTCATAATCAATAAAATTATAAAATAGAGACCATTTACTATCAAGTTGCGGGGCCATTTTCGCTGTGCATCATTTTCGCTGTGCCCCTTTGTGACAGTGTTTTACCTTATTGATTTATAACTCTTCTTTTTTTACTCTAAAAATACAGGAGTTTTTATGAAAAAAGCAAAAGGTTATTTTACCACCCTTAACGGAGAACAGTTTTACAAAATCGAAAATTACGACTGCATGGATGATTTCTTTATGACGATCACAAGTGCATCCGATATCTGGAATTTCTGCTGGGCCCAGGGAGGCATCACAGCCGGTAGAATAGACTGCGACCATGCCCTTTTTCCTTATTACACAGCAGACAAAGTAAGTGATGCTAAAAGCTACACCGGCTCATACACCGCCATCCGAATAGAAGATAAAACAAAGGGCCTGGCCAGCGCCACCCTCTGGGAACCCTTTGCAACTCTCAGCGCAAGCCCTGCCCTCCGTCGTGCTTTTGAAAAAACATATCAAGAAATATATATAAAAATGCCGCAGGCACCGAAGTCTGGTTCGAAGAAATCAATAATGACCTGCAGCTTTCTTTCCGTTATGGCTGGACCTCTTCTCCAAAATACGGACTTGTAAAGACCAGCATAATCACAAACCTTTCAGATAAACCCCTGCAAGTAAAGCTACTCGACTGCTGCCGCAACATTTTACCAGCCTCTTTAACCG
>JAEEGF010453567.1_pt1 | contig 58205 bp, 31 predicted proteins | sample 9134171 | NCBI WGS metagenome assembly JAEEGF01 (sample SAMN16246542, study PRJNA631951) | gut metagenome | biome: gut microbiome; feature: rumen; material: AP-attached | host: Bos | place: Iran: Karaj | collected 2018-10 | reverse complement strand
TTCACGTTCACCGTCAGTGTCCAGATGGAGTCGCAGCCCGTCAGCAGGCTCGGCACGGTGTCCGTCAGTGTCTCCGCCACGGTGAAGACATGGCCGTGGAACGTGTAAGGCAACTCGTTGGCGCACAATGTGGTGTCATCGCTAAAGGACGGCTCCGGTACCCGCATCCAATACAAACACCCCCCCGCCAGTTCCCACCGGTACAGTTGGGGGAGATTGAAGTGAGGAGGCTGATAGTATTTAAAGGCTTGTCCTTGGTCATTGCAGCGCAGTTCCCTTCCGTTGCTCGAAATCGTGATGTTGTTGCTCTCGCTGTAGGTAATGGTGTTGGGGAATGGCGTGCTTTGGCTGGTGGCAAGTCCTGCTATGCCGCTTCCCCCGATATACCAGCCGCTGTGGGATTTGATGGAATAGTATTCGCCACCTAACCGTGAGATATGGAATGTGGACGCGCTAATGCCTTGATTGACTGTGAGTGAAATAGCGTTGCCGTTAATTGTAACTTGCCTAGAATTACTGTTGTTTGATATTGAATTTTGAGGTAACCCACCGTTGAAAATGTTAGTGCCATTTGATGATGAGTATGCAATCAGGTACTCTCCGCTCCAATCGGCAGTGTCCGCAGTCACTTTAGTGAAGACAGTGTCCAACGGGCAGCTTGTCCGCTTATACACTGCGTACAGGGTGGTGTCCGTTGAAGGGTTGAAATGTGACCCGGCAGGGTAGAGCGGGGAGGGTATAGTGGCAACGGAATCTTCAATGGCTGTGGTTGTCCACCCGACGAACTCGAATTCGGAATTGCAAGGAGTGGCCATGGGTAGGACAATGCCAGAAAGACAGTCTGTATCCGGTATTGGACTGATGGAGTTGCCGTTGCCCGTTTCAAAAGAAACAGTCGCTGGATCCTCACCTAAAATAGTCAAGTGTAGTGTAACCACACTGTCGCAACCGTTTCCAGACGGTATGGTGTCGTTGTAATTGCCGGTTTGATAATATGTGTGTCCATGCCATGAGTAATTTTGACAGGAAATGGCGGTTGTGTCGCTGGAAGGCAATGGTGGAAAACTTGTGTATTCGCAGCTTACTTCTGACTCACTGCGATACAGCATAATAGGCTGCTGTTGGCCACTATCATAATATCGGAAGCGAGGACCTTGAGTTGAAGTTCCGTTAAAGAAGCGTAGATGCTTATTACCATCATATCCTGTAATATCAAATGTGTTAGTTTCACTGTCAAAGCTTATTGTGTTGTAGTATTGTGATGGAATATGGGGGGCACTACTTTCGTTTAAACCATTACTATTACCTCCTTTTCCTATGTATTTGCCATTTTTTGATTTAATGAAATAATGATTGTCAGCACTGTGTTCAAAGGTGAAATAATAATTTTGAGTGTTGTTGAGGGTTATAACATGGTTTTGAATATCAATGGTTTGATAATTGTTCGAGACATCAAGTGAATCCAGAGAACCGTCAAATACCTTGTCGGAGGAAGCAATTAGGTAGTAGTAACCACTCCAATCAGTTTGGTTAGATGTAACTAACGTGTAATTGGTGTTACCGGTTGGGATACACTTCATATACACCGCATACAACGTGTCGTTTGTTGAAGAATGGAATGTCCCCGCAGGAATCAACGTTGTAGGATCATAGGAGGATGTTCCATTCACTAAATCGGTGGACCATCCGGCAAACACATAACCTTGGCGTTGGGCGTATGGGCAAGGTTCGGCAGTCGGCAAATCCGCCCCATTCTCGCAATCCAAAATTATTTCGGGCTCATCGCAGGTTCCGCCGCAGGGATCAAGGACGATGACGGGTTTTGGTTTCACTGTAATCGTGAAGGTCGTGTCATACCAGCAACCTGTTGTGTCAAACAGACGTAACGTGTATTCGTAAGAAGTGTCCTGTAAGACTGTTGGTGCGGTGAAAACAAACGATGTGTCAATGCCCTCTTCTGTAGGCACAAAATCTTCGTTAGCCATCAGTATGATCGCACTGTCTATCGAATTGCTTGCAGAGTCCGCGTTAAATACAATCTCCCAGTCAAAGAGGTAACCGTTTTTATTGTCGTTTACCATAAAATCAATGACTTCAATTGTCCAAGTTCCGTTAATACTACAACCTGAAAATTTTTGAAAGTCGTCGTCTGGACGGTAAAATTGAGTTTTTGCAGCAATGTTTGTGGAGTCAAATGCTTGGTAATCATTATTAATATTGTTTTGCAGACCTATTTCTCGATAAATTCTTCCATCACCAAAAGCATAGGATGATTCGGTGAGATATTCAGTATTTGAGGACCAACAGTAGTTCCAACCTGTTCCAGACCCATCATTTTCTTCATTTGGGATGCCCATACTTACCAAATCCCAGTCATCATAAAGAGTAATATTGTCTTCATGTCCAATCCATCCTTGAAAATTAGAATTAAAACAAGTGCTATTTGGATCGAAATCGTCAATATCCGAGTTAAGAATATTAGCTATAGTATCATCTGGACATCTTAATCTAATATTAAGTCCTGCCGCAAACGAATGTTCCATGTTTAATCTCACATATTTAATATTATTAGCACTTTCAATTATCCCTGTGTATCCAGAAACTGTAATAGAGGATGAATAGAAACAGCTTCCGTCGTAAGGGTTTTCATCAGGAATGAACATCGTATCTGTTTTCGAAACATTTGGCACTTGCGTGGAAATTACTATGGTGTTACTCGTGTCGTAACCTACCGTAAGAAGAATTGTCTCCTCGGTGCATACAGTATCAGGAAATTTCCACGCTGAAATTATAGATTCGACATCGTTCGTGCAGTCATGCCACTCCACTTCCTGCCCGTACCCCACAACCGACAAAAGCAAAAACAGAACCAGCAGGATTGGAACAATGAACTTCCTATGGAGTATATGTAGAGTGTATAACATTGAAAACTAACTTCTTATATTATCCAAAACTTCGTTGGTTCTATTCACAATAAAACAGCAAAAATATATTTTTTATCAATATAAAAAGTAAATAATATGTAATATTGTAGTAACCCTTTTTGTGTGAATTTGTAATTGTCTTCATTCGAGAATTAATTTTGTTTAAGATTCGACCGCAAAAATAAAAAATATTTTAATATACCTTATCTGTTATTTGATTTTTTGTTGTGAATTTAAAACAAAAAAAAGAGACGCACTACCGCACGTCTCTCCACACAATTATGCATTATGCATTATGAATTATGAATTATGAATTATGAATTCATCCTCCGGTCCAGCTCCTGCGCAATATACGAGGCCACGTCGTCGGCGTAGGTGTTGGCGCCGAAACCGGCATCGTAACCTAACTCCTTGGCTAACTCGTGCGTGATACGAGGTCCGCCGCACACCACAATCAGCTTGTCGCGCAAGCCCTCGGCCTCCAACATCTCGATCAACTCGGTGAGGTTCTGGATGTGTACGTCTTTCTGGGTCACGGTCTGCGACACCAACAAAGCGTCGGCGTGCAGCTCCACGGCTTTGGCAATGAACTCCTCGTTTGGCACCTGACTGCCCATGTTCAACGCATCGAACATGTCGTAACGCTCAATGCCATAGTGACCTGCGTAGCCCTTCATGTTCATGATGGCGTCGATGCCCACCGTGTGCGCGTCCGTGCCCGTACTGGCACCCACCACCACGATTTTCCGTCCGATGTGCTCGCGGATGAAGTCGTCCGTCTCCGGCATCGACCACACCGTGGATTCCACCTTCGGCACGTGGATGGTCGTGTAATCCACCGTGTGCGTGCAGGCACCATAGCAGTTCACAAACGTGAACCCGTCTGTAAGCTCTTTGAAATAAACGACTTGCGGGTTGTCAAAACCCATCTTTTTCATCAATTGTTTTGCGGCCTCCACGGCTTCGTCACCGCAAGGCACCGGCAAGGTGAAACTCAATTGCGTCTTGCCGTCGTTCATCGTGTCGCCGTAAGGCTTCACCTTGGTTAAATCTAAGGTCTGATCAAAGTCCTTTTGATCCATTGAATATAATCCACCGCTCATAATAATCGATTTTTAATTTGGTTGTTTTTTACTGTTTTACAAATTGTTCCTTTATAGGGTTTCGTTAAAGAAAGTTAGCAGTTAGTAGTTAGTAGTTAGCAGTTCCTTTTCTACGATCAACTACTAACTACTAACTTCTAACTCCAACAAAGTAGTCCTCCTTGTCGTCGAAGAGCACGTTAAACGAGGTCATGCTGCCGTAGATCCGGGAGATGTACTGCTGGAGGTTGACTTTCTCCTCGTCGGTGAGGCTTGCGCTGCTGTTGATGTTCTGTTCGAGCACACGCAGACGGTCACGCATCATGACGATCTTGTGGAAGAAGGTCTCCACGGGAATCTCCTTGGGAGCTAAATCCTTGTTGGCGGGCTGAAGAATCATCGTGCCACCCTGCCATTTCTTGCCTAACTCGGCTTTGTATTCGATGCCGTTGTATTGGGTCAGAATCTGGGTCAGCACCTGCTTGAACTCGCGGATGTTGAGCTTCGGGGTGTCATCTTCCACATCGTTGGCCTCAACCACCTCCAACTCTACGGCCGCCTTGGAGAACTCCAACTCGCCGCCGCGCACGAAGATGATCTTGTACGTCAACGCATTGTTCTGGCTGATGATGCCCTCGCCGTACTTCTCGTGACTGACGCGGGTTCCTACCGGAAGGTTGTCTATGTCGTAGTTTGTATCCATATTACTTTAAGTTCTTGTGTGACACCCCACACTGCGCTTCGCTTGTATGGGGTTAATTGCACTTCGTGCGTTTTGTCTCTTCGAGGCTGCTTGAGGATTATTTTTTATGTTTATATTACTACCCCGCCTTACGGCACCCCTTCTAAAATAGAAGGGGAATTGGGGTCGCCCGTTACTAACTGCTGTGACGAAAGAGGGATGTAATCCCCCCCTTTAGGGGGGCTAGGGGGGTTACCACCGTTCTTTCATCATCTTCACGAACGGGTTGAAGTAGTTGTCGCCTTTGGTGACCACGCCGGCGAGACCCTTGCCGCCGTCCTTCGGACGCTTCACGTCGCCGAAGATACCTTTCTCCAAAGCGGAGAAGAGACCTTCCTGGACGATCTGCTGCAACAGCTCGATGGCGTTGTTGAGGACGGTCTTGGCGCGCTCGCGGCAGATACCGCCTTCACGGAATTCCATCTCCTCGCCGATGCTGCGCATGTCGTTGAAGATGTAGCGGGCGTTCTCGATGGAGAGGTAACGGTCGCTCATGAACGGCGTATGGATGGCCTCGGTGGGCATACCCAAAAGCTGGATACCCTGGTGCGTCCAGATGCCGATGATGTTGAAGAGCGCGTCCTGGATGTGGCCGCGGAAGATGTTGCCCGTCATGAACTTGGTCGGGGGCATGTACTTCAGCGTGGCCTTCGGGAAGATCTCACGGGTCATCTGTGCCTGCGCGAGCTCCAACAGGAAGCCGTTCTCCAAGCCCGGATCCATTTCGAAGGCGTGACCCAAGCCCATCTGCTCTTCGGGCAAACCGGCTAACAATGCCAATTGCTCGTTGATGAGATCGGAGGCGAGCACTGTGTGGGCGGCCTCCACGGCATCGGCGGTGGTGAGGTAGTTGTCCTCGCCAGTGTTGATGATCACGCCGGCATAACCGTTGATGATGCGGGAGAAATACTGGTCAATAAGGGTACGTTGCGGGTTGATGTCGCGGAAGAGGATGCCGTAGAGGGCGTCGTTCAACATCACGTCGAGACGCTCCAATGCGCCCATGGCCGCGATTTCCGGCATACAAAGTCCTGAGCAGTAGTTACATAAGCGGATATAACGGCCCACTTCTTCGCCGACCTCATCGAGAGCTTTACGCATGATGCGGAAGTTCTCCTGCGTGGCGAACGTGCCGCCGAAGCCCTCGGTGGTCGCGCCGTAAGGCACATAGTCGAGCAAGCTCTGACCCGTGGTGCGGATCACGGCGATGACGTCCGCGCCCTGGCGTGCACCGGCCTGCGCTTGGACGACATCCTCGTAGATGTTGCCCGTGGCGACGATGATGTAGAGGTACGGTTTCGGACCCTCGCCGATGGTGTTCAGGTATTCGTTACGTTTGGCCACGTTGCCCTTGATACGGGTGAGGCACTGTTCGATGTAAGGCTGAACCGCCTTCTGGATGTCAGCCAGTGGATGCAACGGCAACGCGGTGACGTTCAGTTGGTTGTTGGTGATGCGCTCGGCAATCTCCTGCGGGTTCGCGCCTGTCTCCAAGATGGCGTTGCCCATGAAGTAGAGCACGCCCTGACTGAGCACGCCGGCCTCCAAGAGCGCATCCACCACCCGGTTGGGAAGCGGCACGCCGTTCTCATCGACACCGTCGATACCGATCAGTCGGCAGAGCGTGCGCTCCACCGTCACGGTCGTGTAACCATCGACAAACTCCTGAACCTGGTCCGCAATCTGCTTCGCCAACTGCTTCGCAGCAGCCACCTGGGTGAAATCCAGTCCAAGTTTTGATTTTTCTGCCATATTTTTACCTTTTATATTAATGTAATTCTTTATGTTTTATATTTAAGTCTCAAATCGGCAAAAATACAAAAAATACGGATATGCGGCAACAACATTGAAAATGTAGAGACGCATCGCGCGCCTCTCTACAACGAAACGGAATCCATACATGCCCGTAGGGGCGAATAATTATTCGCCCCTCTGCAGAGACGTGCCATGGCGCGTCTCTACTGCCACCCGAATGCCAAAATGTCAGTGGTTTTCTCCTTGAGAATCACTGACATTATTTTTTGGCACAGTTGTTGCTAAAGAATGTCGCGTCCCGAAAAAAGGACAGTGTAAAATCAACGAATTAATAACAATAAAAATCATACAAAAATGGGTAAAATAATCGGAATAGACTTAGGAACAACCAATTCATGTGTTGCGGTGATGGAAGGCAGCGAGCCTGTCGTCATCCCCAACAGCGAAGGCAGAAGAACAACGCCTTCCATCGTGGCATTCGTGGGCGACAATGAGCGTAAGGTCGGTGACCCCGCCAAACGTCAGGCCATCACGAACCCCACCAAAACCATCTTCTCCATCAAGAGATTCATGGGTGAGACGTACGACCGCGTGACCAGCGAGGTCAGCCGCGTGCCTTACATCGTGGAACGCTCTTCCAACAACATGCCGAAAGTGAAGATCGACGACCGTTCTTACACCGCGCAGGAGATCTCCGCCATGATTCTGCAAAAGATGAAGAAAACGGCTGAAGATTATCTCGGCCAGGAAGTGACGGAAGCCGTCATCACGGTGCCTGCCTACTTCAGCGACTCCCAACGTCAGGCCACCAAGGAGGCCGGCGAGATCGCGGGTCTGAACGTGAAACGTATCATCAACGAACCTACCGCAGCCGCTCTGGCTTACGGTCTGGACAAAAAGAAAGCCGACTCCAAAGTGGCCGTGTTCGACCTCGGCGGCGGTACCTTCGATATCTCCATCCTTGAACTCGGTGATGGCGTCTTCGAAGTGAAATCCACCAACGGCGACACGCACCTCGGCGGCGACGACTTCGACCACAAGATCATCGACTGGTTAGCCAGCGAGTTCATGAAAGACTATAATGTGGATCTGCGTAAGGATGCCATGGCTTTGCAGCGTCTGAAAGAGGCGGCCGAGAAGGCCAAGATCGAGCTCTCCAGCTCCAACTCCACGGAAATCAACCTGCCGTACATCATGCCGATCGACGGTGTTCCGCAACACTTGGTGCGCACCTTAACCCGCGCCCAGTTCGAGCAACTCTGCGACGACCTGATCCGCAAGACCATCGAGCCGTGTAAGAAAGCTTTGGCCGACGCCGGCTACAAGACCTCTGATATTGACGAGGTTATCCTCGTGGGCGGCTCCACCCGTATCCCCGCCATCCAGAAGGTGGTGGAAGACTTCTTCGGCAAGGTGCCTTCCAAGGGCGTCAACCCCGATGAAGTGGTGGCTATCGGTGCCTGCATCCAAGGCGGTGTGCTGAGCGGCGACGTGAAAGACATCCTCTTGCTTGATGTCACCCCGCTGTCACTCGGTTTGGAGACCCTCGGCGGTGTGATGACCAAGCTCATCGACGCCAACACGACCATCCCGACCAAGAAGTCGCAGGTGTTTACCACCGCGGCCGACAACCAGACCTCTGTGGAGATCCACGTGCTGCAAGGCGAGCGTCCCATGGCGGCCCAGAACAAGAGCATCGGCCGTTTCCACTTGGACGGCATCCCGGCGGCTATGCGCGGCATCCCGCAAATCGAAGTCACCTTCGACATCGACTCCAACGGCATCCTGAACGTGACGGCTCACGACAAGGCTTCCGGCAAGGAGCAGAAGATCCGTATCGAGGCTTCCTCCGGCTTGAGCGATGACGAAATCAAGCGCATGAAAGCCGAGGCTGAGGCCAACGCCGACGCCGATAAGAAAGCCAAGGAGGAGATTGACAAGCTGAACAACGCTGACTCGTTGGTGTTCAACACCGAGAAGCAGCTCAAGGAGTTCGGCGACAAGATCCCCGCTGACGATAAGGCCAAGATTGAGGCTGCGGCTGCGAAACTGAAGACCGCGCACGACAACAAGGATTTCAGCGGCATTGACACTGCCATGGCTGAACTGCAATCCGCTTGGAACGAAGCATCTCAGAAGATGTACGCTCAAGGCGGCGGCGCGCAACAGCAACCCGGCGCTGACTTCAACGGCGGCTTCAACCAACAGGCCGGTCCGCAAGGCCCGCAGGGCGGCAACGGCGGCAACGATTCTGAAGTTCAAGACGTTGATTTTGAGGAGGTGAAGTAACGATATTATTTGTTTGTAGGGGCGAATCATTATTCGCCCCTACACAAAACCCCAAACGGATGCTGATGATGAATTGGCATCCGTTTTTCTTTTTTTAAACAATGTCATCCAGGGTGTATGTATTTTGACTATTTTTGCCGTTGCATATATAAAGAACGTAATTATTCATTATTAAGGTGTTATGGACAATAAAGGCTTGTTAATACCTGTGGTTGAGGAGTTTTACTCGCTGCAGGGCGAAGGTTACCATACGGGCAAGGCGGCCTATTTCGTGCGCGTGGGCGGTTGCGAGGTGGGTTGCTCATTCTGTGATGAGATGCGCGCGTGGAATGCGGAAAAGTATCCGAAACTGCTGGTGGATGACATCGTGGCGCGGGCGGCGCAGAAACCCGCGAGAGCAGTGGTGGTCACCGGTGGCGAACCGTTGCTCTACAACATGGGTCCTCTCTGCTCCAAGATGCACGAACACGGAATCCAGTGTTTCCTTGAAACCTCCGGCTCCCAACCACTGTCCGGCGACTGGGACTGGATTTGTCTGTCGCCAAAATACGGTGCGGCTCCGAAACCCGAAATCCTCGCCAAAGCCAACGAGCTGAAAGTCATTATCGGCAGCGAGGAGGATTTCGCATGGGCCGAGGAGAACGCGCAGAAAGTCAGCAAAAACTGTCTCCTGTTCCTCCAGCCCGACTGGAACCGATGCAACGCCATCATCGGCCGCCTCGTGAACTACGTCCTCGAACACCCCAAGTGGCGCGTCTCCCTGCAAACCCATAAGTATATGCAAATACTTTAACCTCCTAACCCATAACCCCATAAACTATAAACTATAAACTATAAACTATAAACCTATAACCCAGCTTCAATAACCAATAACCTATAACCAATAACCATTACCAAATGCCTGACAACCACGAAAAGAGCTTGAAAGAGCTGATTAACCAGTTTGTGAGCCAGTCTGGAAAACAACATCTGATGGACAAGAAGATGCTTTTTGACCGTTGGCCCGAATATGTGGGAAACATGTGTGCCCAGTTTTCAAAATGCGAGGACTTGCGCAACGGCATCCTTTACGTCCGTGTGCAAAACGCCGCCCTCAAATTCGAACTTTTCGGGCATAAATCACAGATACTGAAAAAAATACAGTCCGACTTCGGTCCTTTGGTACAGGACATCATGTTCCGGAATTAGCCAATGGCCAAGTCTATGTCTAAGCAATCAAACTCATGACTTAAACATAGACTATATTAGTTGCACCATTGCACAATTGGATCAATCGCGAAGACAGCGGACCGACAAGCCAAAGGTCCGAGGGATATTAAATCTGCTCACATTTTCGTTATTGTTGAATAGGGTGCGGTACCATGCGGCATCCAAACCTTGTTCCGTTGAAGACCAGAAATCAGCTTGATAGCCTGCATTATGAGAACCGCTTCCCCAGAAGCCGGAAGGGCTGGCAGAAAAGCCTGATGCATTATTGCCATCATAACTTTGATCCCCGGGATAACACTCGCCATCACAATTGAGCCAACCCTCCGTGGAAGCCAACGATTTGGCGATATAGTTGCTGTTGGCGGTGCAGGAGTATGCGCTCTGACCGCTCACGTAGTTGGTCAGTTGCGACCACTCCGCATCGCTCGGCAGATGCCAACCGACAGGACAAATGCCTTGAACACCGCTGGGGATGGCGTTGCTACCCAACGAGCCATGCATGGCGGCCAACCAATTGTAGTAACAGCCATACACCGCTAAATCCAAGGATGTATTTACATAGTAGTAAGGATCCGTGTTGCTTGGTACATTTCCACCGTTAGGGATGGCTGTTCCGTCAGCATAATGCGTGGTGCGGAGATTCTCACGCATCCAGCATTGGTCGCCAATCTGCACCGTGTTATAGACATTGCCATCAAAATCAGTGACCGTGGGGGTGCCGAGACAGGGATATGCGTCGCCAGCGAGACGAGTGGTGAAGATTACCTCATCTCCATAACCAACTCCCACACTGTTAGAAGCATAAGCCCTGACATAATAGGAGGTTTGAGGCTGTAAGTTTGTCAAAACATTGCTGAAACTTGCCTCGCTGTTAGTGTTAACGGTATGACTGTCAGAAAGAGTAGGATTCGGTGAAGTACTCCAACACACCCCACATTGGGTAACATTCTCTCCACCATTAGAGGTGATGTGTCCTCCACATACAGCTGAATTGTCCATGATGTGGGTCACGGCGTTCGTGATAACTGAAGGGACGGTTAATGTGGTAAAAGTTTGTTGATCACCGTATGCTGTGCCTGAACTATTGGTGGCATAAGCCCGCACATAATAGGTAGTAGCGGGAATCAATCCTACCAACTGGCTGGAGAAATCCCCCAAACCCGCACCGTCCGTAGTGTGACTGTCGGCAAGAGTGGGATTCGGCGAGGCGCTCCAGCACACACCGCGTGCCGTAACCATGGTTCCACCATCGGAAATGACAACGCCACCACAAAGAGCCGTGTTGTCCATAATGTTAGTCACCTCATGGGTCTCCACCTCGGGGATGTATAACGTGGTGAAGGTTTTCTGACTGCCGTAAACCGTTCCTGCGGCATTGGTAGCGTAAGCCCTGACATAATAGGTCGTATTGTGAGTCAGCCCTGTCATTTGACCTGTAAAGGCTCCTGATCCCGACCCGCAGACAACACGATTGTTAATAACTGTCGGATAAGGGCTTGTGCTCCAGCAGATTCCTCTTTCCGTCACAGGTGCACCACCGATGGAGGTGACTTCGCCACCACATACCGCTGAGTGTTCCAAAACATCTGTCACGGCAGCAGTAGTCACTTTCGGTGTTTCTGCCATAATGCAACGGACAGACATTCCATAAGCCTTGTTGCCAAATCTGTTCTGCTCCACAAAGCCGTTGTCATAATGCAAAGCACGATAATGGGCGTGGCTATCGTCGTAAGGGGTTGCCGTCCAGAACATTGCACTCGATCTAAAATCCAATGACGACCCATTGGCATAGCCGGCAGGCATGGCGGAGAACCCACTAATGTTGTTTGACATTAAGTCAAAGCCCACTGCACAAGGATTGTCAGAGGTATGCCAATAGTTATCGTCAGCAGCCAGCGAGTAGGCAATGTTGCTCGGATTCTCACCGCACACATAACCCGCCAAACCGCTCATATAATCGGTCAACTGAGCCCATTCCGCATCACTGGGCACATGCCAGCCGGTAGGACAAATGCCCTGTACCCCGCTGGGATTGACTGCACTGCCACTCCCCTGCCCCATCACAGCTTTCCAGTTGTACAGATAGCCCAAAGAATGGTCGTTATCCACATCTTCGGGCAGATAATAGTGCGCGATGTCAGGACCCACTTCGCTGCCTAAACTGATGGGGTCGCCCGAAACATAATGTGTGGTTCGCAGATTCTCCCGCAACCAACACTGATTGCCGATCTGCACCGTATTGTACACGTTGCCGTCATAATCGGTCACGACCGCCACATTTTGGCAAGGGGCTGACATCTCCGGCAGAATCGTATCCACGCTCAAAAAAATGTCACCAGTGTGTTCTACCATGGCGGTGTCTAATACCAGTTCCCACTCGGTTATCCATCCATTATCATTATTCCAACCATCCATCACCTCAATGCTCCATGTACCGTTCATCGGACAGCCAATCAAGTTGGCAAAAGAACCATCAGGGTGATAGACGTTAGTCATATTAGCCACATTGGTAGAATCAATCGGTTGACTACTTACAGCATTGACATAGACATAGTAATTGTTTGAATAGACGTAGCCTTGATTGGTGGCATTTGACCAACAATAGTTCCAAGGAGTCCCCATCTGATTTTGATAAATATTGGGATTACAAGCAGCATCACCCGATGCTGAATAATCGTATGCACCGCCAAAATAAGCACCTGCGTTCCCTGTTCCATTCCATCCCCATTCACTTGCCGGAATCTGAGAAGAGCAAGTGGAGTTACCACCGCTAGCATTTTTTTTCAAGATAGAGACATACTGCTGGTTCGGACAGGTCAGTCTAATCCAAAGATCTCCAATAAAAGAATGCTCTATCTTAAGCCGGACATAAAGGATGTCATTGGCTGATTCTATCCTGGAATATATGGGATGATCAGTGATTGTGATAGGAGACACGTATGAGCAGTACTGAGGCTGATCTAGCTGTAATTGTCCGTCATAACAAGGTAGGCCGTCAGGAATTAAAAAGGTGTCGATTATCGTGTAAACATTATTGATAAAGCAGCATTGGAATTCATTGCCATAAGAGGTACCGTCATTGTTGGTAGCGTAAGACCTCAAAAAATAACATTGATTGACATCCAGTCCTATCAATTGACTGGAAAAACTGCCCAATTCGCCGACCTCCACGGTGTAATCGTTCGCCAAAGTGGGATGCGGGGTAGTACTCCAGCAAAAGCCGCGAGCCGTAACCCCTTCACCGGACAACACCGTGCCGTAGCAACGAAGCCCCTGAGGGATATTCACCATAGAGTCGGTTTGAACGGTCAACGCCTCTTCCCATTCAAGATTAAACCTCAGCTCGAACGTCTCACTCACAATTTGTTGCTGAGTTACCCCTTCGCTCTGTATCTGATGCCCGTTGTGCGAGGCAAAGCCTTTATAGCACATCTCGTCGCCCAACTCAAAATCATGGGCAAGGGCGCTTTTCAAATCTACCTTGGCATACTTCTCGGTGTTGCCGTCCGACAAAATCCGGTCAGCACCCGCATGGCCTTTGTTCACCATTTTCAAACTGCGTGTGCCAGAAGAGGTGGTCACCGACAACACATACACCTGAGGGGTGGTCAAAGAAATCTCAAAATAGTTGTCTCCGCGAACAAGATTCCCCGCATACTCGGCGCACTTTTTACCGTTAATATCTACTAACACCATCTTCGCCGACTCGCTCTGCGCGGAAGAAATATTGACTCTGGTATGGCCGTCAAACGGGTTGGGCATCACCTGCATCTTCCCCTCCTCCGAGTAATCCTCCACACTCGTACCCACTTCCATAGTGTAGATGGTGTCGGGAAAAAGAATGGTTTCCGACCACCCGCGGGTGAGGTTCTCTATGGTCACACTGTTGATCCGCACATACCGGCTGTTTTGGTCAACACCCGTAAACATCAGCGAAAGAGTGTTTTGCGCATACATAATCGGACACGATGCCAACAACACCCATAATAAGACCGTTTTCAATATACTGATATTAGCTTTCATATTGCTGAATTTTATACATTTACATTTTTATTTGAACGAATACGCTACTCCAAGATACAGCACGTTTTCAGGATTTTTAACTTGTATTTCGTTATCGCTGCGAACAAAAAAGTCCAGCGCATGGCGTTTGTTGATGCTGTATTCCAAGCCGACGATAGTGCGCAGTTGGTCAATGATATTGTCGCCAGGCTTGTAAAGTCTCCACCAAAACTCCTCCGAGCAGTGCAGCTTCAGGCCGGTTTGTGGAATAGACCACGCAACTGACAGTCTGTTACGGAGATAAGTCTTCGGATTGTATTTGTAGGGACCGTGATGCTTGTCCCTAAATGTGGTCTGTGCCATACACCGCCAACCCACTTTCCACGCCCCGAATCTCGGCGCAATGGAGATGAAACCTTTGATTCTGTGACGATTGTCAAACAACTGTTTCTTTCGGTTGTGATAGTTCAGAAAATCGTATTCCACACCAATTTTCATCCGCTTCTTCCAAAACGCATAATCGGTTCCCACGCCAATCTTAGCACGGTTATAATGAGTGAAGTTGTAATCAAAGCGTACGTCACTCTCCACAGTAAAATGCCACCCTTTTAGGATTTTTAACTCATAATCCGCACCAATCACACCGCCCGTGGAGAACGTCTGCGCCTGCGTCACTCCGCACAACCACACAATGATACCTATTGCAAAAATGCGCCTTATATTCAATTCATTCTTCATTAGAAGAAGTTTTCATTCCTCACTTTCGTGAGTTGATTTATCGTGTTTTCGGGTTTGTCAGATGCGTAATAGATTTTCACGTAGGCAATGTCCTTGAGGTAGTCAATATGACCGACCTCCAGTCGTCTGATATCCAATCCGGTACGTAATTTCAAATCCGCCATCAGTTCATTCTCTCTGTCGGCATGTGCCAAGGCAACCTTCTCATAGACAATGATTTTGCACTCCAAATGCGTCTTGCGATGAATCGTCTCGAACAGCCAAACAGCCAGCACGATAAGCAAATTCGTGACGATTAACTCGGTGTAGCTTACGGTCATGGCCAGACCGTTGATGACGGAAATGCCAACCACGACGAAGAGGTAGGTCATCTCGCGAATCGGCACCGTTTCCGTACGGTATCGTATCATCCCGAAAATGGCAAACAGACCCAAAGCGAAACCGATCTGCACTTTCACGTTGTCCATCAGGAAAATCAGGAAGAAAATCGTGATGCTGAACAGCATAAACGTGAAATAGTAGTCACGACGTTTGCTCTTTTTGTAATACAGCAACCCCACAATCACCCAGCAAATCACCAAGTTGATGGCGAAACGGAAAAGCATCTGCCACAAACTCGGTCCGTCAAACCACGGGATTCCGAAAAGACCCGGTCCGTCAGCATTGCCAAACTCACTCGCAATGTCCGAGTCAAACAAAATATCCATATCATTCTGTATCATAATTCCAAAGATTTTATTATATAATTTTGATTTGTTAACTTATTGACATACCGAATTTTATCCTTAAACCTGTTATATTTCAGATGTTCATCGGTGAGGAGCATTCCGAGACAGTATTTGCTCAACCCCTTCCGCTGCACTCGGGCATCTCGGAGAATATCCTTGAACTTGGAGGGCAGCGAACCATCCTGCTTCACCTCCACGATGACCAAATCGGAGACATCCGCATCGCAACCGCTCAACCAGTTGTGAAATCGGATTCCGAAGTCGATGGTCACACGCTCGGTTTTGGCCTTGTTCACGAGTGTTATGCGCCGGAAGGCGTTCTCCAGTCGGGGCGAGAGCAACTGATCCGTCACCCAGACTTTCTCTCGGATGAAGTCGGCAGATTCTGGAGTGGCATAAATTTCACCCCACTGTTCCACAGGTATGGCGATGCGTTTTTTCTTGGTGCGCCCTGTGTTCTTTTTGTTTTTGATTTCCAGAAAAGCGATGTTGGAATCCACATAGATGCGCTGGCGTATTTTCTGCCTCCGCAGTCTGCGGTTGTGGTGCATCGTGTAGGTAATGGCATCCAGTGTATCGAAATAAAGTGAACGGTAGCGTGCAATGCGCTGACCTTCATGCTCTTGTACGTAGAAATGTTCGCCCCACCGCGGTGCCATGCGCAGCAATATCTCCTTGTTCATCGGAAACTTGCTGTCCACACGGTTCATCAGCTTCACGGCGTTCATCTCCTCCAACGAGATAGAGGACATCGACTGCAGGATATTTTCCAGCGCCTCCATTACTTACGAATGTATTCGTATTCCCTCATAGAAAGAAGGTTACCCTTCGCATTGTAGTTCAACTGACGTTTCTTGGTACCGTCGGCGTTGTACTCAATCTTGTGGATGCGGAAGGGCTTGTTATGCGCGTCATACACCACCTCGCGCACCACACGGTCATTCGCATCATACTCGTAGGTAATGCGGGCTGTCATACTGGAGGAGTTGTATTCGATCTCCTCCGTTTTCCGGCCTTTGGCATCATACTTGACAACATGGTCCAAATATTTGGTACCTTTCACAGGGGTCTTCCATGTCTTCACGGTCAGATTTTTCCGCGACTCCTTTTTGTCACTGCTCTGTCCATACGAAACAGCCACACAAAATAACACACAAGAAATTAATAAGATTATTTTTTTCATTTCTACTTTATATTTTCTCAATTTGGTTTTGATTGGATATTTGATTTAGCTATTAGCCATTGGCTGTTGGCTATTTGTTGGCTAAAAGCTAAAACTACGGTTTCACGTTGATTTTGAACGTATCCGGAAACCAGTATATCTGGTCGGTTTCGGACACTGAGATGGTTTTAGAAACCACAGACGGGATCTCATCTTCCCCGTAAAACGACTGGGTAGCATAGACCCAAAAAACATCTTTCTTAGCGGCCAGCACAGTATCGGTCTCCAAATTATAGTTGTCATCGGGATGTAGCACTTTATAGACTGTGCCTTCAATGGTTCCCGTGCCGCCAGGACCTTCGCCTCTGTTGCAAGAGATGTCCAAGGCTGAAGATACTAGAGCTAAAAGTATTAAGAGTTTTCTTGTCAAGAACATCTTCTTATTTTTAAACCTGCTGCAAAAATACTATTTTTGTCTATCTATTTCCTTCAAAAAATTCGGCTTCAAAAATGTTGTTTTTCATAGGAAAAAAATATGTTTATTATCAATAAAATCGTATTTTTGCCGTTTGATAAAAAAACGAGAAAAAAATGAAAAAAATCATTGCTTTAGGTATTCTGTTATTAGGTTCAGTCTTGATTTTTTCGGCATGTGACACTCAGCACCGTTGTGCCGCATACGGCCACTATACCTACAACATGCCGGCTGAGAACCCCGACAACATGAACTAATTTTCGATTTCCATACGGAAATGGAAGTCGGGAAACATAGCATCCGAAAGTTCCTGCTGACTTTGCTGTTGGCAGGCGCTTTTGTGTTATCTTTCGCCCAAAATGTCGGGGATTATCACCACGACGTGACCACTAAGGAGTGGAATTTCCAGATTTTCGCACACACGGCCGGTTTCGGCATCGGATTCCAGCACGGCCGCACCCCCGACCTTTTCAACAAGCATTTCTGGGAGGTGCAGATGATGTACAACCAGCACCCTAAGTCGGTGCGGTCCATCAACGCAATTTACGACAATGTGCGCCCCATCCGATACGGCCAACTTTACACTTTGTTCTTTCTGCAGGGAGGTTACGGTTACCAACGGACCTTGCACCTAAAGCCCTATTGGGGCGGTGTGCAGGTCAACTACACCCTCTCCGCAGGCCCCGCCCTCGGATTCGGCATCCCCAGCTATATAGAAGTTCTCAACTACAACACCGGTTTCTCCGAGATTGTACGCTACGATCCTGACAAGCACAACCTCAACAACATCCTCGGCGGAACTCGTTTCTTCACTGGCATTGCGGAAACCATCGTACGACCTGGCTTCTACGCCAAAACCGGTCTTAACTTCGATTTCGCCAAAAACGACTACAAACTGCTTGGCCTTGAGGTGGGCCTGCAAATCCAAATGGTGTTCCCTTTTATCCAACAGATGGCCTTTAATCCTGCCAAAAAATTCTACCTCACCGGTTACCTGACCTTCAACTTCGGCAAGAGAAAAGGGCTCCATGGTTAAATTTCACACAGAATTATGAAAAAAACAATTATACCGATTCTTTGTCTTGCATTTTCAGGGCTGTTTTTGAACGTCACCGCCCAAAACGATTTCGAAATCGTCAAGAATGTTGACATTTTCATCAGTGTACTCAACGAGCTGAACGACAAATACGCCGACGAGATCTCACCCGGCGAGCTCACCCAGACCGCCATCAAAGCCATGCTTAAAAGTCTCGACCCCTACACGGTTTATTACCCTGAATCTGAGATTGAGAGCTATCGCATGAGAAACACTAATGAGTCCGGAGACATTGACATCACCTTGACGGAAACCAACAAACAATTGGTAATCACCGAGATGGTGGAAGACGGTCCTTCCGCGAAAGCTGGTTTGCGCGTGGGCGACCGTATTCTGAGCGTCAATGGCCAGTCATCGGAGAACCGTGGCATCGAGGCCGTCAATCTGGCTATGAGCGGACAACCCGGCACCACCTACTCCGTGGAAGTTTTCCGGCCCACCGATGGCAAGAATCTGACTTTCAAGGTAAAACGGGAAAAGGTGAAACAGCCCAACATCCCCTACTCCGGCATCCTCGGCGACAAGGTGGGCTATATCAAACTCAACCAGTTCCTCGAAAAAGCCGGCAGCGAAGTTTATGAGGCTTTCAAGAAACTCAAAGATGAGGGTATGGAATACCTCATCATCGACCTGCGCGACAACGGCGGCGGACTCTTGGGCGAAGCTGTCAACATCATTGATCTCTTTGTGGGAAAAGATGTCACCGTTGTCGAGACGAAAGGTAAAATCGCCGAAATGAACCGTATCTACAAAACGCAAAACATCGCTGCAGATGCAGACATCCCCATCGTGGTACTGGTTAACGAGCACAGTGCCTCTGCCTCGGAAATCGTCTCCGGTACGCTCCAAGACCTCGACCGCGCCGTCATCGTGGGACACAAATCCTTCGGCAAGGGACTGGTACAGAAAGTCTATCCCATGGATTACAACACCAGCATGAAAATCACCGTGTCGAAATACTACATCCCCAGCGGCCGCTGCGTGCAGAACATCGAATACTTCGACCGAGACACCACCAAAGGCGGCTACAAAATCCCTGATTCTTTAGCTGTTGCATATAAGACTAAAAACGGCAGAACGGTCTATGACAAAGGTGGTGTGGAACCCGACATAGCCATTCCTGAAGAAACGGTTCCCGATGTGCTGTCTGCGCTCATCGAGAAACAGGCCATTTTCGACTTCGCCAACGACTACCGCGCCAAACACGAAACCATCGCCGAAGCAGACAAATTCATTGTAGATGATGATCTTTACAACGAATTCCTGCAATATTTGAAGAAGAACAAATACACCTACACTACTGCCTTGGAGAAAAAGCTGGAGGAGCTGAAGACCACCGCTGAAGAAGAAAAGTCGTTCTCCAGCATCCAAAACACCTACAACCAGCTGAAAACACAGTTGGAGAACCTCAAAACGCAAGAATTGACCACTTATAAAGCCGACATCGCCCGCACTCTGACACAGGAAATCGTGTCGCGCTACTATTACAGCACCGGCAAGCTCATCAACAGTCTGCACCACGATCGTTACATCGAAGAGGCCAAATCAGTACTGCTCGACCCGAACCGCTACAAAGCCATTCTCTCCCCGAAAAAATAAGCATGAGTCGAAAACGCTTTCATCATACTTTCTACCTTCTTGGAACCATCGCCTTGGCCATAGCGATGCCGTTGTCGCATTTTGTCATGGGGTTGGCCTGTTTCCTGCTGTTCCTCAATTGGTTAGCCGAATGGAACTGGCGTGAGAAACGGATACGGCTCCGCAAAAACCGCCAAGGACTATGGTTTGCCGCTTTTTACCTCGTCTATGCCATCGGGCTTATCCACGTCACCGACTGGGGGGCTGCCGGTAAAGAGATGCTCTCCAAATTGCCTTTCTTGCTATCTCCTTTGGTGGTTATTACCAGCAAACCGCTCAAAAGTAAAGAATTACGCTCCGTTTTCACCGTATTCATCCTTGCCACTTTATTCGGTTGCTGCTGGAATTTCGGTTATGCACAGACCCACGTTCTTGACAACATCCGGGAAATGTCGCGCTTCATCGACCACATCCGCTTCAGCCTCTGTATAGTGCTGTCTATTGTCCTTTGCGTACATCATTTACTCCATCCTTTAAACAACAGCACGCTATTCCGATTTATCTACCCAATAGTCATTTTATTGCTTTTCCTTTATCTTCTCTATGCCCAAACCCTGTCTGGTATTCTCATTCTGATGGTGATAGCAATATGTTATATAACACATCTTATTGAATACCAGAAAAATACTAAAACAAAATGGGCATTGGGAGGACTCATGGGGCTGGTGCTGACTGCCGCTATCGTCTATGCCTTATATATTACATACGACTATTTCCACGTTAAGGATCCCGCACCCGACCGCACCGCGACGACCGCCTCCGGCAACCCTTATACTTTCGAGGACAATCCGATGGTGGAAAACGGCCACTATATCGGACACTATGTCTGCAAAGAGGAACTGCAGACCGCATGGGCGATGCGTTCCGACTCTTTGTACGACGATCTCACAGCTGCCACACTGACCCGCTACCTCAACTCACTCGGCCTGCGCAAGGATTCGGCAGCAGTGATGAGTCTCAGCGACAATGACATCCATAACATCGAGCATAAGACCGCCAACGTTTATTACACGAATACGGGCAGTCTCCGTCGTGCACTCTATGAAACCTACTTCGGGTTTACCTTATATGAAAAGTACGGTGTCATCAACGAATCGTCCCTGCTGGAGCGCATCGAGTTGTGGCGTGCCTCGTGGCAGATTATCCGTGAGCATTGGTTGTTTGGAGTCGGCATCGGACAACAGCGTGCAGCATTGGACCGGCAATTGGAACTGCAGCACTCCCCTATCGCCGACAAGAAGAAAAACCGCGGCAGCCACAACCAATTCCTCACCTTCTGGATGGCTGCCGGTATTATCCCGCTCCTTTATTTCTGTTTTTTACTCGTTTTTCCTTTTGTGGAGATGAAGAACTGCATCACGTACGTCTATATCGCGCTCATCTTGACACTGGTGCTCTCCATGCTGGTGGAAGACACCCTCAACGCACAAACAGGTCGCATGATGTTCACGATTTTCGTGCCGTTGCTGCTGTTCAGCGACAATAGGCAATAGTAAAGACGCACTACAACACATCCCCACTCTTAACCTTATAACCATTTAACCTTTTAACAAAAAAAATCGTATTTTCGCACCGCATTTAATTTTGAACTGAAAAAAATAACAAAAAACTATGAGTCAGATTGTTAAAGTTTACGGAAGAGAGATTTTGGACTCTCGTGGAAATCCTACTGTTGAAGTTGACGTATATACCGCTGCCGGTGCGTTTGGTCGCGCAGCCGTTCCCTCAGGCGCTTCTACCGGCGTACACGAAGCAGTGGAGTTGAGAGACGGTCAGAAAGACAGATATATGGGCAAGGGCGTGCTGAAGGCCGTCCAGAATGTGAACAGCACCCTCGCGGAAGCAGTGGAAGGCATGGAAGTCAGCGACCAAGCTGAATTGGATGCCCGCATGATTGAGGTGGACAACACCGAGAACAAGGGTGCGATGGGCGCTAATGCCATCCTCGGCATTTCCCTCGCCGCTGCCAAGGCCGCCGCTCAGGAAACCGGCCAAGACCTTTACCGCTACGTGGGTGGCTGCAACGCCAATGTGCTGCCCGTCCCGATGATGAACATCCTCAACGGCGGCTCCCACGCCGACAACCGCGTGGACTTCCAGGAATTTATGATCATGCCGGTCGGTGCCCCCACATTCCGTGAGGCTGTCCGCATGGGTTCCGAAGTGTTCCACAACCTCAAGAAAGTGCTCAAGGAGCGCGGTTACTCCACCAATGTGGGTGACGAAGGCGGTTTCGCTCCCGACCTCAAATCCAACGAGGAAGCCCTCGAAGTCATCCTGCAAGCTATTGAGAATGCCGGCTACAAACCCAAAGAGGACATCTGCATTGCATTGGATCCCGCCGCTTCCGAGTTCTTCGACACCGAGAAGAATCTCTACAAGCTGAAATGGTCCACCGGCGAGGAGATGACTCCCGCACAAATGGTCGATTACTGGAAGACCTGGTGCGACAAATACCCGATCATCTCCATCGAGGACGGTATGGCCGAAGACGACTGGGACGGCTGGAAACTCCTCACCGACACCATCGGCGACCGCTGCCAACTCGTGGGTGACGACCTTTTCGTGACCAACGTGAAACGTCTGCAAATGGGTCTTGAGAAAGAGGTGGCCAACTCCATCCTCATCAAGGTCAACCAAATCGGCACGCTCACGGAAACCATCAACGCCGTGCAGCTCGCGCAGCGCAATTACTACACCGCTGTGATGTCGCACCGCTCCGGCGAAACGGAAGACACCACCATCGCCGACCTCGCCGTGGCCCTCGGCACCGGCCAAATCAAGACCGGCTCCGCCAGCCGCACCGACCGCATCTGCAAATACAACCAATTGATGCGCATCGAGGAAATGCTTGGCAGCTCCGCCATCTATCCGGGAAGAGATTTCCCGTTCAGAGGTTAATCAAAAAAAAACGCGGCCTTTGCCGCGTTTTTTTTTACTTTTGTTCCCGAACTTTCGACTCTCGGGTCCAATCAACGGTCATACCGAACAGCGAGACACCGAGGTAGCCCCGCATCTTTAGAGTATTCCCTCCGTTCACCAGACGGATATAGGTTTTGTATGTACCAGACTTGCCAGGGTATTTCAACTTCCCGCCCTGGTATTCGTTATCCTTGGCATTGTAGGTCAATCCCGACATAAATACCAGACCAAGATGCGGTTTCTTTTTCGGGTTCTCCACCCAGATTACCTTAGCCTCATACGTGCCATCTTTAGCCTTGTAAATTTCACACTGCGACCCCTCCTTGGAAAACGGGTCTCTGGAAAAGAAAATACCACAGATATCATCAGCGTTCTGCGCGTAACCGCTTGCGGCAAAAACCGCCAACATCAAAATCGTTATTACCTTTTTCATAATCATCTTGTCATCTCATTCTCTAATCCTCTGTTCATCGCTTATTCCTCAAACGAGAACAACGGATCCCAAGCGGGTAACATGATAGGTTTCTGGTCGAAAAGTTTAAGGGTAGCGCTCGGAATATATTTGGATTCCACCACCAAACGGAACATGTACTCGTTGAACCACTCGTTGGTCATGATGAGGAATCCGTTGTGGCCGCGGTTGCTGCCCCAGCTGTTCTCCACCATCCATTTCGTAGGATTGCCGTTGGCATCGAGATCCACGCCGCAGAGAGTCATGGCATGAGACGAGCCGCTGGCATACGTGCTGACACGCTGTTTCTTGTCCATACCGAAAGTGGTGCCGAACAGAGAACCATAATCATAGTTGTTCACGTCCATGTAGCCTTTGTCGCGGTCAAGGAACTTCGCCACATCGCAGGAGAAATACATCATCGTGCTGTCCTTGATAGAGGCGATGGCCATTTTCGCAATCTCATTCATCGGCAGGTTGAGGAATTTCCAGTTCTGCCCATCATAGACATGGCGGTCGTACTCAATCTCATAGACTTTGTAGTAATCGCGGGTCGGGTCGTTCATAATCATATAATAGTTACCGAAATCCTCATTCACGAATTTGTTGTAGAAAGACATCGGGGTATATTTTTCAGTGCTCACAGCCTCGCCTTTGTCATTACGCTGCGTCCAAGTGAATTCTGTGGGTGGTTCACCAAACGCGTAAGCCAGCATCCGGTAAATCGTTTGCAACATCTCCATCTTAGTATCCTGCAATTTCTGCTCGGTTGTACCCTTATTGTTGCTCATCTCACGCAGAACAAGCCCGTCCTCACGGAGTTTCAGTTTGATAAGTTCAGAGATCTTAGAGGTGTGGTTGCTGTTGTAGGTCTCGGGCATCACGTCTTTCGGCACAACGCCATATTTGGTAATCAGATTGGCCACTCCGGTGAATTGTCCACCGTCACTGAGCGGATTCTTGAAGAGCCACTGCACGGTCTCGTCCTCCATGGACTTGGCTCGGTTGTCAAGGATGGCTTGCAGGAAGAGGTTGGCTTTCTCCAACTGATCCCAAAAGAAGGTATAACACTGCGAAAACTGGAAATCGTCAGGCAGGTTATGCTTGCAGATAGCCTTGTTACGGAGAACGTTCATGCCGGTGAACATCCAACAACGACCGGAAGACTCCTGATTGCTAATAGCCTTAGAAGGCACGGTATTCGACAAATGAGCGTCAAAGGCCGTGTTGTTGTCATAATTCACCGCCAACTTGTTGATTTCGTTGGCGTTGATAGCGTTACGTAACGCTTTGTTGGTCGGGTCGGCATTGTATGAACCGCGAAGCATTCCGATTTGCTGCATCGTCAATCCACCGTTTTTGTTAATAGGTTGCGCATTCATCACCATCATGCAGGCCGCCGCGCAAACGAGAAGGAATAATTTTTTCATTGATTTATAATTTTCATTAATACATTCAAAAAACTGGCGGCAAAGGTACAACTTTTTTTTAATGTATAATGTATAATGGATAATGGATAATGATTTGGAGGTATCGTTTTTGAAATTGCGTAATATGCCATTGTAAACCTTCCCCCGACCTTTTAACCTCCTAACCTTCTAACCTTCTAACCCCCTGACAATCAGCATTGTTAATAACCTTGTTTATAAATAATCGTAAAGAAAAGAAATCCATCGGTGGGAATTTTTACCTTTGCACCGGTTCAGGTTCTGAACGGATTAATAGGGAACGCTGTGAGAATCAGCGGCTATACCCGTAGCTGTGAGTTCCATTTTGCGCTTTCTCCAAAAAGTCACTGACAAAATCCTGTCGGGAAGGCGGAGAAAAGCGGGAACGAGCCAGAAGACCTGCCTGAGACCGAATTCGTGGCTTTCGGGACTAAGAGCAAACGAGAGCGGTGTTGCACCGACCATTGTCTTCCCTGAGCTGTTTTTATTAACAACCAAAACCTTAACCTTTTTATGGATCAACTGTACATCATCAAACGTAACGGAAAACGGGAGCCATTTTCGGCCGACAAAATCAAAAATGCCATCGCCAAGGCATTCCTTTCCGTAAACAGCTTCGCCACTCAGGAAGTGCTCATCAACGTCATGAGCCGCCTCAAAATCCACGACGGCATCTCCGTGGAGGAGATTCAGAACCAAGTGGAAATCTCCCTTATGGCGGAACGTTACTACGAAGTCGCCAAAGCGTACATCTTGTACAGACAACGTCACTACGAAGACCGTGAAGTGAAGGAGAAACTCGACTTCCTCATCAACTATTGCAACGCCTCCAACGCCGCCACTGGCAGCAAATATGACGCCAATGCCAACGTGGAGAAGAAGAACATCGCCACGCTCATCGGCGAACTCCCCAAATCGAATTTCATCCGCCTCAACCGCCGCCTGCTCTGCGACAAGATCAAAGATATGTACGGCAAAGAATTATCTGACAAATACTTATATCTTCTGAACAACCATTTTATCTACAAGAACGATGAAACCAGCATCGCCAACTACTGCGCATCCATCACCATGTATCCATGGCTATTGGACGGCACGAAAAGCATTGGCGGCAACGCCTCCGCACCCACGAATCTCAAATCCTACTGCGGCGGATTCATCAATATGGTCTTCATGGTCTCCAGTATGCTCAGCGGTGCCTGCGCCACCCCTGAGTTCCTGATGTACTTGGACTACTTCATCCGCAAAGAGTACGGTGATGACTACTATCAAAACAGCGACAAGGTCGTGGATCTCTCCGTGCGACAGCGCACCATCGACAAAATGATCACCGACAGCTTCGAACAAGTTGTCTATTCCATCAACCAGCCCACTGGTGCACGCAACTTCCAGTCTGTGTTCTGGAATGTGGCCTACTATGACCGTTATTACTTCCAAAGCCTCTTCGGCGAGTTCCGATTCCCCGACGGCACCAAACCCATCTGGGAGTCGCTCAGCTGGCTTCAGAAACGATTCATGCGCTGGTTCAACCAGGAGCGCCTCCGTTCCGTTCTCACCTTCCCGGTCGAAACCATGGCTTTGCTCTCCAAGGATGGGGACATCATTGACACCGAATATGCCGACTTCACGGCAGAAATGTACGCTGCCGGCCACTCTTTCTTCACTTACGTGAGCGACAACGCTGACTCTTTGAGCAGCTGCTGCCGACTTCGTAACGAAATCCAAGATAACGGATTCAGCTACACACTCGGCGCGGGTGGTGTCTCCACCGGTTCCAAGAGCGTGCTCACCATCAACATCAACCGCTGTATCCAATATGAATGCCGCAACAATATACCTCAATTCCAATTCATCGAAGAGGTCATCGACCTGATGCACAAAGTGCAGATATGCTATAACGAGAACCTCAAGTACTTGCAATCCAAGGGTATGCTTCCTTTGTTCGATGCCGGCTACATTGCCATCAACCGCCAATATCTCACTATTGGCGTGAACGGTTTGGTGGAGGCCGCCGAATTTCTCAACATCCCGATTGACGACAATCCACAATATCAGCATTTTGTAGAGAACGTGCTTGGACTGATTGAGAGATATAACCACCAGTACAAGAGTAAGGAGCTCCTTTTCAACTGCGAGATGATCCCTGCGGAGAATGTGGGCGTGAAACACGCCAAATGGGATCGTGAAGACGGCTACCGCGTACCCCGCGACTGCTACAACAGCTATTTCTACCGTGTGGAGGACGATTCGCTGAACCTTATCGACAAGTTCCGTCTGCATGGTGCACGCTATATCGCACACCTCACTGGTGGCTCTGCCCTGCACGCCAACCTTGAGGAGCACCTTTCGCAGGCACAATACCGCCAGTTGCTCCGCGTGGCCGCGCAAGAAGGCTGCAACTACTTCACCTTCAATATTCCCAACACGGTATGCAACAAATGTGGCCACATCGACAAACGCTATCTCCATGAATGCCCCGAATGTCATAGCACGGATCTTGACTACCTCACCCGTGTCATCGGCTACATGAAGCGCGTCAGCAGCTTCTCGCAAGCCCGCCAGGAGGAGGCCAGCCGCCGCCACTATGAACACTTTAATGGATAATTGATAATGGATAATTGATAATTATTAGGGGTTGCCCGATTAGGAGGTTGCGTAATATGATTTTATATGATTTTACTGTCTCGACCACCTCTAACCTTCTAACCATAACCCCTCAATAACCAATAACCTATAACCAATAACCATTTTGCTAAAATACTACAACTACGATATTGTCTTCCAAGAAATCCCCGATGAGGTGACCCTTGCGGTGAATATAACGCATTGTCCGCACCGCTGCTTGGGATGTCATAGTCCGCATCTGCGGCACAATATCGGACAAACGTTAGATGCAACCACGTTAGACGAATTACTGTCCAAATACGGACAACAGATTACGTGTGTATGCTTCATGGGAGGTGACCGCCAGCCCAAAGATGTGGCGACACTGGCCAAGCACCTGCGTCAAAACACGAATCTGAAAGTAGCCTGGTACTCTGGCAACGATATCATCCCGCGCTATGCAAGCCTCTTCGATTACATCAAAATAGGAGGTTACCATGCAGAACTTGGCGGTTTAAACTCACGCACCACAAATCAGCGTCTTTACCGTTACACAAACGGGCATTCGGAAGATATCACCGAAAGATTCTGGAAAAAGTAACTCTTCTGGAGTTATTGTATTCTTTTTGCATTTCATTTAATACCATAAAAAAAGAGCGGCATCAAATGATGTCGCTCTCTTTTTATTCAAATTATTGAATTAGAATGTAAAAACATTCACATCCATATCACATTCATCGTGACCGTAAACATGGATTTTCAATTTAACAACAGTGCCAGTGGGAAGCTCGCTGCCAACTTCTGCGGTGACAGTATTGCCATCTTTAGTAGCATCAACAGTAATATCCACATCATCCATAATGTAATGGTACTTAGCACTGAAGCTCAAGTTATCAGGATTATTAATAGCGGTGGTGAAAACAGCGCCAGTCTTTGTTGTTGCCCCAATAAAGCTTGCAGCTGTAGGACAAGTGGAGAATGAACCTTGGTTAGCCAGAGCACAAATCTCAATATCAGGACAATCGTTAACAGAGACATAATGATGATCGTCAAGATACTCTTGGAGATAATGTTTCACCAACACCTTTGTTTGTGCCTCTAAAGCAGTATTGGCACGGAATGATTCATACAAAGGAAGCAATTGGCTGGCGGTAACATGCTCAACATAATATTTAGCAATATCAATGGCGTCAGCTTCGTGATCTTTGATGAATTGTTTAATCACTTCCAGAATAGCTGCTTTTGCTTGAGGGTTAAGCATCACTTCATCATACGTGTTTTGGACATCTTCGACAGTAGCATGGCTGAGGTAATATTGGAAAACTTCCTTGGCAATATCCATACGGGTCTTCATATATTCCACAATCGTGTCTTTCAGATCATTTTTCAGACCATGTGTATTATAGCGGATAGCATCCAAAATTTTCAACACATCGTATTTGTCAGTTTCAGTACCCAGTTTAATACCAGAGATATAATTCACAATCATATCGGTATTAAGTTTGGTGGAACCTGTCTGCAAAGCATAGGGAACGGCTGTCACCTCGGAGGAAACCGTAACCGTGGTCTCATCATAGGTGGTAACAGAACCATCAGGATTCAAAGTAGGATTGGGTGTGAAAGTAATAGCAGCTTCAATCGTGGCAATACTCCAATCTACACTATACAATGAGCCTTGCACCTCAGTAGCATCATCACCGCCAATAACAACGGTCAGTAAACCGTTTTGGTTAGTGGTAACACTTTCATGGGTCTCAGAATAAACCTCACTACCGTATGTGACATTAATCACAACTTTCATCGTGTTGTCGAAGACCAGATGGTTGTCAGCATCACGAACAACAGCCTGAAAATTCAGTTTGGGTTGAACGGTTGCAGTTGTGCCCGTTTGCGCGAACACGAAGTTCCCGGATATCAGGAACATCATCAATAAAGCTAAAATTTTTTTCATTTCTTTATGTTTTAATTATTAATATTTCTATTATTAATGACCTATGCTACAAGGATTAAAATCTGGGCAATCCGATTGTTGGATATAATGGTGCTCGTCAAGATATTCCTTGAAAGTACTTTCAAAAAATGATTTGATATAAGGGTACAGGTCCTCATTTTCTTCAATCTTGTTAACCAAAGAATTCACATCAGCGTTATATTCTTCCGTATAGTGTTCAATATAATATTTCGCTACTTCAAGAGCGGCATCCATATTTTCCATGGCAAATTCCTTCATCACCTCAACTCCCTTGTTATAAGCAGCGGTATTGGCCATAACCGTGTTGGCGGTGGTGTAGATGTTGCTTGCCGTGATTCTTGGTGCATAGCTAAGCACAATTTCTTTAATTTTCTCTTTGTGGCTCATCAGATAATGTTTGAAAGTATCCACCCAATCATCTTCAAGACCGTAGGTGTTCTCGTGATAGGCTTTCAGGATTCTTCTCATATCATTATCGAAATTGATGCTGCTGATGTATCTCACGATTTCATCTGTTGTCAGAAGTTCGCCAGTCGGTGACTGCAGAGCGTAAGGAACGGCAAAAACAGGGACAAGATGTTCAATGGTGCCGGAGCCGTAATCGATGTTAAGTTTAATCTTAGCCGTCATCCAATCAACTCCAAGTGCTTGCCAGTCAACATTTTCACCAAACGCCACGATAAGGATACCGTTAGCATCGGATGCCAGATTAGGAACATTTTCCGTGTACAATGCGGTTGTTTCGTCAGTAAGGTTATACACACTAACATCAACCGTAACCGGCTGGTCAACCAAAAGGTTGTTGTCACCGTCACGAATCACGACCTCATAGCTCAATTTAGGCGTCGTCGTTTGCGCCATCAAGATGCCACCTGCGAGCAGGAACATCGAAATAAGTGTGATTATTCTTTTCATTGTTATTATTATTTTATTATTACTCAAGATTGGTTAATTATTCGCCAGCAGTCTCTGTTCTCACGCAACGAACGCTAAGGCCCAAATTGGAATTACGATATTCCAGAGCCGGTTCAGCGCAGAAATGGCTTAACTCAAGAACCTGGCCCTCGCCTATTGCATTCTTTTCAACGCTCCAGAAATCTGTCCAACCGCGAAGGGTCATGAAAGCGGGGTTGCCGCCGATGATGGCTTTACCCGCACCACGAGCAGAAAACTCTGTCGCATTGTCATTATCATTCGGTTCAAGCCAATAATCCGCATTTTTCTCTTTAAGCTCTTTTGCGGGTTTTGCCTTAAGGGCGTTCATTTCTTCAGAAGTTGGGATATGCCAACCATCCGGACAAATACCCTGCACATAACCTTCAGCCAAGTCATCGGTGCTTCCTTCAGGAAGTTTAACAGCGGAATACCATGTATAGAGGCGTCCGAATTTCTCAAGGTTTGCGGCCTCGTCATTATCGGGGGCGATATTGTAAACCAAGGCAACAGGGATTGCACTGTTGTCATCGGCATAATGGAGAGCTTTGAGGTTGGATTTTGTCCAGCAATAGCCAGCGACGCCAACAACCTCATAATCATTGCCATCAGCGTCAGCAACTGTACCTTCACAATCCAAAATCTTAATTGCGTAAACCCACGCAGAGTCGTAATTGAAGTTGTCAGTGTGAACCTTATAAAAATTATAGTTCCCCGGAGTCACAGGGGCTGTCAGAGTTCCCCAACCAGGGATATCATAGCTCTGATCTGGAGTGAGGGTGACCTCTTCGTAAATACCCTTCTCAAGTTGGGCTTCAGCAGCACCTGCGGCGAGTTCGAATCCGCCATTTGTTTCCTGGAAGGCAAAAGCCTGTCCCAAAATAATCGTGGTGTTATTATCACTTTTAGCACCGCCGCTGAAACCGAAAATCCCAACGGAACCGCTTTGTGCTGACAACACACCTGCGCTAAAGAGCGCCATCATCAAAATCAGTAAGTTTTTTTTCATATTCATTTTTTTTTATTATTAATTTTTCATTTTTAGGGTAGGAATCATTGCCTTTTTCCTATACAAAACCTGTCCGTCAAACTGCATTCCGACAGAAAATGTTCAACTTTTCCGCAAACCACCGCCAATCCGGTAGTCTGCAAAAAGCACGTCAATTGCTTGTTAACCATACAGTTACAACTCATTGCACTTCCTACTTTTTCTTATTTAATCAAGTTGCAAATATATAAATTATTTTAATTGCAATACTTTCTTTTGATTTTTTTTCAAAAAAAAACAATTTTTCATCTGAAAGATGTCGTATTGCGCGAGCCAATGCAAAACAGTTGACATCATGCATAATGCATGACATCAAAGCACAAAACAAATTAATGTATATATGAATAATTGTGGGCAACTATTTTATTATAACCACACATTTGTCAAATCCATGTCCCAACAAGGCGAATTAGAAAAGCGGCTATCCAGGCGACACCCGTGGTATAAATAATAGTAAACAACATCCATTTGGCACCAGCCTCTCTTTTGATGGCAGTGACAGCCGCCACACAGGGGAAATAGAGCAGAATGAAAATCATGAAACCAAACGCAATCCACGGGGTGAAGACCGGTTGTCCGATATTCGGGCCGCTTGACCATGTATGGGTCTTCAAACTGTTTTGTAATGCAGAGGAGTTCTCGTCTGCTTCAGCATCACTATGGTAAAGAACGCCCATAGAGGCGACCACAATCTCTTTGGCCGCGAATCCAGTGATGATGGAGACTCCCATCTGCCAGTCGAATCCGAGCGGACGGAACACCGGGGCAATGAACTTCCCGAAACGCCCGAGATATGAGTTCTCAATCTGACAAGCAGAGCGGTCAAGCTCCAATTGAGCAACCTGCGAAGTACGTTCAGCATCAGACAAGGAACTGTCGTTCTCCACTTTTTCGATCTGAGCGGTATAGCTGTCAATCTGTAGGCTGCGCTGCGGGAAATACTCCAGTGCCCAAATGATGACGGTAGCCACTAATATCACCGTACCCATCTTCTTGATATACTGCACGCTCTTGTCCCACATGTGAATCATGGCGTTCCGGAAAGTCGGGATACGGTACGGCGGCAATTCCATCACGAACTGGTCTCGGACCGACTTAAAGGCGAATTTCTTGACAATCAACGAGGTGATGATAGCTGTGACAATGCCGAACAGATAAACGATGGTAAGGACAAGACCTTTGTGCTGGGTGAAGAAGGCAGAAATGATGAGAGTGTAAAGCGGGAGCCGCGCCGAACACGACATGAATGGTATCGTGATAATAGTGAGGATGCGATCTTTACGGTTTTCAAGGGTGCGGGTGGCCATAACCGCCGGCACACTGCATCCGAAACCGATGATATAGGGGATAAACGATTTGCCGTGAAGCCCCATCCTATGCATCAATTTGTCCATGATAAAGGCGGCGCGAGCCATATAACCAGTGTCTTCCAGAATAGAGATGAAAAAGAAGAGTATCAAGATATTAGGAAGGAACGAGCATACTCCTCCAACACCCGCGATAATACCATCGACGATCAAATCTTTGATGATGCCGTCGGGCATAACGCGTGTGGTAACATTGCCGAGCCATCCGAAGAAACTCTCCAGCCATGCCTGCGGGTAAGCGCCCAGTGTGAACGTCATCTGAAACATGAACCAAAGGAAGAATATCAGAATAGGGAATCCCAACCACCTGTTTGTCAATATTTTATCCACAGAATAGGCTGGCTGCTTGCTCCGGTCCTTCCCTTGAGAGAACGTTTCAAGGAGCGCGCCGCGAATAAATCCGTACTTCGCACCGGAGACAATCGTGGCGGCATCCTCATTGTAGCGTTTCTCAATAACCGCCCGCTGTTCGTCGGCCACCTTGCCGACACTGCCGTCATCATCGAATTTGCCCACCAATTTGGAAATCACTTTATCCCCAGCAAGCAGTTCGATAGCCAGATAGCGGGTGGAATAAGCGCCTGATAAATCCAGATGTTCCCTCATTTCCTCTTTGATGAGGTCTATGGATTTTTCCAAATCCGTGCCGTAATTGATATGGATATGTTTGGTATGCTGTTCCAAGTTTTCGTACAAATCCACAATCTTGGCCATAACCTCTTGAATCCCGATTCCCTTTGAAGACACCGTCGGGACAATGGGAAAACCGAAAAGCTCGCTAAGGGTATCCAGGTCAAGATGGTCACCGTTCTTTTCGAGTTCATCGTACATGTTGAGAGCCATCACCATGGGCACGTTCATGTCGATGAGCTGGGTGGTTAGGAAAAGGTTTCGTTCGAGGTTGGAGGCATCGGCAATGTTCAGCACAATGTCGGGATGTTGCTCCATAATATACTGGCGCACATAGAGTTCCTCAGGGGTATATTCGGTAAGGGAATAGGTGCCGGGCAAATCAGCAAGGGCGATGGTATAGTCCTTGAATTTGAAATAGCCGAGTTTGGAATCGACCGTGACGCCACTGTAATTGCCGACTTTCTCCCTCATACCCGTGGCATGGTTGAAGAAAGAGGTCTTGCCGCAGTTGGGGTTGCCGACGAGGGCGACATTAATCGTTTTGCCAACCTTGCCAAGAATGCGTTCGGTTTCCTCGGTGACAGTGCCATGGAAGAGGTAGTTATTGGCAATCTCCTCGGTGACGGGTACCACCTCAACACGATTGGCCTCTATACGGCGCAACGACACATGACCGCCCATAATCTCGTACTCAATAGGGTCATGCAGAGGGGCGTTACGGATAACCTTCACCTTTTCGCCGCGCACGAACCCCATCTCCATCAAACGGTGACGGAAACTTCCGTGGCCCGTGATGCGCACAATCACACCATACTCGCCGGTCTTCACATCGGCGAGTGTCAACACTTTTTCCGAATGTCCATCTTTATTCATCTTACCATTGGCTTTGTCAAGACGTGAGACGTGAGAGTTTAGACTTTAGAATAAGGGATAACATCTTACAACCTTACGTCCCACGCTGCAAAAGTGCAATTTTGTACAAATCACAGCATCCCCAAAAATGGGGATTTTTTCAGTTCACCAAATGCTGAAAGCGGATAGCCAAAAACAAAAAAATCGTATTTTCGCGCCTCAGTTTTAAATATGAATAATATCTTAAAAATAGGAATAGACATCGGCTCCACAACGGTGAAATTGGTGGTGCTGGATGTTGACAACAAAGTCCTTCACGCCGACTACCAGCGGCACAACATGAATGTACGCGAGACCGTTCAAACGGTGCTAAAACCCGTGGCGGAACGTTTCGCCGAGAAGATGGTCAAGGTGGCCGTCACCGGTTCGGTGGGCATGGGCTACGCCGACTTGTGGGGATTCCCGTTCGTGCAGGAGGTGATTTCCGCCGCCACTTTGGTGAAGGAGTCGTTCCCGCAGACCCGCACCTTCATTGACATTGGCGGCGAGGACAGCAAGATGATATTCTTCGACAAAGACCGGATGCCCGACATCCGCATGAACGGTAACTGCGCGGGCGGAACCGGTGCCTTCATCGACCAAACTGCCAGCCTGCTGAACGTCGATACTTCCGAGCTGAACACCCTGGCCGAACAAGCCAAACACGTCTATCCTATTGCGTCGCGCTGCGGCGTATTCTCCAAGACCGACATCCAGAACCTGCTGGCCCGCAACGTCAGCAAAGCAGATGTTGCGCTGTCGGTGTTCCATGCGGTGTGTCTGCAAGTGTTAGGCACACTGTCCCGAGGTGTGGACGTTGAAGCCCCCGTGTTTTTCTGCGGTGGTCCGTTCGCTTTCCTGCCCAAGCTGAAGCAAGTGTTTCTTGAAAACCTGCACCTTACGGAGAAGGATTGCGTGAACGTTCCCGACATGCGTGTGGTGCCTGCTCACGGCGCCGCCCTCATGTCATATACCGTCTGTTCCGACCCCATTCCTGTCACCAAATTCATCCAAACCATCCAAAGCCAGGCCATGGGCGATGAATCCCGACTGCTATCCAACCGTTTGGATCCACTATTCACAGACGAACAGCATTTTGAGAAATGGAAATCCGAGAAGCAGAACTTCTTCGTGGAGCGTGTGGGCTGGGACGAGGTAAAGAGCAACGAGGTCTATATCGGCATTGATTCCGGTTCCACAACCACCAAGTTCGTGGTGTTGGACAGTGAGGGGCGCATCCTCTTTTCCGACTACAGCTCAAACAACGGAAACAGCTTCGAGGCGTTCCATGGGGCGTTGAAACGGTTCGCGCAAGCCTGCAAGGAGCACGATTTCGAACCGAACATCCTCAACAGCGCAGTCACCGGCTACGGTGAAAATCTGTTAAAAACGGCCTTCGGGCTGCACCACGGCGTGGTGGAGACGATGGCGCACTACCTCGGCGCGAAGAAAGTCTCTCCCGAGGTTTCCTTCATCCTTGACATTGGTGGTCAGGACATGAAGGCGATATTTGTTGAAAACCAAGCCATTAGAAGATTGGAAATCAACGAAGCCTGCTCTTCCGGCTGCGGTTCCTTCATTGAAACATTCGCCAAGATGTTAGGTTACACCGTGTCCGATTTCGCCCGTATTGCATGCGAGGCGAAACACCCCTACGACTTGGGCACCCGTTGTACGGTTTTCATGAACTCCAAAGTGAAACAGGCCATGCGCGAGGGCACTTCCGCCGAAGACATCTCCGCTGGATTCGCCTATTCCGTCATCAAGAACTGTCTGTTCAAAGTGTTAAAATTGCGAAAAATCGAGGAACTCGGCGACCACATTGTGGTGCAAGGCGGCACTTTCAAGAATCTTGCTGTGGTGCGCGCGCTGGAACTGCTCACTGGCAAGGACGTTCGTTTCGCCGACATCCCCGAATTGATGGGTGCTTACGGCTGCGCTCTCTATGCCCGCGAGCAGGCGGTTACCAAGGTGATGACCCTTGACGAGCTGCTTTCCATTCAGCAATTCGAGAACAAACAGCAGATCTGCCCCGGCTGCCCGAACCATTGTACCGTATTGGAGTATCATTTCTCCAACGGACAGACCTTCTATGCGGGCAACAACTGCGAAAAGATATACACCAACCATTCGGAAGTACAGAAGAAAGGCTACAACCAGCACCATCGGCGGCTGAAGATGCTGTTCCAGCGTCCGATGTTGAACGAGTCTGGCGGAAAGCCCGTCATTGGCATCCCGCGCTCATTAGGCATGTTCGAGCTGTACCCGTTCTGGCATGCGATGTTCCGCACCTGTGGAATCCGCACTGTGCTCTCCTCCCCTTCCACAATGAAACAGTACGAAAAAGGCATCCACACGGTGATGAGCGAGAACATCTGCTTCCCCGCCAAGCTGATGCACGGCCATATCTTCGACCTTGCACGGCAGAAAGTGGATCGCATCTTCTACCCTTTCATCGTGATGGAGTCCCCCGATGACAGCAAGGCCCGCAACAGCTACAACTGTCCTATCGTGGCCGGCTATGCCGATGTGGTGCGCAACGCTATCGACACGGAGGAGCGCTTTGGCATTCCCACCGATGAACCCATCATTTCGATGAACAATGAAGAGTTTATGCGGAAAAGTTGTGTCAAATACCTCAAAGCCTTAGGAATAGACGGCAAAACAGCCAACAAAGCCGTGGATGCGGCCATTGTCGCGCAACGGAGATACCAGGAGGAGCTGCACAATGAGGCGGTGGAAGTCGTGGCGAAAGCCCGGAAGGAAAACCGCATGGTGGTCGTTCTGGCCGGGCGTCCCTACCACTCCGACCCCATCATCCAGCACAAAGTCTCTGACTGCATCGCCGACATGGGCATTGATGTGGTCACGGAGTACGTTGCCGGCGAAGAAGATGCCGCTGTCTATCGCGAGCTGATGGCCGTCACACAGTGGACCTATCCCAACCGTGTCTTCAAAGCGGCGCACTATGTGGCTAACAGTCCCGACAATGTGCATTTCATGATGATCACCTCCTTCGGCTGCGGTCCCGATGCCTTCATCATCGACGAGACCCATGACATCCTTGACCGCAAGGGCAAGAGTTTCACCTTGCTGAAGGTCGATGATGTCAACAATATCGGCTCTTTGCACCTGCGCGTGCGCTCGATGGTGGAGAGTCTGAAGTTCAGCCGACAAGAGAAGCTCGACAAGCCTTATATCACGACCCCACCCTTCACGGATGCCGACCGTCGCCGCACCATCATCGGGCCCTATTTTGCCGGCGGATATTCCGAATTTATCCCGACCGTATTCAAGATGGCCGGTTACAACCTCATCAACCTGCCGCTCGGCGACAAGGAGTGTGTCGATTTGGGATTGCAATACGCCAACAATGAGGTCTGCTACCCCGCCACCATCGTGGTGGGCAGTCTGCTGAAGGCCTTGCGCAGCGGGAAGTATCCATTGGACGAAACAGCGGTCATTATCACGCAGACGGGCGGACAGTGCCGCGCAACCAATTACATCATGCTGATCAAGAAAGCGTTAGTGGCGGCGGGCTACGAGAATGTGCCGGTATTGTCGTTAGCTTTGGGCAACACCTTAGCCAACGAGCAACCGGGATTCACTTTCAACGCCAAAGATCTGGCTCTTCCCAGCATCAACGCAATGCTCTATGCTGACTGTCTGTCACGAATCTACTACGCCTCGCGACCGCGCGAAAAACAACCTGGTATTGCGAAAGAGCTGCACCAAAAGTACATCGACAAATGTCTCCCGCTTATTGAAGCCCGCGACTACCGTGGCATGAAGCGTCTGATGAGGGAGGCAGTTGCTGAATTCACCGCCAACATCGACACCGGGAAGAGACTCCCGAAAGTGGGCGTGGTGGGTGAAATCTACATCAAATACAACTCCTTCGGGCACCTCAACGTCTTGGACTGGCTTGCCGAGCAAGGGGTGGAGGTAGTGGCTCCGTCCATCTACAACTTCTTCATCAACAGTTTCGTGAACCGCCACATCAACAAAGAAAACCACATCAAGCCCGTGGAGTTGCCGCTCTTCTTAACCGATGTGGTCTATAAACTCATTTTCCGCTATGCCAAATCCTACGACAAGGTCTGTCAGGATTTCCCATTCTATCGTCCCTTCGCGGATATGTTCCACGAGGCGAAATTGGCCTCCCGCATCATCAACATGGCGGCCAACTTCGGCGAAGGCTGGCTGATTCCTGCGGAAATGTCCTCGCTGGCAGAAGACGGGGTGAAGAACATCATCAGTCTGCAACCGTTCGCCTGCATCTCCAACCACATCATATCCAAGGGTATAGAGAAGAAAATGCGGAAGCTCTACCCCGATGTGAACCTGCTGTTCCTTGATTTCGACGGGGGAACATCAGAAGCCAACGTGTTCAACCGGTTGCATTTCCTGATTGGCAACAAGTAAGAATAAAATTAGAGACGCAAAATTTTGCGTCTCTAAATGTATAAACAAAACGGAATCGTAAAATAACGACTCCGTTTTGCGTACAATATTCACTAAAACTACCTTATGATGGTAAGCGAACCGTTATAGGTGACGGTCTTCGCTTTGCCTTTATACTGGAAAGAGTAATAATAAACACCATCGGAGAGACCGGAACCATCGAACATCATATTACCAGGATAAATTGTACCATCCTTGGCGTACGTGTCGTAGTTTTTCGCGTCATAGACCTTATTGCCCCAGCGATCGTGGATGAGCAGACGGTTGGTTCTATAGGCATCAGGATCTTCCTCATTAATGTTTGTGTTCAGATTTTCGATAGCGAACACATCGTTAATGCCGTCACCATTAGGAGTGATCACATTCGGGAAGATGAGTGATTGCTCTATGACCACCGTATGAGTGATTTCGCTTGCACAACCCGATGTGCTCTCCACATGAAGGGTGACATCGAAATCGCCCCATGTGGTGTAAGTGTGCGGGCCTTCGAAATTGGAAGAATCTATCGTGCCATCACCGAAATCCCAGAAGAAACTGCCTTGTCCACTCGTCAAGACAGACGGATCTGTATAATTGATGAAATTGACTGCACCACCATTCTCGCTGTTCAACATGGAAATCCAAGGATCAGCATCAAACTCAACCAACGGCAATGTATTCACGGTGATATAGTTCCACAAGTATAAGGAATCGACACAGCCTTGCGGGGTGGTAACTATAACCTTTATGGAATACACACCCGGATCATTCAATTGGAATGTAGGAGATGTTTGTGTGGAACTGTAGGCCACATACATATTACCATCCTCGTCAAATCCCATGATATACCATTCATACGAACTGCCTTCCGGAGTGGAGTTGTTTTCTATACGGACATTCAACGGAGCGCAACCCGACATTGTTGAATCAGGAAAATTGAAAACAGGTCTATCATACGTGCCTATACGAATGGTATCCGATCCATTACAAGTAAGCCCCCTCTCATCTGTCGAATATACCTTCACATAATAATCACCAGCGGTCAACACCTCAATGGTTTCTGTATCATCTCCTGTACTCCAATGATAAGCAACTTCTTCCGAGGCTCCTGGTACATAGTGCGGGTCTAATGTGGTTTTATCCCCATAACAGATTTCGTAGTCCTCGCCCAAATTAGGTTTAGGAGGTTCCACCACTTCAACTTGGCTGACAGTATCGTAAATGCACCCATACTCATCCCTTACCTTGATAGAATAGGTAAGCATACCAACACTATCCGCGATAATCGTAGAACCCACAGCTCCCGGAGTACTCACCCATGCACTGTCCACCAACACGTCATACGACCAATCTTGAGGCAACAGCGACGGATCAAGGGCTATCTCCCAACCCGTTATCCAGCCGTTATCAACACCGAATCCATCCAACACTTCTATACTCCACTCACCGTTCAACGGACAGCCAACCAAATTGGCAAAAGAGCCGTCGGGATGATACACATTGGTCATTTGAGCCACATTGGTGGAATCGACACGGTTATTGTGAACATTAGCCGTTCTATACACATAACCACCTTCCGAAGCGTATTGATAACCTTGGTTGGTAGTATTTGACCAGCAATAGTTCCAAGGGGTTCCCATCCTGTTTTCATAATTATTTGGGTTACAAGCCTCATTTCCCGAGGCTTCATCATCTACAGGAATCCCGAAATAGGCACTCGAGCTATTAGAACCTCCACTCCAGCCCCACTCGGATGCTGGAATCTGACCGGAGCAGTCAGAAGAACCGGTACCATATTTTTTCATAATAGAGACATAATTATTATTCGGACAAATCAACCGAATCCAAATATCACCAATATAAGAATGCTCTATCTTAAGCCTGACAAAAAGGAGATCGTTGGCGGTTCGAATCGTGGCTGACGGAGAAAAACAGGTGAAATTGACAGGTGATTTGTATGAACAGTATTGAAGTTGACCTGACTGTATCTGTCCGTTATGACAAGGTTTTCCATCGGGCAGGAAGATTGTGTCCGAAACCGACAAAGAGGTGGCCTGTTCACTACCCACGGTGTCCGTCTGCACAATGGATAGGAGGTCATAGCCCACCGTGAGGTTCACTTCCGAACCAAGGCATACCGGTGGGAAATCTACGACTTCACGAATCGGATTGGAAGAGGCTCGCACACGGAAAGTATATGGAATATAAGACTTGCAACCAGCACTGTCGATAATGCTGATGGCCACGTCATAACCACGAACTTCCGGGAAAGTATAATCCAATATGCTACCGCCAGGAATATCAAAAGTATCCAAGCCTAAATCCCAATGGAAAGTACAGGAAGCATCATCCTGATGATAACCGTAGTCGTTATCCGGAAAAACGCCATGCGCCACAAAGTGGATGGTGTCATACGGACAAACATCCATATAACGATAGCCGTCATCTTCCAAATGAGGGAACTTGGTGGTAATCGTGTCGAGTTCCACGTTAATACGCTGACAAGGACGCGTGCATTCGGTGGAGATGGCAAAGCCGGCACCTTCGCCCAAACTATCCGTTTTAAATCGGATGGTCAAACATCCCAACTCGTTAGTCACAGTTGCCGCATACGACAATGTGGGTGATGAGACCTCTTCGAGAGAGCAGTTTGTCAAGGCTACCAACAAATTGTCGTTTATGGTGGGTCCGTCATAGATGAACACCGTATCCGAACAATCCACATCAAAAGATGCCACATTCAGGTTTATCCTTACGGCGTGGTTGGCAGAACTGTTGGAGTAAATGGTCACAGAAGCGTCAATGTTAGGATTGTAGTCTCCATTGATACCCCCGTTGTCATACACGAAATATGAACAACATCCTGTAACAGAATCCTGTGTACTTGCACCCAAGTTAATAACCTGGGCGTTCATGGCAAGTCCTCCACTCAATAAAACTAATAAAGCGAATATTTTTTTCATTTTTTCAGAATTTTCTTAAAAACCAAATTGATGCAAGTGAGCATTAAGACGTTCTTCCCAAACCGTCTTAGGCATTACGACCACATAATAGCCGCTATGACGCAGCTTGAAAAGGTTGTAGCGATAAGGATCCTGAGGCAGGTTCCATTTGTATGGATTCACATAGCCCTTTTGGATAAGTTCTTCCTCAACATACTTCATCCCTTCCGGAAGATATTGCTCCAACATGCCCATCTGCTGGAAATTTCCGTCCCACAGCTTGTTTATGACCAAGGCATAGTTGAACATCGTGTAGTTGGTTCGGACCAATTCAGCAGGATTGTTTGCACGAAGGTCCTCCACCTTGGCAGCTGTGATCTCCTTCGACAATTCAGGAGACACATAATACTCGCTCATAGGGATATGTTTCTGAGCGAAACCGATGAGCATCGCACCCATCATCATCATTGTCAATACTGTCTTTTTCATATCTGAATATTTTAATACTTTTATAATTTCAACATAAAAACACTTTCCCTTTCGTTTCTCTCTGTCGCACCAGCCCTTCATTTTGTTACATCCGTTTTCACTTTTTTTATAAATTTACATATTTACTTATTTATCAATATTTTACAATTAAATTTTCATCGTTTCATCGTTTCATCGTTTCATCGTCTCATCGTCTCATCGTCTCATCGTCTCATCGTCTCATCGTCATACAACAAATACCGCGCCCGCACCTTCTTGAATTGGTCGAGGGCAGGTTGCCATGAGTCGCGGATTTCATCTTCCGATTTTCCCGCCACAATCTGCTTACGCAACATACTTGTACCTGCCAACTTGTCGATAAATCCGTTTTTGAGGAAGAACTGTTCCTTGTCGGCATAGTTTCGGTAAGCGGTCAGCAGGTAAGAAAGATTGAAACGGCCGGGCTCGTTCATATTCTTAACAGCCTCGTCGTGAAGCAGGAACCCGCGGCATTCTTTGTCCTTAAACGGAGGATTCTCGGACACTCCAGGGATAGCGTGCGGGGCGAAGCGGTAGTCGCCGGTCTGAAGCTGCGGTGCACCGTACATCTCGAACGGACGGTCCGTGCCGCGTCCCACACTGATGTTCGCACCCTCAAACAAACAAAGCGACGGATAGAGGAATATCGCCTCCGCAGTCTGCAGATTCGGGGAAGGGGCCACCGGCAGTTCATAACGGGTCTGATGCGTGTAACCCTCCAATGCCACCACTTCCAAATCGCATTGGATGCCGTTGGCGAGCCATTTCTCCCCGTTGATCATCCGGGCATACTCCCCTATCGTCATGCCATAGACCACCGGCACCGAATGCATTCCTACGAACGACTTGTACTCAGGCTCTAACACAGGGCCATCCACATAAAATCCGTTCGGGTTCGGGCGGTCAAGGACAATGACTTTGATATGGTTTTCGGCGGCGGCCTCCATCACATAGTGCAATGTGGAGATGTAAGTATAGAAACGACAGCCCACATCTTGCAGGTCAAAGAGCAGAATGTCAATGTCTTGCAGTTGTTCGGCGGTCGGTTTCTTGTTCTTGCCGTAAAGAGAAACCACAGGTAACCCAGTAAGCGGATCCTTACCGGAGGCGATAGTCGCGCCCGCCTCTGCCTGTCCGCGGAAACCGTGTTCCGGACAGAACAACTTCACCAAGTTGACCTTACGGGCAAGCAACGTATCCACCAAATGGGTTTTCCCGACCACAGAGGTCTGGTTACCGCACAAGGCCACGCGTTTGCCTTTCAGTTTCGGCAGATACTGCTCCATACGCTCGGCACCGGTGCGCAACGCCGTTTCGGAATCCGCAGGTGAAAGCGATTCCGCAGGCTTGTTCTGCGCACACGAAATGGCGAAAAACACCAAACTCACCAATGTCAAAATATGCCGTTTCATCATGACTATCTATTGATCACCATCTTCTTGGTTAATACAACGTCTTTATAATAAAGGGTGTAATAATACACACCTGCCGCAAAATCACTGGTATTCAATTCGAAATAGTTGGTACCCAAGTCTGCCTCTTGTTTCGTGGTGTAGAGTACCTGACCGGCACCGTTGGTCACCTCAAGGGAAACCTGTCCGGGTTCGGGCACAGCGTATGGGATACGTGTACTCATAACGACTGGGTTGGGCTCGTTTTGCCCGAGACAAACACCATTCTCCGTCTCATACTCATCAATGGAAACATTTGTACATAACTTGACACACTTGGTGTTGTTTTCATCATTCTTGTCATCTGGAATAATCACTGAAGCCATGACCTCCCAAATATTCGAGAGTTGATTCACCACAAACTCATGAGCGCTAGTGTACACCAGAGTGTCGCCAGGTACCAAATGATAATTGATATGTTCAGTGACACTGGCCGTATCGGCAGATACACCTACTTTGAATCTGACATCAAAGGCATCGACTGGTAAATGACCATTATTACGAAGTTTAATGACAGGCTTGAAAGTGGAATTGACTATCAAGCAAGAGTCTATGACAGGCGAAATGATGGAATCCAACGCCATATCCGGTCCACCGAAAGTGATGTTGATGTCATCAATGCTCGGATCAATTCTTCCAAACTGGTGAGTCACTGTAAAGCGTAACTTCGCCACCTCATCTACCGAATCCAGCACAATAAAATGCGCGCTCCACTCATCATCGCCTCCAACCTGGCCACCATCAGCCTTAGTAAGCTCAGCGATAGTTTGATAGTACTCACCGGAACCTGCTTCCACACGCATCTCAAAATCAGCATTGTACATATCTGCAAAATACTTGTAGAAGTTAAGTTCTGACGGATAGCCCTTTTTATAATGCATATTGATACAGCGGCTATTCAGAGAGGTAAACTGGTTATAAATACCCACACCCGAATAATTGTTCCTACCAGGAACAGAAACATATCCGCCAAGATTCTCATAGGAACTGCCAGCAAACGTATGGTCATGAGCGGGACCGCCGCCCAAAGCATGGTATTGGGAGGCACCCACATATTCTTCCCAACAGTAATTGATACTTGAACCTGTAATAGTCCACCCTATAGCCATCCCTGGATTCTCCAAATCGGCATTGGATGCGTTCAAAGGATCAACATACGGCAACTCCAAAGGATGTGTGGCAACTTTTGCATCAATGCTACGAGTGTCGTTGCCCTGATACTGGTCACCCTCGTAGGTGAGCAGCGCGTGCACATGGTATGTACCTTGGGCACTGAGATTCACATTCGGGATGGTCACCATCATGTCGCTGTTCGGCGGGAGCACGCCATTAGTCACCACCTTGTTGTAGATGCCGGGAACAGCACCTGTAACCGTGGCTGTGATGTTCAGCGCGTTGTCAGCACTCAAAGTCTGAGTCTCAGTGCCATAGTTACGGATGGTAATACGCATATTGGCATTGCTGTCGGCGCAAACCTCACCGGCTGGATGCTTAATGGCGGAAATGCCGAGGTCAACTGGCAATGGGTCGCTCAACCTTATGGCATAATCTTCCGTCTCGCCGCAACCGTCGTAAAAGCCACATGGACTGTTGCTGTTAGTTAAAGGAACATTGGAACAAATCACGCGCATACGGGTCAATCCCAATTTTGCAGTATCGGGCACATCCACCAAACCGTTAGTGGTGGCATATTCTGGTTCGTAAGAAATTTCTGACTCGGATAATACACACTCGCCGGCATCTTCAAAATCGCCATCGCGGTTAAAGTCAATAAAGACTTTCTTATAGATCATATCTCTCGGATGTTGCGATCCCTGCTGTTGGAAAGCGTGGGTAACCGATATGGGATAATTCTGACCCCTAATCAGCAACTCAGGAGCAAGTATCTGCGTAAAGTCTGTATATCTATTTACACTCACGGCATCAGCATAATGGCCATAAAAACCACCTGGGCTACTATTGTTGAGCATCGCAATAGAAACATTGGCGATGTTGACACCCGCAAACTTCCGTTTAGGCCGTGACGGACATGGATCTTCCACACTCAACAAAACCGTAGTAGTATCATTGGGATGATAGGTATCGGTAGAAAGATCGGTATATGCTTTGAACGAGGTCGGGAAATAGACATCGGTCAAGTCCACGCGGGCATTGAACATCATGGTCGCTGTAGCACCGACATCCAAATAGCCGCTGTAATTTTGGGTGACAGGTGTTCCGTTACCTAACTGGTAGGAGACCGGGAAATTAGAAACAACCTGCGTGCCAAAATTCTGCAATGTAACCACCACTATCTCATGATTCGTGAAGTTGTTGTTTTGCGGAACAGGGGCTGTGATGGCCACCACACCCACATCGTGCTGCGGTACGGTTGTGTTAATCGTGATGGGTGCTTTCGGCGACTCGCAAGTGTAGTTCATCTTGAATTTCGTGTTGATACGGGAAGTTTTGAGCTGGAACTGAGCCGCTTCGCTTAATGGCGTATTGTTGCTCGGCACATGGTTATAGACTTTCTTGTTGCTGCCTAATATGGTATGCGCGAACTGCGGCATGGGATCAAAACCATAGGGAGGCAGACAGTTGCCTCCGCAGTCTTGCTCGGCAAAAAGTAGCAAACCCTCTCCGTTGTAGTCATAGCCGCCTTCCACGGCGAAACCGACCCAACCATCTCTGTTAAAGGAAAGATCGCCATCGAAAACCAGCGTGGCATTGGCGGTCTCTTCCTGCCAGTCGATATTCTGGTTACTCGTTGTCCCGATTCTCTGCTCATTGGTGGTGTCTTTCAGCCAGAACTTCATCGGGATGGATATTCCTCGATTCGCAGCAGAATCCACCCAGAAGTAGATGCTGTCAATACGACCTTTCGCAACACCCATATCCTCTTTGTTATAAAGCATTTTGGTGTATGAGTAGCCCTTGGAGAGGTTAAACATCGTATTGCTATGGTCGGTGCCAGTACCCACTATTTTTTCAGCATCAAAGCCGTCGGACTCGATACGACCGCTGTAATAATAGGTCGTGGGAACGTAAATCGGTTCTGTTGTGAAACTGTTGCCTTCTGCCAAGACTGACTCATCCGTTGAGTTTTCATAGAAATAGTAGTGATTCAAGGATGAAGAGTTCGGTGTCACCGTCTGCGTGCTGCCGTAAGGCACTGTATAGGTCAACGCTTGCGGCGCGGCGGGTAAGGCCGGCAAGTACATGGTACCAAAGAGGACATCATTTCCCATGTAAACCGGCATGGTGGGATCCACGGGCGAAGTGTAAACCATATATTGGTAGATCCGGTTCTGTGTAGCGGAACCTATGTTCAATCCGTTGGCGAAAGTGATGGTATCTTGAACTAACGAAGCAACAGGATCGTTAATCAGGCTGACCCCGTTAACAACGGAAGTGCCGGTGAATTGGGCATTCAAATTGAAAGTACCCGCAGGAATCACAGATGTAGATGTTGTGTCCTGATTCGTCACTGAAACCCTCAAATTCGGACTCAACGAGTTGGCGCACTGATAAGAAATCGGATAAAGCAACTCGTCTGTGCTGAGATCGTATTGAGGACGGAACACATTGACGATTACCTTGATACGTTTTGTATTACAATTACTGCCCTGTGTCTTTCCCGACACCCAAAAAACGGCAGTGTCATACAGCACTGGTGTGATATAATAAGGAGTAGCAGTTGTAGAAGTGTAAATGGGACTTGCATCATACTCATTTGCATAGAAATAATACTGACTGATGTTGGAAGGCCTGTCTGCAGGTTCCAGTATGACATACGGATTCGTATAGGCACCTGTATAGACTATACTGTCAGGCATATAGGCCGTGTAATAGGAAACAAAGCTACCGAAAATCGTGTCGTCACCCATATAAACCACATCTTCGTCATTAAACGTAGTATAAATGACATAGTTAAACGTGATATTGGTCGTCGGGGCACTGAAATCGAACGGAGTATCGAACTCCACGATTTTCACCTCTTCGGCTGCAAACGTTTCTGCTACTGTATGGGTGATCTCCGTACCGTTGAACACTGCATGGACCTCCACCTTGTTGGCAGGAATTGGGATGTTCCGCTTGTTCTTGATTTGTACTTTGATATGCTCGTCATACAAAGCACAGCCTGACACAGGCTCCAATAGTGCCTGCATTTCCACATCGTAAGCCGGAATGACAGGCACGTGGAGGTGGATCGGCACCTTTTCACTACCACACTCCAAATCGGCAACCGTAAAACGGACATTGGGTCTGTTGGCAACGTTGTAATATGTTCCCGACATTTGTTCCAGCGTGTTTGCCGATTTCTTTTGACACAAATCGTAAGAACTATTGGATTTATAGAACACCGGATAGCTGTCAGCGCCGGACACATACTGTCCGCAGTTGTTGCACTGGCTGCCCGTTCCTGTACAATAATCGGCACAATTGGTCTCCATGAGAACCATCAGGTTACCGTGGTTGAAGTCAAACGGAGTGAGCAAGTTGAAGTAAAACCAGCCTGCCTGATTGAAATAAACCCAGTCATCCACCACCAGAGTGGCATCATTGATTTCATCCTCCCAGTTGACTGTCGAAGAGGTGAACCCATTCTCGTCGGTACACTTCATATAGATTTTCATCGGAATACCGTTGGAAGCAGCGGTGTTCACAGGGGTTTTCACCTGAATGGCAAATGCGCTGACGATGCCGTGTGTACCGATTTCTTGTTCCAGATAGAGAACACGGCCTCTCGAATAACCATTGCTGAACGTGAACGGATCTGCTCCGTATCCTGTGCCCGTACCCACTATGGCGTCTTCCACCGTACCCGGGTTGGCGTTCACATAATACGTGGTGTCGAAATAGATTTCCGGTGTGGTATAGGTCTGGCTGTAACCCAGCAGATTCCAAGACTCGTAACCCGCATTGGTGAACCAACCGAATGTACCCTCCGGAATGGAGGTGGGCAATTGAGCGGTTAAGGTGGTGTTTGTACGATAGTTCACCAACACCGTATCCTGCACTATCGGCAGCGGTGACTTTCCGCGGGAAACCACCACAACATCCAACGTATCGTTGAAGGTCAGACGATCCTGAGGCAGTTTGTCTGACCAGATTCTGATAATATAGTTGGAGTCGTTATCTATCAAGTTGTTGGTGAAGTCATAGCTATTAGCGAAGGTGAACAGCGTGGTCTCGCGGCTGAAAAGCGTGTCGGTGAACGCCTCGGTGACGACCGCCCCGCCATTGATCGTGTAATGCAACTGGATCGGCGACAATATTTCCGTAGTGCCATTGTTGGTAATCTGCACCTTCAGATGCTCATGACCCAAGTCGCAACTCATGACCGGATGCATCAGATTCAACAAGGCGACATCATGCACGTAAGGCGTGTCCACCACCGCACCTATCATGAAACGGCCACTCGTCTGTGAAACATACGTGCCATCCTGCAGGTAATAGAACGTGGAGTCGCGGAGCGGGGTCTCCACCTGAGCTGCCAAATAATTGCCGTGAGACAGCATCTCCAAGCCCACGTAGAACTCACCCGTAGTGTTGGTCAACATAAAGTTCTGGATGGGTATCGTGTTCCACGCTCCCTGTTGCAACGTGCTAAAATCAACACGTTCGGAGGTTGCAAGGATATTACCCGATGCATCAGACACAAAGGCCTTGAAACCGTTCTCTGGATCCGCAATGTAAGTCTGGTCGTAGTAATACTTCACAGCCGTCACAACCAGTTCCTCATTCGTCTTGTATCTCACACACGGACGTATGATGCTGTTGTAGTCGCCGAGAAGGAGGATGTCTGTGGTGGTGTCCGCCATAGTGGCGACATTCAGCGTGGTCACCATGCGCCAATGCTGGGTGTTGTTAAGGTTCTGTTGGTCATCGGCGGCTCGCACCTCCACGTCTTTCACCTCCTGCACACTGTACTGGTGATCCGGAAAAGTGACCAGTGTTTCGACATTATAGGGGAGACTCGGGATAATCAGGGTGTCTCTCCATTGCTCGCCGGCACCCGTCACGTTCAGACACACCGGCACGTTGCTCTGGGCCAAAGCGCCCTCGTTCTTCACCAGTGCGCTCACCACGCCGCGCATCGAGTATTCGGTGGGGGTTTCGCCAACACCGTAAATCTTGGTCACAGCCACATCATTGTCGTAAAGGTTACGCACACGGATTCTGTCGATGTTGATGTTGTTACCTTGCTTTGACATGGCATCAAACGCGATATAGACACATTCGTTTGACACGTAGTTGGAGAGGTTATATGTGTACAGTACCCATACCGGGGTCGTCGCCATCGGATTGTATCGTCTCAGAAGGGCTGTTGTCTGACTTTGCGGAATCAGATTCGTATAGGTGACACCTCCATCAGTGGAAATCTTCACCGTAACACCTTCATCAGGCTTGTTGGAAATGTTATCGTGTGCAAACCAGAGTTCCAAAATGGGGTTCGTGGAACCGGTCAGGGTCACCACCGGCAGGATAGCTCGCGATATAGTACCATTTGGGAAGTTCTTGGAGTTGAAGAAGAGACGGCCTGTGCCGTAAACCGGTGCGATGGTGGGGTTCACGCCCGCACCTTCCTGGAAGGTCCAGTTGCCGGCACCGGAAATTTGCTGGATGGTCCACATTTGTTGCGTACCATTGCTGAAATCCTCCTCATAATTGGGGACAATCGACTCAAGAGAGAATATCTGGAACAGCGTGTCATTATCATGATGGTTGTCGCCAAATGTAGTGAGGACAATCGTGAAGTCTATCGGCTGGTTGTGCGGAATCTCCACACCCGAAATCAGCACCTTGTTCATAGAATTCAACAACATCAACGTGTCGGCATCCACGGATACTGTTGTATCGAGATTCAGCGCTGCGGACTGTAACAAAACCGTGGCTGGATTATTGATGAATAGGATATACTGCGCACCCTTGTTGGTGATTTCAACGGTGATGTCATACGACGATTGTTGACATTCACTCAGTGCCGGAATCACCAGGGCGGTGAGGGCGGCATCTAAAGAGGATATAGCATTCGCATACGCACCCATGTGGGTAATTTCAGAACGTTCATTCCCCCGAATGTCGGTCATGACCGCATTATCGCGCCAACATTCCAAACCTGTGAAAGCAGATGGCTGCAAGGATTGCGTGACATTCGCAAAAGGAGGCAGCAGCGAGATGCTGTGGTTGAGGTTTGTGTCCGCTGCTTCCAACTCGGCGATGGTGTTTCTCGGCACCGTCTTGTAGGCTATCACGCCCGAACCGGAATGGAAATCGTTGTAACTGCCCGAAACATTGGCGTTTCCGTTCATATAGAGGGGATAGTCCGTGCGGTCACTGCATGCCACTTGGTTCAAAAGAATATTGTTGTACAGCAAAGTCCTTTGGTTAGCACTGTAATTGGAGATGTTCAGCGCTGCCGTGTTGCTGTAGGGCACGTCCGATTTGGCTAACAAACTGTTGTTAATCAGGCGAAGTCCATCGCAATTTTCGATTTTCATGGCATAGCTGTTGTCTGCGGTCACCGGGTAGAGAATCACCTCGTTGTTGTAAAGGTAGCCGGTGATGCTGTTTGTCGAGGAGCTGTATGAGACATATAGCCCAGCACTTCCATTGCCTACATGGATGCGGTTACCACGTATATAAAAGTCTGATGAACCAGAGGCATTGCTTAAATAGATACCGTAATCCAACTTGACAACGGAATCCACTGTGTTGTTGCAAATATCGGCATTCAGCATGTAGTTTGAGGAAATACCGTAAAAATCTTGCGGATTGGTGGAGCTCACCTGCTTGATATGGTTGTTGGATATCGGACCCTCTGAATAATGGGTATGTACACCTACATGACAGGATGTTATACTACAACTATCAATGGTCACGAAATTCCTGCGCGTAGCAGAACCTACAAAAAAGAATCCGTAGTTGCCGCCAAGAAGGGTACAGTTGCGAAAAGTGACGGTGTCTGGATAGGTGTTGCCACTATAGGGTACAGCCGTCGTGCGACTGACCACGCTGCTGCTGCTTGTCGTGGTATGCGTGTTGTGGGCCGTGATTTTACAACCGTCGAAGAGGATGTTGGTGCTTCCGTTCCCGCGGAACAGCACGCCACGGGAGGACGTGGCACTCTCATTGCCCTGGATAGTAAGGTTCTTGAAAATATAATCCTTCACATTCACAAGCGTAACTGCGCCGAAAATATTGGCACCTGCGTCTGTATGGTTGTTCGTGACAATCACCGTGTTCATGTCATCGCCCTGGAAAGTGATCGTATTCTCTGCTGACTGCCCGAGATAGTTCTCGGTAAAGTCAAAGTCCGTATAAGTACCCGGCCGCAGGTGGAACACGACCGGACCACTAAGACCGCAGAACCCCAACGCCTCCTTGACTGCAGTCATGTCGGTAAAGTCAGGGTTGGCGCCACCCACCGTATAATCCCCTCTCAACAGGCTGTCGCAAGAATACGGCGAAATCCGGATGGTGTCGTTGGCATGGTAGCCGTCAACCTGCCCGTTACGGGTGTTCACATAGACAGTCACGTAGTTGTAGCCACTCCGAGGTGTAAACGAGCCCAAAGACAAGGAAGAGAGGCTATTGAAACAGATGTCGCCGCTCCAGGTAAAGGTCGTGTCATGGAACAGCACGCCATTTTCATCGCGGACTTCCATGGTGAACGCACCAGATGTCATATTGGGAGTATTGGGAGAGTTGACATCATCGCTTCGGTTGGTGAAGAACACCTCCACATCCTGCGGGGTGTTGGTGATCAGGCAGTGTGGCATCGAATTCAGACTGTCAATGTGAATATCGTTCTGGTGGATGTTGGTGTAGTTGTGGTGTGCCACCAGAAACGTGTCGAAACGGGAGTAACTCCCATGCGTGTCCTCCATGTAAATGTGGTAATGAATGGTGTCCTGGTAGCAGATGCTAGGCAGTTCCCATTGGGCCATAATGGTGTGGCGACTGGCAGTCAGCACATTGCTGGTGAATGCGTTTGTGTTGGGGACCATGACCGTAGGACCGCTGTTGATTTCATAACAGAACTGGACATGGTCCACAGCAATAGTATCGTTGTCTAATAGCTTTGCCCTGATAGTATAAGGTCCCATGTCATTGGTAAAAGAACTGTTAGTGTTGTAGTATAAAGGGGCCTGCATGATAATTTCCGGGGGGATGATTTCGCAGTTGGAAAGAATGACAGAGATATTGTCAATATACCATCCTGCACACTCCTCGGTGCCGGAAGAAAAGGGAGAGGTTTTGTTCAAACGCCACTGAAAACGGAAATGGGTGGGATTGGTACCCTCTACGAAAATGAATTGGGTGAGGTCAATCATCTCATGGTGCCACCACGTATTGTCGGGAACTGCACTAATAGCATTTGATTGCCAGTTGGAATACATCTTGTCCGACAAAGCACCTCCGCTGAAGGCAGAGTTGTTGTCGCTTTTCGCATCGCCATAGTAGAAATCGCTGTTGCTGGAGAAGTTCAGCATTTTCCACTGCGCCCAGTTGTAGTTCCCATACTCGTCAACCCCCTCGGCCACCTGATAGTACAAGGTGGCGTTGTCCAAGTAATTAACTTTACAGATGTGGTCGAAATCGATATACACACGGTTCACATCCATACCTGGGGATGACAAGGAAATCGGTTCTGTAGAAGCTTGTGAATTGCCCGCAGAAGCATACAATGGAGAGTGAAATGAGTGATATGGGGAACTATATAACGGCATATAATTCCAGTTTTCGTAAGTGGTGTCCGGTCCAACAAGACGCCAGTCGCCAAGACTCTCCCCTCCATAGGGCAAATGTGAAACAACTATTTTCACGGGAATCGTTTCAAAATTCTCCGAGAAAGTCGTGATGACATCCATTGGCTGTGCCCATAACGTCACAGGAAACAAAATAGCTATAAAAACAAGTAATCTCTTCCCCATACTGATACTGCGTAAAATAAGAAAAAGAAAGCTACCCTAAAGGGGTAGCTTCTTCTGTTAAGAAGCGGTTTATTTTTCGACAACCATCTTCTTGGTTAAAACAACGTCATTATAATAAAGGGTATAATAATAGATACCTGTTGCCATACTGCTCGTGCTCAACTCTATGTAGTTGGTGCCCAAATCAGCCTCTTGCGTGGTCGTGTATATCACTTGGCCGGCACTGTTGGTCACCTCAAGGGTCACTTTGCCCGGTTCTGGCACAGAGTACGGGACAACTGTATTCGTCTTGACCGGGTTCGGCACGTTCTGTCCAAGATAAACATTGTTCTCTGTTTCATAGTCATCAATGGAAACATTTGTACATAACTTGACACGCATGGTGTTGTTATCATCATTCTTGTCATCTTGCATCATCACAGTGGCCGTAACCTCCCAATCTTCAGTAAGTTGATAGACTAAGAAATCACGATTACTGGTGTACTCCAAAGAATCGCCGGGTTCCAGATGATGATTAATATGTTCAATGGAAAAGACCGTATCGTTAGACATACCCGTTTTAAATCTGACTTTGAAAGCATCCACTGGTAAATGACCAGTATTTTTAAGCATTATTTTAGGCCTCAACGTAGAATTCACTTGCAGGCAATCGGTGGTGTCTGGATCTATGATACGGGTGACCGCCATGTCGGGTCTGCCGAGAATAAGGTTGATGTCATCAATACATAGATTAATTCTTTTAGACTGGTGGGTTACCTCGAAGCGCAACTTTGCCACTTCATCCACTGAATCCAACATCATGAAATATTCACTCCATTCATCATTCGTCTGAGCCCCATCGGCCTCAGTAAGTAAAGCTATCGTACGATAGGCATCATCATCATCACCGGAGCCCACTTTCACACGCAATTCAAAAGAGGGACTATCACCATTTCTATGAACAAAATTCCTGTAGAAACTGAGTTCTGCCGGATAGCCCTGGTTATAATGCATATTGATACAACGGCTGGTCAAAGCAGTAGTCTGGAAATAAGGGTAACTGCCTATACCGTTGTTCTGCCCAAGGACACTCATATACCCACCTAAATCCTGAGTGGGAGTACCTGCATTCGTATGGTCATGGGCAGGACCGTATCCAGAATGGTGGGATACCTTCACCGCTTCTTTCCAGTAATAATTGAATTGAGCATCTGTGGTGATCGTCCAACCAAGAGCAGTTCCTGGATTATCCAAATCGGCATTAGATGCGTTTAAAGGATCAACATACGGTAACTCCAAAGGATGCGTGGAAACTTTTGCGTCAATGCTACGAGTATCGTTGACCTGATACTGGTCACCCTCATAGAAGAGTTGCGCATGCACATGGTATCGACCGTTTGCACCAATATTCACATTCGGGAAAGATACTGTCATTTCACTCCCCGGTGCCAGTGTACCGCTTTCCACCGTCTGGGTATAAGTGCCCGGAACCGCACCGGTAATAGTGGCTGTGACAGTTACCGGGTGATCCATACTCAAGGTTTGGGTCAACGTACCATAGTTACGCACTTTGATACGCATAGTGGCACTGCTGTCAGCGCAAACCTCACCGGCAGGATGCTTAATGGCGGAAATACCGAGGTCAACTGGCAATGGGTCGCTCAACATTATGGCATAATCTTCCGTCTCGCCGCAACCGTCATAAAAACCGCACGGACTGTTGCTGTTGTTTAAAGGAACATTGGAACAAATCACGCGCATACGGGTCAATCCCAATTCTGCATTGCTGGGCACATCCACCAAACCGTTAGTGGTGGCATATTCTGGTTCGTAAGAAATGTCTGACTCTGATAATACCAACTCGTTGGCATCTTCAAAATCGCCATCGCGGTTAAAGTCAATAAAGACTTTCTTATAGATAATATCTCTCGGATGTTGCGATTCCTGCTGCTGGAAAGCGTGAGTGACCGATATGGGATAATTCTGACCTCTAATCAGCAACTCAGGAGCAAGTATCTGCGTAAAGTCCGTATATCTATTTACACTCACGGCATCAGCATAATGGCCATAAAAACCACCTGGGCTACTATTGTTGAGCATCGCAATAGAAACATTAGCGATGTTGACACCCGTAAACTTCCGTTTAGGCCGTGACGGACATGGATCTTCCACACTCAACAAAATCGTGGTCGTGTCGTTCGAGTGATAGGCATCTGAACTGAGCCCAGTATAAGCTCTGAGAGGAGTCGGGAAATAGACACTGGTCAGGTCACAAGCGGTGTTGAATGACATTTCCACGGTGGCACCGGCAGCCAAAGAACCGCTGTAGTTCTGGGTGACAGGTGTCGCGTTGTCCAACTGGTAGGACACCGGAATATTGGATGCAGCCTGAGTGCCGAAGTTATGCAACGTGACCGTCACATTCTCATTATTCGTAAAACTGTTGTTTTGAGTGACTGGAGCGGTGATGGCCACCACGCCCACATCGTGCTGCGGCACTGTGGTGTTGATGGTGATGGGCGCTTTCGGCGACTCACAAGTGTAGTTAATCTTGAACATCGTATTGATACGGTAAGCAGGAGTACTTTTGAATTTCGGTGCACCAGTCAATGGCGTATTGTTTGTTGTCACGTAGTAATAGACTTTCTTGTTATTGCCTGTTGAGGTATGCGAGAACTTCACTATTGGGGTAAGACCGTATGGAGGCAGACAGCCACCACCACAATCTTGTTCGGCATATAGCAGCAGTCCTTTGCCGTTGTAGTCATAGCCTCCATCCACAGCAAAACCGATCCATCCATCGCTGTTGAAGGAAAGTTCGCCATCATAGACCAACGTGGCACTGGCCGTCTCGTTCTGCCAATTGATGTTTGGTGTTGCCTGCTGGCCGATTTTATCCACATCGGTGGTATCCTTCAGCCAGAACTTCACCGGAATGGACATTCCTCGATTCGCAGCCGAATCCACCCAGAAGTAGATGCTGTCAATACGGCCTTCCACATTGCCCAGATCATCCTTGTTATAGAGAATCTTAGCGTATGAGTAGGCCTTTTCAAGATTGAACATCGTATTATCGGAATTGTAGGTGCCCGTACCCACTATCTTGGTAATATCAAAGCCGTCGGATTCGATACGACCGCTGTAATAATAGGTGGTGGGGGCGTAAATCGGTTCCGTAGTGAAACTGTTGCCCTCCCCTATCGGCTGGTCATCACTTTCATAGAAGTAGTAGTGGTTCAGTGCCGATGTGCCGGGAACCACGGTCTGCGTACCACCGTAAGGTACATTATAGGTCAAAGCTTCCGGGGCTGTAGGCAAAGCCGGGAAATACATGGAACCGCTGATGGTATCGTTAAGCGTATAGACAGGCAGGGCAGGATCCTCAGGAGATGTGTAAATCGAATATTGATAAATCCTGTTCTGGGTCGAAGAACCGAGAGCCACTCCATTGTTGACGATGGTATCCTGATGCAGAGAGGAGATAGGCGTAGAAATCAAATAGACATCATTGATATTGTTGGATCCTGTGAACTGTGCGTTCAAGTTGAAGGTTCCTGACGGAATCACTGAAGTCGAGGTGGTATCCTGATTTGTCACCGTAACTTTCAGACTCGGATTCAGTGAGTTGGCACACTGATAGGAAACCGGGTAGAGCAACTCGTCCGTGCTGAGATCATACAGAGGGCTGAACACGTTGATAATCACTTTGACACGTTTTGTCAGACACTTCTTGGTGCCTGTTTTGGTTTGTCCTACTACCCAATAGGCAACGGTGTCATATAAAGCAGGTGTGGTCCAATACAAAGTGGTCAGATTGTTACTTTGTGTCGTTGTATGAACGGCAGTAGCATCATTCTCGTTTGCATAGAACCAATATTTGTTGATTTCGGCAGATCTGTCGTCAAGTTCCAAAATTTCATACGGATTGGTATAGTTACCTGTATAGACAATGCTGTCAGGCATATAGGCCGTGTAATAGGAGACAAAGCTGCCGGTGATCGTGTCATTTCCTGCATAAACCGCCACTTCATCATTTAAAGTGGTATATATAGTATAATTGAATGTGATGTTTTCTGTTGGGGCGCTGAAGTTGAACGGGGTTTCAAACTCCACAATCTTCACCTCTTCGGAAGCAAACGATTCGGAAACCGTTTGTGTAATTTCCGTACCATTGAACACCGCATGTACCACCACCTTGTTAGCTGGAATCGGGGTGTTCAGCATATTTTTGAGCTGAACTTTGATATGTTCGTTATACAAGGCACAGCCATTTTGGTTTGTACCATTTGGATTATCGAGAAAATCAGCAAGGAGTTCTTGTGTTTCCACATCGTAGGTCGGGATGTCAGGCACATGGAGGTGGATCGGAACTTTCTCACTGCCGCACTCCAAGTTGGCCACTGTGAAACGGGCGTTGGGTCTGCTGGCAACAGGTGTATATGTGGTTCCTAAATTGTCAGCAATCGTGTTATCCGACCATTTTTGACATAAGGTGTTGTCAGCATTCGTTTTGGCGAAAGAAGGATAAGTGGTCGAACCTGATACATATTGTCCGCAGTTATTGCATTGGTTACCGCTACCCGTACAGAAGTCAGCGCAATTGGTCTCCGTATAAACCACCAAATTGCCGTGGCTGAAGTCAAACGGGGTAAGGAGGTTGAAATAGAACCAACCCGTATGATCGATAAACACACGGTCATCCACCACCAAGGTGGCATCGTCGATTTCATCCCTCCAGTTGACTGTCGTGGAAGAGAACTCACTCTCATTGGTACACTTCATGTAAATCTTTATCGGGATGCCAGCGGATCCGGCAGCGGCGGTCTTCTCATTCAGCGCGAAAGCGGTGAT
>JAEEGF010000314.1_pt1 | contig 58205 bp, 62 predicted proteins | sample 9134171 | NCBI WGS metagenome assembly JAEEGF01 (sample SAMN16246542, study PRJNA631951) | gut metagenome | biome: gut microbiome; feature: rumen; material: AP-attached | host: Bos | place: Iran: Karaj | collected 2018-10 | reverse complement strand
ACGTAACGCGGATAGATATAGGCGTTACCCTCTAACAGCATCAGTTTAACCGCCATACTCCAGAAATCAAAGATACTCATTTCTGGTTGAGGCTGTACAGATAACAAATAATGCAGGGGGCTGTTTGTATCTTCCTGGTAACGGTCATTCTTTAGTTTGAGGTACTGCAAATGCAGTCCGGCTACGCTATCACTCAAAAGCTGCACGCAACGGTACACCGTAGCAACCGCCAACGGTTCGCCGTAGGGATAGAAATAGTATTGCAGCCCTGCGCCCGTACGTGGGTTCGTACGGGTGGGCTTCTGGGGCTGCGCCTCAACAACGGATTCACCGCCTCTAAACAGACTCTTTATGTTTTGCCAAAATCCCATATATGATCATTCGTCCTTTTTCTGTGAAAAAGTACCGTGTATAATCGCTACAGACGGTACGCTAAGATAATCTATTCTATGAAATCGGGCTATTAACCCACCGCAAATTTAGGCAAAACAAAACGCGCCACAAAATGCCGTTTGGCACATCGTGGCGCGTCGTGGTAGAGTGTGGTAGATATTTGACTTTTTTAAGAAAATAGTTTCCGGCTATATGATCATCTGGCACCATACCCGCAGTATGTCGCTGCCCTTGATGATTGTTTTCTTGTCTATCTTCCGTACCTGGGCTTTCAGGTGTCCGGCCTTCACGTAGCGGGCTATCGTGTGGCGGTCAACGCCCAATGCCCGTGCCGCCTGGGCCTGTGTGTAGTTGCCCGTGTACTCCACTTCGGGTCTCGTAGGTTTCATGCTGCACCTCCTTTCTCCTGATCGGTTATCACTGCCTCCTCCAAAAGCCAGTCAAGCGGCTCGAATGCCCGTGCCGTACTCTTGGCCCCTACTGTTACATCTACGGGAAACTCTGCCATCAGATTACGTATATACTCACGGGTTCCTCTGATCGCGTCCCTGAAAGTCTCTGCACTGTACGGCATAACGCCGTCCTTATCCTTGATCTCAATAACTCGCTGCTTCTTCATACCAATACCTCCATTTCTTCAAATTCAACACCTCTTACTAAGAAATCAAGTACATAAATCTTTTCAGACAATTCCTTTGCAGTAACATCATCGCTAAGATACGATGAAAGGTCGAAAGCAATAAAGTCGCGCAAGTCCTGCAGGGCCTTTTTAAGTCCGGCAGGATCATAGTTTATACCACCTTTCTGCCTCAAAACCGTTATCTTCTCGGTTTTGTGATCCTGCTTAATTGCCACCAACTGAATACCGGGTCTAATCTCCATCTCCATTACTTGTTTCCTCCATTGATTAAGTTAGTAATCTCGTTAACGTCCATTCCCATCATCACGCCCATAGCTTTCATGAAACGCTGCATCATGTCGGCGGGGTCGGTAGGCAGTGACGGGGCTGCTGCCTGCCGCTTCGGCTTGCTGTCTGCCGGGGCCTCAACCTTTGGCCGTGCCGTCTTCGGTGTCACGGCGTTGGGCTGTCCGGGGCGGTTCTTGCCCTTGGCACGGTGAAAGGCGGTTATCACCTCCGCTGCCACATCGTCGGGCAATCCCGTACAGTGGGCGCGCATGGTCTGGAAACCCTCAATGGTGATATAATAGACCACGCCCGTAACGCTGTCGTAGCCTGCACCGTTGCCCTTGCGTACCATGCGCATCTGACGGATGAAAAGACGGCCTGGGCGTAGGGTGTGCTTGAACATACGGCGCACGCTGTCGCAGATGTAGCGGTGTTCCTTGCCCGTAAGCCGTGCAAGCGTCACCGACGATACCACACGCTGCTTGCCGTAGCTCTCCACGATGCCGTCCGTGTGCTGCAACAGGTCATGCACCACACGGGGCGCGTCGGCAAAGGTCGGTGCGCAGCCTTGCTGCATACGGCGCAACATACGTTCCTCTTCCTGCTGTCGGCGTAGCTTGGCCTCCATTTCGTTAAAGGCGTAGATGTACGCCTCCTTGTACTTCGCCGCCGTCTTTCCCGTGAAGCCCATCACAAGGAATATGAAGCCATCGCGGGTGATAAAGTAAAAGGGGTCTTGACGGGTCGCGTTGTTAGGTAACTGCGTGGTTTTCAACGTCGGCAGAAAATTCTGCCCACGAAAACCATCACTGCAATCTAACTCCCGAATCGCTTGCAAAACTGTTTTGTGCTTTCGCTCGAAAATCTCTGCAACGCGCAAGGATGTTGTTACTACCTGGCTCTCCTTAATCTCGCAAAGGTTAGCCACCTCAACGTTAGGCTCTATCGTAGCCGTACCGCTGACCTGAATAACAGGGTTTTCTAATAATTCTGTCGCCATTATATAGCATTTTTGGCGTTACAGGACAAATTAAAAACGGCTGTCCACTTCCCGTTGCTATACACCTCCAAAGGGCAGTGGGCGCATTAACGCTCCACACGGGGTTAGACAGCCGCAAATCAGTATTGCGTAGCCTCGCAAGTCAGGACATAAAAACAGCCTGCTCGTTGTGTCGGCAGGCTCCATCAGGCCCGCCCTTTGGAATGTATAGCGCCGCAAAGCTACGCATTTTACCAGAAATAACCAAATTTTTCCTTAAAAAACTTACTTACTTATACATTTTTTAGTACTTTTGCAACCAAAACAGCATTAATTATGGCAAAAAAGGCACAAAATCAAGAGGAAATGACACCGATGGGCTGCGCGCTCACCGTGTTAGTAGTTGGCGGTATCATGCTTTGGTCGGGTACTAAACTCTGGGGCGCAATCGTCTTGGCGGTCGGCGGCGTGCTTACATGGCTCGTGTGGCAGTCGGAAAAACAGAAAAAGGCACCAAAGGCGGCAAGTTCTTTCAGCGTTTCAGTAGAAACTTCAACGGATAGCGACGAATACCAATTCAGCATCAAGGGCATTAACTTCCGCGATATAGACGATTCCATGTTAGGCGACTTCGCGGGTACGGCACGGGCGTTAAAGTCAAACCCGCACGACCCCTACGCCATCGGCGTGTATCGCGGCAGCAAGCGTGTGGGATTCCTGCCCCGTGGCAATCAGGAACTACACGAAAGGATTACGGCCCTCGGCGGCTCCGTTGATGCCGTCGGCTACATAGCAAAGGCAGAAGAGGACGGGCGCACGTTCTATTACGGCAAAGTAAATTTATTAGGAATATGAAAAAGTTTCTTTTTACAATCGCGTTGTCGGCACTCGGAATGGGTGCAAGCGCACAAATTGAAAACCTCGACGAAGTAGAATTGTTAGGTTCCTGGAATGTAACAAGTAGTGACGGTATCTTTGATGGCCGCTTACCGATTTACTACAACGGCTATAAAAAGCCCGTTGCATTTACGTTCAATGACAATACCTATTCATTCGTCAAATGGGAATGGGCGGGGCCTGAATACGACTACGAGCAATCGCCTGGATATTGGGTAACTCATTCCTCCGACAAATACATATTACACATACTGCTAAAGTCTAACTATTCTACGGGCGGCGACGGTATTTCTACCCTCAACTTTATAGTAACTGCCTTTGACGGCAATAACATAACGCTACAAACGCTGTCGAAAGACGGCACTATGACGCTGACAAAAGACGGATCATCTGACATCCGTGCCACCAGATCAGATGCAGCCGACGGCAAAGCCTATAATATAAACGGCATACCCGCCACCGATAACGACAAAGGCATAATTATCAAAGACGGCAAAAAGACGGTACATAAATAGAAACAGCCGCCTCTGGTCGGGGCGGCTGCTTTTATTTCCTTTCGTCCTGTTTTGGCGCGGGCCTGAACTCTGGTATCTGCTTCTGCACCTGTTTCTGCACCTGCTCCGTCTGTGCGGGCTTCTTTTTCTTAAACTCTATCTCAATGTCACCTATTGAAAACCTGCTTACCACAACGATCAGAAGCCAGATGACAACGGCAAGGATCACTGCCGCCAAGATGCTTTGCATGATCCCGTGAAAATAGCGGCTGCCCAGGCTTTCCGTCTTCGGTATGCGGTTAGCTATATTGTCATTGATATGCTGCGTCACCTTGTCGGACACCTCACGGGCAACCTGCTCGGCCATCATGTCGGTAGAACCGCCCATAAACTCCTGCAAGATGCTGGTTGCCATAGCGCGATAGTTGTTAATCCTCTGCTCGGAACAGCAGGCCTCGTGAAAACTCTTAAATTCCTCTTCCGTTGGCTCTTTGCCATCGTTGCCCTGCTTATGGCCCTCAATCCAGCTTACTTTTTCCTGCTTATAAAGCGAATAAGCGATATGACCAATCATATCGCTCTTATCATTTACCAATCTGCTGTAGATGAAATTATACTCCCTTGCCATTGCCTGCCATTACCTTTCTGCGGGCCTCGCCGTAAATCTGATTAACCCGGTCCATCGGCATTGTGCGATAGACTGTCACGCCAAACACGCTGACAGGCATAACAATACCCTTACCGACAACAGCCTGACGGTGCTGCCCTTTCCTCATGCTTTCGGCCAAGAGGTCGTTAGCACGCAAAACCATTTCCTTTGTTACCTTACACATACTGATTCAAAGATTCTGATGTTCGGGTGCAAAGTTAAGGATTTTCCTTAGATTTTCCAAGTATTTTCCTTAAAAACTTACTTACTTATATATTTTTATGCCGATTTAACGCAATTTGGATGCCGCAAACCGCGATTTTGCGATATTGAAAACGCAATTTTGCGGCACCCAAATCCTACGGCTCTCCCAACGCGTCCACGATCGCCTGCACCTGTGCGGGCGTAAAACTGCGGCAGTGGTCGCTGTAGCCCATAGCCGCAAGCCGATCCATGAGGCCCGGATAGATCAGCATCCACTTATGGAATTTCTTCCACGCCGATTCAGGCAAAATCGTACTGCAATACAATCCCGCCAACTCCATACGCCCGTATTCCCTTACCCTGAACTTCTGCATATTATCATTTTACGGTGCAAAGGTAGTGAAATAAAATGAGACATAACGATTTTCTACCGTACATAACAGGACAAAACGGTACATCACGGCACAAAACCGATACTGTTAACGTTTTCCGTCGTACCTTTGCAGCGGCAATAGTGCCACAAAACCCTAATAAACTAATCATCATGTTAAAGTACAAAAAGTATCAGAACAAAAACGAATGGAATACGGCCTACGGCAAATGGTATGGCCGCATCGTTCATGAACTGATGGAGTTCGATGAATTCATTGAGCACATGGCAAACCACCACTGCGTATTCTCGGAGGCCACCATCCGGGGCGTGCTGATCGAGATGGAAGTCTGCCTGCGTGAACTGCTTCTGGAGGGCAAGGCCGTGCGCCTGGACGATCTCGGCATCTTCAGCCTCGGAATGAGCACCAAGGGAAAGGTGGAAAAGAAGGATTTCAACGCCGACTGCATCAAGTCGCTGACGGTAAACCTCTTCCTCGGTAAGCGTTTCCGCGCAAAAGACCTGCTTGCAGACGCCAAGTTCAAGGAAGCCGACCTCTACATCGGCGACGGCAACTACTACGAGCCCGACGGAGAGACCGCGAACACAACCGGAAACAACCCATCCGGCAGTAACGGTCATTCCGGTGACGATGACGAACGTCCGGGAGCAGGCAGCAGCCAAACGTCGGGCGGCGGCCCTGAGGGCGACATCAACTAACCGACAGTCCTTTTTCATTCCATGCAGGCGGGGTGGCGTTGCGAAACGCTGCCCCGTTACCGCTGATAGCTGTAAAGCTGCCCCAAAGTCATAAGTACACAGATCACGCCATCGATCTTACGGTACTGTGAAATCTTCAAAGGTTTCTTGTTTTCCAAATGATCCTCGTCTAATACGCAGTTTGTCAGACAATAGACATTGATCGGGTTATCGTTCAAAGTGATCTTCGGGGGATCATCGTACACAAGCATTTCAAACGATTCTACGGGCAAATTGAAGTTGCCGTAAGTCTGGCCGTAGGGCTGTAGCTGATTCTTACCACCCGTCACCCGTAGGATATTAACCAAATCCTGTGCCTTATATCCGTCGTAGCCAATACGTATGATATTGACGATCTTTGACCGGGCTATAATATCATCGGCTAACATACGTACATCGATCTTACGGCCCTTGCAGAATTTTAAATAGCCCTGTTCGTGCCAAAGACGGTATAGCCTTTCGTTGGGGTGTCCCTTTAACGCTCCTATTGGAAAATAGTAATCAACGTGACTGTAGAAACGTTTGGTTTCCTTGCTATACAGGGTATAGGCTATTGCACTGAAATCATCATGCACTGACAGATCAAACGCTACGGCACAGTCCGGTTTTCCCTTTACGGTGTCTATGTTAAAGTTACCAATGATCTGCTTTGCATCCTTATAGCCAAACCACGTCTTTATTTCATTGATAGTAAAGATATTCAGCAGCTTTGTACGGAATGCCAACATATTTTCAGCAGACAGTTGGGCGTTACCCCATTCCATTTCGTAAAAGTCCGGCTGCACCGTTACGCCCAAATGGGGCTGCACCTTTGCCCATGTGTGCGGGTCGCTCTCTTCATCGTCTGCATCAGGCAGAAACAGATCGGCAAATATAGTGTCGTTTTCCAACTCACCGCGCAACACCTTTTTAACGCCCTCCAACTCCTTGTAACAGGGGCCATCGATCACGTCACTTGCCGTAGTGATAATCACCGTTAGCGGGTTCTTACGCGGCCCCATAGAGGTAGTAAGTACGTTTTTCAGGTCTGCACCGTTCTTGTTAGCCGTGTCGCGTGCCTGGGCGTATTCATCAAGGATAGCAAGCGAAGCAAACAAACCGTCTTTCGTCTGGGCGTTGGCTGTCAGGCATTGGGCCAAACTCTCCCGCGTGCCGTCCCTGAATTTGATAGTTTCCCGGTTAATCCTGAAATGCTTCTGCCGGGGGTCTATATTTTTCATTATACCCCTGATCTCGTTAAAGCACTTTTTAGCCTGATCGTAAGAGTTGGCCCCTACGTAGGCTTCGGCGTTGTGGTCGCCAAATAGCAAATCGTCAACGGCCAAACCCGCTGCCTCTGTTGTCTTACCGTACTTACGGGGCACAAACTTATAAACGGTACGGATCAGCCTACGCCCGTCGGGTCTGGCCAAACCGTAGATATTGGCAAACGAAAAAACCTGTACCGGGGACAGTTTGACACACCGCCTACCAGACGTACCGCTGAATTTCAGTTTTTCAAACAGTCGTATTTTCTTCTTAGCCCGCTTGGGTTTCCATTCCCATTTATCAAGCATCAGGAAAAACCGCCTGATCTTCAAATGCTCATACAGATTATGATCATCCGGGTTATCGATCACCTGACAAACGTAATCCTGCATACGCTGATCAGTACCCGCAAGCGCATACGCGTACTTTTTCAGGTACGTATCACGGTTTGCCTGTAGTTCCTCGACTACCTGCGCCTTAAACTCTCTTTCCTTGCTCCTTTCCTCCGCTGTCATTGCCTAATACTTTTTGCCGTGCAATCTTTCACGCTGCGCGTTGTATTCCATTTTCTGCCGTATATGCCAATCCAGATCAAAGCCTAACTGTCTGGCCCATTCCTCTATATAGCTGATAGCGTCGATCAACTGTATTCTGTCCGGCCCCAATATCCCGTAGATCAGATCGTAGGCTTTTTCGGTAAACGACTTATCCGTTTCGGGCTTTGGAAAAAAGCCCTCACCTAACCGCATATCCGGGAACTTTTCGGCGATCAGGTCAAAGATACGTATCACCGCGTCTGTCAGTTCCTCTTCTACGCTGCCCTTTATGTAGGCTTCGTAACGTTCTGAAAACTCCGGGTGCAAACTGACTTTCTGAACAAAGCCGATCATATCAGCCCGGTTGTCTTTCCTGTCAGCCTCTACCGCTTCCATCAGTTCACTAATAACCAGACAAAGCCAATGGGCATCACTTTTCTTTTCATCGTGGAAACCGTGCTCCGTTGCTATGTCATGGGCCTTTCTTGAATACTCTTTGATTTTTCTTAATTCCATATCCGTAATATTTTAATCATCATCTTTACTAAACTCTTCCATAAACTCCTTAAAGCCGTCGTTATCCGTCTTACGCTCCTTGCTGTCAACGTTCATACCCAAAGCCCTAAGTGCCTTTTGTGCCTGTGCCGAAACATCAAGGTATAGCTTTTCCTTTGGACTGACGCTTTCACGGGTGTTACCCTCGCGGGAAATCTCGACATTAACGGGCTTGTGGCCGTCTGCCAATACCTCTGTAGCCAATATCTCTGCACGTACCAATAACTGTGCCGTAACGGTTGCCTGTATAGACAATTCAGCCGTATATTTGCCCTGCTCTTTAAGCAACTTAACCAAATACCTTTTCTTGCTTTCCACCTTGGCCCGGATAATCTTAGCCTCTTCCTTTGTTGGCGGGCCTGCCAAAGCAAGCGTTTCAGGCGTCGGCTTAACCTCTTCTTTTTGCTGCTGCGGTATCATCCTTTCCGTATAGCCCTTATGCTTGTTACGGGTCTTGTTATAGAAGATCACCGCCGTAGTGTCCTTTGCCTCTACCAGATCATACAAAGCCTTTTCCGCTTCTTCATCCCTGCGCTCCCGGCATATATCTACGGCATCTTCAACGGCTTGCTTAAATTCCTGATCCTCTGCCATCCATTGTCTGAACGTCCGGGGATTCAAACCAATTACATCACAGGCGATACCCTTAAAGCCTTTCTGCCTGATAATCTCGGCTATAATATCCAATTTCTTTTGCTCCTTATCCTGTATCATTTTTCAAAGCTATTTATACCGTCGAAATACTCTTTGTAGAAATCATAGATACCCCGGCTAACAGTAATACAACCTTGTTCTGTTCTCGGATTCGTATTTATATTGGCACTTGTTTCTATGCCGAAATAAAAGCCGTCCGATTCATTGCAGCCTGCATATACCTTGCTGTGATTTTTGAAGATCGCGGCGCGTCCTACCTCCGGGTGTTCCTGATAGAACTTTTTAACCATAGCCCATTCGATCTTATAGCTGCCGGGGAAAATCTCACCCAAGTACATATCAAATTTCTTAATGCGCCCTGCATCATACCACTGCTGCACCTGTAGTATATCCTCTGCCGCCATACACCATGTAGATATTAGGCAATAATCCAGATCGTGCTGATTAAGTACGACTTTCAGATAACTAAGACTGTCAACATCACCCGCTGTTATGAAATGGTAGGCGTGCCCCTCCTGTAGCGTAACGTACTTCATGGCCTCTAATAGCTTCACCTCGCTAAATGCACGTCTGTACTCATACCGCTGTGACAGTTCGGTACATTCCTTAGTACGTCGGTGTGCCCGTTTTGCTACTGCGGCATTAATCAGGCCGTCGGCATCGTCGCCACCAGATAACGGGGCCTCTGGCTCTGGCTCCGGCTTCGCCGTGGGCCTGCCAAACTTGCCAAAATCGAAAGCATCATCATATTTCATATATCGTATAATTTAAATCAAACACAATCGGCAAAAAGGGAAACCGTTAAAAGGTCTTAACCCCCACAAGCCTAAAAAATAGCCCCCAAATAAAAAGAGTGATGGGCGAGGTTTAACCCCTACTACGGTGTGTTAAAAAACGACCGCCCCCGTTAACATTTTAAACAATATTTCACAAATGAGGAATTTTTTACAAAAGTCCTTTAGCTGTGTCGCTGCCTTACGCTTTGCGTGTTTCTTGCCACTACGTCCCATTTCGGTATGGGTTAGTATGTGACAATCGTGACAAAGTGCCATCAAGTTATGGGGATCGTACATAAGGGTATAGCGTTCTATACCAAAGCCGTCTTCTACGGGCTTTATGTGGTGTACCTCTGTGGCGGGTTTCTCTTTGCACCTCTCACAAATCGGGTTACTCGATAGCTTTGCCTTACGTAGCTTTAGCCACTTGTTTTTGTGGATCAGCTTATTATACTCTTTATCCTTTGCCATATCATTCAATTTATTAACGTTAGATTCACTTTATTTACTTCAAACCGTTATGCTTACGTAACAGGTAGTTAAGACTGTCTAACAATCCCTGCTGTACGCCTTTCTTGTTATCCAAAGCGGCTACGGCTCTTTCGTCAACCGTTCCCGCACAAACCAGATTATACACCTGTACCGGGTACTGCTGTCCCTGACGGTGCAAACGGGCGTTGGCCTGTTGGTATAGTTCTAAGTTCCAACCTGTACCAAACCATACTATGTAATGCCCGCCGTCTTGCATATTCAGCCCAAAGGCCGTAGATGCCGGGTGTGCTAAAAGTATGTCAACCTGTCCGGCGTTCCACTCTATCAACTGCTTTTCATCTGAATAGACTTTTACCCGATAGCCCTTGAACTTCTCGGCTATACGTGCTGCATCATGCTTATACTGATAGAACACCAAAACGCTGCTGCCGTTTGCAGCCTCTATGATCTCTGCCAGACGGTCTAACTTTTCATCATGCACGCTATGTACGTTTCTATCTTCGTCGTATATTGCACCGTTGGCAAACTGACTTAACTTGTTCATAAGTCCGGCTGCTGACTGTGCCAATACGTTTGCAGATTCCCCGGCGTGTTCGTCTTGAAACTGCAATACCTTTTCACGTTCAAACTTAGTATATGCCTGCATGACTGTAGCCGATAACTGTACCTTGACCGTGTGGCTAATCAGGTCTGGTAATTGCAGATAGTCTTTAGCCTGCATAGACAGACAAATATCGGCTATCTTTTTCCTTATCACATCTTCACAACCTTTCTTTACGTTGCACCTGACTATGATATTATTCCACTTATGGGTTTCAAAGTAGGTTTCACGGTACTTAGTAACCGATCTGCCCAGACGCTCACCCATATCTATACAATACATCTGTGCCCAAAGATCGATCAGGCCGTTAGGGGCCGGGGTTCCTGTCAGTCCTACAACCCGCTTTGCCGTAGGCGTTGCTATACGCATAGCCTTAAAGCGGCTTGACTTACTGCTTTTGAAACTCGTTAGTTCATCGATAACCAGAACGTCAAAGGGTAGCATACCGCCGTAGATTCCCACAAGCCATACAAAGCTATCGCGTCCGATAACGTAAACGTCTGCCTTTTCAGCCAACGCCAACTTACGCTGCTTTTCCGTACCCATCACCTTAGATACTTTCAGGCTCTTTAGATGATCCCACTTTTGGGCCTCTGTAGTCCATGTGGTTTCAGCTACTTTCTTAGGTGCTACCACCAAAGTACGGCTGATCTCGCAATCGTCTATAAGCTGCTGTATGGCTGTCAGGGTGCTAACGGTCTTACCTAATCCCATATCAAGGAAAAGGCCGCAACGCGGATTATCCATTATCCACTTGATCGCCGTCTGCTGATATTCGTAAGGTCTGAATTTCATACATTCAATTTCTTTATACGTAAGTCCGCTGATTCTAAATACTCTCTAACCTTTATACCGTCTATCTCGAAACGTAATTGTGCTAAACTCTCTATATAACCTATCAGTTCGTCAACTTCCGGCTTACTGCTAACAACCCAAACTTTATGATCCAAGTCTCTTAACTCCTGGTGTCTGATCTCCTGTAGCTTCGTGGGCTTCTTTCCCTTGCTTTTCAGTTCAACCCATATAACGTTACAATGTGGCAGGCAAACCAATCTATCAGGGTAGCCCGTCGTATTCGCATTGGAATATTTCAGGCATAGCAAACCACTTTCTTTGCACCGCTTAACTAAATATGCCTCGATAGCTTTTTCCGATACCTCGGAATGTCTAACTATGTTTTCTACGTTCTTTCTCATATCCTTGCTTATTTTTAGTCGGTAAACCAAATCCTCGCGTGCGCCCGCGTAACATTTCGTGCGATAACGTTTAAGCGTCTCGCGTACGCGTACGCGTTGGTGCTCCGTTTACTATTATTTTTATATGTATTTTTATTCTTATACATTTTTACTAATTTTTTGGTTTACTCGGTTTACCTTTGCTGAAATCCCTTTATTTATCGGGGTTTTACGGTAAACTAAACCTTTTCAACTTGGTTTACTTTGGTTTACCTTGGTTTACCTCACTAATTGTTAAAAAATGTAGCTTGGTTTACTCGGTTTACCTTTTTCAGCATTCGGTTTACCTTTGGTTTACTCTAAATATCTTCATCGTCGCTGTCATTATATACCCGCCTAAAGCCCTTTTGGATTCCGTACAAAGCTGCTGCGTGCTTAGTCGTACTGATACGCTCCCAACCCTGTAGATCATCCATCAGCCTGCCAACCTTACGGGCAATATACTTATAGTCCTTGTCGCCCATATCCTTACCCAGACGCTCACAAACAAACTCTGCCACACATACCCTTTCGCGTGTCTCTGTGCCTGCTGCATCCAAAGGATCAGGATCGGTAATGTATGCACGTCGGCGTTTCAAGTCCCATGTACCCCAATCAGGCGGTAGTTTCACATCCAGATATGCTATTAGCATATCTTTCATCGGGTCGTCGGCTTCGTCGTTATATTCGGCCTGTTTCCGGCGTGCCTCCTTTTCCAGATCGCCGGGCAAATACAGGGCTTCGCCTCTTCGCCAATACTCTACGGCCTCTGCCCACATCTGATCACGTACCGCTGTCAGTTCGTCTTTAACGTTTGCGTGCTTACGTAAAGCCTCGTTTACGGACATTACCCAGAAACGACGGTTTCCCGTGTCGCCTTTCAAGAAATACGTTTCGTTGGTCGTACCGCAGAAAACACACTGTCGCGGGTGCTTCTCTACAACCGTACCGTAAGCGGGCCTGTAGGTATCATCCTGACGGCTTATGTAGGCTTTCACAGATTCTACGTCGGATCGCTTGATACTGCCCAATTCGGGTAACTCGATAACCCAACCGCCTCTGGCTTGTTCCATACCGTTTTTACCCTCCATTGTTACCAGACTGTCGTTAAACCATTCACCACCCATGACGCTAAACAGGGTGCTTTTGCCTATGCCCTCTTCGCCTGATATGATCAGGCAATAGTCGTACTTGCATCCCGGATTCATAACGCGGGCCACCGCTGCCGTAAAGTGCTTACGTGTCATAGCCCTGTTTAGGGCCGTGTCCTCTGCACCCACATAATCGATAATCAGGGTTTCCAGACGTGGCACACCGTCCCACTCTAAGCTATTCAGGTACTCACGGATCGGGTGTACTCTGTGGCGGGTAAATACCGCGTCCTTTGCATCCTTAATCTTATCCTTACCCGTTACGCCGTAATTCTCTTCAAGGTAAACGCGTAAATTGGCATCGTCGCGGTTTCCCCACTGAATAGCCTTACGATCCCAAGGTAGCCCGTTTCTCACTAAGTCAAATCCGCTAAAGAGATCATGCCACAAGTGCCCTGATAGCATCGGGTCGTTATCCAATATGCAGATAATGTTTTTCAGCGTCGATTTGATTGCACCTTTCCTGTCGTACTCTAATTCGGCCATCCAATCAGTATTTTTTGATACTGCGCTGTCCCCGGCTTCGTCAAAGTCCACACCGTCGAAATCTGCATCTATATCGGCGCGTCGTTCCTTAGTGAGCAATACGCGTACCGTCTTATCCTTTGATGCGAAATCCTGCATTTTCAGGTACGACGGTAATTTGGTTATGTCGGTCTGTCTGGTTCCTTCATCATGTACGCCAAACAGGTGAATACGGCAAAGGTCGAAAGCGTTGCAAAGCTGCTTACTCGCCGGGTCTGTCTCATGGTGGCTGTAGGCAAATTTTCCCTCATAGCACACCAAACCCGCTGCTACGCTACCCAATTTGTACGTATAGCGTCCGTCTGTGGCCGTTTTTTCGTAGGCATCCTGTAGGAATGTGTCTATAGCATCTTCAATGGTGTACGCCCTGCAAAACGCTCCTATCAGTCCCGGTTTCTCCAAAGGATCACCCGCTTTTCTGATCTCATGGGCTACGGCTTCGGTTTCCCTGCTGCCTATGGGCCATTCTGATACGTCCCGGTAGTTGACGTAGGTAGCTAATATCTTATCTACGTCGCAAGCGGGGCCGTCCTGATACTCAAATACGTAGTCACCATCTTTAGGCGTTGACGGCCAATAGAAAAGACGTGGTAGCTGATACGTCGTAATATCAAACAGGTCTATGCCTACCGCCTCTGCTATCTTTCTGCAAATCGGCTCATACTCGTTAGGCGTGACGTTACGCGATAACGGGAATACCAGACGGAAACGCGGGCTTTCCGGGGTGTGCTTATGGGTGCTGTAGAGCATAGCGGCAAAGCCAAACTGCATCGTGAAATCATCCCATAAGTTAGCCGTACCGTAGTCCACATCTAAGGTAGCAACAGATCGCCACATAACGTTAGCCGTCTTGCGTGTACCGCCTGAAAGATAACCGCCTACAAAACCGCCTACATCTTTGATGTCGCTTTGTTCCTCGCGGGTCATCTTCATGTATTCCTTTACGCTTTCGCCTGTACGCTTTGTTTCGCTGCACCGGGCTACTAACTCGCTCCACTGCCATTTCTTGTTTTTCCACTTCTTAGACAAACGGCTGTGGGCTGTCGCTATGTCTAACGTGAAATCGTGCCTTAGTTCCATACGCGTTACCATTTTAGGGGATCAGCCAACAGATTACGGAAATACTCAAAATCCTTTTCGGTTGTGAGTAAATCAACCTGCCATGTGCCGCGTTCCACTCTACGTACTTTCATGTCAAACGGGTTTTCTTCATCTGCAAGCCTCTCGATCAGGGCTTTGAGAAATCCCGCTGCCATTGTCTGACGTACTACCTTTTTAAATTCTTGCTGTGCCATATTAATACGTTTTTAATAATGTTCAAAATACTGTCTGGTGCTAAAGCCCTTACGTGGCTTGAAATCTATAAACTCGCAGGTATTGTAAAGGGGCATTTGATTAACCCAATGTGCTAAATCCTGTTGCCAAAGCGGTATTTGGTACGCCTCCCGTCTGTCTAACGGCCTGTATGGTTGGCAATACGGTTTAAACCGCTTGTGTTCTTCGCCTCTCCAATGACTAACGCGGGCGTAAGATTCCTTAAAGTCTATAAGTATGCAGTATAGGAAATATTCGCCTTTATAGCCGTACTTATCCATCAGGCTTGCAGCCCGTTCTACGTGTGCGATCTGTGCCGTAGTATCACACCCGAAACGTACGTACCTGATCCAATTTACCTTTGCCAAAAGCCGGGCAATATCATCGGTTACTAACCTTGCATCCAAAGCCTGATTAAAGTCAACGCGTAAACCCATATTTACGATCTTCTCAATCTGCTGTAGCCCGTAGTCAGACGCGATAACGTTGTTATCCATCAGAATAGCTTTCTTTTTCCCGGCTGCTATTTCCTCTATATCCATATAGGGCCTGATCATACCCTCCTTTTGAGGTACTACACACCACTTGCATTTATTCGGGCATCCTCTTGTAAGAAAACCGTATGCCAGATTAGGATCAACTTTATAAATACTGTAATCAGGCTGTAAGCGGTCTATCTCTCCGGGTAACTCCTTATGCAGATCGTAGCCTGTACCGCCTTTCTCGATCCTGTCAGCGTTGGCGATCACTTGGCAATAGTCTGGCGTAAAGGTGAATATCTTAGACATATAGACAATATCGTACTGCTGAAATGGCGTGTACCATTCCACCAAATCACCCTTTGCCTTATGGTATGCACTAAGTTTCATCAGTGCCAGATTAGGGTACTTACTATCTACTGCTATTAATCCTACAGTCATATAGATTATTTCTTAAAGGGGCCTGTATAGTTTATGCAACGATATATGATACCCGTTATCTGATTACCAAAGCCGTAAAGCAATCCGTTATGCTGTCGCTTATCCTTTTTGCTTCGCGGGCAATAACCGCCCTTTCTGGTACAGTTACCACAATTCGCGCGATCTGCCGGGAAATCCTCTATAGTTGGAATGGGTATTTTCATACGTCACACTGTTTAATCATTTTGCATAAAAGCACTTAAATTTTTCAAAACACACAATACCATAAAACGGCTTTTTGATACCGTCGCTTTCGTCTGAAAATAGCGGCATTATCGTTTTCATTAGGAAACCGTCGCTTTCGCCGCCGTCGGCCCATTCGTAGCCGTTATCTGGCGTTTCCAACTTTCCTAAATGCTGTGCAATGATCGGGGCCACTATATTTACGTCGAAATCAAACGGGTATTCATTCCAACCATCGGCTGCACCGTTAAAAGACCAACCAATACAATACTTTCCGTCTTTGGCGATCTGGTAAACTAATTTGCAGCCTCTCGCAATCTCTCTTTGTGTCATATCTTTGGCGTGCCCTGAATAGTCCAAAGCAAACTGCAAAGCGGCTTGTATCTGATCCATGCTGCCTGAAATCTCGAAAACCTGATTACTTGAAAACATCATATCTACACCTCCTTAATCGTTAATCAGCATCGGCATAAGCAAAGCCGTTATTTCCTCACTCTCTGGTTGGATCGCCGGGTTAATGATAATAGCCCGTGTCTGATCTTGGATTTTAAACGTAACCTCTGTAGTGTTAAGATTACGCAAAGTCTGTAACAGGCTGTGGTCTTTGAAACCTATACGTATGGGCTCCTGACCGTCAAAGCTGCACGGTATTTCTTCGTCTGCCGACGTGCTAAAATCCTTATCCTCTGAACTCATACACATTCTACCCGCTGTCAGGTTTACGGTAATAAGCCCGGTACTCTCGTTACCAAACAGGCTTAGACGGTCTATAGACTTAATCAACGCCTGACGGCTGACAGTTACAAACCTCGTAAAATGATCTTCGGGTATTACGGTATTGTAAGCCGGGTAACGGCCTTGAACGGGTACGAATATAATAACCGTATTTTCTACGACGATCCTACAGGCGCAAGGTGGCCTGTTATCCAGATCGTCTTGGGGCCAATCAAACTTATAGTCATTAAACCAGATTTCGACAAAGCCCGTGTTTGGTGTGATCTTACGTAGGATCGAAACAACGATCTTAGGTATCACCATTATTGCCGGGCTGTCTGTCTTGATAGATGTCTTACGTATTCTGATCAGCTTATGCCCGTCGGATGCTGCAAAATCGGCATAGTCGTTTGTCAGATTCAGGCATACACCATTCATTACGGGTCGTAATTCATCTTGTGCAACGGCATAGGCGCAACGTTCTAAGATAGACTTTATGCCCGGTGCTTCTAATTTCAGATAATGCGCTGTGTCGTAGTTCACTTCGGCTTTCCGCATAGCGTCGTATTCCAATACCCTTTCGTCCAAAGGTAGGGCAAAGCGTCCCGTAGTGTGCTTTACGATCACCTGATACTCTAATATCTCAAATTCCAAACTCTGCCCGTCAAGTGACTTAACGGCTTTGAGTAACGGGCCTGCCTCTATTGCAAATACCTTTTTCTCTGCATCAGGATTACCGATACTAACGGTTTCAATCATTACTACCTCCCTGTCGCTTGCCTCTATAGTCAGTTCGTCTAAATCGGCATGAAAGATAAAGTTACGATAGAGGTATGCACCTAAAGCGTTAGCCCTCTTGTAAGTCATTACCGCGTTGCTGATCCGCTGTAATGCTGCAAGCAAAATGTTTCTTTCTATAGTAAATTTCATACGTCTAACTGATTCGTAAATAAATTGAGTTGTTTAGGATATTTGACCGTTTGGGGATAGATGTACGGGCGTTTCTCCGGGCGTGTCTTTAGCAGGTTCTTACGCTTTCGCTCTGTAGCCTCAAAGTCCGCTGCACCAGATATGATTTCCCGCTTTCGTGTCATTCTGTTTATGGCTGTCACACCATATAACTGTACCTTATCCATAGTCAGGGCCTCCAAATTTTATAATACTTCCAATCTATGCAACCCTGCCTGCACTCGCATACCTGACAATCCGTAATGCCACAAGTTCCGTAGCCCGGTGTTTCATCGTCAGGATCGTAGGATATGCAAGTACGGCAAAGTTTCACTTTCATTTGGCTGTATCATTCTGGTTTGTTACTGACTGCTTCCCCCCCCCCTTGGTGGCTTTCATTTCGGGGAATAATTCTAACTGTACCCAATTATGGCGGGCTTTCTGCTGCTCGTTATTCATAATGATTTCTCTATTAGTTCTACAATCTCGTTTGCTCTGGCCTGTACGATAGTCCTACCGTCCCCGTCACACATATCTACGCTTGCTTTCCAGATAGTCACCCAAAAGCCGCAAACCTTGACCTGTACGTATATGACGTAGTAATAGGGCATATCCTTGTAAGGGGTGTAAATACGTTCGTTATTGCAGGTTGCATATACTGACGTATCTATTTCCTCTTCTGCAATCCGTATCTTACGTATTTCCTTTTTAATTCTCATATCGTTTTGCCTTGTTTATCGCCCGGCTACCGCCGGGCAAAGATTAATAACTAAGAATTAATTACTAACAAATAAATGCTGAAACGGCCCTAACCCGATGCGTGTACGATGCCTTAGTGCCGTAGTCGGCGTCGCCGTAGTTGAGGTGCAGACCCCAGGCGCGCGTCGCGACGTTCTCGGTAGAAGTCCAAAACCAATCATCTGCAATAGGCTCACCGCCGATCTGCTCTAAAATCTCATTCAGGCCCTTACGATTCAGATAGATAAAGTACATTTCACCTAAAGCCGGGATATACTCACCATCTTCTAACTTGATTTCCTCGTTAAGCCCAATGGCTTTCAGGTGTTCGGTATTCTCCTTACCGTTCCAATCGGCTACGGCATTCAGATAATTATCAATGTAGCGTTTGTAGCCCTTAGTCTTATCCTCGGATGCTGTCAGGGTAATATCTTTGCCCGCTGCCTGATCGTGCAAAGCGACTTTCAGGCTACGATCTCCCCATTTAATGCCGACATACTTAACCGGGCTGTCGCTTACAACCTCACCCCCATAGATAGGGTTATACTGTATGCTTTCGCCGTTTTCAAATACCAGATAGAAACCATCAGGCTTGCTATTTTTTACAACTGCGCTACTTTGGGTCTGTAACTCTTCGGCTAACAAGTCGAAATCGGATTTGCAACAGCCTACCTTTTCTGGCTCTTCGGTTAACCAATCGAAAGCGGCTTTGCAGAAATCTACCGTTTCCGGCTTCTCGATGTTTGCAAACTTATCCAAAAGCTGCATTTTCAATTCTTGTTGTTCTGTCATAACTCTTACGTTTTTAGATGTTTGTAAATAGTGCTTGTTTCTTTCTAATATCTTTGCCTCAACGTCTGCTTTGTATATACAGGTGTCGGCGCATGGGCAACCAACGCAACGCGCTTTTGTACGGCTACCGTAAAACTTGGTACGCGTATATTCTTCGTTAGGGCAAAAAATAGTTTCCATATTCTGTACTTATTCGCTCTTAACTTTCTCCTTTTCCTGTTTCTCTTCCGCGTCCACCATTTTAGCCGCTGCACCGATAGCGATAGCCGCAAAGGTAAATTTCATTTCCTTGCTCTTATCTTCATCGTCTATCATTTCTTCGTCTAAGACAATTTCGCTACCCATCTTTTCGATCAACTTGTTAGCGGTTTTAGGGTCGGCGGCTGTAATGCCTACTGCTACCATGACTTCGCGGATAAATTGCTTATCCACTTCTACACAAACTTTTACCTTTTCTTCCATGATTCTTACGTTTAAATGTTAATATTCAGTTAAATGTCGTTTCTAAGCGGCTTTTAGGCTTTAGGGGTACAGTTTATCGGCTTACTTACTTATACGCGCTTATTCGCGTTTTCTTAGTAAAAAGACAATTACTTTGCCCGGATCAGTGCCGTCTAAATTATTCGTACCATTCTTGCAAAAGTTGTTGTGAAAGAACTTGCAGCCCATTGTATTTTTACTTTTGGCGCACAAGTGAAATGCCCTTTTGGAATTAGATAACTGATACAATAATCGTTATCAATAAAAACAAAGTCAATAGGTATATATCCCATTTTTCTTGTTTCCTTTTCCGCTTTGGCTTTTTCGCTTTCGTAACAATACACGACAACTTTAGAGCCTCTTTCGTACTTTGTTGCTAAATCTGTAGAACAAATGATTTCTTTCATAACTCTTAATCTTTTAGATAGTACGGTGTGGTGTAGCCTGCACCCTTTAGCGGTAAATCCCTGCACCAATCAATCGGCTTGCTAAACAAAGCCTCAACGTCCTGTAACGTCTGATCCTGTGTAGCCTCTACTATGATTTCATCGTGTATGTGGAATACTACAGGCAAACCGTTTGCTTTGGCTCTAAGAATTACGATACCCAATATGTCACGGGCTACGGCCTGCACTATGTTCTCTGTCAGCTTTCCCCCGTAGGTACGTATCTTTCCCCATTTCTTCGTAGTCTGGTTTAATCCCTCATACTCGATAATTTCGTGATCACCCCGCCAACCGTCGTTATACTCTATGCTTACTTCTGCACGCGGGTAGCAGATAGTACGCCCTGACGGTAGGGTAATAGTCAGCATTCCCCAACGCTTGCCGATAATGATACCCCGGTGTACCGTTACGCTCTCACCTGTCTTAATAGCTGTGATCGCTGCCTTTTCAATGATAGCCCACATTCTGACGATATGCGGGTTACTGTCACGCCAAAGTTTAACGATCTCCTTTTCTTCATCTTCCGTTAGCCCTAACTTACTGCCGCCCATTGCCTCCAAAGCAGACACACCGCCACCGTAGCCCAAAGCCAAAGTAGCAATCTTTCCTTTTTGGCGCAAAGGCGCGTTTTGCCCGTGCTTCTCAACGGGTACTTTGAACATCTTAGAGGCGTTGGCACAGTAAATGTCGCCGTTAGTCCTAAAAACGTCTAATACCCATTCCTCACCTGCAAGCCATGCGATAACGCGGGCCTCGATAGCGGAAAAGTCGCAAACGTGGAATACGTGGCCGGGTGCTGCTATGAAAGCGGTACGGATCAGTTCGCTTAGTACCTGGGTTACGTTACCGTAATTCAGTTCAAATTCTTCTAAGTCGCCGTGACGTACCAGATTACGGGCAAAGTCCAATGATTCAAGGTGATTTTGGGGTAGGTTCTGCACCTGCACCAGACGGCCCGCCCAACGGCCTGTACGGGCTGCACCGCAAAACTGCAAAAGCCCGTGTATTCTGCCATCCTTGCAGACGCATTTCTGCATAGCCTCATATTTCTTGTTAGAGGTCTTACCCATTTCCCTACGGATCGCTATAACCTTTTGTGCCTTGGGCCAATAGATCAGTTTTTTGTCTATATCATCAAGGTTTGCTTTATTCAGGCTTTGGATGCTGAAACCCGTAGTCTTATGTAAGTATTCCTTGATCTGTGCCGGGCTGTTGGGGTTATCCATTCCCGTAAGCTGCTGTGCCTCTTTAAGCAATTCGGCTTTGTATTCATCATCAAACCGGGCTGCTGCATCGACTAATACGCGGTCTATCATAACGCCCCTGTCGTTAATTTCCTGATCGGCTACATATAATTCTTCGTCAAAGTCAGCGGGTATCAGGCGTTGCACCTTTTTCTTAATAGCCTGCTCTACCTCAACGTCCCTTACATTGTATTTTTTGAACGTGTCCCACTTATCGGGCGCGTCGCTTGGTAGGTGACGCTTTCCGTTCTTACCCGGTACGCTGAAATAACGGATCAGGGCCTTACCCTCTGTCATTTTGCCCTCTGCCAAATGCAGTACCTCGCCACACTGTCCCAACGATAGAGGCAAACCCATACGTGCCGCCAATACCATTGTGCAACGCCATTGCTTAGGGTCTAACAGTCTGCCGCCAAAGAAATAGACGCTAATACAGATTCTTTCAAAAGCCGCGTTAAACGCCGTCTTGATAACTTCGGGGTCTGTCAGTGCTGCAAACACTTCATCAGGTAACTTTTCACCCGTTGCAAAGTCCACGCATACGACGGGGCCGCCATCGACACTATAGGCAAAAAGCAATATAGTAAAGTCCGGGGCCTCAACGTACTTGTAAACTCCACAATTCACAAGATCGTTGCTGCTGTAAGTCTCTATGTCTATTCCTAATTCTCGCATACTGTTTTACTCTTTAGCAGATTTCTTAGCGGTTGTTTTCTTGGCGTTTACAACTCTCTTGGTTCTTTTCTTCTTTGCTATGGCGGGTTTTTCCAAAGCCTCTGAAAGTTCCTTTGCCTCCTGTATCTTACGCGTGAAAACCTCCTGCATAGACAGTACGACGATCTGGCTGATCATGGTACGCTCTGCTGAACTTAACGCCGATTCCTTTGCCTCGATCCGTTGGTACTCTTCATAGAGGCTGTTAGGATTCATCATACCTTTATCCTCAATCGTTTCAAAGGTGGTACGCTTTAGCTTGCCGTATTTGACTCTGGCCTCTTCGCGTTTCTTCAATAGCTTATCGATACTTACCTGTATCTCTGCCTTGATCGCTTCGGGCGCAACGTCAACCGTAAGCTGCCCGTTTTCGTCTCTCTCTATCAATTCTTTCTTAGTCATAGCCTTAAACCTTAATATCTGTAGTCAATACCGTATCTGTCTAATACCTCTTTGTTATACCAGAAATGGGGTGTATCTTTGCCCGTCTCTGCCTCAATATCTATGTAGCCGTTAAAGATCACCTGATCTTTGTAGGTTACTTCAATGTCTGCACCGTCTGACTTAACCAAATCCATGACGATATTAACAGCCTTGTTAAAGGTCTGCTGTGTCAGGCGGTTAATATTGTAGTGGCTTGTGTAGCGTCGGTTAAAGTCCCGGATGCTCTTTTTTCTAATTCGCTCTGCTCTAAGCCGCATAGCAAAGATAGCCGAAATTATAACTGCGCTAACTATCAGGATCGTAATAATTGTTGTTGTCATTGCCTTTCTGTTTTTAAGTTTCTTGCCAACGCCCGCCGACACATCTTTACGCCGACGGGCGCACATCTAAACGTATTATCTATGGCTTAAACAAAAGAAATTACAGATCTTCATCCTCGTCTGGCAGGTCAACTTCGCCAAAGTCGCTTTCAGCAGATACCCGGCCACCGAAACGATCATCGTCCTTGAACTTCATAATGTTATTCAGCCCGCAGGCGATACCCTTGTTGCCGTTCTTATCGTAGGCAAAGAACGTAACAGATACGACGGCCCAAACACCACTATATACCTCTTCTTCGTCCACAATGGGCACTTTGTTCTTATCGACGATACCGGGGCGCGTGCTTGACTTGGCGTTAACAAACAGGTGATCTTCGTAGTTTTCATCGTCCTTATCGTCGCCGTCACGTAAGGGCATATCAAGTTTCTTGGGTTCTTTGCCACCCCACTTGTTAACCACTCCCTGCTTCTTTGCCTCGTTAATCGCCTGCTCCAAAGCCTTGATAGTCTCTTTCTCCCCTTTGGGGATCAGTACGTTTGTCATAAACTTACCCTCTGCCTCCGGGCCGTCTGGGTTGTACTTGTTGAAAACATGGGTGTAGGACAGTCGGCACGGGCCAAACACTACCTTAGTACCCTCTTTGATAATCGGTTTAATCATAACTCTTAAATTTTAAAATGTTTGTAAATAGGGTTTATAAATCTTCATCGTCTGGATCATCGGCCTTTTCTTTCTTCTCATACTCGAAAACGTCCATAATCTTAGTTTCCTTGATCTCGGCGGTTACGTAATCAATCATCGTACCGCCCATGACCTCGTTAACGCTCTTTAGGGCACTGTCAAACGTCCCGGCTTGCACCAGATACGTAACTGCACTACGTTTCTCCTTTTCGGTCTTTTCGTCGGTAGTGATAAACTCCAATCTGGCTTTGTACCATCTATCGGCTGTCTCTTCGTCTGAAAAGAATATTTCTGCAAATGGGGCCGGATCAATATTAGTAACTTTGAACTCGCCACTAATATAGCTTTCCATTTCCTTGATTATACGTGCTTCTGCCTCTGAAAAACTCAAAGCATCAACTACGTAGATTTCGGTTACTTTACGCTGTATGCCGTCCTCACCTACCTTATCATATCTGATCTTGCAGATAAACCAATTTGCTGTACGACTTCGCATATTATTTGAATTTGTTGTTAATCTACTACCTGTACCTGTAAGCTATCGAATAGCTGTATCATAGCTTTTTTGAACTCTTCCGATCTGCTGATACTGCATACCGGGCACTCTGGATCATGTGTTACGCCGGAGACCTCAACTCCGCTAACCCATTCTATAGAAATGATGTGGCCATCGGGTTTCTTGATCTTAGCGGTCTGGACTGCCCCGATCTGTGGCGGTTTATGACCCCGGTAGCAGACGGTAGCGATTATCAAAGCCGCAAAGCATAAGATACAAAGCATGATCTTTTTATTCCTGAATAGGTTTTGCACGGTCTTTACCGCTTTACCTGTATTCGGTTCTTTCGGGCTTTCCCGCTGTTTACTTAGTGCCATAACGTTAATCGTTAGCGTTAATACTGCTTTCAAACTCGGATGCTTTCAACAGGGTAAAGCATACGGACAAAGCCAAACTTTCGTACTGTCCTAACTGCTGTGGTGTCAGGTTCTCTTTAGCCGCTTCATGGTTGTGGCGTAACTTGTTGGCCGTAGCTTCCAAAGTCTCAATCACTTCTTTTATTGTCTCGCTCATAATTCCTAATTTTAAATTGTTCAATCGTCGTAATCAATTTCAGCCCATGCACAACCAAAGCAATCACGGCAAAAGCAAACGTTGTACCGCAAGGATAGCGTTTAGGGGTCTTTGCTGTCTGGCTCTTTGACTGATCTTTATTATCTGATTTATCCATGATCGCCTGAATTGATTAGTACCAAATTTCGGGGTTGTTAAACTCCCTGTTGTAGTCTCTTTCAAGGGTGTATAGTTCGTTGTAATACTCCCTACGCTGCTGATCTTCTGTAGTTGACTTGCTCATACGTTTACGTCTTTAAAATCATCTGCCGTAGTGTCATAAGCCGGGCGTTTGTCTGATTCAGGTACTAACGTTGGCTTGCCCTGTGGTTTCTCGATCCAATCACCGCAAATCTCTGCAAAGCGTTTCTTACCTACCAATTTTTCAAGGTCTGTAATGCTTCTAAGTTCACGGGGTTTCATGTAAGCGGCTTCGTCAAACATATTAGCGTTAAGTGCTGTCATAACGGCTTGCTGATCCGTTATCTTACGTATGCTTCTGCCTGCTACGATCTTATAGCCCGGATAGTTCGTACCGTTCAAAGCTGCCTGTAAGGTGTATTCCTCGATACCCGTTAGCCATGACTTGACAATATCAATGAATGGCAAAACGTTGGCTGCAATCTCTTCGGGCGTTAACAGATTCGGGTCTTGGTGCTGCTTTGCCAGATTCAGGGCCGTATCTGTCAGGGCCTTACACTGTGCCTTGACCTTGCAGAACTGACACCAGACACCGGGTAACTGCTTGCCCTTGCCGTTGTATGCCTCTTCTGCCTTTGGCTTTAGTTCCGTCTCTGCCCATGATAGCAGATCAGTAACCTTTAACTCAAACTCTGACAGATTATCGATACGGGGCTGTACGATAGTCATTCTAACCCGGTCTATGTTATATTCAAAGCTAAACTTTTCGTACGCTCCCAAAGCATAGATTTTCATTTGTGGGTTTTCGTAGGCACTGACCTTAACGCCCTTGCCGTACTTAAAATCTATGATCTCCAAGCAACCGTCGGCGATAATACAAGCGTCACCCGTACCAAAGCCGTCTGGCACCCATTGAGTAAAGTCTAAACGGGTCTCTACCAATAACTGTGCATCGCGTGTTATAGTACGTGCCGTGTTGAATTTCTCCAATACGATAGTGGCGTACGTGTCCGTGTATTCGTCCATTTCGCCCGTATGGTACGTATTTTCTAACTGCGCTATTTCCTGATCTTCGCCGTCTGTGGAAATACCCAAAAACGTTTTCAGTTTCTTAGCACAGTAGGCATGGGCTAACGTACCCTCTTCTGCATAGCTGCTACCCTTATCCTCTACGGTCTCTTCAAGCCGGGGTGCTGCCGTGCAATTCATCCAACGGTGTGCCGCTGACGGGCTTAATAATGCGTGTAGTCCTGGCATAGTCTAAAAGGCTTCGGGTTTTGCTATCTCTCCCTTTTCGTTGACGATCAGGGCGTTAATTTCATTGATAAAGTCGGCGCGTTTGTCAGCGGGCAAAGTGCTTGGTTTGTCGCTGCCCAACAAAGACGAAATGTTCTTAAAGGTCTGGGTTAATACCCGGTGATACTTCTTATATCCCTCGCTGTCGGTATTCTCCTTGTAGTTCTCACCCTCAATACGCTGACGTACTAAGTGCATAGCCTCCCTAATATCTTCCTCTGTAAGCTGCTTTGGGGATTCCTCTACGGGTGCTTCGGCTTCTGCCTCTCCGGGCTGATCGGCGGGCTGCTGTTGCTCTTTCTGTGCCTCTGCCTGATCTCCGGCATCGTTGGCGGGTGCTGCATCGGTCTTGGTCTTACGGGGTTTCTTGCCCGTAGCCGTTCCCTGTGGCAGTGGTTCGTCACTTGCCGGGTTCGGTAATACTACCGCCGTCGGCTGTTGCTTTGTCAGGATCGCCGTAACAAGCTGTACGACTTCGGGCGTTACTCCGATACTGACCTGAATACTAACGCTAAAATCTGTTTTCATACTAAATAGTGCTTTTTAAAATTGTGGTCCTTTACAAATTCCCTCTTTTACCAATCCCCGTAAAGCCTCTTTGCATATCGATTCAAAATCATCTGGATTCAGCTTATACAGGATTTCGTGAGTGTTACGCAGTCTGCAAACGGTGTCATACTCTGCCGGGTAATCCCTCGCCATTCTCTGTAACGCCTTTGTCGGGCTGCTGTTTCTTCTTAAAATCGGATTAAACATACTGTTACGTCCCATGTCCCCCCCCCCTTGCTTTAACTCAAATAGTCGGCTGTTGCCTTAATGTCGTTGCGAACGATAACCGCGCTAACGATACACAAAGCGGCCAAAGCAACTGTAATAATGATCTGTGTCATAGCTTTGTTACTTTACTAAATACATACCTTGCCAACACCTGATTATTTCCATGCCCGTCGTAACCTTACCGCCTCCGGCCTTACGTCTTTTGAATTTCAGATAACCGTTAGCCTCATACCGGGCTATCGTGTGCCTGTCAAGGTGTAACGCCTCTGCTGCCTGTTTCTGGTTATACAGGCCGTCGGGTACTACTTCGGGCTTTGTTATAATCATGCTTTCTTACTGATCTCGATAGTTCTTTCTACGTAGTTCTTTTTGACTTCGTAGGTGCAATTCTCGATACGGGCCATCTGATAGGCCGTAGTGCCCGCACTATCCAAAGCCTGTGCGTTGGGTAGCTTAAACGTCTGGGATTCTCCGGGCTGCATCTGCTTTAAATCCTCTCTTGTTACTTTGTCTGCTGTTACCATTTTAGTGAAAATTGAATTTGTTAATTTATCGTTAAAACCTCGCTACAAGCGTTTTTTTTTTTTTTTGTTCTGTGGGTAATTGTTAGTCTAACGTGGTGAAAACGTCACACAAAGCCTTTCTGCACCGCCTCTGACGAAAGTAGGGGCCTGTGCCTTACTGCATAATGCTTTCTTGGCGTAATGTTCAGCGTGTAGATCGCCAACCATCAGGCAAAGACGGGTAAAGCCAACCAACTGACTTTTGCCATTCTGTGACAGCCTGATAATAAATTCACGGTTGATCTTAGCCCGTAGGGTTTCGATCCCCTGTACCGCATACTTTCCGTTTTTAGTGCTCTTTTGTGCCATTTTAATACGTTTTACGTTAAAATTACTTATTTACTTACTTATATATTTGGAGGAAAAGAAAAACTGCCGTATCTTTGCAGTTGTGATTTTGATAGTTGGGCTTAGATGTCCGACAGCCTTTCTTGTGGTTCCTCGTTTACGAGTGCAAAGATAAGTAATTTCTTACTTACTTATACCATTTGAGGGTAAATTATAACAGTATTTAAGTATTTAGTTACTTGTTTTACAGATTTTAAGTATTAAAGCGTATGTTAGACAAAGAAGATGTCAGAAAGCGGTTGCAACAGGTTATGTTGGAATACGACAGTAACCCGACACAGTTAGCGGGTATCTACAAAGTCAATCAAAAGACTTTGAATAACCACATAAACGGTAACGTAGAGGTTTCCGTAAGTACGATCTTACTTGTATTAGACGCTTTCCCTGATCTGTCCGCTGATTGGCTGCTACGTGGCTCTGGTGATATGCGAAAGCTGCCAGACGGCTTAGACGATCCGCAGGATCAGGAAATAGGCAAACTTGAAAACATGGTAGAGGGCTTGTTAGACAGAATCACCAGATACAAAAACCGTATTAGCGAATTAGAGCAAATGGTAGGTATCAAAAAAGCCAATGTAGGATAATCCCGCTAAATCCCAAAATATGAAATTAGCAAAGACAAAGGAAAACAAACCGGGTTGCATCATGGGCGCGTTTATCATCATAACGCTTGCTCTGATCATCCTTGCCCTTTTATTTGGTCTGTTAAACGGAATACTAAACGCTGCTATGACATGAAACATACATTATTATATATAATGCTCCTGACTGTCTCTTTGACGGCTAACGCCCAAATAGAGAATTTAGACGAAATCGAATTGTTAGGCACTTGGAATGTCATAGACAAAGCGGGCATTTTCAATACTGCACAATTCCCCGTATATAATAGTGAGCGTAAACGCCCGACGGCTTTTGTATTCGCCGATAATTCAGACAGTGCCGTAGCATGGGAATTTGCAAGCGGTATAGAATATCAGTATTACCCCGGCTATTGGCTTACCCATACATCAGACAGGTATATATTACACATGGCTACCCGTTTAGGCTATAACGGCTATACCTCGCTTTCCCTGCTAAACTTTATAGTTACCAGATTCAGCGACAATACTATGACGCTGCAAACGTATTCAGGCGACGGTACGCTATATCTTACTAAAGACACATCAGCGGGCGTACGATCCGTTTCTATGGATGCCGGGGAAAATAGTAAAGCCTACCTGTTAAACGGCTCTGTGGCCCCGGAAAATAGCAAAGGCGTTGTTATAACAGACGGCAAAAAGGTAATAAGATAATTCAGCAAATTATCAGCAAATTAAAAATCGGATATACAAATTATTAAAAATCAAATAGTTATGAGTAATACAAAATTATTAGAAGGAAAGACAGCGCTGATTACAGGTGCTGCACGCGGTATCGGAAAAGCTATCGCACTGAAGTTCGCCGCTGAAGGCGCAAACATCGCATTCACCGACCTCGCTGTCAACGAGGAGACGGAGCAGGAGATCGCTGCCCTGGGCGTAAAGGCCAAGAGCTATGCCTCCAACGCAGCCGACTTCGCTCAGACGGAAGAGGTGGTCAAGGCAGTAAAGGAAGAGTTTGGCAGCATTGACATCCTGGTGAACAATGCCGGCATCACCAAGGACGGTCTGATGCTCCGCATGACCGAGCAGCAGTGGGACGCTGTGATTGCCGTGAACCTGAAGTCGGCCTTCAACTTCATCCATGCATGCGTACCCATTATGATGCGTCAGCGTGGCGGAAGCATCATCAACATGGCCTCTGTCGTAGGTGTTCACGGCAATGCCGGACAGGCAAACTACGCCGCCTCAAAGGCTGGTCTGATCGCCCTCGCCAAGTCGATTGGTCAGGAGATGGGTCCGAAGGGCATCCGTGCTAACGCCATCGCCCCTGGTTTCATCGATACGGCTATGACTCAGGCATTGCCCGACGACATCCGCAAGGAGTGGATCAACAAGATTCCCTTGCGTCGTGGCGGTCAGGTGGAGGATATCGCCAATGTGGCTACGTTCCTCGCCTCAGATATGTCGAGCTACGTCAGCGGCCAGGTCATTCAGGTCGACGGCGGCATGAACATGTAATCAATTGATAATTGACCATTTATGGAGGTCATCTACGAGGACAACCATATTATCATCGTTAACAAACAGAGCGGGGAGATCGTGCAGGGCGACAAGACTGGCGATCGCCCCCTCTCTGATATTGTGAAGGACTATATCAAGGAGAAGTACCAGAAACCCGGTGCCGTCTTCTTGGGTGTGGCCCATCGTTTGGACCGTCCTGTCTCTGGGCTGGTGGTCTTCGCACGCACATCGAAGGCATTGACCCGGCTGAACAAGATGTTTGCCGATGGCGAGGTGCATAAGACGTATTGGGCGATTGTGGGAAAGGGATCAGTAGCCAGGGGTCAGGAGTCAGGAGAGTGGCACACGCTGGAACACTGGCTCGTAAGGAACGAGAAGCAAAACAAAAGCTACGCCTACGACCACGAGCGTCCCAACGCCAAGAAGGCCATCCTAAAATATCGGGAGATAGGCCGTTCGGACAACTACACCCTCCTTGAGGTCAACCTGATGACTGGCCGACACCACCAGATCCGCTGCCAGTTGGCAGCGATGGGCTGTCCCATCAAGGGCGACCTGAAATACGGTGCCCCACGCTCCAATCCCGACGGTTCAATCTCTCTGATGGCCCGTCGCGTGGAGTTCATCCATCCCGTCTCCAAAGCCCCCATTGTCGTCGAGGCTCCCGTCCCCGACGACACACTCTGGCAGGCTTTGGCTCCGAAATGATTTACGCTGCAAGTCTGCGCCTGCGATACAGGTGAGCCAGATACACACAGCCGGCCAACGCCAATGCGACGATACCTACGGGCAACAGCAACGAGGCCTCGCCTGAGGCGCCGCTTGCATTGTCAAGAATCAGCTGCGACTGTGCCACGCTGTCGACAAGCGAATCCTTCGCTGCTTCAATCGTGTCGCTGATGGTCTCGCGAACCTTATCTACGGTGTCAACAACCACGGGCTTGATGCGCCTAATCCGCTCAATCCGTTCTTCTGGGGTAATGGGTAAAACATCTAATAGAATCATAACTCTTAAATTTTAATATGTGAATAACAAACTAATCAACACAAACAACTCACCTGTGAGGAAACTGATGGCATTGCAGAGCAGGCTGTAAATCCAGGCCTGCCGCCACTCGTCCACCAGCCATCTGTAGCACAGCGCCTCAACCACGACCACCAGCAGCTCTCCCACGACGGCCGTAGAGAGTCCGTTGCTCACGCAGACGGCATAGAGATTCAGCGGCACATTCGTCAGCACATTGATCACCACCGACCCATAGAGCACCTTCCTGCGTCGCTCACCCAGGAAGAGCAGCACGCCCCACTCTATCACGATCGTCGCCACCAGCGGCACCAGCAGTCTCGTCACCATCATTCCTTACCAATAGACGGCCAACAGATAACCAGGTATCAGCGCCGCAGCCAGCAGTCCGAAGGCCAAACCTTCGCGACGAGGCAGCAAGACGTTCGCTAGATAGAGCGTAACTGGCATCGTGCAGTTCATTAGGAAGACTCCTGCCAGCAACACCACATCATTGTAGCCGCCAAAGACAAAGCACAGCACCACGCCGGCTAGTATCACCGCCAACGACCTCCAGATGCCCATCCAACGGGCGATCCAGCCGCCGGCCATCTTGCCCAGCATCGCAAAGACAGCAATCAGCATTATCAGTTCCTGAGTCTTCGTGATACCTCCTGAGAACATCTCGCTGGCAAACGACCGACAGCATACGAAGAGCATCAGCGCCACTACTAACAGCCAGATTTGAGGAAAGTGGAAAGTGGAAAGAGGAAAGAGATTACTTTGAAGGGAATCATCTGCCGCAAGACTATTCTCATTCCTCATTCCTCCTTCCTCATTCCTCGAAAAACCATCACTCTTCAAATAAACAATCGCCACCGCTACAATCGCCAGCAGCAGCCCATAAAGCAACGTCCACGAGCGGCAGACGAACCCCACGGCCAAGCCCAGCGCACCTGTCGACACAAACACGCCCAAGGCCCGGATGTCGTTGCCCGTCATCACCACCGTCTGCTTGCCACCCCACACATGGAAGAACGAGTTGCCAGCGCCCAACAGAACAGCCACCAGAACCATCATCCACTCTCCGAGACCGTCCCACATCAGATTCGGCGATACCCTCATCAGCGTCGGTATCAGCGAGGCAGAGGCCACAGCCAATGTCAGCAACAGCGACGACACGATCAGCAGCCAGTGGCGCCTCTCCATACGATCGGCCATCATGCCCGTCAGCGGCTGCGACATAAACGCCAGTACATTATATATCAGCACGGCGCCCATGCTCACACGGTCGCCATATGCTCCGAAACTCTCACCATAAATCCCCGCCAACAGAAACATGCAACAGATGCACAGCCCGTCCACCAGGAAGTGCTGCACGCTGCTGAGTCCTATCAACGTCGCGTTCTGCATATCGTCGCTTGTTTTCTCTCTGCAAAAGTACGAACTTATTCCCAAACTACCAACATTATTAGCTAAAAAACTGTCACCGCTCGGCATTTTTGCCGCTTTCAAAGAAAGAATTGTCACAAACACCCCCTAAACCTTGCACGATTCAGAAATAATGCCTAACTTTGCACACAAATTCAACGTATATGACGAAATTAAGGCTAATAAAGAATCGATTTACAATTCTGCTGCTGACGGTACTGATGATTCCTGTCACAGCAGATGCCCAAGCCCAGATACTGGTACTCTGGCATGCCGACGGCACAACGACCGATGTGGACCTGAACAGCGAGCCGAAGGTGACGTTCACCGACAACACGCTGCAGATCAGGTCGTACATACTCGATATGGAGTACCCCGCTGAAGAGATCGTGCGTTTCACTTTCAAGGGACACGGTACAGGCATCGACACTCCCAAGGACAATGCCGGCTACCTGCAGCAGGACGGCCGCATCGTGTTCCATCATGTGAAGGCATCAGACAACATCACCATCTACCGCCCAGACGGCATCCGCATTCCCGTCCGCCTCACCTTTGATGGCTCCAACGCCGTACTACCACTCTCGTCGCTCCCCAAGGGGGCGTACATCCTCAGCGTCAATGGCCGAACCTCTAAATTCATACGCAAATGAAAAAGCTGCTCTCAATCCTCATCCTCACCTTTTCGGCGCTGACGGGCCTGGCCCAGCAGACGCGTGAGATGATCTGCATCTATCGCAACGACGGAGAGCAAAACGCGTTCTTCCGCGATGAAGTGGAGGCCATCACCTATAGCCGCATGGATGCCGAAGGCCGGCAACAGGAAGACATCGTAGCCCAGCGCGTCGTGACGATGGACTCCACCTATTACATCCCTCTGGCAGCCATCGACAGCGTCTGCTTCGTGACGCCCGACAAGACCGATGCCACAGACCACACAGACGTCTTGGCGTTCAGCCTGGAATCGAATACCGGCGAGAGCTTCAAGGCATTCCTGATTACCGACGACGCCATCCACATCAAGGTTCCGCACGACCAGGACTTGACAGCGTTGACACCCAAGTTCAGGCACAACGGAATAAAAGTGCTTGTAGACGACCGTGAGATCAAGTCTGGCAAAGCTGTGCTCGACTTCTCCGACTTCCTCGAGCCCCAGAGACTCGTTGTGGAAGCTTCCAATGGCGACCAGCAGCGGAGAAAGGTGATCCTGTACGACCTCCCCGTCATCCTCATCAACACCCCCGACGGCAATCCGATCGTCACGAAGATGGTTCGCACGGAAGGTTGCCAGATGCGCCTCATCGATACAGACGGTAAGGTCCAAGACCTGGGAACAGCAGGCGTCAAGGGTCGCGGCAACGCCACGTGGCGACTGCCGAAGAAGCCCTACAGCTTCAAACTCGACACTAAGCACGAGATACTGGGCATGAAGCCGAGCAAGCACTGGAACCTCCTGGCGAATGGCTACTACGACCGCACCCAGCTGCGCAACGCGATGGCCTACGAACTGGCCCGCCTGACGGATTATCCCTGGGTACAGCAAGGCGCCTTCGTCGAACTCATCATGAACGACAAGCACGCAGGCCTCTATTACCTCTGCGAGAAGATCAGGATCGAGAAAGACCGGATAGAGATCGAGCAGGTCACCCCTGCCGACACCACTGGAGAAGCGCTGACAGGCGGTTATCTACTGGAGTCTGACATCACCGACACCAGCGCCAACAATCCCAACTCCTTCATCACGGACTACATCAACCGCACGGGCGAGAACCTGGCATTCTATATGCACTGGGAGATGAAGCAGCCAGACGAAGACATCCCCCCACAGCAAATGGAATACGTCAGGGAAGCCCTGAACCGCGTGGAACGCCTGATAAGCGATCCCGACAGTCTGGCAGCCGGACAATACCGTGAGCTGTTCGACATTGAGACGGCCATCAACTGGTGGCTGATACAGGAGGTGACACTGAACGAAGAGGCCTCACGCAGCAAGAACATCTATATGTATAAGGTTCGCAATGGCAAGTTCGTGGTCGGACCGCCCTGGGACTTCGACGCCTGGACGTTCGGCATGTACGGCACGCGCCATTTCTACTGCACCAAGCGCGCCTTTTATATTCGCTATCTGCTCAAGGACCCCGTATTCCTGCAAAGGACAAGGGAGAAATGGGCTGAATATAAAGCCATCTGGAAGGAGAACATGGGGTCGTTCCTGGTGTCGCAGCGTGACTGGATCATCCGCGCTGCAGAGAGGAACGAGAAGATGTGGCCAGACTACCACCCGCTGAACTTCGCCGACGAGTGGACCTATGTGCGGAGCACACAGGAGATGTATGGTGCCCTGATAGACCAGATCAACTGGATGGACCAGAAGTTGGCAGAAGGCGACTTCTCCGACTGGTGGGACAACAAATAGCAGAACGAATCATCAATCGTCAACTATGCAAAAGCTCCTTCGTGAAACTTTCCCGCTGGCCATCCTCGCCGGCATCTGCATCTCCATCGGATGTGTGGTCAACCTGCGTGTGGGCGGCGTCGCCGGTGCCGTTCTCTTCGCCTTCGGCCTCACCACCGTCGTCTATTACGGTCTGAAACTCTATACAGGCACAGCCGGGTTCATCCGTCGTCAGGGCGACTGGACGATGCTTGCCATAGTGCTGCTGGGAAACATCGTGGGCTGTCTGCTCTCCGCCTGGATGATTGCCTACGCCCAGCCCGACTGCATCGAGCCCGCCTCAAAGATCCTCGCCGGACGAATGGCGAAAGGTCCCTGGGCATGTTTCTTGCTGGCTATCGGCTGCGGATTCATCATGACCACCGCCGTCGAGTTCGCCCGCAAGGGTAAGATGCTGCCGCTGATTCTCGGCGTGCCCGTCTTTATCCTCTGCGGCTTCGCCCACTCCATCGCCGACGCCTTCTATTTCCTCGTCTCCCCTGCCGACCAGCTCCTTCAGTCCGACGTTCTCATCGTCTACCTCAGCGAGGTGCTCGGCAACTTCGTCGGCTGCAACCTCTACCGCTGGACCCTCTTCTTCAAGCCCGAATAAAAATTCGGACATTTGTAACCGATATGCGACAGAACCGAACCTTCATCCCAATAGTCACCGCATGGCTGCTGATGCCCATGATGGGCATGAGTCAGGAGACAGGAGCCAAAAGCCAGGCGTTTGAGCTGCGGAAGGAGAACGACAGTTTGTATTGGCTCGGTGTGAAGGGCGGAAGCAAGAGCGACGAGTGGCGGCTGGCGCACCCGGTGTATCAGTTCCAGACGGGCGACGTAGATGGCGACGGGAGCGAGGATGCGATGGTGGGAGTTATTAAGAAGACGAGGTATTATCCAATGGGGAGGAGGCTGTTTATATTTAAGCAGATTGATGGGAGCACAAGAAAGTTAGTGAGGCCGATGTGGTTGGGATCGAAGTTGGGAGGTATTCTGGAGGACTTTCGGTTTGTGGCACCAGCAGAGGGCGACAGTATCGGTCGTATAAGAGCATTGGAATCGACCACGGACTCACTCTATGTGGTCTCGGACTATAAGTGGAGTGGTTTCGGCATGAAGTTCGAGCGCTTTATTATAAAAGGTGTGGACAAGGAGACCGCCCTCCAATACTTTACAGACAAAGAAACTGCAACTAAATACTTAAACCAATGAAGACAAAATCTTTCCTTATCGTCTGTCTGGTCGCACTTGTTGCGGCCTGCAGCCAGAAACAGAGCGCAGTCAATGTGCCCGTTTCGCACATCAACGTTGAGAATCTTCTTGACAGTATCGACTTCGACATGGACGTGACGGGTCTGCCGCTGAGCGACATCACCCTCCTCACGCAAGCCCCTGCCGCCCGCAAGGGATTTCCCATCAAGGATGCCTACCTGAGAGGCATCTATTCCACAACCACATGGTATGACTCGCTGATGTGGAAATTCTCTGAGGCAAAGGATTTCAGCAACATCAACATGAAGGAGGAAGAATCTTGGCGCGACTACTACTATCGTGCCGCTATCGAGACAGAGGCTATCAAATATTCTGACGAAGAGCAAGCCTTCATCGACCGTATGAAAGCCCGTGAGGCCGAACTGTTGAAGGAGAACTTCGCCACAGAGGCAGGTCTGCGCGTAAACATGCAGAACCTCTCCAACCCCACGCAGCTGAAGGACTTCGACTCGCTGCTCTGCCAGCATCTGGCCAAGGACGGCTTCGCCATCGTGCCCGCCACCCACGACCAGCTGTTCAACATCTACGAGGAGAACGACTACTCGCAGTTCCCCAACTTCGTGACCACCGACCTCTTCCTGCAGCTCTACCACCTCTACATCGACTGCACGCTGCGCGAGATAGAGGAGAATCAGCTGCTGCCGATGATGATCCAGTTCTCGCGCAACATGCACGAACTACTCTACAATATGGAGCGGTGGTCGGGCGCCGACGAGGAGGTCAACAAGATAGCCAAGCACAACACCACCTTCTACAACGTCGCCCACAAGCTGTTCACCGGCGAGTGGATCTCCAACCCAGAGCCTGGCAGCATCGATTTAGAGGAGTATAATAATGTGATGGCCTCCGCCAACAACTTCAGCAGCTACATGGAGGACTATCATGACATCATGTTCGCCTACAGCCTCTTCCGTCCGCGTGGCCACTACACCCGCACGGAGAAGCTGCAACGCTACTTCCGAGGCATGATGTGGATACAGAGCGTGCCCTTCGGCCTCAACCACAAAGACGAGGTGAAGGCCGCCGTGCAACAGGCCTGTGCACTGAAAAGCGACAAGACCTCACAGCAGAACTACAACCGTCTGAACAAGCTCATCACCTATATGATGGGACAGTCTGACAACCTCAGTCTGCCGCAGGTGATCGCTGAGGTGGAGAAGACGGGCATGCAGATGGAAGACCTCATCCACAGCGACGAGGCCATCACCAAGATCACTGCCTCGCTCAAGGAGATCGGCGACAAGCAGACACGGATCCGTCCGAAGTTTGAGAAGACCAGCCACAACAAGATCAACGTGATGCCCCAGCGCTACCAGCCCGACGCCGAAGTGCTGCTGAATATGGTCGACTACGAGGGCAATCCCACCAGGCGCGCTGTGCCCAAGGGCCTCGATTTCTTCGCCGCAATGGGTGTCTCTGCCGCTGAGCAAATCCTGATGGAGGAAAAGACCGACTGGAAGGCCTTAGGCGACAGCCTGAAGTCGATGAAGAAGCGCATGGGTGAGATCGACTGGCAGGAGACCACCTGCACACAGTGGATGAACGCCCTGAAGGTACTCACCGACAAGGAAGGCAAGGACAAGATGCCTTACTTCATGGTAACGACCGAGTGGGACAAGAAAGACCTGAACGCCGTTCTCGCCTCGTGGGCAGAGCTGAAGCACGACGCCATCCTCTACGCCAAGCAGCCCGCAGGTGCTGAGTGCGGCGGTGGTGAGGATATACCCGAGCCTGTGGTGAAAGGCTATGTGGAGCCCAATGTCGGCTTCTGGAAGAAGGCCATCGAACTGCTCGACAAAACTGAGAAACTGCTGAAACAGGAGAATATGCTCCCAGAGAAAGTGAAGGACGCCACTGAGCGTATGCGCGAGGAGGCTCAGTTCCTGCAGAGGGTCAGCGAGAAGGAGCTGGCTGGTCAGGAGCTCACCGACGAGGAGTACGACCAGATTAAGATTACGGGTTCTACCTTCGAGTACATCTCACTCGACCTCATCCGTAGCGAAGACCAGTACCTCTCGGGCTGGAGCGACTTGCAGGGCGCAGACAAGAAGGTGGCCCTCGTGGCTGACGTCTACACGGCCAACGCCGACAACAACCCCAACAAGTCTATCCTCTTCGAGGCCGTCGGCGATGCCGATGAGATCTACGTAGTGGTCGAGATCGGCGGCTATCTGGTGCTGACACGCGGTGCTGTGTTCAGCTATCGTGAGTTCATCCAGTCCATCGACGAGCAACGTCTGACAGACGAGGAGTGGCAGGAGCAGTTGAAGAAGAATCCCCGCAAAGGTGTGCCCGAGTGGATAAAGCCGCTGTTTGTGCCGCTGAACAAATTGCCCGAGGCGAATGAGGAGTTCTTTTATAGTACTGGCTGTTAGCCTGTTGTTGGGTTCATCGGCGTGCTACGCCGATACGCTCAACACAGATACACTGAGCATCGTCCTCACTGGCGATATCCTGCTCGACCGCGGGGTGCGCCAGACGATCGAAAGACACGGAGTCGGCCATCTGTTCTCGGATGGCGTCGACTCCGTCTTTCAGTCAGCCCAGGTGGTCGTGGGTAATCTTGAGTGTCCGGCCACGAAGATCAAGTCGCCTGCGTTCAAGCGCTTCATCTTCAGGGGCGAACCCGAATGGCTCGACACATTAAGGCAGCACGGCATCACCCACCTAAATCTCGCCAACAACCACTCCATCGACCAAGGGCGCGAGGGACTGATGGACACACGACGGAACATCATCGCAGCAGGGATGGTACCCATCGGAGCAGGAGCGAACATGCAAGAGGCCTCTGAACCCGTACTGCTGGCCGACCAGCCCCGAAAGGTGTGGCTCGTGCCCTCCTTGCGCCTCGCCCTTGAGAACTACGCCTACCTGACGGACAAGCCCTGCGTGAGTCAGGAGTCGATGGACTCGCTGCTCTCACGTGTGTTCCATCTCCGCCAGCAGGACTCCACAGCTGTCATCATCGTCAGCCTCCACTGGGGGCAGGAGCATTCGCTGCAGCCCGTTCTCCGCCAGCGACATGACGCCCACATGCTCGTGTTGGCAGGTGCCGACGTGCTCGTGTGTCACCATACCCACACTCTCCAGACCATCGAGGACTACGGTGGTCACAAGATCTATTACAGCGTGGGCAACTTCATCTTCGACCAACACAAACCCCTGAACAGCGAGGCCTGTATGGTGCGTCTGAAAGTGAGCCAGGACAGTCTCGAAGTGGAGACCATCCCAGTGGAAATACGCCATTGCGTACCGTATTTAAAGGTAAAAAGGTAAAAAAGTAAAAAGGTAAAAAAAATTAAAGTTCTGCTTTTTCTCAAAAAAAGGTTGTACTTTTGCAACGTCTTTCGTAAAACCGAATGAGAAAAGGACTCAAGTGGATCGGGATAGCGGTACTCACACCCTTTCTGCTGTTCATCATACTCGCCGCACTGATCTATCTGCCGCCCGTTCAGAACTGGGTGGCACAGAAAGTGGTCTCCATCGCCTCTGAAAAGACGGGGATGGAGATATTGGTGGGACATGTGAACTTGGAGTTCCCGCTCGACTTGGGCATCAACGACTTCCGCGTGCTGCATCCAAACGGCTCTGTGACAGATGTGACAGATACTATCGCAGACGTAAGACACCTGACAGTCAACGTGCGCCTGCTTCCTCTGTTGAAAAAGAAGGTTGTCATCGAGGAGCTCTCATTCCGACAGACAAAGATTAACACCAACGGCTTCATCGACGACCTGCGGATCAAAGGTCAGTTCCAGGAGTTGTGGCTCGCGTCGAAAGGCATCGACCTCGACAAGGAGACCGTCCTGGTGAACGGTGCCCGCCTCTCTGGCGCCCAGATCGACCTCAATCTCACCGACACCGCTGCCGTCGACACCACCAAGAGGAACGTGACATGGGTGATTGATGCCGACAGCCTCAGCATCAGACACTCAGCCCTCACCCTGCACCTGCCAGGCGACACCCTCGACTTCAATCTCGCGTTAGGTAGGGCTGTGGCTAGAGAAGTCACCGCCGACCTCGCCACATCTGTCTATAAGGTAAGAAGCCTCGACATCTCAGACGGTCAGATGGACTACGAGCCGATAGGTCTAAGCGACGTCACTCTCGGCGTCGACTCCTTCCGCTATGCCCCCACGGGGCTGTCATTCTTCGTACGGCAGACAGAACTGACGGAAAAGAGCGGACTGAAGATCACCGAACTGACGGGCGGCGTCAACCTCGACTCCACCTACAACCATATCCGCCTGCCCCTGATGACGCTGAAGACGCCCGACTCCAACATCATGGTCGACGCAGACATGGACTTCAACGCCTTCGACGAGCAGAGGCCGGGCATCTTCAAGATGCGCCTATTCGCACAGTTAGGCAAGCAGGACATCTTCACAGTGGCAGGCAAGTTGCCCCAAAAGTTCACGGAGCACTTCCCCAACAAGCCGCTCATCATCAGAGGATCGGCAGACGGCAACATGAGCCATCTGGTTTTGACGGGTCTCGACATCGACCTCGCCACCGCCCTGCACGCCAATGTCAAGGGAACACTTGACAACGTGAGAGACCTCAGCCAGCTCAAGGCCAACCTGCAGGTAGAGGCCGAGACCAAGCAGCTGAATTTCATGACCGCCCTCATCGACCCCAAGATGAGCAACACCTACCGCATCCCCGACGGCATCACGCTCAACGGCAAACTGACAGCCGACGGCACCAAGTTCGCCACCGACCTGACGCTCAACGAGGCAGAGGGCAGCATCAAGCTGGCCGGCAACGCCAGGATTCCCCTCGACGACAAGGGATCGTTCGAATCAGACAGGATCACCTACGACGCAGACATCGACATCAGGAACCTGAACCTGCACCACTTCCTGCCCAAGGACTCCATCCGCAGTCTGACCGCCGACATCAAGGCCTCTGGCTACGGCACCGACTTCTTCTCACCCAAGAGCCGGCTCACCGCCGACGCCAGCATCGAGAGGCTGCAATACGGCAGCTGGGACTTAGACAACCTGATGGCCTCTGTCACTTTGTCTGATGGTCGCGGAGAAGTCAACATCGTGGGGCACAACCGAATCCTCGAAGGCTGCATAGGCGCCGAACTGTTGCTAAACACCCACAAGATTGAGGGCACCGTCAGCGGCGATTTCGCGAAGGCCGACCTCTATCAGATGCGCCTTGTGGACAGTCCTCTCACCATCGGCACAAACGGCAGTCTGAAAGTCAGTTCCGACTTGAAAGACACCCATTACGTCAGTGGGCGTCTGAACGACGTCTTCGTGAAGGACGGCCAGAAGACCTACACACCCGGTGATGTCGGCATTCTGTTGAAGACAAATCCCGACACCACCTACGCCCGTGTACAGAGCGGAGACTTCATCCTGAAGCTCGACGCCATGGGCGGTTATCAGAAACTGATTGACCAGACCACCGCCCTCACCGACTCTGTCATCGGAAAGATTAAGGAAAAGGTCATCGACCAGTCTGCCATCATGGCCCTGCTGCCAACGATGAGCCTCCACCTGGAGAGCAAGCGCGACAATCCCATTGCCCACATGCTGAGAACCACGGGTGCCGACTTCAAGGAACTGACGCTCGACCTCACCACCTCGCCCGAGACCGGCATCAACGGACAAGGGCACCTCTTCTCGCTCAACTACGACAGCATCCTGATCGACACCATCCGGCTGAGTCTGATACAGAAAGGCGAGCGGCTGACCTATCAGGGACAAGTCTGCAACAACCGTAAGAACCCGCAGTTCGTCTTCAACGCTCTCTTCGACGGTCATGTCCACGAGCACGGGGCTCTGGCGGGATTGCGCTATTTCGACGAGAAGGGGCGCATGGGTGTCCGTATCGGCGCCACAGCAGAGATGGAAGACGACGGCCTGCGCCTCAGACTCCTGCCCGACCGTCCGACGGTGGGTTATAAGGAGTTCAACCTGAACAAAGACAACTACATCTTCCTCGCAAGCAACAGGAAGATCCAGGCCAAGGTAGACCTCATCGCCGACGACGAGACGGGTATGAAGATTTATACCGAGCATCAGGACTCCACCATGCTGCAAGACCTCACCGTCAGCCTCCACCGCATCGACTTGGGTGAGCTGACGGCCGTCATGCCCTACCTGCCGCGCATCACCGGCAAACTCGACGGCGACTACCACATCCTGATGGATCAGGACGAGCATATCTCGATGGCTTCCGACATGGGCGTGACAGCTATGACCTACGAAGGCGCACCCATCGGCAACATCAGCACGGAGCTCGTCTATCTGCAAAACGAGAACGACACTCACGCCATCGAAGCCCGTCTGCTGCTCGACGACGAAGAGTTCGGACTGCTGAGCGGCACCTATCAGAAACAGGGCGAGGGACTGATCGACGCCACCTTCGAAATGACACGCATGCCCCTCGCACTCGTCAACGGCTTCGTGCCAGACCAGATCGTGGGGCTCGACGGCTATGCCGAAGGCAGCATGACCGTCAGGGGCACCGTCCGGCGTCCCGACGTTAACGGTGAGCTATTTGTCGACTCCGCCCATCTCATCAGCATCCCCTACGGCATCCGCATGCGCTTCGACAACGACCCCGTACGCATCGTCGGCAGCAAGCTGCTCCTCGAGAACTTCGGACTCTACGCGTACAACGACGAGCCACTGAACATGATGGGCAGCATCGACTTCTCCAACCCCGACAACATTCAGATGGACTTACGCATGCGGGCCCGCAACCTGCTGCTCATCAACGCCAAGCAGGAGCCTAAGTCCATTGCATGGGGCAAGGCCTACGTCAACTTCTTTGCCAGGATGCAGGGACCGCTCGACATGCTGAACATGCGGGGCCGGCTCGACGTACTCGGAACGACAGACCTCACCTATATGCTGCTGGACTCTCCCCTCTCGGCAGACAACCGTCTCGACGAGCTGGTGCAGTTCACCGACTTCAGCGATTCCATCCAGACCGTCATCACACGTCCTAAGCCCACAGGCATCAAGGCCGACCTCACCATCGGTGTGTCAGAAGGAGCCCACTTCGTCTGCGACCTCAATCCGGAGCAGACCAACTATGTCGACCTGACAGGAGGCGGCGACCTGCGCATGAAATACGACTATGAGGGCATCAACCTGACGGGGCGATACACGCTCTCCAATGGTGAGATGAAATACTCACTGCCCGTCATCCCGCTGAAGACCTTCAGTATCAAGGAAAACAGCTATGTGGAGTTCACGGGCGACCCGATGAATCCCCGTCTGGACATCACCGCCACAGAGCGCACCAAGGCTACTGTCAGCGACGGCTCCAACATCGGCCGCAGTGTGCTCTTCGACTGTGGCGTCATCATCACCAAGACACTTAACGACATGGGACTGCAGTTCATCATCGAGGCCCCGGAGGACAACAACGTCAACACAGAACTCTCAGCGATGTCGCCGGAAGAGCGCAGTAAGCTTGCCGTCGCGATGATCTCCACAGGCATGTATCTCGCCGACGGCAATACCGGCAGCTTCTCCATGAACAACGCGCTCAGCTCGTTCCTCCAGAGCGAGATCAACAACATCGCCGGCTCGGCCCTGAAGACTCTCGACCTGAGTGTGGGCATCGACAACTCTACCGACGCCGCAGGCACTACGCATACCGACTACTCCTTCAAGTTCGCCAAGCGGTTCCTCGATAATCGCCTGCGCATCGAGATCGGCGGACTGGTATCCTCTGGCGACAATGCGGCAATGGGACAGAAACAGTCGTTCTTCGACAATGTGTCGATGGAGTACCGCCTGAACCCGAACGCCACGCAGAACCTGAAGATGTTCTACAAGCAGAATGTCTACGACTGGCTCGAGGGTTACACCAGCGAATACGGCGTCGGTTTCGTCTGGCGCCGCAAGCTCGACAATTTCTGGGACATCTTCCAGTTCTGGAAAAAGGAACAGCCGACGTACCCCTCCCGTCGTCCATCAGGGCAACAGTCCTCAGACCGTCTGCCGATGACGCAGCGCGACAGTATACAAGTTGACAGTATAAAGGTAAAAAAGTAAAAAGGAGAAAGGGTAAAAAAAGGAAAGGAATATGAGAGCAAGGATATATCATAATATATTTAAAAAGGTGATGGCGGTAGCCCTTTTACCTTTTTACCTTTTTACCTTTTTACTTTTCCCCGTTTCTTGCTCCATGACCAAGAACATCCCTGAGGACGACCAGCTCTTCACGGGTCTTACCGGCATCACCTACATGGACGAGCCCAAAGACGACCCCTTCGAAGACCACCTCGACGCCACCAAGGAAGAAGTAGAGGTAGCCTTGGCCACTCCCCCCAACGGCTCACTCTTCGGCAGCAGCTATTACCGCAGTCCCTGGTCCTGGCGGCTGTGGATCTACAACAAATACGCCAACAAAGACTCTAAGATTGCCCGTTGGATGAAGAAGTCGTTCGGCCGTCCGCCGGTACTGATGAGTAAGGTGAACCCCGCCCTGCGCGCTTCCGTCGCCCAGTCTGTGCTCAAGAACAACGGTTACTTCCGCAGCGAGGTCAACTATGAGGTAGTGCCGCAAAAGAACCCGAAGAAATGCAAGATCGGCTATACCATCCGTCTCGACACCCTCTTCACCCTCGACAGCGTGGCCTACGTCAACTTCCCCGACTCCCTCCAGACTCTCATCGACTCCACCCGCAGCGAGTCGCTCGTCAAGTCGGAGGATGCGTTCAGCGTCTCCGCCCTCGACAAGGAGCGCAGCCGTATCACCAACCTCTTCCGCAACAACGGCTACTATTATTACAGCAACAACTTCGCCTCCTATCTCGCCGACACCTTCCAAGTGGCCGGACGGGCACAGCTCCGTTTCCAGCTGGCCAACGAACTGCCGCCCGAGGGCCTCAGCAAATGGTATATCGGCAATATCACCGTACAGTTCCGCAAGAGCATGCGTGAGCAGCTCACCGACAGCGTCAAGCGCCGTCACCTCACCATCCTCTATCACGGCAAGAAACCGCCTATCCGTCCCAACGTCATCCTGCAGAACCTCAGGCTGCGTCCGCGACAGGAATTCAGTTACGACAACTACCTCGAGTCGGCCAGTAAGATCAATGCCACAGGCGTCTTCTCCACCACCGACTTCCAATTCACGCCCCGGGCGGGCACTGATACGCTCGACGTCAACCTGAACTGCGTGTTCGACAAGCCCTACGACTTCTACTTCGAGGCCAACGCCATCGGCCGCACCAGCCAGCGCTACGGTCCGGAGGCGAAGATCGGTTTCACCCGTCGCAACCTCTTCCGTGGCGGTGAGAAACTCGACATCAACCTGCACGGCTCCTACGAGTGGCAGCATGGCGGCGGTACCAACTCCAACACCTACCAATATGGTGCCGACGTCACCATCGAGTTCCCGCGCATCATCGCACCGTTCTATAACAGCAATCGTGTGCGCCGCGACAAAAACGGCCGTCGCATCCCCCGCCGCCGGCCCTATGCCGCCCCCATCACCTATGCGAAGGCATCTACCGACTTCGTACGGCGTCCCGACTATTACAATATGCATGTCGTCTCGGGCGAGTGGACCTACCGCTGGCAGCCCACCGCCACCAGCCGGCATGAGTTCTCCCCCCTGACGGTGAAGTATCAGTTCAAGAGCAACACCACGGAGAAATACGACTCCATCACTAAAGAGAACCCCTACATCCGTATCAGGATGGGTGACTACCTCATCCCCACGATGCGCTACACCTATACCTACACCAGTCCTATCACGCTGCGCCACCCCATCCGCTGGGAAACAACCGTCGAGGAGAGCGGTAACATCGTCTCGCTCATCGACCTCGCCCGCGGCTATGGCTACGATCAGAAAATGAAGAAGTGGTTCAAGGCCCCCTACGCCCAGTTTGTCCGCGTGGAGACCGACTACACGAAGACCTGGTCGACAGGTATGGGCTCGAAGCTTGTAGGACATCTCAACGCAGGCGTCATCTACAGTTACGGCAACTGCGTGGACGCCCCCGTCACCGAACTCTTCTACGTGGGTGGCGCCAACAGCATCCGCGCCTTCTCCATGCGCGAGATCGGCCCCGGACGACTGGAAGAATTTGAATACAAGAGCAGACAATACAACTACGCCGTCCGCAACGGCGACTTGAAGCTGGTGGCCAATCTCGAATACCGTACCCCCCTCTTCGGCAACCTCGAGGGCGCCGTCTTCCTCGATGCAGGCAACATATGGCGACTGAATAGCGACGAGCTCATTTCCATAGATGATTATAACGGAGGCTTCGATATAAATGGTAATTACATTTCACCAGAAGAGGAGTATGAAAGCGATAAGATCCTCTTCGACAAGATGCAGTTCAAGTTCTCCAAATTCTTCGACGATCTGGCGTTGGGCACGGGCATCGGCCTGCGATACAACCTCGGCTTCCTCGTCATCCGTCTCGACTGGGGCATCGCCCTCCACTTCCCTTACGACACCGGGAAGTCTGGCTATTTCAACATCCCCAGCTTCAAGAAAGCCAACACTATCCACTTCGCCATCGGCTACCCGTTCTAAGACAACAGAATATCATTTAAAGACATAATAACATACTAACATCTTTAAGACATAAAGACATAAGACCATAATGGCTGCGCATGATAATTGAATAAATATGTTCTTTTGTTCTTATGTCTAAAAGATTAAAAAACGTTCTTATGTTCTTCAGTCTATTAATAAAAAAATCTGTTAGTATGTTATTATGTCTTTAAAATGTTATTATGTCTAAGAAAAAAGTTGTACCTTTGCACGCAAATTGAATATAACTCAAAAAAAACATTATGAAACCGACATTATTTCTGCTTGCAGCAGGCATGGGCAGCCGTTACGGCGGCCTTAAGCAGCTCGACGGTCTGGGCCCCAACGGCGAGACCATCATGGACTACAGTATCTACGACGCCATCCAGGCCGGATTCGGCAAGATTGTATGGGTCATCCGCAGGGATTTCGAGGAGCAGTTCCGTACACAGATTCTCTCGAAATACGAGGGCAAGGTGCAGTGTGAACTTTGCTTCCAGGCTCTCGACGCCCTGCCCGAAGGCTTCACCGTACCCGAAGGCCGTCAGAAGCCGTGGGGCACAAATCACGCCGTACTCATGGGTAAGGACGTCATCAAGGAGCCCTTCTGCGTCATCAACTGCGACGACTTCTACAACCGCGACGCCTTCATGGTTATCGGCAAGTATCTCGCCGACCTGCCAGAGGGTGCCCGCAACCAGTATGCAATGGTGGGCTTCCGCGTGGGTAACACACTGAGTGAGAATGGTACTGTCGCTCGCGGCATCTGCTCGAAGAACGACAAAGGCCATCTGACCACTGTCGTCGAGCGCACCGAGATCGTGCGCTGTGCGGCCGACGGCTCCAACGCCGGTGCTGCCACAGAGCCCATCCGCTACAAGGACGAACAGGGCCAGTGGGTTGTCGTCGACGACAACACCCCCGTCTCGATGAACATGTGGGGCTTCACACCTGACTACTTCGAGTACTCCGAGGCCTACTTCCGTGAGTTCCTCAGCGACCCGAAGAACATGGAGAACCTCAAGGCCGAGTTCTTCATCCCCTTGATGGTCAACAAGCTCATCACCGACGGCACCGCCACCGTCGAGGTGCTCGACACCACGTCGAAGTGGTTCGGCGTCACCTATGCTGCCGACCGCGACTCTACCGTCGCCCGCATCCAGCAACTCGTCGACGAGGGTGTGTACCCCAATAAATTATTTTAATGGACATAACCATTCTGAACGAAGCGCAGCTCAGTCAGCTGGACCAGCTGATCATTTCTGCCGACACGATTCTCATCACCAGCCACAAGAGTCCCGACGGCGATGCCATCGGCTCTTGTCTCGGCTGGGCGGAATACCTGCGGACACGCGGTAAGGAGGCAACAGTCATCGTACCCGACCAGTATCCCGACTTCCTGCAGTGGCTGCCCAATACGGAGAAGATCATACGCTACGACAAACACCCGGCGAAGTGCGACATGCTCTTCAAGATTGCCGACCTCGTGTTCTGCCTCGACTACAACGCGACCAGCCGCGTCCAGGACATGGAGCAGGCCCTCGTCTCCTCCCCTGCCCCGAAGGTGCTCATCGACCACCATCTCGACCCCGACGTGCCCGCCGTGCTCACCATCTCCCGGCCGGAGGCCTGCAGCACCTGCGAGCTCGTCTTTCGCATCGTCTGGCAATTCGGTAGTTTCGACGGTCTCGACAAGCGCTTCGCCATCCCCATATACTGTGGCATGATGACCGACACGGGCGGATTCCTCTACAACAGTACCCGTCCGGAAATCTACTTCATCATCGGCGAGCTGCTCACCAAGCGCATCGACAAGGACCGCATCTACCGCAACGTCTATCACAACTACTCCGAGAACCGTATCCGTCTGATGGGTTACGTGATGTACGAGAAGCTGGTCTATATGCCCGAGTTCCACACCGCCTTCTACACCATCACCCGCGAGGAGCAGAAACGGTTCCACTTCATCAAGGGCGATGCCGAGGGGCTGGTCAACATCCCCCAGCAGATCAAGGGCCTGAAACTGTCCATCTCGCTGCGCGAGGACTCCGAAAAGCCCTGTATCTGGGTCTCGCTGCGTTCCGTCGACCAGTTTCCCTGCAACAAGATGGCGTCCGAATTCTTCAACGGTGGCGGACATCTCAACGCCTCCGGCGGTCACCTCGACATGACCATCGACGAGGCCGTCCAGGTGGTCCGTGAAGCCATCATCGCCTACGCCGAACAGTTAAAAAGGTGAAAAGCTGCATGCTTTTCACCTTTTTTTCTTAACTTTGCACCCGATATGAAGAAATTGGCATACATACTGATACTCCTGGCCGTTGTGCTCACCAGCTGCAACGACTATGAGACTTATGGCGACAAGAAGGAGAAAGAGCGTAACGCCATCGCGAAATTCATCGCCGACTCTTCCTTCACCGTCATCTCCGAAGAAGAGTTCGTGAAGAACGGCTACAAGACCGACCTTGGTCGCCGCGAGTTTGTCAAGCTTGACAAGAGCGGCGTCTACATGCAGATCGTCCGTCAGGGCTGTGGCAACAACGTCAAGCAGAATGAGACGCTCACCATTGACTGCCGCTACACGGAGTACGACATCATCAACGACTCGACGCAGACGCAGAACGTGACGGTGGATTTCGCCGCGTTGCCTGACCGCATGACGGTTACGAACTCGTCTGGTACCTTCACCGCAACTTTCATCAGCGGCTGTATGGCCAGTGTCTACGGCTCCACCACAGTCCCCGGAGGTTGGATTGTACCCCTCTCGTATATTAAGGTGGGACGCCCGCAGAGTGCGGACGAAACGTGTTCCAAGGTGCGCCTTATCGTGCCTCATACCCAGGGACACGTCTACGCCTCTTCTAACGTGATGCCCTATTTCTATACCATCACGTACCAGCGCGAAATATAAATTGTTAATAACATATCCTTATGACATTGATTAAATCCATCTCCGGTATCCGCGGTACTATCGGCGGACAGACCGGCGACACGCTCAATCCACTTGACATCGTGAAGTTCACCACCGCCTATGCACAGTTCATAGGTGGTCATAAGATTGTCGTAGGCCGCGACGGCCGTCTCTCCGGCCTTATGGTCCGCAATGTCGTCGTCGGCACTCTCATGGGAATGGGCTACGACGTCATCGACATCGGCTACGCCACCACGCCAACGACAGAACTCGCTGTACGCATGGCCCAGGCCGACGGCGGCATCATCATCACCGCCTCGCACAACCCCCGTCAGTGGAATGCCCTGAAGCTGCTCAACAGCGAGGGTGAGTTCCTCACCGCTGCCGACGGCGCCGAAGTGCTCCGCATCGCAGAGGCTGAAGATTTCCACTACGCCGAAGTAGACCAACTCGGTTCATTGACCGTCGACGAAACCTACAACCGTCGCCATATCGACTCCGTACTCCAGCTGAAGCTCGTCGATGTCGAAGCCATCCGCCAGCGCAAGTTCCGCGTCTGTGCCGACACTATCAACTCCGTGGGCGGCATCATCCTCCCCGAGTTCTTCCAGGCCCTCGGTCTCAACTACGAGATACTGAACGGCGAGTGCACGGGCGACTTCGCCCATAACCCCGAACCGCTGGAGAAAAACCTCCACGGCATCATGGACCGCATGAAGAGCGGCGAGTTTGACCTTGGCATCGTCGTCGACCCCGACGTGGACCGTCTTGCCTTCATCTGCGAAGACGGCACGATGTTCGGCGAGGAATACACCCTCGTCAGCGTCGCCGACTACGTACTGACCCACACCGTGGGTAATACGGTCTCGAACTTGAGCAGTACGCGGGCATTAAGGGATGTCACTGAGAAGCACGGAGGCCAGTACACGGCTGCAGCCGTCGGCGAGGTTAACGTCACCACGAAGATGAAAGAGGTGGGAGCCGTCATCGGCGGTGAAGGCAACGGCGGTGTTATCTATCCCGAGAGCCACTACGGCCGCGACGCCCTCGTAGGCATCGCCCTGTTCCTCTCCAGCCTTGCCCAAAAGGGCTGCACCGTCAGCGAGCTGCGCAAGACCTTCCCCGACTATCAGATTGCCAAGAACCGCATCGACCTCACGCCAGGCACCGATGTCGACGCCATCCTCGTGAAGGTAAAGCAGATGTTCGCCAACGATAGCAGTGCCAAGGTCAACGACATCGACGGTGTGAAGATCGACTTCCCCGACCGTTGGGTGCATCTACGCAAGTCGAACACCGAACCGATCATCCGCGTCTACAGCGAGGCTCAGACGATGGAGCAGGCCGACGAACTTGGCAAGCGCCTCATGCAGGTCGTCTACGACATGCAATAAAATAACAAGGATCAAATAAAAAGTTAAGAATCACGGGGAGTCCCGTGATTCTTTACTTTTTATGCTGTTATTTGTCGGGCTCGTTCGAGGGCCTCGTTGATGTGGGAACAGATGTTCTCCTCGCCGAGCATCGCGTCGAAGCCAGCCTTGTGGAGCACGGACTGCACTTTCTCGTTCACACCGGAGAGCACTACTTGTATGCCCTCACCCTGCGACATGAGACAGAGGTTGGTGAGGTTGTGGATACCCGTGGAATCGACGAACGGCACCTTACGCATTCGGATGATGCGGACTCGGGGCTTCTGCCGCTGATGGCGCAGCACACCCATGATCTCCTCGAAACGGTTACCGGCGCCGAAGAAGTAGGGACCGTTGATCTCATACACTTCCACGCCCTCAGGAATGGTGAGGTGCTCAAGGTTGCCCATCTGGAAGTCGCTGTCTTCCTCCTCGGGGTTAATCTCGTCGCTGATGACCTTGACGTCGGTGGTCTCAGCCATACGGCGCATGAAGAGCAGACAGGCGCAGATCAAACCCACCTCGATGGCGATGGTGAGGTCGAAGATGACCGTCAGCAGGAAGGTGACCCAAAGCACGATGACATCGCTCTTCGGGTTCTTCAGGATGGAAATGAAGCTTCGCCAGCCGCTCATGTTATAGCTTACGATGACGAGCACACCGGCCAGACAGGCCATGGGGATATACTGCGCCAGCGGCATGAGGAAGAGGAAGATGAGCAGCAGCACGGCGGCATGGACGATACCGGCAACGGGCGTGCGGCCGCCGTTGTTGATGTTTGTCATCGTACGGGCGATGGCTCCCGTGGCCGGTATGCCGCCGAAAATGGGCGACGCCAGGTTGGCCAGTCCCTGGGCGATAAGTTCTGTGTTGGAGCAATGGCGGTCGCCGATGACACCGTCGGCCACAGTAGCCGAGAGCAACGACTCGATGGCACCAAGGATGGCGATGGTGATGGCGGGCGAGACGAGACCCTTGATGACGTCCCACGTCAGGTCGGGCACCTGTGCCTGCGGCAGTGTGGCAGAGATGGAGAAACGGTCGCCGATGGTCTCGATGGTAGTGACACCGGCATACTGTTTCAGCAAGGCGGCGGTGACGGTCATCAGCACGATGGCAATCAGCGAGCCGGGCAGCTTACCCAGCGCCGTGCCCTTCGTCACTTTTGGCCAAAGGGCGATGACGGCGACGGAGCCCAAGCCAACAAGGGCACTCCAACGCTCGATGGTAGGCACGCAGTCGATGTATGCTATCCACTTCTCGATAAAGTCGGAAGGGACAATGGCCATCGACAGGCCGAGCAGATCTTTGATCTGCGTGGTGAAGATGGTCAGGGCGATACCGCTGGTGAAACCCACGACGATGGGGTACGGGATGTACTTGATGATCGTGCCCAGATGCAGTACGCCGAACATGATGAGGAAGACGCCCGCCATAAGCGTGGCAATGGTCAGACCCTCGAAGCCGTACTGCTGGATGATGCCATATATAATAATAATGAACGCGCCCGTAGGTCCACCGATCTGTACCTTCGAGCCTCCGAAGACTGAGATGATGAGACCGGCTACGATGGCGGTGATGATACCCTTCTCGGGCGTCACGCCAGAGGCGATACCGAAGGCGATGGCCAATGGGAGTGCGACGATGCCCACGATGATGCCGGCCAGCAGGTCGGTCGTCAGCTGCTGGCGGTTGTAATGCTTAAGTGCCGAGAACAGTTTCGGCTTAAATGTCAATGAACTTGTCATATTTCTCTTGTTATCTCTGAAAACGGAGTGCAAAATTACTAAATAAGTGTAAAAAATACCATTATATGCATCAACTTATTCGAAAAAGGTGTAATTTTGTTGCCGAAAATCAAGCAAAGTGTGTCTGTCGCACTAAAGTTTATCGTATAATTTAAAATAGAAAGCATTATGAAAAAAGTATTATTTGCTGTGATGGCCATGATTGCCATCGGCTTCACTTCGTGTGGAAACAAGGCCCAGCAGGCTGCTGACGCTACCGAGGCTGCCGCCTTCGACGTGGAGGCTGCTGTCAGTGAGATGACTTCTCAACTCTCTGAGCAGATCGAGGCTCAGGATGCCGGCAAGTTCGCTGAGCTGCTCGCCACCGTTCAGGAGAAGATCAAGGAGATTATCGGCAACAATCCCGAGGTTGCCAAAGAGTATGTGGCTAAGATTCAGGACTTCCTGAAGGAGAACGCAGACAAGATCAAGGCTTTCGCCGGTGAGAACGAGACTGTCAACAATGCCATCAATGCCCTGACTGCCGCTCCTGCCGACGCTATCGTCAGCGGTCTGTCGTCAGCTCTCAATGCTGCCGGTGACGCTGTCGAGGATGCTGCTCAGGATGCTGCCGACAAGGCAGAAGAAATGAAGGATGCTGCCAAGGACGCTGCCGGTGAGGCCGTCGACGCTGCTGCAGACAAGGCTAAGGAGGCTATGGGTCTTTAATGTTATTGAAATTGAACATTGATCATTCATCCTTAATGAAGAAGATTCTTTATACACTGGCAGCCTTGTTTTTCTGTACGGCTGCCAGTGCTGCGGATATTATTGTGAAGGTGGAGTACAACGGCAATTCGGCCGCTGTCACCATCCCTGCCGAAGCCAGTGGCTACGTGAGTAACCTCAACGGCGAGTCGTCGCACGTCAAGCTTCTACAGACATCGACCACCGCGAAGAACCCCGGGGAGATTGTCTACTTGCTGAGCGGCGAGAGTGAGAACGGCGAGTTCTACCTCACTGGCGAATACAAGGCCACACTACAACTAAACGGACTGACACTGACCAACCCCGACAGCACAGCCATCCACATCAAGGACGGCAAGCGCATCAAGGTAAACATGAACCCTAATACGGTGAACACCCTGAAGGACGGTGTGACAGACACCACATCCAAGGGCTGCTTCCACTGCAAGGGCCATACGGAATTCGGCGGAAAAGGCACACTGAACGTGAGCAGCAATTATGCCCATGCCATCTACAGTAAGGAATACGTGACGGTGAAGAATTGCACCATCAACGTGACTGGCGCAAAGAAAGACGGCATCCATTGTCAGGAGTATTGCCTGATCGCCAGCGGAGAAGTGAACATCAAAAATGTGGAGGACGACGGCATCCAGGTGGAACTGAAAGACTCCGTCGCGACCGGACAGACCCTCAACCATGAGGACGAGAACAGCGGCAACTTCTACATGACCGGCGGTACACTGGCCATCAATGACATCGGCAGCTACTGCATCAAGACCTACGGCAGTATCGCCTTCTCTGGCGGTAAACAGAACTTTGACACGAACAACATCAAGGATTACGACACGACCGCCATCAACGGCGTCGTCAACAGTAAATCCGGCAATCGCCAATATTATTACGATCTCGGTGGCCGTCGCTTGCCGAATGACGCCATGCTGCCACGTGGCATCTACATCGTAAAGGAAGGCGACAAGACCAGGAAGATTGTGGTGAAGTGAAAATGTGAAAAGGTGAAACAAACGTTATGAAGAAATATATCCTAAGCATCATGCTGGCCGTAGTTGCCTTGAGCAGCTGCGCGGGTAACAAGGAACAGGAGTCAGCAGACAGGAGTCAGGAGAACACTCCTGCCACAGACATTTCTACTGACTCCTCCTCTGATCTTGCCCCCGACTTCACGCTGAACGACCTCAGCGGCAAGCCCCTCACCCTATCGAGCCTGCGAGGCAAATATGTCATACTCGACTTCTGGGGTTCATGGTGCGTCTGGTGCATCAAGGGCATCCCGCAGATGAAGGAGTACTATCAGAAGTACGCTGGCAAGTTCGAGATCCTCGGCATCGACTGCAATGACACGGAAGAGAAATGGAAAGCCGCTGTGGAGAAGCACGAACTGCCCTGGCTGCACGTGTACAACCCACGCGACTCAAAGGTGCTCGAACAGTACGAGATTCAGGGTTTCCCCACGAAGATCATCGTCGGTCCCGACGGGAAGATCGTAAAGACTATCATCGGCGAGGATCCTGCCTTCTACACTTTCCTCGACGAACTGTTTAAGTAAAAATATTGCCCCGCTCAGTTAGTTGAACGGGGCTTTATTTTAGAACTTGAACTTATATCCAAAACCTATCATGTGGCGGTTGGGTTCGAGGTCGTCCTCGTCGTCACGCACCGTCTGGTATCGGTAGAAGAAACCGAGGGTGTGCTGTTTGGACACCTTCCAGTCGAGGCCCGTCTGGAAACGGGTCTTTTGCAGACTCCAGGCATTGAAGAACTCGACACTGGCATAAGGCGTCACGGCGAGCCCCTTCTTGTCGTACTCCACCTGCAGACGGCTACGGAGCACGTGAGCGTTCTTGCTTTCATAGATCTTCCGCTTGCCGTCATAGGCATTGTCGAGATAGCTCCAGCGCTCGTCGACGATGTACTCAGGACGGTAAGTGTACTGCCAGCGTTCGCGCAGGGAGAACCTGAAATCGCCGAAGAGCTTCTTGTCGAAGGTTGCCGAGACATTGAAACGGTGGCGGGTGGCCCAGTACTTGGCGCACTTCTTGGGATCGCCGGCTTCAGCATCACCATCGAGCACCTCATCGTCGAGGGCATCGAAATAAGAGATCCGCTCGTTGTTGTCATAGAGGAGCGTGTATCCGGCAGAGAGCTTCAGCCATTTGGTGGCCTTATAGTCGAGACCCAGACCCGCACTCCAACGGTCTACGGTCTTGGTATTGTCGCGGGTACGGAGTTCACCCTCGAAACTGAGGTTCACAGCCTTGGAGAGCTTCTTCTGCGCCTCAAGCGTGAAATCGAGTCCGAAGTCGTCCGACTGGGCCATTGCTGCCAGCGGCAGCGAAACCATGAATAATACTAATAGTCTTTTCACTTTTTTACTTATTAAACGTTTTAAGCTGGTCTTTGGAGAACTTGAGGTTATCGGCCACGTCACCATCGCTGCGCTTGCCGCGATAGCGGATCTTCACCATCGCCATGTCGCGGATGAAGTCGACGGCGCCCACCTCCACCTGGACGATATCCAGGCCAAGGCGCTGCTCAAGGTCGGCGATGAGTTCTTTCTTACACTCAGGCTTGATGAGGTCGATCTTATCATACTGGATGATCTTCGACGGCAGCACCTTGAGGCGCCACTCGCAGAACCAGACAGCCAGGAAGAAGATGAGGTTGGTGAGGGCGAGCTCAAACATGGGCACACCTTCGGATATGGCATTGACCAGCGACAGGGCGATGATGACGAAGAGATAGGTCATCTCACGCACTGGCATGGCATCCGTACGGTAGCGCATAATGGAGAAGATGCCGAAGAGTCCGATACCAATACCCAACGAGGTCTTGCCCTTCATCTCCTCAAGCACGAAGATCATGAAGAAGACGATGAAGAAGATGGCGATGGAGATAAGTACAAACGTGAAGTAGAAGTCACGACGCTTGCTCTTCGGATAATACAGACGGTCGATGATGAGCAACGTGACGACCAGATTGATGGCCAGTCGGACGAGCATCATCGAGAATGAGGGGGATAAGAATGAATCTAACATATTTTATTAATTTTCTATTTTCCTAAAATTTTCTGTATGCTGCGCAGACGGGGCTTGATGCGGTTGCGGCGCAGGCTGTCGTTGGTGAGGGCCGAGCCGATGCAGTACTTCGAGAAGCCATGAGGATGGATGTGCAGGTCGCAGAGCTTGCCCAGGATGGGCGAAGGTTGGTTACCGTCGCGCTTGAGCTCGATGATGACGAGGTCGCCCATCGCGCGCTGCTCGCCTGTGGCGATGTTGTTGAAACGCAGATGGGTGTCGATGGTGAGACGTTCGGTCTTGGCCTTGTTCACCAGCGTGATGCGGTCGAAGCGGTTCTCGATCTGTTCGGTGAGACGCTCGGGGTCATAGTTCAGGTAGGTACGCAGGAACTCGTCGTAGTTGACGAAGTTCTCATCCTGACGATGGAACTCAATGTCGTGCTGCGGGTGGAGGGCGTCGAACTGTTCCATAGCGACACGCTTCTTCTTCGTGCGGCCGTGGTTGTTCTTCGTCTTAACCTCAAGGAAACTCAGCCCGGCACTGACGTATGAACGGATACGGATCTTCTGACGGCTCAAGTGCCCCACCTGGTGACGGTTGTACATCGCACAGTCGGGGGTGTCGAAGTAGAGCGTATAGTATGGCGAGATACGCAGGCCGTCGGTCTCCTGCACGAAGTAGTCATCGCGAGCCATGTCCAAGAGTCGCCGGAGCACAGGCTCCGTCGTCACGAACTTGGTGTCGATGCGGTTCATCAGCCGGATGTCCTTCATCTGGTCCAAGGTGATGGGCTCAAAATGGTTCAGAATCTCAGTCATATTCGTTCTTTTGTCGGTGCAAAATTAAAGTGTTATCCTGTGCCTGCAAAATCTTTTCAGCGAATCGGGCGATTTGTTCAACGAAGGTCCAGTTCGATGGGACAATGGTCGCTGCCGAGGATGTCGCTGTGGATCTTGGCGTCGTCGAGGCGCTCACGCAGACGGTCGGAGATGACGAAGTAGTCGATGCGCCAGCCCACGTTCTTCTGACGGGCCTGGAAACGGTACGACCACCACGAATACTTCACCTCCTCAGGGTACTTGTAACGGAAGCTGTCCGTAAAGCCGCAGGCCAGCAGGTTGCTGAACTTCTCACGCTCCTCATCCGTAAAGCCGGCATTCATGTGGTTCGTCTTTGGATTCTTGAGGTCGATCTCCTCGTGGGCCACGTTCAAGTCACCGCAGAGGATGACGGGCTTCTGCTGGTCGAGGCGCTTGAGATACTTGCGGAAGGCATCCTCCCACGACATGCGGTACTCCAGTCGCTTCAGGCCGTCCTGGGAGTTCGGCGTGTAACAGCAGACGAGGAAGAAGTCTGCCATCTCGAGGGTGACGACACGCCCCTCATGGTCGTGCAGGTCGATCCCGATGCCATAGGTTACGCTCAGGGGATGATGCTTCGTGAAGACAGCAGTACCGGAATAGCCTTTCTTCTCGGCATAGTTCCAATAACTCTCGTAACCCTCGAACTGCAGATCGAGCTGTCCTGCCTGCATCTTCGTCTCCTGAAGACAGAAGAAATCGGCATCCAACTGACGGAAAACCTCACTGAAGCCCTTACCCTCACAGGCGCGCAGACCGTTCACATTCCAACTGACAAACTTCATCGTTAATCTAATTTTGGCTGCAAAGGTACAAAAAAAACCACAGATTACACATATTAAAAATAAATAATTGTATTTTTTCTGCAGAATCTGCACAATCTGCAGTTATTTTTCGTATCTTTGCACACAGGAACCTAAGAATTTCAAATACAATAAAAAGATGTTTAATATGAAATCCAGGAATTGGGTGCTCGCCACCATCATAGCCGTATTACCCGTTTTCAGCGGGTGCAGGAAGCAGCAGACGCCTCAGGAGTATCAGTCGCATGGAGCAAAGCATGTGAAGGGGAACGAGATGGAATCGTTCCTCGATTTTCAGGATTCACGTGCCGACTCACTGG
>JAEEGF012310420.1_pt1 | contig 58217 bp, 52 predicted proteins | sample 9134171 | NCBI WGS metagenome assembly JAEEGF01 (sample SAMN16246542, study PRJNA631951) | gut metagenome | biome: gut microbiome; feature: rumen; material: AP-attached | host: Bos | place: Iran: Karaj | collected 2018-10 | reverse complement strand
ATAGTTTCGATACCGAGAGTAAGTGGGGTAACATCGAGGAGCAAAACGTCTTTCACATCACCGGCCAATACGCCGCCTTGAATAGCAGCACCGACGGCCACAACCTCATCCGGGTTAACACCCTGCATTGGATCTTTACCGAAGATAGCCTTAACCTTAGATACGACAGCTGGCATACGAGTCATACCACCAACAAGAACTACCTCGTTAATATCATTCTTATCTACCTTAGCGTCCTTAAGAGCGTTTAAAACAGGCTTTTCGAGACGATCAAGTAATGGCGCAACGAGCTCTTCGAGTTTAGCGCGAGTAAGCGTTAGATCAAGGTGCTTAGGACCGTCGGCATCAGCTGTGATGTATGGAAGGTTAATTTCGACTTCTGTAGCAGAGCTGAGCTCCTTCTTAGCTTTTTCGGCTTCATCCTTAATGCGCTGCATAGCGGCCGCATCTTTGCGAAGATCGATGTTATTTTCTTTCTCAAATTCGGAAAGGATATAGTCAACAATCTTGTTATCGAAATCTTCACCGCCAAGGTGAGTATCACCATTAGAGGCCATAACTTCGAAGACACCGTCGCCAATATCCAAGATCGAAATATCAAAAGTACCACCACCAAGGTCAAAGACGGCAATCTTTCCTTCTTTGTTGCTATCTATACCATAGGCAAGCGCAGCGGCGGTTGGTTCAGGAATAATACGCTTTACTTCGAGGCCAGCAATCTTACCGGCATCCTTAGTTGCCTGGCGTTGAGAATCGTCGAAGTAGGCCGGAACGGTAATAATTGCTTCGGAAACTTTTTCGCCAAGATAAGCTTCAGCATCAGCTTTAATCTTGGAAAGAACCATCGCGGATATTTCTTCTGGCGTGTATTCCTTATCGCCCATCTTAACGGCAACAGCTTCACCTTTCTTTACGATTTTGTAAGGCAAAATGTCGAGGTCATCTTGAACTTCTTTATCTTCATAACGACGGCCAATCAAACGCTTAATACCGTAAATGGTGTTTTCTGGATTCGTTACGCGCTGACGCTGCGCAACCTTACCGACGAGGCGGTCACCTTTCTTAGTTAGCGCAACGACGGATGGCGTAGTGCGGTCACCCTCGCTGTTAGTAATGATTTCTGGTTTACCAGCGACCATGTATGCAAAAGCGGAGTTTGTCGTACCGAGGTCGATGCCGATAATTTTACCCATATTGGATTTATCCTCCTTGAATTATATACAATTTTATGTTCTAGCACTCGCACCCTTTGAGTGCTAATCTACATTGATTGTAGCGCGCTAGCACTCGGCTGTCAAGTCTGCTAAACAGAGGTAGATTCAAGATATTCTACAAAATTTGGCACCGTCAGCAATATACCGCCAATGCCCGAGCCGATAGTCGCCATCAATAAATCATACATGGTGTCGTCGACACCAACCGAGACGAGCTGTTGCATACTCTGTCCTAAGAATTTATCGCAGGCAAATTCAAAGAATTCCCACAATACTCCTATCGAAATTGAACAAAACATAATAAAGAAGGCTTTAAATACCTTATGCGTCTTGTTGGCCTTAAAATATACAAGCATATAATGACCGACAAGCGCCGACAATACGCCAGACAATAGATGCACGATTTTATCAAAATACGGCATGGTTTTATATAAATCCATACAAATGCCCATATCGAGCGCGATAAAGACAAAAATGTAATAAATCAACTCGATCCTAAATGACATCTTTGCTTTGAATACTAGATGAATAAACTCTGGAAAAAACGGCAAAATAAGGCCAGCAATCAGTCCACCGTATTTCGTATATTCCGGGTCGATAATACACTTAACGCCGACAGCGCCAGCAAAAAGCAGAAGTGCTGCTTTAATGATTAGAAGTATTGTGCGATTAAATGTCTTCACTGACTATATTTTATCAGCTTGGAGAAGAAAATGGATTATTGTCTGGTACGGGCAATTGAGCTTCGTCCACTACTGGTTGACTAATAGATACTGGCTGAGGTTGAACAGGTGGCGCAACCGAAGGCGTGACACTTGGTGCCGCGGCAGGAACAGTTGCCGGCACGACTGGCTCTGATGCGGGCGTTGGGGCTGGGGTGGCTGACGTCGCCGTGGCTGGTTCTGGCACGGGCGTTAGGGCTGGTTCTGGGGTTAGAGTCGGCTCAGCGATTGGAGCCGAAGTTGGTGTTGGCATAGTCTCGACTGGCACCGACGGAACAGGGCTAGGCGACACAGCAGGAGTGCTTGGCGTAACGCCAATATTATCCGCCGGGGCAATAGGTGCAATGCCGGCCGCAGTTTGAGCCGTAATAGCGTCATTGATTGGCTCGGTGCGCTTCGATGAATGAGATACAAGAATAAAACATAGAATAAACATAATAACAATGAATGCGAGCCAAACTAATACGAGCGTATCATTCTCCGCAAGGAGAAAGAAGTCATACAGAGTATGTATGACGGTCGGGGCGACGATACTGAGAATAATATAACCCGTACTGCTCTTTCCTCTAGCCTTACTGAGACGAGCTTTGCCGAGGAAGTAGCCCATAATCACGCCGAAACATAGATGGCCAGGCACAGAAGTAATCGCGCGAAAAATTCCGGTAAGCATACCAGATGTTAATACATATAATATATTTTCTATACAGGCAAAGCCCAACGAAGAGTAGGACGCATAAACGATAGCGTCGTAAGTTTCATCAAAATCCTTATTGCGATAGCATAGCCACCAGATCACTATCCACTTAAAGAACTCCTCAACGAGGCCCACGCCAAGGAGAGTATTAATAAAAATCTGCTCATAGGTCTGAATTTCTGGAGCTTGAGCTAAGAAATCATATAGTAGCTCACAAATAATTACCGGAACACAGGCTAAGCACCCAAAACCAAATACCTTCTTGAGAAGTTTCTTGCCTTCTGGATGAGGATCCTTTTTGTATATAAAGCTCAACAATAATACGATCGGAAGAACAGCAACATAAATTAAATTGTCCATGCTTATCCTTATTTTACAACAAATAATTAAAATGTTGCTAAGATAGAGATATGTTAAGCTCCGCAGTGTTGCAAATTATTGCCATGTTATGCATGTTAATCGACCATGTGGGTGCTTATCTAATGAATGACTTTTGGCTATTCAGGGTTATTGGACGGCTCGCTATGCCATTGTTTGTTTTCGGACTCGCTGAAGGCTTCATTCATACCTCATCACGAAAAAAATACTTCATTAGAATTGCAATTTGCGCTTTAATTACCGAAGTCGTGTTGTATTTTTTACAACAGAACGTTGGCTATACGCTTTGGCATAACATATTATTAAATTTTATCTTAGCGTTTGTATCGCTTATCTGCGTCGAAAAAAGAAATGCTCTTCTCATCTTCGTACCAATAATGGCTGGTTTTGCTGAGTACTTAAAACTAGACTATGGTTGGGCCGTGATAGTACTCGCAATCGGCTTTTATTTAACTCTAAAATATACAAAGAAACGCAGCGTTCTATATTTTGCCGGCATAGCAACTTCACTACTTTTAACCAATGCTCTTCTTGTCGTAATCGGAAAAACACTTCCACAGATGTTTGCCGTCCTCGCTTTTATCCCACTGATGTTTTACGATGGCAAAAAAGGACATCGCCTACCAAAATGGTTCGGGTATGCTTTCTATCCAGCCCATTTATTTTTGATACTGATTATAAGATTACTTTTTTACTAAAATAGCTAAGCTGGCTGCAAGACGAAAATCATATTCATCTTGATGCTCAGAAACGAATTCATTCACGGCTTTGGCACTTCCCGGTAAATCCGGATTGCGATAATCGTGCACTATAATAATTCCCCCTTGTACTAAATGTGGCACGACTTTTTCAAAACTAGCCTTAATCGATTCATAAAAATCGCCATCAAATAAAGCGAAAGATATGCTCGAAGGAATATCGTCATCGGATAATTCATTAAACCATCCTTTTACTATCACCGGATCCGGTAAGCTATTTTTTTTAAACTTGTGCGCAACAGTTTCTGGCGTGACTTTGAGCTCGCCCGCCTGAAAGCGCCAACCCGAGCTAGATTGATCGGCGGAAGTCTTTTCTGGCAGACCTTCAAAAGAATCATATAAGTATAGCCATTTATCCGGCTGATCTTGAAGAGTTTTCGCGAGCTCAATGGATGTATCGCCCGCATAACAGCCGAATTCGACTACGTCGCCAGGAATATCACGTGTTTTAGCAAGCTCGGAAATTATTATTTCCGTTTCGCGAGTTGGAATCTGTAAATCTCTCATTAATTAATAAAATCAATTTCCTTCATGAGTTTACCAAACTTCTCATGAAATTCCGGAATAGTGCCGGAGTTATCGATATAATAATCCGCAATAGCGATTGGGCCACCTTTTTCGAGGTTTTCTATTTCACTACGATCACGCTCGGCGACTTCTTGGGCAGTAAACGGGCGTTCTGGGCGAATAGCGAGGCGTTTACGGCGCAAAGCTTTTGGCACGACAATTGCCACGACGGTCATCTCGGTTGGAAACTCCTGGCGCAAAATCTTATATTCGGTCCAACTATATAGACCATCGAGCACGATGCGTTTTTGGCCAGCCTCAATAAGTTTTTTAGTACTTTCTATGACGCGCTTAACGACAAAATCCTTACCCTCTTTTTCACGAAGACCTTCGCGAAATTTCTTTTCGTTTTCTGGGGTAATTTCCTCGCCAGCTTCTTTAATGGCGTTAAGAATGACACCACCAAAATACACTTTCGGAATACCGCGTTCAGTTAAATATTCGATTGCTGTTGATTTGCCGCTGCCACACATACCAACAATGGCAACGATTTTTACATCCTTACTTTCCATTACCGTTATTATATCAGATAACTAAATAGCGCCCAAAACACGAGACCAGAGCTCATCGACTACGGACTTATTCATGTTGCCAACGGCGGCTAGACCAGAAATACCTGATTGCATGAATTCGCGCGCTAGGCCGACAATTGTACTTTTGTCGATACCGTCGATCATCTTTGGTGCTTCAGTCATCGGCTCGAAAGTGCCAGAAGTAATATAATCGCGCATGTAATAGGTGCTGATTTGGTCAGCAGTTTGTGCCAGCATCTGATGTCGCCCAAGTGCATAGGTCTTTGCTGAATTAATTTCGGCTTCGCTAATATCACCATTAATAACTTTGGCAAGTTCAACTGCGATTAAATCAAAGAGTTCAGCAGCGTTTTCGGAGTTCACTTCTCCGTCAAAATCCCAGGCACTGCTCCATTTGTCGCTATCCGTATTTGAGCCGATGCCATAAACGATGCCGCGCTTACGAGCAGCGCCAAAAATCTTGCTACTCATAGTGCCATTAAGAATATGATTAAGGCAGCTCATGGCGTATTGTTCTTTTGGTTCAAGCGCGCGCGGAATAATAAAGCTGAAGCCAAAACAGACATTGGCGGCGTCTTTGCGGCGAATTAAAACTGGATCGGTACCAACAAAAGCGCTCATCGGTATTTCGAACTTTTCGCCTGGCTTCAAATCCCAATCTTCGAGCATGCTAATAATCTTGCGTTTACGACCGCGCAAGTTACCTGTAATAATAAATTGCATGTTGGTGGCCGTGTGAGTGCGACGATGATGCTCGCGCACGTCTTTAAGCTCAATATTATTAATCGTTTTGAGACGTTCGCCGTAGGTCAGAACCTTTTCGCCGAGTTCCTGTTGCAATTTTGGCCAAATTAGACGCGAGTAATCGTTCTGGTAGCCCGTTAATTCGGAGCGGACGTTGCCCTTTTCGCTAGCAAGCTCTTCCTCGTTAAACTTCGGCTTCGCGACGGCAAGCTCTTGGAGCTTAAGGATACGTTCCCATTCAAAATCAGCACATTCAGCTTCGTAGGCGATAAAACAATCAGAAGTCCAAGCGTTGTGATAAGCGCCATTCTTGGTAAACTCAGATTCATAAGCCTGTTCGTCCTTAAACTCAGCATTGGAGCCAAAAGCCATATGTTCCATGAGATGTGCAACTTCATAGATTTCTGGTTTCTTAACGAATTTATTGCCAGCACGAAAAATAATCTTGATATTCATGACGCCAGAATTAGGAGTATCAATTAATAGCCCACGCGCACCACTCTTCAGATAAATTTCTTCAATAGAATGCTTCATAGTCAGGTTGGAGAACGCGGCCTTGCGGTCGCGTTCTGCTTTTAATTATTAGCGGCGTCCTTTTTTCTTATTCTGACGGGCTTTTTTCTTGTTCTTGCGGGCGGCATTACGCTTAGCGTTCTTATTGGTGTTTTTGCCACCAGTGCGCATAGCGGCCGGGGTCTTTGTGGTATCTTTGGTAATACCGTGTTCGTCCTTAGAGAATTCGTTGTCCATGTTCTTTTCACCGGCGGAAATCTCGTTAACACCCTTTTCGGTGGCGCTTTCGGCCATCTTGGTTAGCTCGGTATCATACTTATCGTCAGACACTTCAGCAACATCTTGCTGTTTGATGCTGAGTAAGATATGCATGACTTCCTCGCGGAGCGTACGTTGGAGACCGTCGAAAAGCTTCTGTGATTCGGAGCGATATTCTACGAGTGGGTCACGTTGACCAACGCTGCGCCAGTGAATACCCTCACGGAGATGCTGCATATTTTCGAGGTGCTGCATCCAGAGCGTATCGAGAACGTTGAGGTAAACTTCACGCTCAATTTTGCGCATGGTTTCTTCGCCAAATTCGAGCTCTTTGTCGTTATACATTTCCTCTACGGCAGCGAGAGCAAGTTTGTAGCGATCTTTCTCTTTGCGCATGAGGCCGATGGAGTCAATAAGGTCCTCATCGAGATCAAAGACGCGCTTGAAGTTTTCTTTGAAATCCTTATTGACGCGGGAACTAAACTGAACGAGCTCAGCAATCTCTTCCTTGTAGAGACGAACGATTTCTGGGCGGATATTATCACCGTCGAGAATCTTGCGACGCATCGTGTAGACAACTTTGCGATGACGATTGATGACGTTATCGTACTGGACGACGTTCTTGCGGGAATCGAAGTTGAAGCCCTCAATACGCTTCTGAGCCTGTTCAAGAGTCTTAGAGACGGACTTATTGCGGATAGGCATATCGTCATCGATACCGAGGCGTTTCATGAGCATACCAATACGGTCGCCCTGGAAGATGCGCATAAGATCATCCTCGCAGCTGACGAAGAACTGAGTGGTGCCTGGATCACCCTGACGGCCACCACGACCACGGAGCTGATTATCGACACGGCGGGAATCGTGACGTGCAGTACCAATTACGACGAGACCGCCGAGCTTAGCAATGCCTGGAGCAAGCTTAATATCGGTACCGCGACCAGCCATGTTAGTAGCAAGCGTAACAGCACCCTTCTCGCCAGCTTTGGCGATAATGGCAGCCTCGCGCTCGTTGTTCTTGGCGTTCAAGAGTTCAAATGGAATACCTTCTTTTTCGAGATAAGCAGCGATGCGCTCGTTGTTGGCGATAGAGTCGGAACCGACGAGAACTGGCTGACCACGTTCGTGATATTTCTTGATTTCAGCGGCAATAGCTTTGAGCTTTGCAGCTTCGGTACGATAGATAAGATCATCTTTATCGACACGAATGATTGGTTTGTTCGGCGGAATCTGAATTACATCGAGCGCATAAATCTGTTGGAACTCTTCGGCCTCCGTGAAAGCAGTACCGGTCATACCGGAAAGCTTATTGTAAAGACGGAAGAAGTTCTGGAAGGAAATCGTAGCGAGGGTCATAGACTCTTCGCGAACGAGTACGCCTTCCTTGGCCTCGATGGCCTGGTGAAGACCTTCGTTGTAGCGGCGACCTTGCATGAGACGACCCGTATGCTCATCGACAATGAGCACCTCGCCGGAATTTGTGACGACATAATCTTTGTCACGATGGAAGAGAGTTTCGGCACGGAGGGCCTGCTCGAGATGATAAACAATGCGCGTGTTCTCGGTAGAATAAAGCGTATCAACGCCAAGAATCTTCTGAACTTTCTCGACACCTTCTTCAGTAAGAGCAACTGTACGGCGTTTCTCGTCGACAACATAGTCTTTGTCGCTAAGTTGAGAACAAACCTTTGCAAACTGATAATAACTCTCTGGATTATCGCCAGCTGGAGCGGAGATAATTAATGGTGTACGGGCTTCATCAATAAGAATCGAGTCGACCTCATCGACGATAGCGAAGTTAAGTTCGCGCTGGCGAAGATATTGAGCATCTTTAACCATGTTATCGCGAAGGTAATCGAAGCCAAATTCATTATTAGTACCGTAAGTCACATCACAAAGATAAGCTTCCTTGCGAGTACATGGGCGAAGATGGCGCATACGTTCATCGTCGTGATCTTCGTTTGTATATTCCTTATCGTAAGTAAAGCTAGCTTCATTAATAATGACACCAACAGAGAGACCGAGGAAATCATATACGGCGCCCATCCAGCCCGCATCGCGCTGAGCAAGATAATCGTTTACAGTAACAACATGAACACCGCGACCGGTAAGAGCGTTTAAGTAAACCGGAAGAGTTGCGACGAGAGTTTTACCTTCACCAGTCTTCATTTCGGCAACATTGCCTTCATGAAGCACTATGCCGCCAATAAGCTGAACATCGAACGGGCGAAGTTTGAGAATACGGTCACTAGCCTCACGCACGAGCGCAAAAGCGTCTGGAAGAATTTGATCGAGTGCCTTGTTAGCCTCGGCAATTTTAACCTGCTTTTTCTCGATTTTTTCATTCTTCTTGCCTTTTTCTTCGTCTTTTTTAGCCTTTTTGTCGGCTTTTACTTTAGCGAGAGCGTTTTCGGCTTCTACTTTCTTCTGAGCCTTCTTTAAGCGAGCACGGAGCTTTTCGGTTTGCTCCTGAAGCTCTTTGTTGGACATTTCGGAATATTTTGGCGCGAGTTTATTAATCTCGTCAACGCGCTTCTGAAGACGACGAAGCGTCTTTTTCTGAGCGTCGCCAAAAATATGTTGCAAGAAAATAGTCAAACCGGATTTATCTGCCAATTTATCGGTAGGCTTTTTCTCTTTTGGAGCTTTTTTAGCCTTTTTGTCGACATGCGTTGGTTTTTCTGCCACCCTCTGTTTTTTCTCGGACCTCTTCTCTTTCATTGTTCTAGTATATCACTCGGCTTATTTCTTCAAAAAGCGCTTGAGGAATCCTTTCTTGTCGTAATTAGTTTTCTCAGTCTTGAAGCGACGAATCTGTCCCATTAACTTGGCCTCGAGGATATCTACGCCAGCAAAAGTATTAGAACATTCTTCCTTAGCATTAAGAACTTTGCCGCCAGGAATATCGAGAGTTGCGGATATTTCATACTTGTTGCCATGGGCGCGGTCTACTTGAGTAACAACTACCTTGGCGACAAGATCTTTGCGGTTCTGGCGTGGAAGATAGCGATCGAGCTTGCCGATGCGTTTTTGAACATACTTCTGGAAGCTTTCTTCGACTTTATAGTTAGAGCCGCTAATATCAATATTTTCAATCATTTTATATGGTCTCCTTTCCATCCATATACTTGCGCAAAACCTCTGGGATACGAATCGTCATATCCTCGTTTTGGTAATTTTCGATAACTGCAATCATAATGCGACCCAGTGCAAATGCGGTAGCATCGTTGGTATGAACGAGTTCAACCTCGCCATTCTCGCGGCGAACGCGAGTATTAAGACGACGCGACTGATAATCTGTCATGTAGTCCGCTGTATGCGTTTCACGGTACTTGTTTTGGCCTGGAAGCCAAACTTCCATATCAATACCGCGCGCATCTGGTTTGCCGATATCGAAAGTACATTTACGAATTACGCGATATGGAAGACGAAGTTGTTCAATGAGCCAGCGCTGGATAGCCACGAATAATTCGTGCTCTTTGCGGCTGGTCTCTTTCGTAGAGAAGCTTTCCATTTCGAGCTTGTCGAACTGGTGCATACGGATAATACCCTCCATGTCCTTGCCATAGGTGCCAGCTTCCTGACGAAAAGAGGTGGCATAGCCTAGATAGCGGGCCGGAAGTTCGGTTTCTTGGAAAATTTCATTGGCATGCATGCTGCCAAGTACGTGCTCAGCAGAACCTTGAAGCCAGAGTTCTTCGCCGTCAATTTTATAACGGTCTTCACGTGGCTCAAGACGATCCATAGCATCATACATTTCGGTACGAAGCATGAGTGGCGGCAAAACGAGCGTAAATGGCTTGGTCGAGAGGCCATCGAGCTTATTTTTCTTGATAATTTCTTTAATCACGCCTTCGTCGGAGAGGCTATTCATGACAAAATTCACAATAGCCATTTGGAGCTTAACCATGTCGCCCTTGATGTAGGCAAAACGGGCGCCAGTAACCTTAGCGGCGCGCTCTTTATCAATCCAACCACGAGCCTGGCCAATTTCATAATGATTCTTTGGCTCGAAGCTAAACTTAGTTGGCTCGCCGATAACTTCGGCAACCTGATTGTCGTCTTCGGAGAGGCCAACCGGAACGTCATCTTCCGGGACATTAGGAACAGTCTTGAGCTTGGCGAGATATTCTGGTTCAATATCGGCCAGTCTGGATTCTAAATCTGAAAGCTCTTTTTTGAGCTCCTTGCCGCGGTCAATAAGGGCCTTGTCCGGCTTTCCGTTTTTCATCTTAGCAGAGATACTATTGCGTTCTTGGCGCAAAGTGTCGATTTTCTGCGATAGACTCTTGCGCTCGTCATCAAGTTTAAGGATCTCGTCGAGATCAATTTCATAAGCCTTGTTATGAATTGCGTCCTCGACCTTCTGGCGATTCGCACGGATATAATTAATATCTAACATGACCTTATTTTACCATCAAACCACCGCTGTGACTAGCGGTGGTTTAAGATTAAGACAGATAATGGTTTCTCTTTAGGCGCAAGCGTAAGCAATGTTGTGTGCGACGGCCTGCTGCTCGAGACGCTTTGCGCGAGCTGCATCATCGATACTAGAGTTAACTGAGTGTTTGACGCGAGCCTTCTCCTCGGCCTTTTTGCCATCATTCCAACGATCGAGTGTACCAACTAGATATCCGGTAATACGGCGGAGGCGTTCAAACTTACTACCGAAGTATTGCTCATTGGCTTCAAAATACTTCTTTGCGGTGGCCTCGTCGCTGTTTTTAGCAATTAGACAAGCGCCAGTTTCTACTAAGCGGCTAACGTGGAGGTTCTCATAATTATCGAGTTCTTTAAGAGCGGCTTTAATATCGTTATCTGGAACCTTGGCGTAAGAATTAAGTGAATTCTTGAAGCGGTCGTAGTCAAACTTTTCTGCGTCGCTGGCGTCAAAATAAATGATGTTCTTCATAACATTTTTCCTTCTGCAAATTGTGATTATTTACGTATTATTGTTTGGTTCTAATTTAATGATAAGCACTATATATAGCGTTGTCAATACTATTTTTACGCTATATCTAGTGTTTATGTATATTTTACAACGTTCTATCTTATGCATTAAACGCAAGCATCTTGACTTTTTAAGCCAAGTGTGCTATAATATATATACCTACTGGCTTTTAGTGGGAGTTTGTGTCGGTCTCCGACTCCGGTCGGATCGAAATACATGGAGGTGTTTTATATGACCGAAGTTAAAAAGAGGAAGAAGACGTATCCGGAATTGCTGAACAACCTAGGTCAGGCCCTGCTTTGCCGCGGCGAGCTCGAGGATGAGCTAGCCAATTACATCCAGGCGCGTCATGATCAGCGCATCGTCGCCCGTCATGCCAAATGGTTCTCCGAGGACCGCTACCTGAAGTGGGCCGAGTACTACCAGATCAAGGCAAGCATCGTCGCCGTGCGCGAAGACATCAAGCGCAACAACCTGACGATCGCCCATCTGGAGGACGAAATCAGTGCCTGCAGGCCGAAACCTGCTGCTGCCGACCCGGTTCCGCCCGAGCTTTAATTCCTCCACGTTCTTTTCTCCAACCCGGCCCCTAACAAGGCCGGGTTTTTCCTAGCTTGTAGTACAATATGCTTATGGATAAGAAATTACGTGATTATATTGAATACATTCAAAAAGAAGCCAAAAAGCCAAGCGCTGAATTAATTGACTATCACAAAACCATGACGCAACAATTTCAGCATGAACGTTTTATTCATCTGATTGTAACAATGTTTTTTGCGCTTTTCATGATTCTCTTCTTTATCCTGTTCTTGATATTGGCGATTTTTATACCAAAAGTCGAAGCCGCCAACTATATCATTGGCGGCGTGGGAGTGGTGACCTTGATTTTGCTAATTACTACTCTGTTTTATGTGCGCCATTATTACCAGCTGGAAAACGGCACGCAAATCCTAGAAGACATCACGCGCAAGCTATATAAACGCGATTAACTTTCGTAGAATTTTTCACCATCAAGGGTATAATACTCAATACCTTCGCCGTTATCGGCCTCAATATGGTTGTCGACGACACGTACGGAATTATATTCTTGAACGATGCGCTTACCTTTATTGGAATAGAGGCTATATTTTTTAGCGTTCACTTGACAAATGTAGAAATCGCCGCTAACCTCAATTTCTGAACAGCTACGCTCCTCAATAAGCACCTTACCCTCTGCCGACATAATACCCGTAGCGTTATAGCCGTCAATCAGATAATTGCCGTCGTCGAGGTTCTTTAGTGTTGCTGAAACATGGCCAAGCTCTTTTTGATTTTTGTCATAGAGAGTGCCGCTATTTACGATATAATTGCCATTCTTATCTTTGCCGAGAATACTATAGATTTTCTTACCACCAAAATCGCTTTCCGTAAATAATGGTTTGCCGTTTTTATCATAAATATTGGCAGATTTACCGCCGCTGAAGTTTACAGAATAGCCGTCACCGGTTTTACTAAGCGAAGAAACGTCGCTGAGGACGATTTTTTCATCGCCAGCAATAATCGTAACAAAACTATCTGAGTATTTGCGATAGGCATAATGTTCAGAGTCGATAATAGCAAATTGCGCCGAATCAGATGGCCCCTCGATAATCTTTCCGTCGGATGCCATATAGTAACGATTGTCGCCAGATGTCATATAGACATTAGTATCTCCATATGAGGAAATACTTACATAGCTGGACCTTTCGCGCTTCCAGGTATAAACTTTGTCGCCCCAGAGTATCTTATAATCGGTTTCAGATCGCAAGGCCACGATATCGTTATCTTTTGAGGTTTCATAAACATCATATTCTGCCTTCGATTCGAATGAGTTTTTCACAAGACCCGTGCTAGCGGAAACGACATAGACTCGGTCGCTAGTGCGAACGACGACATAGGCTTTGTCGGTCTTTTTAGCGAGTTTGAAACCGGAAGCAAGTTCGCCGATTTTTTCACCGGCGCTATCGAATACGATTGCGCTATTGCCATCTTCGGCGATTGTCATGCCAAAAGCCTCGCTAGCATCGTCGAGGAGCATGATTTCCTCGTCTTTGCCATTTATAAGTTTCTTATCCTCGCCCTTTGCGACTAAGAAGTAGGCGCCAACCTGAGCGATTGAATCATATTTTTCGAAAGGAACTGCAAGTTTACCCGTGTTGGTCATGATGGCATATTTGGTCTTGGTTTTATCTTGAACCATAGCGTAGCCATTACGAAATGTACTGGTAGAGCCGTAGTTGAACTCCGTAATTTGTTTACCCTCGCCATCAAAAGCAGCGTAAGTACCATCGCCATTATTGTTCTCGATGAAGAAAGCGATCTTCCCCTCTTCGGCAACGGCGCCGCCAGAATCGTGGCTGACCAAGGATACAATTCCCCAGATACCGAGGCCGAGCAATAAAATGGCGCCGACGATAATGCCAGCAATAATTGGCGCGCGCTTGTTTTTGATTTTTTTCGGTTTATCAGCTGCGGCCGTACCAGTATCTACAAGTACAGTTGGGTCGACTTTTGGCTCATCTGGTTTAGATGCGGCAATCTCGGAAAGTGGCTTATAGTTTGGGTCGGCGTCGACCATAATTGAATTATCTGGAGCAGGGCCGGCATCGACTTGAGCCTCAGCAGCAGCTTCGGCGGCCATCTGTTTTTCGATAGAGTTAGTCTGATCGATAGTCTCTTTGGCCGCATTAGACATTGAATCGTCAGGGTTCATGCTTATCCTTATTTATCTACCCATATTTTAGCACACTTTACTTTTGGCTCTATATCTGATATAATTGCTTGTAATTATGAAAACATCAATCCAACCTAAAGACTACCGCTTTGTAGTGTTCGCCGATGAGCAGGCTAAGTTTTCTTTTTTGACCCGCTCTACTGCAAAGTCGGACGAAACCATCAAGTGGACGGATGGTAACGAGTATCCACTCGTAAAGATGCAGATTTCTAGCGCTTCTCACCCATTCTTCACTGGCGAAGAAAAGATTATCGATACCGAAGGTCGCGTTGACCGCTTTAAGGCTCGCGCCAAGAAAGCAGCTGCTCTTAAGAACCAGCTCGGCAACAAAGCCGCCAAGGCCAAGAAAGAAGCTGCTAAGAAGGCCGAAAAAGCCGACAAATAATCTTCTAGATTTTAAAAGAGCTCCCGCGCGGAGCTCTTTTTTGTGCTTGTGCTAAAATAGAACTAATGAGTACTACTATACCAAGAACTCCCCAAGGTCCAACGATTGAGGATCCGGCCTCTGGGGTAAAAAAACTACTTGTAACCATTGTTTTTATTTTGATAGCCGTCTTGATTTATATGAAATCGGAGGATATTAAACGGTGGTTTATTGAGGAGTTTATCGATTACGATGACTACTCATTCGTGGACGATGATGACGACGAACCAAAGTCGGATACAAAATATGTCGAGAGATATTTAAGCTCTACTTACGGTGATAGTTGTTCAATAGACACGAGCGATACTTCTTATACGACTTACGATTGTCGCATTGCGAATGGCAAGGTGTATGCCTATATCGAAGAAAATGAAGATGGCAGTATAAGCGTCAAGGATGGATATTATTACACGAAATATGCCAGTTTGATTGAGGGGAATGTTACATCCCTTATGTATGCCGCATTTGGCGATAGAACCATAGTTGAATTCGAAAACGACTATAAGCATGTGACGAACGACATGGAAAATCCATCAATAAAAGATTTCACGAGTAACTACCAAGAACAGCTAAAATTCACCGCCACAATTGTCAATATGGAGCAGTTTACTAATGTGCGCTACAAATATTTCGTGACCAATATGGCAAGTACCTACAAATATTCCAAAGTCACCTTTAAGGATAAAGATGGCAACGAGCTATTTACGGTTGAATGCAAAGATGGTCATGCCGAGATGGACTATTATGAATTTGCTAAATAATATGTTAAAATAACAGATATATGGCAAGAAAAATTAAGAAAATTGTTGCAAAAGCAAAGTTAAATCGCAACAACAACCACAAGCACAGCGAAAAGCGCAAACACTACAGCTTGAAAGATGGTCGCTAAATAAATATCTCCCTCGTGGGAGATATTTTTTATTCGGTTTTGATTTGATCGAGCTTTAGGAAATTGTTTTCTTTCGCTTTTTCGATAACTTCACGCACATTGGCGTTGGTTGGTGAAATACCCTGCTTTTTCATCTTGCGGCCAATTTCGCGGCCGATACCAGATTCTTCTTCGGAGAAAACGCAGCCACAGTATTTTTGCATATAAAGGCCAATGCGGCGCGCTTCTTCCTGTCCTTCTTGCCAACCCTCGCGGAAATCGCGGTAAACAAATTCGATGCCGTATTCTTGAGCAAGCTCAGACATATAGTGCGCAATAAAATCATGGCGCTGGTAGATGCTATAAAGAAGAGTGGTCGAGATAGCATCATAGCCGTGCGCTTTAGCATATTCAAAAGCGTGGCGGAGACGGAGTGGGTAGCAGTATTCTTCGCAACGCGTCGTGAGTTTATCTGCAACATTGCGGCAAAACTCGTCCAGCCCATAAACGTCGTCCAGTTCAAGCTGAATCTTAATGAGTTCGGCGTATTCTTTTAGACAATCGCGGCGCGCTTTATATTCAGCATAAGGGTGGATGTTTGGGTTATACCAATAGAGCGTCGGCTCAATGCCTTCTTTGCGGAGAGTCTTAATACAGTAAACGCTACACGGCGCACAACAGGTATGGAGTAGGAGTTTCATTGAGGTTGATTATATAATACGGCTCGCGCTTTGACAAAAAAAGAACCCTCGCGGGTTCAAAATATTCTTCATTTGGTGAGCCGGGTGGGACTCGAACCCACGACACCAAGCTTAAGAGGCTCGTGCTCTAACCAGCTGAGCTACCGGCCCTCACCATTGCAGTATTATACCAATTATTTTGATTTTTCGCAAGAGCTTGCGCTAAAATATCAGTAATGAACTGGCTATTTTGGGCACTATTCGTAATAATACTGGTTTTTGCGCTTACGGCGCTCACAGGTGCACCTTACGTGCCGTCAAAAACCTCCGAGCTGCGCTTGGCCTTCAAAAATCTCTACAAACTTGGCCCGAAAGATTTGCTGGTCGATCTTGGCTCTGGCGACGGGGTCGTGCTAAAAGCGGCTAGCGATTGCGGCTCCCAATCATTCGGCGTAGAGATTAATCCTTTCCTTGTCTTATTAACGAAAATCCGCTTTGCACGAGATAAGAAAGTGCAAATTCGTTGTGGAAATTTGTTCAAAATTGATTTTCCCGCTGAGACAACCGTGGTATATATTTTTGGCGATAATCGCGACATAAAAGACATGACGGCCGCCATTCAAAAACAGGCGAATAAACTTGGGCGTGATTTGTTTGTAATATCGCATGGTTTTCAAATCCCGGATTTAAAGCCGGTCAAAAAGTATCGCGCATACTTTTTATACAAGATTAAAGCTTAATTAGATAGACACTAGTCCAAATTTCGAGTTTATCGCCACCGCGATAAGTCTTGCCGTCAGCAGTATTAAACCAAGTTCCAGCCGGAACCGTCTGTACGCTCCCCTCTTTTACGAGTCTGGCTTTGCCGCTGAGATTATAGTACCAATAGCGAGCATCGCTTAGTCCCGTGCCAGAAATCTGGTCTGGCTTGAGCTGTTGCGGCCTGAGCATTTCGTCGCTAAGTAGCATGACATTTAAGAATTTCTCAAGCTCTGCGGCTGGGAAATAATCGCTCACGACGCCAGCTTCTTGGATGCGGAGACCCTGGAAGATATAGCGCGGGATACTCTTAAATTGTGTGGAATCGTAGAGTCTACCCGGTTCACTCATTACAATATTGCGCGATTCTGGCCAGCGCAAATCTTCGGTAAAGCCGTATAAATTGGATATTATTGACATGCCGTCGGCCGTCAAAACATTGTTGGCGAGGATATTGTAATAATAGGTCGAAACGACATTATAGTAGCGCGTTGGCTTATTAATAGTTTCAATCGCCTCGACCGTAACCGGAACCAACTTATCGCCCGATTGTTTCAAAATCTTTATACCAACATGGAACTCTTCTGGATTGTCCACCGAGACGAAACGCCCCGCATCAACACTATACACGCTGTGGTACCCGACTGTGCCGAGCGTAGTGCCATCACTGAGTGTTGCTAGCTGATAGCTGTCAGAACTATGCTCGCGCTCTATCCAGATTGGATATGCCGGCACAAAACGGCCCAAGTCGTAGCTCCAGACTTTCAATAAATCGCCGTAGTCAACATCCTCAATTTTCTTAGTCTTATCATTCCATAGCGCTACTTCCGTACCCTCGATTAAGCAGGTTGAGCTATAGGATGCCTCTATTACAAGATTTCCCGTAACATTTGGGATGCTTAGGGCCCCAGTATTGGAATTGTATGTGTAGCCATTATTATTGGACAAAGATTGGCCGCCCATCGTGATAGTAACGGAGTTAGGATGAGCACGACTATTATTTCGTGCCGTCAAAGTGGTAGTGTAGGTTTGGCCAACTTTAATAGAAGTAGCGGTATTCGATGACGTTACGCTACTCAGATTGTAGGTTATGGTGCATGTCCAGGAAAAAGCCGTAGAGTTAGTGCGCGTAGCGTGACCGCTGCCAGTAGAGGCATTCGAGATTTCGCTACTAGTAGCAGTATTACTATGCGCATCAGTACCATAAACTACAAAGTAATAATTGCCGTCAGTTAAGCCGGAAATCGTATAATTCGTTTCATCATCGTCGGTGGTAATTGTGTTAACTAGCTCACCGTTAGTAAGCGTGCCACGATAAACCTGGATAGTGAAATTTTCTATTGTAGATTCATCTTCGGCGTCCCAGCTGAGCAATACTACCCCGTCAATATTCTGTCTAGTTGCAATCAAATTCGAAACAACTGGGGCCTCAGTGTCGGTTACCACGACTACCTTATCTACTAGCAAAGTGATTCTGCCTGCATTGATATCCGAGATGCCACTTGATTGCAGGAAGATGTTTGCACGGACATAATCGCTTGTATACTGCATAGTCGGGTCATTTGGATATACATATACGATGTAATCTCTGGTAGTATTCGCCTCAATCGTGCGCGTAACCGGGCGCGAGCCATCCTCGTTGGCAAGATAAAAATTCGAATTATTAGTTAGTAGTAGCGTGAAATCGCGACTATAATCAAAAGAATTAACCACCGTTACCGTAAAAGCGGCTCTAGTATTAGGACTACGCAAATCGCCAGTCGTCGAACCACTTACGCTTGCAACCATTTGTCCAATCTGTTCGCTACTAAATTCAATCTCTAGATCGTCGTCGATTATATAAGTTCCCGAATCGGATGGCGCAAAGCTGAGCGTTGCCGAAAATGTGATGCTTTCGCCAGATGGAATCGTGTCACCATTCGCGATGCCAGAAAGTGAAAAATTAACATCGGCATTCTCTACAATTTGACCGTTTTTCTTTACGGTCGGAATATAGCTAGGGATAGAAAAGATTTGGTTATAAAACGTATCGTTCTGAATTGTAATATTATAAGTTGCCACATAGAGTGCGCCCTCTTGATTAACGGTCGTAAATGACACATTAAAGTCTATGGAATTATCTGTAAACGTAGGGCTACTAGTAGCGTGCTGAGAGTTTGCCGCATCGAAAACTACGTTCGTAATGCGAACCGAGCCCTGCGGATTAAGCGTTACCGTGCCGTTGAAATTTAGAATCTGGCCATAAGCCGCAAAGCCCACAGTCATAAAAGCCAACGCTGCTACGAAAAGACCCGTCAAAATAGCATTCAGGCGCGCTTGGCGCTTTTGAATGAAGTTGGTAGGCTTTTTCGCCATGATTATTTTCTCTTTTTAAAATCAGCAGTGCTAACAGAATATTTCCAGGCCATATGTTCGCCGACTATTACAAACTCAGTCGTCTTGCCATCTCGGTAGCAGCTAATTGGCAGATGTATTGAATTATATACGTCTAAAAGCTCGTCAAAACGATTAACGGTTAGGACATTTAGGCCGGTAGTTTTTGGTCTCTCGTTGACTTCTACGACGATGCTGTCATAAGAACCAATTAAATGCTTGACGGTGTTGTCGTAGCGTTGCGCATTAGTCTTACGCTTGCGAATAAGCCAAGCATAAGTGCAGGCCAAAATGCTAATAATGATAGCCAATATGCCCAAGATTCGAAGCACAAGATAGCCAAAACAGTCATTATTTTGCTCATGGGTATTACTATGATTCTGCATTTCGCCAGTTGAACCGACAACACTTGCTTCGACAGATTGTTCCGTTAACGGAATCGACAAATATACTTCATTGTATTCAAGCGGAATTGGCGAATCGAACTTGCTAGAAACAATCTCTCCGTTGAGGACCATAGCCACTTTAAGCGTGCCAGTAGCCGAAAGCGAATAGGTCGATTTAAAGTCACTAAGAATCTGGTTGTATTTGTTGTAGTCAATCTTAAGATTCTGGCTAATGCCGATATTCCTGGCGTCAGATAAGGTTTTATCTATTTGTTCGGTCAAATTGTAATCTTTGCTCCAATATTCGTTCTTGTTCGCCGTTGGCGTGTTGGAATTTTTGGCGGCACTGATGGTCGCGACGTAATAATAGCTATAATTAACATTTACTGGCTCGTCGAAATTGAGCTCATAGTTCATGTCTACATCGAGATAGTTAATAAGGTTTGTAATATAAGTGCGGCCAGCCGGCAAATATGGAGTATCAAAGAAACGGTTTTCCTTGAGATAAACTTTATAGTTAATCGTACCTTGGTCGGAATAGTTGATTGAGACAATCTTTTTTGTATTAAAGCCAAAAATAGTCGCTAAAACACCAAAAATCATCAATAAGCAGGCCGCAATTAGCGCAGTTACTGGTCCGATTTTCAGTTTTTCGAGCTTCTCTTTCATTCTATTTCCTTATTAAATAATTCGTTTATCCAAAGAGTTGGAAAGCCTATATACTTCGTGCGGAAGCGAATTATGCCTATAAGGCTCTCGCCGCCAGTTGTAAAGCTATCAACATCATCATTCGCATCCCCCTTTGTGATAAACTCGTAACGATTGTCCGTAATGTGCGTTTCGACGACGCGGTGCGTAATAATCATCCCGTCTTTCCTAAATGCAATTATATCATTATCCTTAACCGTTTTGGGGTTGGTTTTCTCAATCATTACAGCATCACCGCGGTCGAATGTTCCAGCCATCGAATTTGACCCCACAGCGATCAGCTGGAATTTAAAGATACCCGAAACGAATATTACGACCGTAATTAAGAACAGCGTCGCTGGAATTGCGATAATCCCACTATTCATTTTATGAATGCGCATGGCCGCATTACGATCGAACGACTCAAGTTTTAAGACTAAGTGATAGATGACAAACGGCATCACAATAGCCGTCACAGCATAAAGATAAGAGCCGAGATTTGGGATAATCGGCAGAATATACATGTAAATTTTAATGGGGATTTTGTAAGTAAGGCTTGGCTGGAGTCCAATATGTCGAACCAAAAAAGTGCAAAGTGTTTCGGTTGCAATTATTGGAAGGATAATCGTGCAAATAAATATAAAGGCCGACTCGGCATCGACGATCGTGGCAGGGTTGAATGCTAGTAATATGTATATAATTGAAGTAATTGTTGTAAAAAATACAACATCTATAGTTTTCACGACATTTTTTCTTAATAAGGTATGTCGCAACAATTCGGCTATAACTGCAAGCAAAAGTGCTGGAACGAAACCTTGTAGATTTTTAGATATATCTAGCGAAGCATAACTTCGATTGAAGCCAAGGAATATGCCTAGCATAAAAATCAAAATTAGTGCAGCTAGTAATACTGCAATGATTGTGCGCGAAGCGCTACCGCGGAGATAATGTTTATCCCTGCGGTAGCCAATCGCTATTACACTAACTGAGAAGATAAGGACAAACGAGAGGATGATGGCGTATGTTTTAAATAAACTCGTGGCGCTCGAAAATATTACGCAGAAGATGAGCGCAGAGACAAGCATCAACAATTCGAATAAACGAATTTTCTTCTCGTTTGTTAAAAAATGCATAGTTTTATGCCTATTTCAAATTGGAAATAGGTAGTTAATTATTCTGCTTGAACGTAATCAAGAGCGGCGGTAAGACTGATGGCTACGCTCGATTCTGGAAGATCATCGGCGTTGTCTGGGGCAACATATTCGACTACGACCATTACTGGCTTACGGTTTGAGCCGGTAGTGTGTGGTAAGCCAATACTGAGACCGCTCGTCGTGGCGGTATACGGGTTGTCCGTATCGTTGTCATAGACAAGTGTGTATTTTAGATATTTTGCTTGCTCTTCAGTAAGCGTCGAGAGCGTAATCTTGTTTAGAGTGGCGTCAAAAGTACCATCATTCACTACATCAATCGTGAAGGCGAATTTATTGCCCGGCTTCTCGAGGGTGGCAGCATAAGTAATAGAGGTATTACTTACGCTCTTACTGGTTTCTACGACGGAACCTTCGGCACGCTGGAAGGTAGAAGTATCAAAATGGACACTCCATTTGTTACCCTGAACCGTGGTTGTACCATTAATATTTAGCGTTTGAGAGTAGGCCGCAAAGCCGACTGACATGAAAATAACCGCAAAGGCGAGCACGCCAATAACGGCTAACTGGAAATTTTTCTGTTTTTGCATTTTTGTTTCCTTATTATTATCTTGGTTTTAGATTAGCATAAGCATCGAAAAACTTCAAGTTTTATTATATAATTTGATTATGTTAATGGTCGGCTTTTTGAAGTGGTGGTACTCGCGCGGGTGGTCAACTTTTGCGCATAAACTACTCGATAAACTACACAACTTAGCAGATTTCTTCTCTCTGGGACTTTTGGCGCGCACTCTATTCTATCCGTTTAGACAAATATCCGCATATTCCGACGAAAACGCTTCGATGCAAGCGCGCATGCAGGCATTTTTCGACAAACTTCTCTCACGAACGATTGGCGCAATTGTGCGCATTGGAATTATGATAGCCGGCATTCTCGCAATTGCTCTAGAGGCAACACTCGGCTTTATTCTCTTCTTAGCTTGGCCATTTATTCCGCTAGTGCCAGTAGCCACAATTATTCTGACGATCATGGGGGTGGCGCTATGAAAAACGAGTTTAGATATAATTCCCTGCGTGCCCAAGAGGCGAGACTCGGTAAAGTATTCGGGCATTGGTTTGTAACCGCTTTGCTCATTCTAGCAATGATCGCTTTAACGGCGGGCGGTCTGGCAATTTTAATCACTCAGCACGAATCGATGGGATGGTTGCTAATTGGCGTCGCCTCATTATTCTTAATGTTTGTAATTTGGCTTAAATTTGAGTTAGTCCGCCCAACACCAGGCAACCCGGATGATATCAATAATATTATTTCGCGTGACGTGCTGACTTTACTTGGCCGTAAACCAAATGCGCGCCAAATTGCCGATTTGGTTTGCAAAACCCAGAGCGGCGGCTTTTTAGCACTCCGCTATGCCGTAACTCCAGCTCTACTTGAATTGATGGCAGCCGATTTACCAGAAGATGCAACGCCTATTTTTGAAAAAGCCCGCGAAATCATGCAAAAAACTGATGGCGAGCAAATTGCGGGAGCAATGCTTGGCGTAGCAATTATTGAATGTCACCCAAATCATGAAGACATTTTGCGTCGCATGAAGCTAACACTCAACGATCTTTATGACGGTATTAAGTGGTACAACTATTTGCATGGTCTAGTAAAGAGCATGAACAGATCTCGTCATACGGGCGGTTTTGCGCGTGACTTGATGTTTGGCTATACGCCACTTCTCCAAGAGCTCGCAATCAATGTTTCAAAATCTCGCGAGGGCGCTATCAAAGAACAGGTACATTTAGCCGCACACGATGAAATCGTTGAGAAAATTATCTCAATTTTCTCGAGCGGCGGTCGCCAGAATGTGGCAATTATTGGCCCAGAAGGTAGTGGACGCTCGACTATCGTGACGGCATTCTCGGATAAAATTATGGATGCTGATAGTAAGGTTTCTTCCCGCCTCCAGTTCCGCCAGATTTTTAAACTCGATGCGGCAGCCCTGATTAGTGTTTCGGAAGGTCATGGCGGCATTGAAAGACTAGTGCGCAACATTCTAGCTGAAGCTTACATGGCAAAAAATATTATTATCTGGCTTGATAATGCACAATTATTCTTCGAAGAGGGTGTTGGTTCGGTGGATATTGCGAATGTATTACTGCCAATACTTGAAGGCGGTAAGCTACGTATCATTTTAACGATGGACGAGCAAAGATTCCTCGAAATATCTTCGCGTAATAGCACGTTAGCAAATGCACTCAATAAAGTCATGGTTGCGGAAGCCAACGAAGAAGAAACAATGAAAATTATGCAAGACCATGTACCGCAGCTTGAGTATCAACATAATGTTATTTATACGCACTGGGCACTGACGGAAGCTTATCGATTATCTTCGCGTTACGTCCACGATTTAGTAATGCCAGGACGCGCACTAAACCTGCTTGAAGCAGCGGCCGGCCAAGCCGACGAGCATCATTTTGTTACTGATGCATCTGTGCAGGCGGCCATTGAGAAGATCTATGGCGTTAAGATGCAGTCAACAAATAATGATGAAGATAAAGAACGCTTACTTAATCTCGAAAGTCTCATTCATGAACGCATGATTGACCAGGAGGGCGCCGTAAAAGCCGTGAGTGATGCCCTAAGGCGCGCCGCAGCAGGTGTGCGTAATGAGAATCGCCCAATTGGTACATTCTTATTCATGGGTCCAACTGGTGTAGGTAAAACCGAGCTCGCAAAAGCATTGAGCGAAGTATATTTCCATGGTGAAGGCACAATGATTCGCATCGACTTGAACGAATATGTTTCTTCTACAGATGTTCAACGTTTAATTGCCGATGGTGCTACCGACGAGCTGAGTTTAACGGCACAGGTCATGAAACATCCATTTGCCGTCGTATTACTAGACGAAATCGAAAAGGCGCATCCGCAGGTACTCACTACTCTACTCCAGCTGCTCGACGAGGGCATTCTGCGCGACATTAATAACAAAGAAGTCAGTTTCCGCGACACGATCGTGATCGCAACGAGCAACGCGGGTGCCGAAAAAATCCGCGATTATATTGACCAAGGATTAAGTATCGCAGAAGTGAAGGATGAACTTACGAATGAACTAATAAAGACTGGCGCATTTAAGCCAGAATTCTTGAACCGCTTTGATGAGATTTGCGCCTTTGAGCCGTTATCTAAGGAAGTGCTAGTTCAGATTATTGACTTGATTTTGAAAGGCGTTAATAAAACCCTGGCACCACAAAAGATTAATGTTACTGTTGATGAGGGTGGCAAAAAGCTGCTTGTTGATGCTGGATACGATCCAAAACTTGGCGCGCGTCCGATGCGCCGCATCGTTCAGAAAACGGTTGAAAATATTGTGGCAAAATATGTGCTTAGTGGCGAAGTTGGTAATGGCGCCGATATCCATGTCACAACCGAAATGATTCGCGAAGAACTAGGAATGTAATAATTAGAAACTTTCCGATCGGATAGTTTCGATAATATTTTGTCTTTTGATTTTCCGTACCGAATAACGCATGATGGCGGCAACTAGTAGACCAACTGAAGCAACGCTAATAATAATTGCGTTCCATGGGATAATCCAACCAAACTCAAGACCAGCCGCGTCAAATAATTTGAACGTGCCATATGATATTAATAAACCAATCGGCAGGCCGATTAATAACGCACGAGCACTGTACATGACGCTTTCGAGGCGAATCATATGATTAAATTCCTTACTAGTCATACCGACAGATTTAATAATCGCGAATTCGCGGGCGCGTAAAGCTACATTAGTGGTAATTGTGTTGAAAATATTTGTTACGCCAATTAGTGACACTATTACAATAAAGCCATAGATTAGTATTTCGATTAGCAAAATCGTATTACGAATTACGCGCATTAACTCTTCGTAATTCTCATAACTCGTAATGCCATATTTCTTAACAATCTCCTCACTATCTAGATAGTTAGCGATATCAGAACCGATGCCAGAGTCGGCAATAAACATCGTGTAATAATCAGTAGTATATATTTTGTTTATTTGATAATAGTCCTCGGAAATAAACACTTCGCCTATACTATTGCTAGATTCGTTGTAACCAAGTGGCGCCTTTTCAGTAATGTGCGTAAAAGTTAAATCTGCGTCTTTATAATTTTTATTGCCGTGTACCCGAATGATATTATCGAGTTTTTCTGATAACTCTTCTTCCGTCATCTCTGCGTCTTTGTCATATAAATCGTCCATATCGAGCTCGCCGTCTTCGATAAGTTCTCTAATTGTTTTATCTTCCTCATCAAGATTATAGGATACGGAGCGGATATGTACCGTGTCGCCAACTTTATAATCCGTAGAACGACCGCTAGAGATACTGCCGTCGGAATGGTATATTTTCCGGTTATCGTGCAGAATTACCATGCGCGAATAATCGGAGCCACCAGCGCCAATTTTCTTGGCGTAGCGCGCAAATTCATCGCGCGACACGACAGTAAACGACAAATGCATACGATTATCGTCGCCAATGGTCTCAAAAGAAATATAATGGTAGGCCGCGTACTCTTTGAGATTAAAATTAGATGCAATTTCATTGGTATCCACGCTGTTGCTGTTGCCATAAATTACAAAATTTGAGCCATTATCATTAATGAATAAATTTATAACGCGGTGGCTATAATTCATGAACGACATCACGCCAATGAACACTGAAACGCTTAGAACAATCGACACAACCGTGGTGCGATATTTTTGTCGACTGCGTTTGAGATTTTTGCGTGCTATTACGCCGCCTATGCCCCAAATTTTGCGCGTAAGTTTTGAGGTGCGTACTTTGCGCGCCTTGATTTTTATGTCTTGGTTGCTGCGCAATGCTGATAGTGGGCTATACCGCCCAGCCACAATAGCTGGCGAAACGGCAGACAGAAATATTAGCACTGCCGTCACGATTAGAATGATAATAATGGCTTGCCATGGAATAAAAAATACTAGTTCCATGCCAATCGCATCCATAATATCGCTCAATAATGTATTAAATAAAACAACTACGCCAAAAGTTAGTAGGCAACCTAAGCCAATGCCAATCGGTAAAGCAATTAAGCCGATGATTGCGGACTCCATATAGACCATACGGCGAATCTGGCGTGGGCGAGCCCCGACACTAGAAAGCATGCCAAATTGGCGCACACGTTCGGTAATTGAGATATTGAATGAATTGCGAATCACGAAGGCGGCTGCAATTACCATTACGCCTAGCACTAAAATAACGAATGCGGCTAGAGCAATTCGTGATGTTTTTGGAATACCACCTTCCAACATTTGAAGATCACTATTGTATCGTACATAGACATCCTCGACGTCGGCTTCTTCCAGTGCGCGTTTTTGCATTTTGTCAGCAAATTGCATATTTTCGAAATCTTTATATTTCAAAAACACATTGTATGAATGGTTCTGATCGCGCTTCAGTTTATCTGCCGTAATTTGCGTATAGCTCGAAACCGGATATGGGCCATACCAATAAAGATATCGTTCTCCATCTTTATCGATAACCGCCTCCACCGGTTCAGAATAATACTCTACATTAAAAAATTTCGAGTTTTCCAATATGAATATTTTATCGCCTGGGATATTCTCAAACATAACATGGTAATCACCATATTCTTTGCGAATCGAATCGTATTCGGTAAACCAAAAACTGGTAGCGATTCCAATAGTGGTCAGTATCAACATAATCGACATCGCGACACCCAAAATTGTCACGACAGTGCGCGTGCGATTTTGTTTTAAGTTATCGAGATTAAGCTTCGATAGGATTTTCATTATCCGTCTCTGTCTGCTCAATTTGTTCTAATTCAGTAGTAACCGGTTCCGTTGTCTTATGCTCGTCGGAAATAATTTTACCATCTTCAAATGTGATAATGCGGTCCGCTTGCGATGCAATATTTAAATCGTGCGTGACAAGAATAATGGTTTGATGATATTTTTGGTTCGCAGTCTTAAGTAAACCAACAATTTCGTCGCTAGATTTTTTATCAAGGTTGCCCGTTGGCTCGTCGGCAAGAATTAGCTTTGGTCGGTTAAATAGCGCACGACCAATCGCTACGCGTTGTTGCTGGCCGCCAGAAAGTTGATTTGGTAAATGTTTGACACGGTCAGCCAAACCGAGCGTTTCGAGTAATTCCTTGAGATATTCTTGATCGACTTTTTTATTTGCTAGATCTGTCGGTAGCGTTATATTTTCAGCAATGTTTAAAACTGGAATTAAATTATAGAATTGATAAATAATTCCGACTTTTTCGCGACGAAAAACGGCGAGCTTATCAGAATTATATTTTGAAATATCTTCACCATCTACAACAATACTACCGGACGTAGGATTATCAACGCCACCAATTAAATGTAACAGCGTAGATTTGCCGGAACCAGATGCGCCAACTACGGCGACAAATTCACCTTCTGGCACTTCAAAACTAACATCATCTACGGCTTTGACTAGATTATTGCCTTTGCCGTACGTTTTTACCAAATTTGTTACCTTAAGAATACTCATTTCTTTTATTTTACCACTTATGCTTTATATATTATCGTTCCTAATAGTTTCAATAATGTTTTGCTTGTCCACCTGCTTGACCGAGTAGCCCATGATGGCAAAAACGAGAATAGCAACTACGGCTATAGAAATAATAATAGAGTTTAACGGTAAAACGTAGCCATAATCAAATGAATTCGCAATAGCATGATAGACTAAGTACGACAAAACTACTCCTAACGGAACGCCAATCATTAGCGATTTCAATGAATATAAAGCGCTCTCGAGACGAATCATGCGATTAAATTCTTTATTCGTCATGCCGACAGATTTTAATATTGCAAATTCTTTTGCTCGTAATGCGATATTGGTCGAAATAGTATTAAAGATATTCGTTAATCCAATAAGACTAATAACAATAACGAATCCATACAAGAAGATCGAAAGTAATAAGTGCATGTTCCGCATGATGCGCGCATCTTGCGAGACGTTGTCGATATAGAACGATTTAGTGTTATCTGATTCTTTCTCATATAATTGTTCTATTTTCTCTGCGACCGAACTCGAGTTATTCGCTGAGATTAGAATGTGGTAATCCATAATTCGTTCGTCTGCAAAATTAATAATCTGCTGAATTTGATAATAGTCATCGGAAATATAATAAGCAGCAAAATAACTATCTTTTGAAAAATTTGGTTGCTTATCGGTAGTTTTGGCAATATGCAAGTTCAACGGATTATAAATAGCGTGATAATCATCGTCATAGTCCATTATTTCTACTATCACATCGTCGCCATCATCGATATTCGTCGTTTTTTTGACTTCTCTCTTTCCGTTAATATTTTCTAATACATAGTCGTTCAGGATTACGGTGCGTGAATAATCGTTTTCTTTCACACCAACAGACCTGGCGTATGACGAGAAGGTTTCATTATCTAAAATATAAATATCTATCGTGCTGGTTCGAGCTTCCCGATATACGTAAATGTCATCAATCTCGCGAACGTTCTTTATCTGTTCGAGGATAGTCTTATTGTCCGTAATGGTAATAATGTCATAATTTATGTTCGCATACTGGAGACCAATTACCTTCGAACCATAATTAGTTAAACTGGATAATCCGATAAATACCGCTATGCTCACGACAAGCGAGATAACTGTCGTGCGGTATTTTTGCCTACTCCTACGAAGGTTTTTATCAGCCACGACTCCACCAATGCCAAATAGCTTCTTTATTAACTTTGAACTACGTATTTTTTTGTCGATCTTATAATCTTGCGTACCTTGAAGTGCACCAATAGGAGATAATTTGGCGGCACGGCGTGCGGCCGAAATGCCCGAGAAGAAGACGATTATAATCGTAAAAAGCGCCGAGGATAATGGCACGATAGCCGGTAGTACAAATCGTATCTCTTCTATCATTCCGTTCGTCATAGATAACATCTCCTTAAGAAGTATGTTGATAATCCAGACAAGCACTATATCAGCCAAAACACCAATTGCAGTTCCTAAAATGATGCCAAATATAGCAATGATAGCGCCCTCAATATAGACAAGCGTACGGATTTGCCATGTCGTTGCACCGATACTCATTAATAATCCAAACTGGCGCATGCGCTCTGTGGCTGAAATACTAAACGAATTTCGAATCACAAATACACTGCATATAACAATAATACTAATAACCACTGCGGCTAGGCCCAAGATAGTTTGGAATAGCCGATTACCCATTACGCCTTCGTAACGCATCAACTCCGAATTAGTGCGAATCTTGGTGTGCTTGCCATCTACTTCCGATATCTTCGTCATAATATCGCTGCGGACTCTTTCATAATCTTTGATATTTTTATAACGCACGAATACACCGCGCCACTCTGCGTTATCGTCATACTTATCGGTGATTTCAATCGAATTGCGGTCAATTACGCCGTTACCAAGGTAGTCGGTTTTAGTCTCATCATTTATTTCTATACGCCCATAATAATAACTTGCAATGTCTGGATTTTGCTTAATGATTGTAAGCCCATTTTGTGACACATTTTCATACATGTCGTGATAATTACCATATTCATTAACAGCAACATCTATCATCATTTGGCGAAAGCTAGCAACCATGCCGGCCACAGCAACAATTAACGCGCACGATAAAGCTACACCGACTATCGTCACAATCGTGCGCCGGCGATTTAATTTAATGTTTTCTATAGTTAGTTGGGCCAGAATGTTCATGTATTTTTTCTCTCGTCTTCGACTATTCTGCCATCTTCGAAACGAATAATTCGCTTAGTGTGTCTGGCTATATTTTCATCGTGCGTAACGATAATAATTGTGCATCCGCAATCATCATTAAGAGCACGTAGCAGCCCGATTATTTCTTGACTATTTTTTGAATCAAGATTGCCGGTCGGCTCATCAGCCAAGATGACACAAGGGTCGCCAATTAAGGCTCGGGCTATTGCCACGCGTTGTTGTTGGCCACCCGAAAGTTGGTTTGGTAGATACTTTCTCTGCCTCTTGATGCTTAATAATCCTAATATATGCTCCAGCTTTTTATTGTTAATTTTCTGATGGTCTAGCTTAAGTGGGAGAGTAATATTATCTTCGACGTTTAATATTGGAATCAAGTTAAAAGATTGGTAAACGATTCCAATCTCACGACGACGAAAAATAGCTAATTCATTGTTCGACAGTTTATAAATATCTTTGCCATCAATGAGCACCCTACCGGAAGTTGGCCGATCAACGCCACCCAATAGATGAAGTAGGGTCGATTTACCCGAACCGGAAGTGCCGACGATTGAGATAAAATCGCCTTCCTTAACTTTAAACGAAACATTATCTACGGCCTTAATGGAATTACTGCCTTTGCCATATATTTTTGTCAGTTTTTCTGTTTCCAAAATATTCACTATTTTATTATAGCAAAGCATAAGTTTTCTGATACAATAGAACCATGAGTATACTATTTGGAATAATTTGGTCTGTCTTACTGGCTGGTGGCCTGGTTATTTTGTTAGTGTATGTGAATGCGCAGGATGAGCGCATCTTGAATGAGCGTCGCGTTGAGCATGAGCGTGCGGATGAGCGTGAACGCCAAAACGCGCAAGAGCGTTAGTCTCTAATTATATCTTTGGTTTTTATTTATTATTACGAGGTTTTTTATGAAAAAATTACTATATTTGACTAGCAATCAATTTAAATACCGCGAGGCAGCCGAAGTCTTAATCGATCAATATGGCTTCGATTTGGAAATTATGGATCCAGATTTCGAGCTCTACGAGATTCAAGCTAAGACCTGCGCCGAAGTGGTCGCCTTTACCGCAAAATACGGCGCCAACAAACTCGGCAAACCATGCCTAAAGTCCGACACTGGCCTATATCTCGAGGCTTTGGGTGGCTTGCCTGGCCCATACAACGCCTACTTCGATAAGCAAATTGGCGTCGAGAAATTTCTAAGTTTAATCAAGAACGAAAAAAATCGTAAGGCCTACATTGAACATTGCTTCGCCTACTGCGAACCCGGTAAAGAACCAGTAGTTTTTAAAGGTGGTAGTACCGGCACAGTTATTGGCGAGAAACGCGGCAATGATGGCCGTTGGCACGATTTCTTCTATGTTCCGGATGGCGAAACGCGAACGCTTGCCGAAATCGGCGACGAAAGCTACGAATTGAAGCGTCAATTTTATGGTGATGCAATTCATCAATTTGCCAAATGGTACATGAAACAATAATGGCGCACTAAAAAGCGGAGCCTTCACGGCTCCGCTTTTTGATTAGTCGACCATAATGCTATATAAATGGAGACCGATGTCTGGCGTTTCAACCAAAACATAACCCTTGGCGCGACGCGTAAGTGGCTCATATCTTACTAATGCCGAAATATTCGCTTCACTACTCTTATTAGTGCCAAGATGGAAAGAATGCGTGGATTTTTTAATAATTGAATTGGCCTGGTCAAATGATATACCCTGCTTAATCTTATCTTCGCAGATAGTCAAAATCTCGAAGTCGATTTTTTCAGCAGCGGCAGTCGCATCCTTGTCGGCCTGCTGAAGCTCTTTGGCGATTTCACTCTCGGAAAATTCCGATTCGCTGAGAATTTTATAAAGCCTGCCCGGAAGCTCCATAAGACTCTTGATCTCGATGCGCATACAGCCATTATCGTCCGTGGTTACAGGATTATATGGGTCCTCCTCTTCCTCTTCCGTCGGTTCCGGCTCTTCGAGAATTTCCTCAATTTCGCTATCGGCGATACTAATCGTAATCATGCGGTCTTTATCTGCAGAATAGTTGATTGGCGAAAAGGCAACCGTGTCATATTCGGTTTTTTCCAGGAACGTAAAGGATATTTCACTATCTGCCGATTCGATTATTTGCCAAGTGCCATTTTTTTCGCCGAATAATTGGAAAGTAATGTCGTTATCATTTGCGGTCATTTTGATGGTTTTGTTTAAGAAATCCGACTTTGTGGCATACATAAAACGTATGCTCGAATAAAACATCTTGTAATCTTCCGTGCAGAAGTCATAACATGGAACTTTATGACCATTTGGCAGCGAATCCGCATTTAAGTCTTTGATACCATAATCATTCAGAATGGTATGGGAAGAGTATGCCTGCATGACTTTTTTGTAGTTTGCCTCACCGGCTTGTGCGACGAGATACTCAATCTGGTCGCTTCGCATAAATGATTCAAATATTATATTTTTTCCATTCGGTACGATATTTGCATAATTATGAACATACGCAAGTGCTGGGTAGCCGATGAAACTACCGGTGCTGTGACATCCATATTTCCTAATAGGCTCTTGGATAGTCTTGTCCGGCGAATAACAGTTGCCAATCAAGAAGTATTGATAATGCCCATTAATAACATCGCCCTGTTTCGCTGACGGAGTAACATTAATAGCTAGGTAATTTGCCGTTGCCTCATTGAGGGTTTTGTGTATTTCGCAACTATCGCCACTATTGGTCAGACAATAATTAGATATATAATGATGCCCCAGCTCGTGTGCGACAGATTCGTATGTACTAATATTTCCGACCGCCTCCGGCTGAACATGAATAAATGGCAAGCTAGGAGCCGACTTATATAGATCAGCTTGCTGCCTTTGATATTTCTTAGCGGCAAATGCGAGTTTTAATAACGTCTGGTGCGTTCCATCATTCCACTCCGTTCCGGCATATGAAGCTAAAGTCCCTTCGACATTATCCGTGTACGGATTGACAATATATACCGGCATAGCCGTATTCATGATGTTTTTATCAATACCATTGCTAGCTAAAACTTTCTGCATGGTTTCAGTATTATCTACGCCATTGAAATCGGATTTATGATAATCAAGGTTTTGGCCATAGATGGTTTTATAAGATTTTACAATTTCATCGAGCATGGCTCCCATGTTTGCAACACCATCGTCGGAAACTTTATCGTTTCCGGTGTCGGTATAGAAGATTACGAATTTTTTGTCTGGCGAGAGTTTCGCCTTATTTAAAACTGTCACTTTTGAGCCGGCATAAGCACTAGGCGTAAACAATGATTTTTTTGTCGAAATATTCTGACTGGCATCCGTGTCGAATTTAACATTTGGTAGAAATAGTAATTCGATCAATTGCTCTTTTTCGTTTTCGGAAAGGCTTTCCATATCTTCAACGTCAACGTTATGCAGAACTGAGCCGTATTTCGTAAATTCCGTCGTTTTTGGTGCGGTTTTGGCGATAATTGCCGGAGAGATAAAGAAATACGCGATAGCAATTACTGGCATAATCGCTAAAGTGCGCCAGATACCACCGCCAATAAGTTTACCAATAATCTTACCAGCTTTCCATTTTTCTTTAACGAGACGCGAGAACCAACGATAAGCACCCCAGGCAAGGTTGGCGAGACCGAGAATTAAACCTATCCAGAAAAGCGTATTGCCAAGATTAGCTTTAGCCGCATATGAACCGTCAGCGTATGCAGAAGAGGTCCTACTAAGAGCACGAAGTTGAAGTCCGACTGTTAGGATAATTATTACGGCGCACCATATTAAGATGCGAAGGAACTTTATCCAGCCATCGCCCTTCTTTTTTGGTTGTTCTTCCTTAGGTGTAGGCACTTCGGTTTTTAGCGTCGGCTCAGCTTTGGCTTTCGACTCTGTGGTTTCGGTTTTTCCCTTAGTTGGCTGGGGATTATTTTTCTGCTCCATCTTTATCCTCACTTGTCGCCTCACCGGCTTCAATTATTTCTTCGCCAAGTCTTTCCATTACATCGGAATGCACAGCTTTTTCATCGCCTGTTTCACCGCGCTTCTTTTGTTGACGCAGGGCAATACGATATTCACGCGGCGTCATGCCATCGCGCGCGTCCAATTCTCGGATACGTTCAATTAATAATTCGGCATATTCTTTTTGATCCGGATAGTGAGAAATAACTTTCTTAAGCATCCTAACGTCTTTATATCCTCTACCGTATTTCAGACGCTGCGATGCATCAAATGTTTGGCGCCTGATTCGGTCGTGATAACTTTCTTCCTCACCTAAAGGCGCATTGGTAAAGAAAGATTTGCCCCATCCCACATACGATAATTTATCATAATTACAAAGATGTGCTATCAACATACGCTCTTTTCTGTCATCGGTTTGCTCGCTCCACTTTTCGCCCCATGCTGTTTTACGCTCAGCTTCTATTGCAGCTCGACGCTGACGTTCTTGCTCGGCGGCCTTCGCCATCGCCTCCCAATCTCGCTCTGGGCTTTCAGATGAAGCATCGTCAGTGCTTTTTTCTGCCTTCTTTTCTCTGGCACGCCTATTTTCAGCTGCGCGAATATGGCGGCGCGTGTTCATCACGCTAGAAAAACCAATTACACTCATGTTTTTATTATAACAAAAAAGAGACTAGGGAGTCTCGGATGGTACACCCGGAGAGATTCGAACTCACGACCCCCTGTTCCGAAGACAGGTGCTCTAATCCACTGAGCTACGGGTGCATCTGTGAGTATTATATCACGATTCCACCAGATGTGTCTTGACAAAAAGCTTATGATGTGGTATATTTTTGATAGTCCGTGTAGGAAGCGGGCTGAGTTTTTGGGATTCACCAAAAATTCGGAATTTCCTAGCACATTGGAGGTGGACTATGTATCAAATTCCTCGCGCCGTTCAGGGCTATTTGTTCCGCCTTGAAGAAGCCCACAGCATTACGCGTTTGCGTGTGCTGAAGGCTAGCACTATCGCCGCGCTGCAGAAGCAAGGCATCAGCATCATCGAGGATCTGCTGAAGACTGAGCCGACTGAGCTCGACAAAATCGAAGGTATCTCCGCCGACGAAAAGGAGAAGCTCCATGAGGTTTACCTCTTCCTCTTCCGACATATCCACAAGGACAGCTGAGCAACAGGCTCACGTCCGAAACTGCGCGCCCCGCACGATGCGGGGCATTTTTATGCATAAAAATGGTACACCCGAGAGGAGTCGAACCTCCGACACCTGGTACCGGAAACCAGTGCTCTATCCACTGAGCTACGGGTGCACTTACTGCTCTATTTTAGCATGAAAAAGGGGCGTCCCTCGGTGGGGCGCCCGCTTTTTAGGTCATGACATAATCTTTAGTGTGTTGGCGAGCATTCGGATTATCGCGGTCGGGGCCCTTGAAGTAGCCATCAATCCAGACCTGTTTACCGTTCTTGTAAGTACGCATAAAGCCATGCACATACCAGCAGCGACAGCGGCGCTCGATGGCGCGTTTCTTATCGGATGGATAGTCGCGAATATAGATTTTGCGCGCAATGCTAGCCTGGCCGGGCCGGCGTGCATAGTCCTTACGCGGCTTTTTCTGGGCTGCGTCTTCCTCTTCGAACGGATCGGGATCTCCGGGACGAACTTCTATAATGCGCTCGGGACAAGTGTGGAAAGCCCACTGAGCATAGAAATAACCCAGCAGAGTACGAACCACGTTGTCGTGATAGTCGGTTTTGACATTTCCAAACCAGTAGATTGTAACTTGGTAGATATCTTCTCCGATATTCATCAGGCCAAGGCCAAACAGCAGCAATTGATTGCGCTCGCAGTTGACGAGCGTGTCAACCACCGGAATGATGTCGTAGCCATTGTATTTGATGCGAGGTAAATTACTGCGACAAAACGGCAGAATTACGCCATCGTCCGAATAGATCGTAAAATCCCGTAACGCCTCATGATAGTACGGTATCGGTAGATTGTCGCGCTTCTCGATTTCGCGATCAATCAAATCACTCCACTCATCGTCGCTAAGCGAAACATAGTCAAAGCTTTGAGAGTTATCAATGAGGTTTTGACGGGCGCGTCGGATATCGTTACGCTGGAAAGCGGGCGTCATATCACAGATTACAGTTACGTATGGCGTCGGGTCTTCATCATCTTTCTCGCGGAGAATCAACTTACCCTTTGCGGGTAGCGGATAATCCTGCGGGATGGGCGCCAAGATATATTTGTCGTACTTCGCGTAAGCCATCTGGCGGCGATTGAGCTCGGAGCGCATTCTTGACGCTAGGCCAAGGCTCGGGTGCGAAAGATGCTCTTCGAATTCGCGACGAAATTGTTCTATTTGCGCAGCAACTTCTGGGCTGAGTTTTTCATTTGCCAAACCATATTCCCCCTTTTCTTGTCATGATTTTTTTTAAGGTGCGGTGTATATTATATCATTTTCTTTACATTTGGTCAATTATACGGCTCATGATATAATTGAGATATGAAGATTCGCGAAAATGTACCAATAGCAGAATTAACAACCATGAGGCTCGGTGGCGCCGCAAGGTATGTCATTGAGATAGAGGAAGACAAAGACCTCGCTGAGGCTTATCGTTTCGCGAAAGAAAAAGATTTACCAACTTATATTTTGGGCGGCGGCAGTAACGTAATCGGCCGCGACGGAGGATTTAATGGTGTAATTTTCGTCAACAAATTGCATGGGATTTACGTAATAGATAGCGATAAGGATAGTATTCGCCTGTGCGCAAAAAGTGGCGAATTACTTGACGATTTAGTTGAGTACAGCGTAAAGCTTTGGAATGGCGAATTCTATGGTTGGTGCGGGATTGAGGCTTTAAGCAAAATTCCGGGCACCGTCGGAGCTGCGCCGGTACAGAACGTTGGCGCATATGGGCAAGAAATTGCGCAAACGCTACATTCGGTTTGCGTTTACGACAATAAAGATAACTGTTTCAAGCACATGATGGCCGACGAACTAGATTTGGGCTATCGTCACAGCATATTCAATACTGGAGATGGCGTTGGCCGCTATTTTATTACGAGTGTAACTCTGGAATTACATAAGAATTGGCTCAAACCTCCATTTTACACTTCCCTTCAAGCATATTTTGACGAACATAAAATTACCGAGTTTAGCCCGCAGGTAATTCGCGATGGCGTGGCAGCCGTACGTGCTGGCAAGTTGCCGGATCCGGCCGAATTTGCATCAGCCGGCTCCTTCTTTAAGAATGTTTATCTCGACGAAGAAGAAACAAAAAAGGCCGAGGCAAAGGGCATCCCGGTTTGGGATGGCGGCAAAGTGCCGAGCGGCTGGCTGATTGAAAATGCCGGGCTAAAAGGCAAGGAATTTTACGGCATGCGCGTATCGGATAAGGCGGCGCTAGTCTTAATAAATGAGAGTGCCAAGAATTATGCCGATCTTGCCAAGGCTCGCCAAGCTGTAATCGATGCGGTATACGAGAAGTACGGCTACAAACTCGAACAAGAGCCAATGGAATTAGGAGATAAATGAAAGAATTAAACGGGCGCGAATTGGCTGGCTACGTAAAAGAACGCCAAGCAAGACAAGTGCGCCAATTACGAGCAAAGAAGATTTTTCCGAAGCTCACGATTTTTTACGATAACGATTCGCCAGTAATCGCAAAATACATGTCGCTAAAGCAGAAATACGGCGAAGATATTAATATTGATGTCAAAGTAATAAAATTAACGGCGGCGGATGCGGAGGAAAAGTTGCGTACTGCAGCCGAGGACGAAAAAGTGACGGGGATTATCGTGCAGTTACCGCTCGCCGAGTGTGACATGAAGATTTTGGATCTGATTCCGCTCGCAAAAGATGTCGATGGACTACGTGGCGAGTCGGATACGGCAACCGCAATGGCAATTCACTGGCTATTGACCGGCTATGGCGTTGAGCTTGAGAATAAAAAACTGGCAATTGTTGGTCATGGAAAGTTAGTCGGTGCTCCGCTTGAAAAAATGTGGCGCGAGAGCAATTACGACGTGACCGTATTTGATAAAGGTAGTGATTTAAACTTACTATCTAATTACGACGTAATCGTAACGGCGACGGGCGTACCGGGCCTGATTAAAACCACGATGATTAAGTATGGCGGCATAATCGTTGATGCCGGTACCGCTTCGGAAGGCGGCGTAATAAAAGGCGATCTTGACGACGCCGCACGCGAACGCGACGACCTAACGCTCACGCCGAAAATTGGCGGAGTTGGCCCACTTACGGTTGCAATGCTGTTTGAAAAAGTAATTCAAGCGGCCGGAAAATAATTATCTTGTCATCTAAAAATCTCCGGATTGCTCCGGAGATTTTTTGTTTTTATGCGCTTGTTCCCGATGGAGGAATGCCTACGCGTTTCATCCAATCGGCGTGGCTCTCGCCAGCTTTCGGCGGATCGGATTGATACTTTTGCTCAATCAGTTTTTGACGATTCAAGCGTTGACCATAAGCCGTGCTGGATTCGCCCTTTTGGCGTGGGTAATAATCGAACTTGTTGCCCTCTTTGGCACGTGGTTTACCAGTACCGGAGTTTGTGCCAGTTGGAGATGGGGTACTTGGCTTTGGTGCACTGCCACCGCTTGCGCCACCACCAGCAGGAGGAGTGCTATGGTCGATATGCAACTCGTCCGGGCTGCCACCGTCACGTCCAGCCATCTCTTTAAGCTTGTTATGATACGCAATATCATCATCTGTTAGCATGGCCGGAGAAATTGGACCGCCGCCAGCTTCCGGAGCCGGTGCTGGGGCTGGAGTGCCGCCACCCTCTTCGCCGCCACCCGCAGAAGCATCTGCTGACGGAGTATAACCAGCTGCGAGCGTCTCGAGGTCCGTTCGTCTCTCGCCCTTAAGGCTGATGTTGTCATTATGTAGAGCTTCATAAGCGGCACGTGCAGCATGATCTTTCTGTTCTTGAGAAACGCTAGCATCGCCCATGGATGCAATCATGCTCTTAATTTGAGAATCGTCCATTGTAGCCATATTTTCGGCGGTGTATTTCTGAGCTTTATCGATTGCCCTGTAGCCACCAATGTCTCCAGCGCCAGATCCTGTCGCGGCCGCCTGTTTAACGAATTCAAAGTCGGACCTTGCATTTGCTTTAAGATCTCTTGCCCATTTGTTCATAGCGTTCGAACCATAAGCCTTAATCGTATCGCTCGATACCTTACCGGTAGCCTGAGCCTCCTCAACAGCTTTGCGCGCAGTGTCGCGACCATCTTCGCCTTTTCCATAAAGAATGTTTTGATATGCCATCATGCGCTTAGTGTCGCCGGAAACCATGGCGTCTCTTAACCCATTTTGTAGAGCCGCATTATCGTCTATTTCGCCACTTCTACTAATCGTAGACTCAATGTCGCTAACTTCTTGAGCATCGCGTTGAGCGGCGGCCGCTTGACCCATTAGAGCGGCTTGTTCCGCGCCCTTAGCGCCGCCCCATCTCTGAGTTACATCACCTTCCATTGTGGCCGCACGAGCAGCGCCAGCGCGACGCATAGCAAGACGTCGCTGAGAGCCTTTAGTCAAGGCCATTTTATCTTGAATCTTACCCCTAACAGATTGACCGATTACATTACCATCCTTATCGTATTTGAAGCCAGATTTTTGCATCATGGTACGACGCTGCATATCTTGAGCGAAACCGCTTCTTGCAATTCCACCCCTTGCGCGGCCGGTAAGCCTGTTCTGGAGGCCAACGATACCGCCAGAGATGGCCGCCATGGAGCCAGAAATTGCTTTTGGAATCATAAAGATTGGGACAATACTGATGACTGCCGCCGAGAGAGCGATAGTGGAAGGCATATTGGATCCGCCGGAAGCCGCTACAATAATGCGCGCTACCATCTGACCGCCATAAATCATGGCGCTGCAGATTGGGAATGCTAAGAGTACACCCTTAAACGCATTAAACCACTTATCGTATATCGGTTTTGTATTTGGGAGCATATAACACGCAAACGCTAGAGGCGATACGGCAACTAGAAGCACCGCAAATGCCTTGCGTACTGCTAGAAGGATAAAGCAGAACAAGATAGCGATAAAGACCGAGAGCAAAGCCATAAATACCGGGATTAACACTGTTGGACCGATAGCTAAATATGCACCTGCAGCAAGAAGTACGACTAACGCACCGAGAATTACCACTGCGCCAAGCGTATGACCTTGCCCGCCAGTTTCCGCCAATGATAAACCGCTTGTATCTATTTTTGCAATGTTTTCGAACAAGCCGCCAATACTATAGCCAACGATATTAGCAACATCAATACAGAGCTGGCAGATAATATAAGACATATTAATTAAGATTGCGCCAATAATGAGCTTCGGTAACGCTTTCTTAATGCCGTAGTTGTCTATACCGACACCAGTCAACTGCGAGAATATGACAATTATAAATAGAATGATGAACGCGAGGTTACCCATATCGCGGAATTGCTTCCAGGCTTCATAAGTACCGGATACTTTTCCGCCCGTATTATCAAACAATTCTGAATCCAATACCAAGAAAGGTGTAATATATTTTTCATAAATACCTTGGATAGCATCGGCTAACTGGTCAATGATAGGGCATAGAATCCAACCAAGCGATTGTGCATTATCATAACAGGATGCTTCCGTGGTTCCACTAGGTGGATCGGTAATTTCATCAATCGGTGGTTTATATTCGTCGAAGTCGACTTTCAGTTCATCTATGTTAAGACATTCGTAAACCTTGCCCCCGGCATCAGTCTCGGAGCCAGATGATACCATATAGTTACCATTGGCAGCATTAATTTTATTTAAACTGTCCTGGGCTTTATCTTTTTGTTCTTGTGATGCGGTGTCACTAGCCAAGATTTCATTGAGTTTCTTCTTGAGCTCTTCCCAAGCGTTTTCGCCAGTTTCAGTCGATTTTAGATTATTGCACTCGTCTTGCAACTTGGCGAGGATAATACCCTCATAGCCATTGACGCGATCGTCGCCTATACCGTTATTTTGAGTGCGTAGCTCCTCAATGCGCGTCAAAAGGCTGGTACAGGAATTTGCGGTGTTTGAACCCAATGAATAATCCCAGCTCTTATTATTTGATACGTGTATGTATTTAGTTTTAGCAACTATTTTATTAGTTGAACGATCGAAAGTCGTGATTGGATAGACGGTGGTACCGGATGGCTGAGAATCATAAACATCGGCGCTACATTTCAGGTTAAAGTCTAGAATATAGTTGAAATAACCATCTACGTTATTGTAATTACCGATTTGGTCGTAAGTTGGGAGATATTTGTTTTGAGAATTACTTCTAAACAGGTTGTACGCCTCTTTGAAGCCGTCTTCCCAGTTAGATTTAAGAATATAATATGCGCCACTATCATTAAACGAGCTACAGTTTACATCGTCGGCATAAGTATAATATCCATAATCATATGAGTATTCGTATTTTGCGCGCTGAATAATTCTGCCGTAGCCCTCTTTACATAAAGCTTGAGCCGCAGATAGACCAGTCGCTTTCAGCCACAATTGGAATAGGCCCTTATTGTCACTTTGCCCTTGCCAGCACCAAATAGCGCCATCATCGCCACCATTACCCTGGACAGCATCTTCCAGCCAAAGCGATGTACTGTGGTCCGTATTTGTGATACCGGTGCCGCCTGGTTTATAGAAAATTTTACCTGCGCTAGCGTTAGAACCAGACAAGGCGGAGCTGTCGTAATTAACGTAATTATACGTCGATCCAGCCTTTAGACATTTTTTGACATTATTAGTTAAAACGTTTATTTTAGCAGCTTCTTGTAAGTACCCGTATATATCGTCTTGTTTCGCGACCACGAGCGTAGCTGCTTGTACCGGTATGCTTAATATTAATGATGCTATGATAGCGACTGTAGCTGATAAGCTGAATATCTTCTTTCTCATATTATTTTTGCTCCGTTTCTTCTACATTCGATATCTTATTCATTATTACTAATGGATCATCCGAATCACCTGAAATCCCCGAGGCAATAGAAAAGAACGCGCTAGAAATCGAAGAATCATTTTCCACATTAGTATTCAGCGCTCCGATATTCGCTATATTATTAACACATACTGAAGTGTTCGGCTTTTCGTTGCAATTATTTTTCATACCGATACTCTGATAATTTTTCAAACTGTCATAATATCGGTCTACTAACTCACCGGCTGCCTTCGAATTATCATTAGGCAATGCTTCTTTTATTTCTTTTATTGCGTCTTCACTACCTTTGGTTGCGTATGCATGCGTGAGGCCATTCAGTAATTTTGAATAACTCTCATAAGCATTGATTCTACCATCGAGGCTCTTTTTAAGGCTTGCTATATAATCGTCAACTGCCACCTGATCGTCAGTATTGATGTCTTTTACGGAAACATTGTTGTATTTATCTAGTTCAGAACGAAAATCTTTAATTCTCGAAAGATTATTATCTAACGCGCTCTTATTTTCTTTATACGCCTCTTCGTCCTTAATACCCGATGGATTAAAACCAAAGCCATACTCACGCGCCATTTTGTGTATGGACTCATAGTATTTAACATTGTCACGATAGTCGTCTATTAGCTTGCCCAGGTTGGCAAGGCGTTCCTCAGGCGTGTCGCCCGTACCACCACCCTTCGGCAATAAGGCAACTACTAATACAACGACTAAGATGAGGGCAACTGCGCCGACGACGGCAAAGATAAGACCTTTTTTTGGTTTTCTTTCTGTTTCAACTGGAGCGGGATTGTTGGCGATTACCGCTTCGCTAAAGAATTGAGGGGTGTTTGGATTGGATGCAATTTGTTGGGCGGCAGCAAAATTCGCTTGCGAGCCACTAGATGAGCGGCTGGAGTATTTTGATCTTCCGCCAAAGAATTTACTAGAGTTGGACGCACCGCCGGTTGATACGGTTGGCATGCCTCCTTCCGGAGAACTAGTTATTGCTCCTGTTGGGCGGTCAAAAGAATTGCTAAATTGTGGTTGGTTGGCGCCGCCACTCGCCGTACCAAAATTATCACCCTCGTTCATACTTTATATTTTAGCATAAACAATTTAAATATATACAAACAAAAAAAATGACGACCCCGTAGGATCGTCATTTTTTATGTGTTTCCCGTCTTGCTTAAAGCTTTGGGAAGCTCTATACTAGGCGGTCAACTTATTTTTTGCGGCTAATGATGTAGTAACCAGCAGCGGTTGCGACGCTAGCAGCGCCAATAATGCCACTGATCATAGAAGCAGCACCAGTCTTTGGAAGTTCTGGAGTTACTGGTTCTTCACAAGTCTTACCAGCTACCTTGGTATCAGCAGTATCGGATTTCTTAGTAGCGATATCGCCGTTGTACCAGCTATCAGCAACGTTCGTGAGAGTAGAATCTTCACAGTTATCCTTGAGGGATTCGTTGACAGTAGCGTAGAAGTAGATAGTAGCTTCCGTACCCTTGTCGTAGCTACCTATATTGATGCCACTCTTGGATACGATGCCATCAGAGAGAGTTTTACCGTTGGTGTTGGCCTTGTTGTAAAGGACAGTACTGCCACTTACATAGGTCATACCAGCAGGGAGGTTATCACGGATAACAACATTCTTGAGAGTGGTGTTACCAGTGTTCTTGAATTGAATGCGATAGCGAACTTTGTCGCCGGCCTTAGCATTGACGGTTTCGGACCATTCTTTACCACCATCAAGTTGGACCATTTTATCGATCTTGAAACCAGGTTGTTCTGGTTCACAAATTTTACCATTTACCTTAACAACAGCAGTATCAGACTTTGCAGTCTTGTCATCGTTGTTGTATTTACCCTTAGCAGTGTTAGTAAGGGTAGAATCTTCACACTTATCAGAGAGTAAGTCACTGACGCGAACCTGGAAGGTTAAAGTAGCAGTCTTACCAGCAGCAACGCTACCAATATTGAGACCACTCTTGGATTCGACACCATCAGCAACAGCCTTACCATCGAGCTTGCTACTATTCTTGATGTAGCTCATGTTCTCTGGAAGGGTATCAACGATAACGACATTATTAAGGGTCGTGTTACCAGTGTTAGTGAAGCGGATGCGATAATCGACAGTAGAACCACCCTTAGCGGTAATGGTTTCATGCCATTCGGATTCGCTTGGAAGCTTGACCATCTTATCAATGGTGAAGCCATCAACACAAACCTTGCCATCGACGAGGACGTCGGCGGTATCTTCCTTGGTACCAGTAGTGGTGCCAGCAGAAGCTTGAATTACGTTACGGAGAAGAGTGTTGTTGCACTTTTCGCTAACAGCCTTATCGACAGTAGCGTTGAAATACAACCAAGCACCAGCACCAGCGGCATAATCACCGAGGTTGATGCCTTTATCGGTAACAATACCATCACTGAGAGCAACGCCCTTTGGATGAGCAGTGTTAACGATAGTAGTACTACCGGCAACATAAGTTAAGCCAGTAGGGAGAATGTCGCGAACGACAACATTTTGCAAAGTAGTGTTACCAGAGTTCTTTACGTGAATACGATAACGAACGGTTTCACCAGATTTTGCTTTTACTTCTTCGCTCCAGGTGTCAGAGCCAAGAATTTTAACTTCCTTGGAAACTTCAATGGCTGGTTTTTCAGCAAATTGAGCTTTAACATGGAAGGTTACATAACCAGAGTATTGGCTACAACCAGGAATCTTACCATCCATTTGATCATAACCGAGCAATTCGCCCTTGCTAGTCAAAAGATTGGAAGCATTAAGGTTGAAAGTGCGGAGTTTGCCATCCTTGGTGTTGTAATATTTTGCAGTACCATCTACGTAAGCAAGGTTGAATTTTTCACCATTCTTAGAAGTGAAAGTGGTTTCATCCCAAACAGTAGTTGGATTAGCATTGGAAGAATAGATCTTACCACTTACCGTAATGGAAGTAGCAGTATCAGTTGGGAGAACGACGTAAGCACGTACATTCTCGGCAGTGAGATTAAGGTTAGAAGCAGCGTTGTTATGTACATACATACGAACAACGTATTCTTTACCATTCTCGACCTGAGTTTTGTCGCTCCAATAATTATTGGAAGCGTTGCCGGTGTACTCAGAAGCGCTTACGAAGTAACGCTCATCACCGACTTCATTATTATTATCTGTAATAGAGTTAAAGACTACGTGGTCGGCTGGTTTCTGCATCGTGTAAGTATCACGAGAAGGACCCCAAGCGAAGGCCATGTAGGCACCAGCACCAGCAAGAGCAGCAACGGCTGCGATGCCAAGGCTAGTCTTAGCGATTTTATTCATAATAAATATATTCCTTTCTAATAAATAATTAATCTAGGAATGTTTGTTTGAACTCTCTCTAGCCGCATTGTTAAAACGTCTTCAAATCAGATCATTACCGAATACAAAACAAGGAAGTTGGGAGGGGCGCGAGGCGTCCCTCCCCGAGATTACTTCATAACCGCCGAGGCGGATAATCAGCTCTCCTTTAAGGTGCTTGGGTTTTAAGGCCCAAATGGAAGAAGGTGGTTATTCGACGTCGTCGGGATCGAGGTCACCCTCGTTCACGCCGTCGTCCTTAACGGGCGTTTCAACCGTATCGTGGCTGTGCTGCTGCTCCTGCGTCTGGTTAAGGTCGGAATGGTTCTGACCGTCACCTGCCTGAACAGTATAGTCTTGACCGCCATGAGTTTCGGTTGTGCCGTGATCGGTGTCTACCGTATGTGAACCACTGTGGGTTCCGGTAGAACCGTCGGGCTTGGACTCGCTCGGCTTGCTGCCAGTACCAGTCGAAGTGTCGTCACTCTTAGGAGGAGCAGGCGGAACATAAGTGTCCGGAGACTGCGGCTCATCAGTCAGAGTTTCGTCATTGTCGTGGTTTTGGCCACCACCGAAGTCCTCGTATCCGGGCTGACCCTGTCCCTGAGATTGAGGTCCCGCGTCGGGGTCCTTGGGCTCAAGAGTAGGAGTCGGAGGCTCGGGAGGTTCCGGAGGTCCCGGAGGAGTCGGAGGGGTCCAGTAAGGAACATCAACCGGCTGATAGCCGCATTCCAGTCTGAACTTCACGATTCCGGGTTTGCCGAGGTCGAAGACCACCACGTGACCGCCCTCGTTCTGAGTATTACGCACAATAACGGAAGGCTTGTTGCCCTCGAGACGATTATTGGCCATATACATCTGAGAGGTATAGTCAGTGAGTTCTTCGATGCGGATGTCACCAGAAGTCAGGTACTTTTTGATGAGCTCGATAGCACGATCCCAGTACTTCTGATCTTCCAGGAAATGCAGATGGGCTTTGTCGGCACGCTGACCGATAACCTCATTCTGCTCATCCACGAGGATGGTTTCGGGAAGCTCCAGGCTCTCATCCATATGCAGAGCCACCGCAGCGCAGAGCGCGGGGTCCACGGAGATGGAGTAGAAGAAGTCCCCTTCACCGTTTTTAGTTGCGACCCACTCCTGAACGGAGTTGGCCTTTCCGTCAGCTACATCTTTGTCGGCTGCGGCCTTGCGGTCGTAGCCGAAGTTGTAGTTGTTGTTCGCGATTCCATCGTTCTGTACCTCGTTGTTGAAATAGCGCACAACACGCCCCTCCACCGCATAGGCAAGGTGCATGATGTGGCCTCTCACAGAGGGTACGCAGATGCAAATCGCAAGGATAAGGAACACTGCGGAAACCAGTGCGCCTACCTTAGTGCGCTTGCTCGTCATACATACATCACATCCTTTCCTTGTTGACGGCGGGGATTAGCGGTTGCGGCCACGGATCGCATGAACGATCCAGCTCACAACGAAGAAGACGAAGATGCCAAACACGGCAGCCAGGATGGCGACCATGAAGACATCGGTGCCGTAGGCCGTCACATTACCAGCCGCATCCATAGCGGTCGGCTTGACGATGACGTCCTTTTCCATCAGCCACAGAGCGACGCCGGCGATGATGCCGCAGATGAGACCGAAGATAATCTCCGGCCACTCCATGTAGTCGCGAAGGGCCTTGCGGGTAGCAGCCGCTTCGGAGCGGACCACTTCCCTGGTTTCGGCGTGGTTGTCGTCGCTGCGCTGACGAGTGGCGGCGTGATTGTCGTCACTGTGCTTGCGCGTCGCAGCGTGCTCAGCGGTTGTGTGATCGTTGATACGCTTGCCAGCACGGGCCACAGTTTCCTGGACCTCGCTGGTCTTCTTGTCCGTGTGCGCGTTGACCCTGCGGCCAACCTCAGCGCTCACGTACTTGGTTTCGGAGAACATCTCCTCAAGAGTTTTCTTAGCCATGATAATCACCATTACTCCGTCTTTCTGATACGGAGCCCTTTCTAAAATATTACCCTTACGGGCTTGAGGTGTTGCACCACGCGGGGTGCGTTGACAGAGAATATATATAGAAGCGCTCCTTTTGTACCGGCGGAGACGATAGATTACCGGGATTGCTTTCGCAACCAACCTTCTTCCTACTGCATGCAATTGCTTGTATGCAGTAATGATCTGATTTGTTAACTTTGCGCCTCTTGCTAAAGCCTTTCGCAGTCTTGCAATTAGCTGGATTTATTATATCAAACATTTTGATTTTTGTCAATACCATTTTGATATAATTTACCATTAGCGCAAAATATGTTATACATAAGTGGTATAATGGGGTCAGTATGGGATACACGCAGAGGTTAAATTCGAAATTAATTAACCGAATTACGAAGACAGAAACTAAGGATGTTGTCCATAATGGGGCTTTTGCTAGTGCGCAGAAACAGGGGTATCTTGATGTATCTAATCTAAACCACGAAACTTTTGCCGATCGTCGCAAGATGGAGCATAATCGTCAAAACATTCAGGCCTATAAGGTTTCCTCTATTGCTCAGGGGGGCAATAGATACGAACGCGCTATGACTGCCCAGGAGCAGAGCGCGATGGCGAAGATGCAACAAGCTACCGGTTCGACTGGTGGAAATAATCAGATGACGCTACAAGAGGCGAATATTAAGATGCACAAACAGGGGTTACAGAAGTTTGATAAGGGGATGCGCGCCATGAATGGCGAGGCGGAAGTAATGAAAACACCTGCGAATGTGCATAATTCGATGGCAAAAACGCCAGAAACGCACGTACAGAGGCAGGCATCTGGCTACCGAGCAATGCAGGCTGAGCGTTTCGCTGGCGGTGTTAGAAAATATAACCCAACTGGAGGCGGGGCAGTCGCTGCACCAGCGCCGCGTGCACCAGGGGCGGCTAGTCGGATAGCGCCAAACATAAAGCCAAATTTTGGCGGCCACTAGGGATAATCTCAAAGGAATTGCTGGTTGCGAAATCGGCAATTTTTTGATGTTGAGAAATGTCGGCTTCTAAGATAAGTTTTCCCTGTTTTTCGAGGTGTGTGGGGGCTTGTTTAATAAGTTTTTTGATTAGCTCAAGGCCGCCATCTTCTGCAAAAAGCGCAGTTTTTGGCTCGTAAGCGAGCTCGGGGCTGAGCCAATCCCATTTTCGGTCAACATAAGGGAGATTTGCGACTATAAGGTCGTATTTTTGGGCGTTTTCTAAGAGGTCGGACTCGATAAAATGCACTTTTGCACCGAGTTTTTGGGCATTCTTACGAGCCGTTTCGAGGGCTTTCGGCGAGATATCAAGGGCATCCACCTCTGTTTCCAGAAGTTCAAGCGCTAGAGTGACGGCAATACAGCCACTTCCCGTCCCAACATCAAGGACTTTGTGAGGTTTTAGCGCTTTAATTATATCTATAAGTGCTTCCGTCTCTGGGCGTGGAATGAGCGTATCTGGCGTAACCGTGAAAAAACGACCATAAAATTCTTTTTCACCGAGAATATAGGCGAGTGGCTCATGTTTTTGGCGACGGAGCGTGTCGGACTTTATCTGTTCAAACTCGGCGGCAGAGAATTCATAATCTGGGTGGGCGTGCAAAAAAGTACGGTCTTTTCCGATGGCGCGCGCCATGATTAATTCCACATCGAGGCGGTCTATCTGGCTATTTGTCAGCCAAGAGCTCACGTTCATGAGCTTGAAGTGCCTCAATAATATCTTCAATGTCGCCATTCATGGCGGCGGAAATATTGCTACGGTTGTAATGAATGCGGTGATCTGTAATGCGGTCTTGCGGGAAGTTGTAGGTACGGATTTTTTCGCTGCGATCCCCTGTTCCGATGAGGGTCTTGCGAGCATCGGAGGCATTGGCGCGATCTTCGGCTATTTTGCGCTCCAAGAGACGGCTACGGAGGACAGTCATGGCTTTGATACGGTTTTGTTGTTGGGAACGCTCGTCTTGCATGGCGACGACTAGGCCAGTTGGCAGATGCGTAATACGAACGGCGGAATCGGTAGTGTTAACGCCCTGGCCACCATGGCCACCAGAACGATAGATATCTATGCGAAGGTCTTCCGGATTTATCTCTAAATCGTGCTCTTCCGCCTCTGGAAGAACGGCAACAGTAGCAGTACTAGTGTGGATGCGGCCCTGGCTCTCTGTCACAGGGATACGCTGAACACGGTGGACACCACCTTCGAACTTAAGTTTGCCATAAGGTTGGTCGCCAGAGACGCGGAAAATTACCTCTTTGTAGCCACCGGCATCATTGATAGATTCGGACTGGAGTTCACATTTGAGGCCGTGAGTCTCGGCATAGCGAACATACATGCGATAGAGGTCGCCAGCAAAAAGGCTCGCCTCATCGCCACCGGCACCGGCGCGGATTTCGATAATAGCAGGCTTGTCGTCGTTAGGGTCGCGCGGAATGAGCATTTCAGAGAGTTTTGCCTCGGTTTCTTGGAGCTCCGCCTCTAAATCCGGCTTCATTTCGGCTAATTCTGGGTCATTTTCGGCCTCTTTAATGTCGTTTTGGAGCTGCACGCGTTTTTTACCGAGCAAAATTAGCTCGTCCACCTCTTGGAGACGGCGATTTTTGGCCGCAAAATCAGGATCGGCGTAAGCATCTGGGCGACTCAAAAAGTCCGTAATTTCCTGGCGTTCTTTAGTTAATGCATCAAAATCTAGTTCTAGGTTCATTAACGATATTTTAACATCTTATAGGCGATTTGTCGATTTGCCCTGACAGAGAGACTTTCTTGTGCTAAACTAGTGCTATGGATCTTTAGCTCAGTTGGCTAGAGCGTACGATTCACATTCGTAAGGTCACTGGTTCGAGCCCAGTAAGATCCACCAAAAAGTCCTTACTCGACCCCTTGTCTAAAAGCAAGATATTGAGCAAGGACTTTTTTTATTTTTCTATAATGAATGGGTTATCGCTAGTGCCATCACCGCTTTGCACCCTAAAGCCCTTCTTGAGTGAAACCATTGGCCGGACACCGCCGAGACCATTACTGGTGAAAATTGGCGTAACGTGATCCACTCTCGAATATGCGACACCGACATAGACGTTATTAGCACTCACGAGCGATGGAGACATCAGCCACCAACCTTTGCCATTATTGAGGTAGTTGTCGGAGCTATTGTCATAACGATACCAGTTGAAGCCGGCCATTACCGCTTCGTCGAGTGTCATTAAACCTACAGGATATTCAAGGTTTCCGTTGCCGTTTTCTTCACTAACAGTAAACGCATCATTTTTATTGGCGCAATTAATGTCTGGCTTGCCAGAAGTGAAAACGCGATAGTTGGCATTAAAAATCATTTTGCCATCTTGCTCGTTCGTTATTTCGAATACGTCATTATTCTTATCCCAACCGCCAATATCGTAGAGACTGCGATCATTGCACCATACGGCATCCTCAAGATTATCCGTATATGCCGTCATATGATCTCTGTACCAGTTATCGACGGTTTCGCGAACAATTGACTTGTTTTCGTTTTTTTCGTTGGTAACTTCATCTCTGACGACATCTTCGATTTTTTCACCATTTTTGAGCGTGACATAGAACATATTTACACTTCTTGTCATATAGACATATCTTACCGTAGTACATTCAGTGCCATTAACAGCATAACAGGTGTAATGGTGAGTTTTTAGGATAGAATCACGATTAGTTGCAAAATCACTATCTTTAACATATTGATCGCCGCTTAAAACATAGTGGCCGTCAACGTAGGAAACATCATTGGCAAAAATCATGCCGTTAGTGATTCTGGAATTATTCATATAACTGAAAGTGTGGCCATTTGACGCGTAACTATAGCCAAAATAGCTGAGATTGTTTACGGCGGCGTTATATTTAACTCCAGTAGCAATCATCGTGTCATCCCCTTCGGCAACGCACTGCCCATTAGTTGGAATGCCATTATAGATGATCTTGAGACCTTCCGTTTCGGTAGTTCGGAATATCTTCCAGCAATAATCCGCGAAGATTAAATTATTATTATTGACGGCGCCACGGTAATAGTAAATTGGAGTTTCGTCATTTTTGGTCGGTGCAAAGATATAGACGCCTTTTCCATTTGTGTCGCTCGAAGGTTCCAAAAAGTTTACTCCCGTGACTGGCTCCATATATTCACTGTGCTCATCATCAATAATCGGCTTATCCATAATTACGTTATTTATTTCACGCCCCTCGTATCTTGGCACGGTAACTTTAGTTTTTATTTCTATCACACATGATTCGACAGCGTAAACGCCGATTGAGATGAAAGCGCCAAGCAATAAAACTATAATGGCGACTGATCGAATGTGGCCATACCTTCGATAAAACATATAAGAGACTGCAGCAATTCCAACTATCATGATGATCGGAATTAACGGCGAATCAAAAGAAGTGGCAGGATTAATGGCGGAATTGTCTTTAATCAAAGTTAGCGTTGCGCTAAGATCGGCAGTGTATACGTTATCTAGATAATCGTCGTCTTCAATTGGATTTTTATATTCAATCGTTAAGACGGCTTCCTTCGTTTCGTTTGGGGCGATTTTATTGTTATTGTCGGTAAAAACAAACGAATACACTATGGCTTTATTGTCGTCGAACGATAAGTCGCTCAGCTCAAATGTATCGCCCGAGGTGTTTTCTAGTAAAAGTTTGTATTTAATATAATCGCCAATTTCCAACATTTTGACATCGGTATTGATATCGGCGTCGTCTATTGATGGATCATTGAGTACGACTGTATTTTCTGATTTTTCGAGAAATTCAATCGACGTAGGGCAGACAGCATTCGCGCTGCACGTTGCGGCGCTCGCATATGATGGCACGAATAATGAAATTATGGCCACTGCTGTTGCGATGATTTTTGCGTATTTCATCTTGACCCTATTCTACTTATGTTAATTGTAGCACATCAGCAACACTACAGCTGGAATGCATCGTGAGATTATTTCGCGACGATTTCGCCGTCGGCGAGGATTTGGGCGTTGGAGCCATCCCAAGATAAGATTTGGTTGATCTTTTTGATACGTGCATCGCCAGAGAGTAAGCTCGTAAATACGCCTTTCTGCTGGCCAGGGAGAAAATAGAATTTTACGCCGCCTTCAGCGAGGAACTTAATCTGCAAAATACCAGTATCTTCAGTTTCGTCGTTAAAGATGAAATCGCCGAGATTATAGACGATAGGCTTGCCGTCATTATAATCAATCCCCTGCAAAGTATGGGCGTGGCCGCCGACAATAATATCCGCGCCAGCATTAAGATAATCCTTAGCGGTAGTCTTCTGCACTTGCTCGAGGCGATGCGATTCTTCAGTGCCCCAATGGATAATAGCTATTACGTAGTCGCTATTAGCCTTAGCCGTTTTAATAGTATCGATAAATTCAGTAGTGTCATAACAGAGTAAAACGCCGCCGGTAGTCGCCGTAGCGCCAGGGGTGTCGATGCCCCATTTCTCGGCACGCGTCGCATTAACGAAAGCGACTCGATAACCATTCGGCAGAGTTAAATAATATGGCTTCTTGGCTTCAGTAAGGTTTCTACCGGCGCCAACATAGGGCATGCCAATAGCCTCAAAGCTTTCAAGCATATCATTAAAGGCGAGTGGACCAAAATCGTAAACATGATTGTTTGCAAGTGTCACCAAATCGACACCCATGTCGCCATAAATCGCTAGACGCTCTGGTTTAGCGCGAAAGGTATAGTATTTCCCAGGGGTTTTGGAACCGCGATTGCTAACGGTAAATTCACTGTTAGCAACCATAAAATCGCTCTCGCGCATAATCTTGAGGACTTCGTCTGATAGAATTCCATTCACTCCTTGGCCGCGACGATCATACCATGGCATCACTTCCCAGTTATCGGCCAAAGAAATGTCGCCAACGATGCTGATCACATAATCTTTATCTGGTTCGACGGTCTCGCTGGGATTCGCCGAGCCAATTTGGCTCTCGGAACGTGACGGCCTAAAGAAACTAAGCCCAGCAAAAACTAGCAACGCCACTAGTGCTACCGCTGCTACGAGGCCAACGATTCGAACAATTATGGAGCGAGTTTTTACCATTTATTCACTAAATTCAAAATATTCGATTGGGTATTTGCCGGATTGGTCCGGGGCAGTATTATAGAGCTCAACAAGCGCGCGCTCGCGGGCGGCTTGAGTATTGGCGGAAATCATGATACAGAAATCGCCTTCCATAGTCTCACAAACACCATAATCAATTCGATAATTATTGCCGATAATCGGCAAATAGCTAATGATTGGATAGTTGTCGTAATACTCGGCAGCTTCTTTATCGAAGGCTTGGTCGTCCACATAATTCGAACCGCCGCCAGTATCTTCTACGCCACCGTTATTAATAACCGTCACAACAGAGATGATTACTAAAATTGCGATTATTCCAATAATAATTATTAGGATTGCTTTTTTCTGATCTTTTGTAAGGCCATTTAGCATTATTAATCTCCGATATACCTAAAGATTCTAAATTTCTCGCCACTCTTACTGTTCTTGAAGTAGGCACTATGGATGCGAGCTGACCAAGTTCGCGCCGATGCGCCAACCATATCGCCGTATGGGCTGCCATATTTACCCACATAAATCATAACGTGAGTACTATTTGCAAAGACATCGCCTGGTTGAAGATTCTTCGTATTACCATTATTAGTGATTTCTTTCCACTTTTTGGATTTGGCAAGATAGTTGCGCTGGCTAGTCGGCGAACTCGGGAAGCTAGACTTTGTGTCCATACCGGTATAGACAACAACCGCCTTTAAGAAGTAAACGCAGTCTTGAACGTGACTCTTAAAATAAGAATCATTGATTGAGCTCTTTTTATAAGCGGATTTATAAATAGCTTCGTTTTCCGGCTTAAGGCTATAGCCGCAATATTTTGTATCATCACTGTAAACTTTCTTTTTGTTCCAGCTTACCCAGCTGCCGGCTGGAGTTTTGCATTTGCCTGCATGCTCGCCAGACGTATATGGCCAAGCGGCACTGACGGCATTAATAGCGAGCTGTTCGGCTTTGGTCGAGCCAACTGGCTGAGACGAGGTGCCACTACTACTGGTTCCGCTACTAGTACTACTGCTGCTTCCACTGCTACTACCGGTGCTACTACCACTGATAGGGCCACCATTGATCGGAGAAGGCGTAGTTACCGTAGGATTCGAGCAAGTCGAAGTACTCACGTCTGGCGTAATAGTCATAATGTTGCCAGGGGTAAGAAGCTCCAATATGAGATACATTAGGCCGTAAATACCGATGCCGATGATGATATCTATGAGGCGCTTTTTCGCCCGAGCTAACTGCCCCTCATTATCGCGGGCAGTCATGTATTGGACGCCGACGACAATGATGCCGATTGTGGCAAGAATACCAAAACCGATGGTGAGAATTTTCACCGCCATTAATATGATTTTTAAGATTGGGCCGCCTTCGCAGTTATCGCAAAAAGTGCCCAAGAGCATCGTATCGATGCAGGTATCAGCAATAGTTAATAGTATCGACATTTACTTTTATTATAGCATGAGCATTTTTAAGTGTCGTAAATATGCATGCTCTGATATGTTATGATAGAACTAGTGAAAATTTTATCGGTTGCGATTCCCTGTTATAACTCTGAAGCTTACATGGAAAAGTGTATTAAGTCACTTTTACCGGCGGGTGAAGAGATTGAGATTTTAATTGTCGATGATGGTTCAACTGATAAAACGGCTGAAATTGCTGATCGATATGCTAAAGAATATCCAAATATCGTACGCGCGATTCACCAGAGAAACGGCGGGCATGGTGCGGCCGTAAATACTGGCCTGCGCCGTGCGAAGGGTCTTTATTACAAAGTGGTTGATAGCGACGACTGGGTTGATTCACGGGCGTTTATTAAGCTCGTAAAACGCATGATTAAGCTCGAGATGGCTGGCACACCAGTAGATATGTTCTTGGCAAACTTTATTTACGACAAAGTTGGCGAGCGACACAAAAAAACAATGCGTTTCCGCCATGTCTTCCCGCGCAATGAAATTTTTGGTTGGGATAAAGTCGGCCACATGGCGCAAACACAATATCTGTTGATGCATAATATCTTCTATCGCACGCAGCTGTTACGTGATTGCGGGATTAAACTGCCGCGCCACACCTTTTACGTTGATAATATTTTTGCTTTTCAGCCTTTGCCGTATGTAGAGAAGATTTATTATCTAGATGTCGATTTATACCACTATTTTATTGGCCGTGCCGATCAGTCGGTGAACGAGAATAATATCATCAAGCGCATCGACCAGCAGATTAGAGTGAATAAAATCATGATTGATATCATGGCTGCTCAGGATTTCAAAGGAAAAAGCCCGCGCCTAAAACACTATATGCTGATTTACCTCGATAAGGTGATGACTGTGGCGTCAATGATGTTGTCCCTAGATGGTTCTAAAGAGGCGCTCCGTAAGAAGAAAAACTTATGGCGCTACATGAAGAATAAAGACAAGACACTCTTTTATCGCCTACGAAATACGCCGCTCGGCGTGGCGACGAATTTACCGGGCAAGAGCGGGCGTATGATTATGCGCGTGGGTTATAAAACGGCGCAAAAAATTGTTGGTTTTAATTAGATTTGCTGTGGCTTAGGCACCAAATGGCAAGCGAGCCAATAAAGTTCCCGGCGATACAGATGACGATAGTCCAGCTGAAAGTTTGCGCTACGCCAAGCGTAATAATGTTGGCGATGCAGTGCTGGAAACCACAAAAGATAAAGAGTGGCACGCCAAGCAGAATGCCAAGTTTGGAGCCTTTGCGATAAATAGCGACGGCGAGATACATAATGACGCCGCACAAAATTGATTTAATGAAAAACGCCCAGGAAAAATCCCAGCTGGCGACTTTTTCTTGGGCGGCCGTGACGATTGCCGAGTCGCAAACGCTAAACATGAGGCCAAAAAGGTAACCAGCGATAAGGTTTCCCGCCAGAATTAGCGCAAGATGGAGCGGCTTGATCTTATCTTCGAATAGAAAGCCGCACTTCCCCGTAAAGAGATTGGCGCCCATCACGCAGACTCCTAAAAGGCCGAAAGAAAATAGGAATGGGCCAAGTGGATTGCCGAGTTTTAATAGAACATAGTCGCCAAGGCCGATTAAGAGTGCGGCGGCGGCCGATTTGCTTAATAGCTCTGTATATAGTTGTTTCTTGCTTATGCTTGACTTTTTACGCATAGTGTGGTATAATAGATATATTAGGGTTATTCTTGTGAAATTATTTTGCCATGTTTAAGATGTAGGATGCGCTGATTGCGACTACCGCGGAATTTGAGCGTCAAATCGCGCTGCGACAAAATAAATGGGCCATCGATGAGAGCGTCGAGTTCTTCGACGAATTTCCAGGCTTCGGAATCGTGCGGAATCTGCTCATAAACAAGGCCAGTAAAGGACCAGACGTTCCAGCCGAGCTCTTTGTGGCAGAATTCGGCGATTTCGCGGCAGGCTTTAGCCTGTAACATCGGCTCGCCACCGCAAAAAGTGAGGCCGCTCTGCCCCTTAAGGGCGCGGAGTTCTTCTTTTACTTCTTCGATGCTAACGAGTTTACCGACACCTGATTCGGCCCAAGTTTCTGGATTTTGACAACCAGGACAATGCTGACGGCAACCCTGCGTCCATAGTACGGCGCGGAGGCCGGGGCCATTCACGATTGAATCGTGCTCCGTTTCGCCAGATAAGAGAATGAAACCTTCTGGAATATCCATTTGAGGCTCACAGAGCATATTTCTATTGCGCTTGCCGCTAGAGGCGGCAAGCGTTTTTGGATCTAAATCACCTTTGGCTGGCATTTATTCTTTTCCTACGGCTTTCTTGGCACGAGCTTTTTTCTGCTCACGCTCGACCTTGGTTTTGACATCATATTGACCAGCGCTGACATTGTGTTTGACGCGGGCCTTTTCCTCGGCCTTTTTGCCATCATTCCAGCGCTCAAGCGAGCCAACGAGATAGCCGGTAATACGGCGGAGGCGCTCAAAGCCGAATTCACCATCGGATTCGTGGCGGCCACAACCTGGGCAAACATCACCTTCGATAATGCCAGAGAAGCCACAGACTGGGTCGCGATCAACTGGATGGTTGACGGAACCATAACCAATGCCGGCTTCTTTCATGTGGCGGATGACCGCTTCGAAAGCTTCAATGTTATCGGAAGGATCGCCGTCCATCTCAATGTAGGTAATGTGACCAGCGTTACAGAGGGCGTGATATGGTGCCTCGATATCAATCTTGTCAAAAGCAGAAATTGGATAATAAACCGGAACATGGAAGGAATTGGTATAGAAATCGCGGTCGGTAACGCCCTTAATCTTGCCATATTCCTTGCGATCGATACGGGTAAAGCGACCGGAGAGACCTTCGGCTGGAGTGGCGAGGAGCGAGAAGTTTAGATGATGCTTCTTGGTGCGAGCATCGCAGAATTCACGCATGTGGCTCACAATGTCTAGGCCAAGCTCTTGGCTTTCTTCACTTTCGCCATGATGCTTACCGGTCATTGCAACGAGCGTTTCGGCAAGGCCGATAAAGCCGATTGAAAGCGTGCCGTGCTTGATGACGTCGCGAAGTTTGTCGTTTGGACCAAGCTTTTCGCTGCCAACCCAGTTGCCTTGCCCCATGAGGAATGGGAAGTTTTTGACTTTTTGGTTAGCCTGGAATTCAAAGCGCTGAAGTAGCTGTTCGGCGCAAAGGTTGAGTTTTTCGTCGAGTTCTTTATAGAAGCCATCCCAATCTGGCTCTTTGCGCTCGCCGAGACAGATACCATGCTTAATGCCAATACGGACAAGGTTGAGCGTCGTGTAAGAAAGGTT
>JAEEGF010169902.1_pt1 | contig 58226 bp, 57 predicted proteins | sample 9134171 | NCBI WGS metagenome assembly JAEEGF01 (sample SAMN16246542, study PRJNA631951) | gut metagenome | biome: gut microbiome; feature: rumen; material: AP-attached | host: Bos | place: Iran: Karaj | collected 2018-10 | reverse complement strand
CCTGTGGTCTTGATATGAACCAGGTAAATAAGTCCGCTGAGAATTACTGTCTTATAAAAATCATCCTTTGTATCAATGAGCTTTTTGTAGGCACAGACAATGTAAGCTGTGAGCATACCTGATACAAAGTCAAACTGCATTGTAAAGTATCCAAGATTACCTCTGAAGTTAAGAGGCAGGATAACAATAAAAAAGAAACCGATAAGGGTCTTTTTCAAGGTATTCTTAAAATTCTCTTCCTTAAAGGAAAAGATAAAAAGCATCAGGGCAATACACATGGTAACGGGCCCAAGGAGCTGAATTCCCTCGGAGTAATTGGGCCAGAACTTAAGGTTTAAGTACTTCCACATCATAAGACCGATGGGATTGTTGTATCTGTTTATATCTCCAACGTTATAATAGTCTGTGGCAAATCTCTCATAAACTCTGAGGCCGTCCTGACCGATGATCCTTCTGCCCTTCATAACCAGCAGGTAGTAACCGCTGAGGGCCAGATATTCCAATAATCCAAGGGTCAGGATATTGGAAAAGGACTTCTTTTTGGCGATCAGTACAAGGGCTGCGGTAAAGCTGATAACTGCCACACCGGCCACGATATAGGGTGCAATCCAGAGCTCATACACAATACCGCAGATATATGTCAGAAGAGAAGCCCAGATCATTGAAAGGGCTATTGTTTCTTCGATTCTTTTATTCTTATATGCTGCAAAGAGCATAGCTATTGGCAAAACAACTAAAAATGCCATTATTCCTCCAATCGGACATAGTTATCCATTTAATCATTGCATATGATTTTAGCAAAAAAAGCCCTTAATAACAAATCCCGGAATCAGCCGCTGCATCTCACCAGAAGTCGACGGTCTTTATCAAGATAAAAAATGGTATCAGGCTGAATATCATCAACATTCTCAAAGCACTGACCAAAGTCTCTGCCCAGGGCTTCGTCAACGGAATGAATGGCCACATAATCGAAGTTTCCCTCTATGAGGGTGTTCATCCACTCTTCAGGGGTGATCTTCTTACTCTTGGGCAAAGTGGCGATACGGCTCTCCTTGATCACGTTTGCAACGGACACGGGTCTTACACTGTACCTTACTATTCTAAGATCAAGACCCTCGTCATTTTCAGAGACAAAATAGACCCTGGAGCCCTCGCTGCAGTTATTCTCTATGGTCTGGACAATGAGGTCATATTCGCTTCTGTAGGCGATGCTCTTCTCCACATTCTTTCTGCCCACAAAGTCACTAAGGGGCGTTGTATCCACAAAAAGAAGCAGGCAGTATACCAGAATTGCCAGGCCCACGGTGCGCTTTCCGGAATCTGACAAACATACCCTTACAGCATTCAATACCACAATGAGCATAAAAAGATAAGGAATATTCATGTATCTGTCATAGGAAGCCAGGTTGAGGGCCTCGTTCTTACCAAACTTAAAGGCATACATGGCAGCGATAAACACCGCATAGCCCACCATAAGAACCAGAATGGTAATGGGATAGATCCAGTACTTGGCTGATTTCCCATACTCCTTTTTTATAAAAAGAACTGCGAAGGCTGCCACAAGACCTGCTCCGAAGATAAGAAGCATGTCCATGTAGGACACCTCAAAGAACAGCACATGGAAGTTCCTTGCAAAAAAGGCTGAAACTGCGCTGTTTACTACCTCCTGCCTGTAGTCGTCACCGTTTTTACTGATGAGCATCTGAAGGAACAGCTTAAAATCTATCTTTCCGGAGAAATTCGCAACGATCTCTCCTCTTTTAATTTCACCGTTCCAGGTCAGTTTGAAAAAGGCTGTAAGAAGTGCCGAGGAAAGAACCGGTAAGAGCCTGTTGCAGCCGGCCTTTTTATTTCCTTCCCTGAACTTCGCAAGGAGCTCCGGAAGCTCGTCTACAAGAAGGAAAAAGATGATAACTGCCGAAAAGACCAGTCCCACATCCTTTAAAAGGGTGAGCATTCCCACAGACAATATGACTCTTGCGTAGTAGCAGGCATCCTTATCCCTGGAAAAAGCCACATCAGAAATAGTGATGCCTCCGAGAATAGAGATAAGAACATCTACCATCAGCGCATCATAGGTGTATTTAAAGAAAAATAACGGAGTGACAATGGAAATTAAAAGTACTGAAGCTTTCTGGAAAACCGTCATCCTGTCCTCATCGATTGCAGGAGCAAAAAGCGAAAGAAGAAAGCAATGATAAGCCAGATACAGTCTCCACTCCACAAAGGAATTACCCTTATTTAATAAAACAAGCTTCTGCAGATAGTACTGAAGAAGTGCTGTTGCGGGGGGATAGGACTTGTACCAGGAATCAGACATGGGATTGGTGGCAAAATCATCAAGACCTGTCATGATCTTCACCACATCGGCCCAGTGATTGAACTCATCGAAATTGTGGGCAAGAAGCCCTTTGTCACAATAATTGAGAAGAAGATAGACTGCAGCTACGATTCCAAGACCGGGAAGAGCACGAAGAAGGGCTGTTCTGACCTCTTTTTTCTTAAAGAGCCGTACAAGAAAGAAGCCATAGATAATGGCCACCAAAGCATTAACCACATAAAAGCCCACAGGGAGAGCTCCAAAAACTCCGAAAAGATAGAGCAGAGAAATTATGGACATAACCGTAACCGGCAGATAGCTTACTGCTTTTCTGCCGTTAAATGCTATGCTCAGAAAACTCCCCGAAAGCAGGACCATTAAAAATACAAGTGTAATTACCATTTCATTTTCCTTTTTACCAAGTCAATGCCCACCATCAGCATCTCATCTCTGGTGATAAGAAGCTCCAGGCCGTAAACCAGCACACCGGCGGCGATCATGACAAGCATGTAAACAGAGCCGGAAGGAAGTACCTTTCCAACACCTGCCACCGCGGCAAACATGATAACGCCCATTATCAGATATCTAATAAGCGGCATAAGGCATGCCCCAAGAGGAAGCTGCCCCCGCACAAAATACATCTCAACTCCCATGACGGTAAGCTCAGCCACCACTGTTGCAATAGCTGCGCCGATGGCTCCGAACTGACTTATCAGGAAAAAGTTAAATACCACATTGACTCCGGCACCTATCATAACGGCCTTGGTATAGGCCTCCTGCTGCATGGTGGGAAGAAGGTACTGCTTACCTATTACGTTGCTTATTCCGATAACAACGAGAATAGGTGAAGTCACTATGGTTATAGGACCTACAAGGTCAAAACCTGAGCCCAGGAAGAATGGTACAAAGCGCTCTGTAAGGGCACAGAGGCCAAACATCAGAGCAACGGAGATCATGAATACAAACCTGAAGGCCTTCTTGATGCTCTGCTCGATCCTTTCCTTGTCACCTCTTGCAAAGGCTGCTGACATGGCTGAAAGCATTACTGTTCCCAGGGATGTGACGATCAGAAGTATGATCCTTATAAGCTTCTGGGACTGGGTATAGCAGCCCACCTGGTCCATATCCTTGGAAATAGCACCGATCATGGCCTTATCAAGAACCTCGTAGACCTCGGCAGCTACCTGGGGAAGGAAAAGGATCATGACAGGCTTCATATGCCTCTTTAAGCTGTCTGTGAAGCTGAAACTGGTATTGCACAGATATTTTCTCATGGAAGGCCACAGGCTGAGATTGGCGATAAAATACGGAAGTACCAGACACCAGGTAAACAGCGGCACATCCTCAGGCTTTTTTACAAAGGCAAAGACAAATACAATGCCTGCGATCTTGATGATGGAGTTCCTGATAACCGTCAGCTTGAAGTTCTCAATTCCCTGGAAAAACCAGGAAATATCAATGGCGTTGGCCAGCACTTCCAGGGTCAGGATCCTGTAAATTATGGCATTTTCGCCGTGGTTTCCAAAGATCAGGAAAAAGGCCAGGGTTCCCAAAAGTGTGAACAGAAGCCTGAAGGTCTCTATCTCCCAGAACACTTTGCTTCTTTTTTCCTTGTCGTCCTGAACATAGGCTATCTCCCTCTGACCGTAGAGTCCGGTTCCCAGGGTTCCCAAAAGGATAAAAAAGGTGGCATAGGATCTTGCATAGGAATATATGCCAACGCCGCCGGAGCCCAGAACTCTGGAAATATAGGGCGTCGTTATAAGGGGCGACAATATCCTAAGAAGGTCATAGGCCGTGTTATATATATAATTTTTTACTACTTTACTCTTTGCCATTATTTCTCTCTACCGCTTTGGTCTCAGATCAGCTTCTGAAGCCTTTGATCCAGGGCCGAAAGCTTATTCCAAACGTTATCATAGTGCTTTGCCATCCACTTTCTGACCAGATTGCCCAGGGTCACATCCCTGACAAGGTCAAAAAGAATGCAAACAGAAAACAGTATAAGTACTTTTGCAATCATATGCAACATGGGTGAATGGATATAGTCCTTGTTGGGGTAAAAGAGCTCCCAGTACCAGGTTCTGAAGATCTCATTGTTGTGGACAAGGTATACGGCAAGGGTTCCTGCCGAGATTCTGTTGATGACAGGGCTGTAGAACTCCATATCCAAAAATACCATAAAAGCTGAAACGGAAAGACCAACGCCTATGACACTGTTGATCTTCTCAAAATAGATTGCCTTATCAATGAATACTCCATGTCCGGTGAAGACTCCAAGAAAGTCAAAGGCAGCCAGTGACAATACCAGCAGGGCAAAAAAGCCTGCCAGGGCACATACTCTCTTCCATCTTGCGGGAAGCTCCTTTACATGGAGCTTAAAGAATCCCCCCACCAAAAACATTACCAGGAAAAAGTCCATATCGCTGAAGGTCCAGACCTCGTCCGCAGTAAGTGTGGGAATAAGTGACCATACGATAAACAGTAAAGCCAGAAGCCTTACATAGTTCTTCCTGCTAAGCTGCAGGCAAAAGTTTCTAAGAAATGGTAAAAACAAAAGAAAGATCAGATAATACACGATGTACCAGGTTCCAAAGAAAAACGGAAATGCCGAAAAAACTATCATTCTGGCGGATATCCACTTGGCACCGGTTATAAGAAAAGCTGCCAGTATCAGATAATAATAAAAGTGCAGCTCTGCAAACAGAGGAATAAATCTTCTGTAGTCCTCCTTGAAATTGTAGGCTCTGTCCCTGCAGTATCCGGGACTTATAAGGAAATAGCCGGATATCATGGCAAATACACAGCAGGCGATCCTTCCAAAAAGATTGACAAACTGAACGATAAAAACGCCGGCGTCAAAATCATAGGATGAATAATCCCCATATCCGCCGTGCTGCGCGTAGTGGTAAAACACGATCGAAATCATGCAAAGTATTCTTAGAAGTTCAAAACCGGAATTTCTCTTTTTCATACCTTCCCCCAAAACTGCTCCCTGTTATGCTCTAAGGATTTCCATAAGTGAAGTCTGAAGATCTACCACCGGCTCCCATCCGGTCTTAGCCATAAACTTCGAGGAATCCATGCCTGCCCAGAGAGCTGTATCATTCTCCTCAAGACCTACCACAGGCCTTCCAAATCCGCAGCCTTCTGCCGCTGTTGCCACTTCCTCAGCCAGCTCTGTAAGGGTGTATCTCCTTCTGTTCCAGCCCACATTGTAAACGCTGTCCCAGGAGCCTTCTGCCTGAAGCATTGCAACTACTGCCCCGGCCACGTCCCTGCCGTCAATGAAGGAAAAGACCTGCCTGCCACCCTTAAGGTTAATGGCGCCGTCTTTTGCGCTCTTGCAAAGTCCCTTCACCACGTTCTGGCTCTGGGTAACCAGGTCAAGGCGAAGATTGGTGTGGTGCGGAGCATCCTTTAAAATATCATTAAAAAGAATCTCAGAGGCATATTTAGCCATGGTATAGTGGCTCTCAGGAGCAGGAGGCGTAGCCTCTGTGCGGATCTCCTCTGTACTTCCGTATACGCCCTGGCTTGACATATTGATAACGCGGTCAATTCCGGAATCCGCCAGCTTATGAAAAACCTTCGCTGCATAATCCACGCTGGCTGCTATATCCGCTGCAGGACGAACTCTCCTGGCAAAGGCCAGATGAACCGCTCCAAAGACGTCTTCAAGTTTAGTTTCTTTTTTCAAAAAATCTTCATTGGACAGAAAATAGAGTCTTGCAGCATCGATGCCCTCTCTTTCAGCCATCTCCATAACCTTATCCTCGGAGGAAGCTACTGCGAGCACGTCAAAATCTGTGCTTTCAACAATTCTTCTGCTTATCTTTCCGCCCAAAAAACCATTTGATCCTGTGATCAAAATCTTCATGCCATTCCCCTTATAAGTCATAATCCAGAGCCTTAAGCACTTCCCTAGTATCGTGTGGCTTAAGTATTATGCTGTCTCCGTTTTCATCAAGGAGCTTAAAAAGCTCATTTGCCTTATCTATTCTCTCCATTAGCTGCTCTTTGGTATCGGCAACGATATGGATCCTTGTGGTATCCTGTACCAGAGTTCCCGCAGAATCCGCAGGAATGGTGTGTCCCACTGCATCCCTTCTGGCTATTCTGATAAGCCAGGGATATGAATTAAGGGCCTTCTCACCTTCAACCCTGGCGATGGTGGATCCGGGCTTACCAAGGACATTTATGGTCGCGTACCATTTTTTAAACTTTGGATCAAACTGAACATGCTCTCCCATGCTACCTGTAAGAGCATAATTCATAAGATGCTCGAAGGTGTTGTAGTCGTTCTCCACCTCAAGGATCTGATAGGTCTTGCAGCCGTTAAGTCTCATGCCGGCTTCATAGCAGTAGAGCTGATCGTCCTTTATTACAGCCTGTATGAACAGTGAACCGTTCTCAACTCCGATTCCCTTGAACATATCAATGATGGTCTTGCTGTATTTCTCCACTATCACATCTGTGTAGCGGCTGGGATAAATATACAGATCCGGAGCCTTGGTAGCACTCTTTTGCTCTGTATTAAAGTATCTGTCATGAATAGCAACAAGCTGAATGTCGCCGTCCTGAGCAATAAAAGTCATATTGATCTCATCATAAGGAAGGTACTGCTCTACAATAACATCCCCTGATTTGGAGGCCTTTTTCGCCTTCTCAAAGCCCTTCTCCAGCTCTTCTGCGCTAAAACAAGGGGTTACACCAACGCTGCTGGCGCAGTCAACGGGCTTAATGATAACAGGGTACTCAATCTCCTGATTCCGGATATCCTCTACGCTCTCGATAATGTATTCCTGTGGCACCGGAACACCGTATTTCATGCAGGTGTGCTTGAAATACTTCTTGTTGGTACTCATCTGAAGTTGCTCAACAGTAAGTGGATAGGGCAGTCCCACTCTGTCTGCAAGTTTGCGCACAATGGGGCTTAAGCGCTCATTGAAAGCGGTTATAACACCGTCATAGTGCTCATCCTCTATAAGCTTTGCCATTGCATCTTCATCATAAGCATTTACATCATGAGCATAGTCCGCAAGGCTCTTGGCAAGGGTTCCGTGGTTATAATCAGCAACCCCCACGGTAACGCCGTTTCTGTGGGCCAGTTCAAAAAGGTCCACCGTATTGTTAAGTCCTCCCACAAGAAGGAGTTTTTTTCCTCTAAGATCAGTTTTCAGCATCTGAAAATCCTCTTTTTATCTGTAATTTCAAGCCATTCTATAGGGCTCGTAGCGCTCCGCAAACCGTGCACCGATTTCTATTTTACCATACTCCAGAGCTTCCTTCTTGGCCACATGAATGGCGTTTATAACGGTATTTGCGCCGCTCATGCAGGAATACAGGGTCCCTGCGGAGAACCTTGGGTTGATCTCGATTATCTTATAACCTGCTCCCGTATCAAAGAATTCCATGTTGCAGACACCGTTAAGATCAAGCTTCTCCATAAGGGTATCGCAGATGGCAGTAAGCCTGTCATCCTCAAATATCTCCACGGCAATACCGCAGCCGTTGGAGTTCCTAAGAAGCTCTCTTCTCTGAATCTGGAGCTTCTCCCCGGTCTCTCTGTTTCTAACACAGTCAACGGTGATATTGGTACCTTCCACATAATCCTGAAGAACAATGTCTTTTCCAATATCCGACAGATTGACATTGGCGCTGAGCTCCTTGAAGGATTCTACCTTTCTGCAGCCTGCGCTGGCAACGCCCTCTGCGGGCTTCATGAACAGCGGATACTTGGCCCTCTCAGCCTCTGTGGAGCCTCTGTACTCTCTTATGGCAACAGCTGGAAGATTCTCGCTGATCCAGGCTCCGAATTTATCCTTGTAGTGACAGGCAGCGGCGAATTCGTAGTCAGGAACGCAGAGCTTTGTTCCTATCTCCTCAAATCTCGCCCTGTTCTTTGCTATGCTGACAACCTCTTTGTCAATAACTGCAAAGTAATAATCCACCTGATGCTCCTTGCAGAAATCCACCGCAAAGTCCACGTAAGTATCGGTTGTAGCATAGGGAAAAACATGATACTCATCCACATCAAGTGAGGTGGCGATCTCATGCTGTTTGTTTATATCAGCGCCAATAATGTAATAACAGCCTGCCTTTTTCAGCTCTCTGACAATAGCTGTGGCTGTTACCGTACCTATTGCCGTAACAAGCACTCTCTTACTCATCCTTATTTTTCTCCTCATAGAGCTCCGTATAATTCAGCATACTAAGAGCCAATCCGTTTTCATCATAACCCACAAAATATGTTACACCCTTACCAATGGCCTGATTACCTCTTTTTTCAAAGGAAAAGACCATTTTGATAAGAAGAAGCACCATTTTAAGATCCGTCTTAAGACTTACGTTCTCCACATACCAGGTGTCATTTTCATAGGTTCTCTGATAGTTACTGATCTCCTCTCCCGGTACATGAATAACCCTGGGGCACTCAAGGCCCGGCCTTACAGCGGTTCTCATGCGATGACGGTCACACATTCTGTCGTAGATAAAAAGAGGCTGTGGTCTGGGCCCAATGATGGACATGTCCCCCTTAAGAACAGACCAGAAATTAAGAAGCTCATCCAGGGACAGCTTCCTGACAATCCTTCCAAATTTGGTAACTCTCTGGGATGCAGGTAGGAGCTTTCCGTCGGGGCCTTTTTTGTTGTTCATATTTCTGAACTTCACAAGGGTAAAGGTCTTTCCATCCTTGCCAACCCTTGTCTGCTTGAACAATATGGGACTTCCCACATCAAAAAATGTACATACCGCCAGTATCAGATTAATGGGAAGGGTTATAACAAATACAGGCAGGGAAATCAAGATATCCAAAACTCGCTTTCCATGCCTCGTATAAAAGGTGTCCTTTGGATACACCTTAGCCGCTGTTTCGTTTTTATGCTGCAGATACTTATCCCGCAGCATCTGTGCCACCTGTTCCTCTTTACTTGAAACCATGGAGGCATTACCAACTACCTGTGCCATATCAATTGTCCTTTTTCCTACCGTCCTCGTTATTATAGGCAATAAAACCGTCGTAATTTCTGATATATTCGTCGGGATCGTAATACTCCGATGCCAGTACGCAGAGAACGGAGCCGCTCTCCTGCCATATCATCTCACGCCACAGGCCCGGCATAAGAAGAAGTCCCTTACCGGGTTCATCCAGGGTCACAGTCTCCTTCTTTTCTCCGTCGTCAAGAATGATATCTATCTTGCCGTGGGGGCAGAAAAGAAGCTGGCAGTTCAGCTTGTGGGCGTGGTGGCCTCTGTGGAGATCCGCCTCGGTCTCAGTGATCCAGTAAACTCTTCTGATGGGGAAGGGAATATCTCTCTTTCCCTCGATAAAGGAAAGACTTCCGTATCTGGAGTCGTCATTTTTAACAGTCTTAACATCAATGATCTTGTACTTGAAATCCACCAGGTCAATCTTGACCTTCATCTCCTTGCAGGCCGCTGCCAGAGCATCCGGTATCATCTGGTGATCAAGACCGTAGATATACACCTTTTTGGCAAGATCCCAGCCAAGAACCGCGATGGCATCCTCTATACTGCCGGACACGGGAACATCTTCAATGGACTTCTGTCCCTTGCTGTCCAGAAGGAAAATGCTCTTAACCTCAACGCCGGTTTTCCTAAGGTCTGAAAGAGCCTCTGTGGCAAAGCTGTCGGTGGTCATAAGAAGGGCACTGTCGCTGTTATTTTTCCAGTAGGCCCTCATAAGGATCTTTTTCCAGATATATCTGCAGCCCAGCATCAGGAAAAATTCCAGGGCATAGGCAAGAAATACTATAACTCTGGAGTAGTCCGCACCGCTCTTGGTGGTAAAAAGTACCATGGCAAGAAGCACGAAGCTGATGACCACATGCTTGAAGGTCTCCAGTATCTCTATCCTTTTGCGGCGCCTTAATACCTCTCTAAGAGTATTGAAGGCCGCTGTCACGATGATATCCACACACAGCATGAGGTAAATTACCGGAAGATGCTCTTCCATACTGTACTTAACGCTGGAAATGCCAAGATACAGGCGCACCGCCAGCACATTGGCAAGGACAACGCACAAAAGGTCAATTATCAAAAAGCTTATAAACTTAAGCCGTCCGTGACGGAGTTCGTTTTTCATCAGTTTTCCTCTTTGTTTTTCTTAATACTCATAAGGAGCTTTATCTGGCCAAGGATCTTTTTGCGGAAGATGATCATTACGATCAGAGCTGCTGCCGCCACCAAGTACCTTATAACCGGATAATTGTAGGTTGCCATGATGGCGAAGCCGCTGGCGATAAAGGCCGCGGTTATAAAAAGAATGAGCCTCATATCATAGGGCATCTGGCCCTCCAGGTAATGGTTGCATACCCACTTCATGCCGTAATAATGGGCCGCCACAAAAAAGGCGTAGCAGATAAGCGTGGTATAGCCTGCGGCGTAGTAGCCGAATTTCGGTATAAATATCGCATTCAGAACTATATTAAGTATAGCCCCTGACATGCTGGCCAGCATAACAATCCTGGTCTTTTCGTAGTATAAAGAGAACTTTGCAAAAAAGTCATAGGCAAAGGTAAAGTACACACTCATTGTAACAGCAGGAATGACCCAGATGGCATCATAATATTCCGCCGGAGCAAAGACTGCTATTACCTCCGGTGCAAAGATCATAAGCATCAGATTGACAATGGCTATGCCCGGAAGACCGATGTAGGCCACCTTGGCGATATCCTTGACCCTTCCCGCCTTGATCTTCTGGTAGATGTAGGGGGTTATGGTGGAGGTCAGGGCATTGTTAAAAAGCTTCATGATCTGTGAAACATCATAGGCAAGTCCGTAAATTCCCGCCTGGGATTCCCCCACATAGTGCTTGATCATGATCCTGTCGGCGCTGTGAAGCACATGCTGGGACAGATAATGGGGCAAAAGGGGAATATTGAACAGCAGTGCATATTTCCAGATATCCCCGGAGAAGAACTTCTTTCCTCTTTTCATCTGGACTATAAACAGTCCCATATATCCGATAAGCTCCACCAGGGCAATTCCCAGGATCCTGGCGGTAACCTTATCCTCAGCCAGTATCACGAATACGATACTGATGGCGGGCTTAAGGAATGAAACTATCAGTGTAACTATGACCAGTATACGATACTTGTATAAAACGCGCTGCTCTCCGGCCCAGAGGTTGAATACTGCTGTTGCCCAGATCATCACCAGCATGGCGTAAACCTGCACGGTGGTCAGCTTGAGAAGTCCGTTCCAGAAGGGTCTTGTCAGTGAATAGAGCACCGTCCAGCCCAGCACCAGCGTAAGGGTCAGGCCCTGGATTGCGGAGGAGAATTCCTCTCTCTTTTCATCGAACTTCACCAGTCCCTGCATATACACACCGGCGTAGAGCTGCAGACACACAATTTCTGTGGCTATGGACAGCCAGGAGTTAAAAACATCGTAGTTTCCATACTCCGCGGTGGTCATTATCCTGGTAAAAATGGGGGTTGATATGGCATTTATACCCCGCTGCAAAAATGAGCATACAAGAAACCAGGCAGAGGCTTTCAGCATCACCGGCATGCTTTCATATCGGTCTTTTGCTTTTCTAATTTTCTCTATCATCGGCTCTTGAATATCCTCATAACATGAACTCTTATAAGATGCAGGATATATTCCATCCTGCTGCCAAGCTTGTCTGCGGCAGTTCTCTTATCCAGAGAAGCAGGAAGCTCCTCTGCATGTATCTTAAGAAGAGGATCCTCCGGTTTCTGTATATAGTAGTGATTATCCTCCATGAATTTCACCAGGATATCACGGGCATTCTCTTTGGTCGTAACCTCTATGCCAAGACCTTCTCCCAGGTCCTTAATCTGCCGGAAATAGCTGTCGCTTATCTTACCCTTCTGAACTACGCAGTGATAGATAATTGAATAAAAAAGATTCTTATTATCCATGGCATAGCACAGGTCCTCAAGAGCTGTCCTGTTCTTAAGAATGTCCTCAGCCCAGGGCCTGCAAAAATAACCGTCCCGATAGTCCCTTAAGTCCACAGGAACCTTCTTTTGTCCAATGCATGCCAGATAGTGAACCTTATCGAAAAATACAGGATTCCTCTCAAGGCCTGCCTTTTGTATAAAAGCCTCCCTGTCCTCACAGAGGATATCGATATCCTTATGTTCATCGGTGGTGACTGTATCCGTCAGCTCCCAGTAGTTTCTTATAACAAGGTAATTCAGGTCTTTTACTGCATCAAAAAAAGACCTGATATCTGAATGTTTCATTTATTCTCCCTCTAAAAACACAGCTCACATATACTCTCTGAGCTTTCCCTTGTGAAGGGCCATAAAGCACTTTTTCTTAAGGGCCTTGTAGGTTCTGATGCCCTTCTTTGCTGTCTTTTTCATGGCAGCCTTCACTTCACGGATCTTAATACGCTTAAATACGGACTTCCAGGATACGCTGTGCTTGTTGTCAGCAAAGATAAAGCGCAGGACTTCCACCTCTTTATCCCCGTAAAGATAATAAAGAGCAGCTGCTCTGTGCTGTCCGTCTCTGATAATATTCTGATCGTTAAAAAGAATTATGTATTTATTCTCATAGGGGTAGCCGTTGGTCTTGATGCTCTCCAGCATCTTGTCACGCCTGTCCTTGTTGGACTCCCCGGTCTTATTGATCTGAACATACTTGTCATCTGCCTTAGTGTCTCCGCGATAGGCTTTATACACCTTGGAAGCGTTAATGTTCTTTAGAAACAGCAAAAATCCAACCCATTTATAGACCTGAAGCTGACTAAGTTTTATCTTCTCCTTACGAACTTCCACAAGATCCGGCAAAAAAGCTGATATCTGGGATAAAAACAAGGGGTCCACATCTCTGCAGGAAAAACCCTCAATATTCAAAAAGCTGTCCAGAATGCCTTCACTCTTTTTGGAAAGCTCCTCAAGCTCTGCTACTGTCATATCGAATCTCCAGTCCCCTATATGAAGGTGGATGGATTCTCCGATATTGTCCTCAAGCCTGTAGCCCCCTATGGACATGGCTCCGTTTTTTAATTCCACAACCGCAGGATTGCTCATATAATAACCTTACCTTTAATACTCCGAAAAACTGTCGTATTCCCTTAGAATTTCTGTAAATCTGCCTTCTTCAATAAGCTCTGTAAGCCTCTTGTAAAAGTTAAAGAAAACATTGTAGAGTTTGAACTTTGTATCCTCATCATAGAGGTACTTCTTATTTTCCCTGATGAAGGCTATAGTCTCCTCATCAAAGCTCCTTAGATCATATATGCAATAGGCTATCCTGAAGCACAGCATGTCTGAAACTGAGAGCTGATAGGAGTTTTGTCCCTTATCCTGAACCGCCCTGTCAAATATGCCTTCATTGATGGACTTATCTAACGGGATCACCGCCTTGTCCATGGCATAGGCATTGACGCTGAGCTGGTACATTATCTCGATGGCATCCTCACCGATGAAAAGATCCGGAGACACCATGGGATAAAGAAACAGATATCCGTTTTCTCTGGTAAATGTAAGATATGGAACGTTCAAATATTTCCGCGCTGCAAAGGCCTTCTGGATCTTGCGCTTATCCCCGGGCCTGCACAGGAACCTTCTGATGGTCCGATCTCCCTGACGTCTGTCGGGAAGCGGCGCATAAAATATGTTACAACCGGCTAATATATCCATAAATAATCTCAGAAGAACTTATTCTTCTGCCCTTCCTGTATCACTGTCCTTAAATGACTTGTAATCATGTAATTTCTCATTTGAGTAAATAATATCCGCCGCCAGCTTGCAAAAATCCTTCTCGGTTATGCAAAGTCTGACATTGGGGCTCTGTATATGAATGTCATACTTGGCGTTTCTTCTGGTTCCCTTATTAAGTTCCACGTCAAGCTCGGTCTTGCCGATCTTCACAGTGCCAAGCTTTCTGATAAGCTCACCCATTACGCACCTCTCATTATCGCATCATAAATATTCTTAGCTCCCGGAGAAACAATTATACCACCATATTTGGCAGCAATCTCCTCGGAGGCAGACCCGGAATAAACTATGGCCTTAGTGCCACAGGATATGGCCTCCACCGTGGTAAGTCCGAAGGTCTCCTCGTAGCTGGGATTTACAAAAAAGTCCGCGGCGCTGTAGATCTCAGACAGCTCCACAGGATTCTTTACATTCTGAATTCCTATTACACCCTCAGGAAGCTTTTTGATCTGGTCCTTCAACAGTCCCACAAAAACAACCTGGTAATCCTCCGGAAGCATTAAAGCCAGCTCCAAAAAGTCATCCAGGCCCTTTTTCTTATTCCAGTTGGTGGCTACCCCCAGGACCATCTTTTTATCTGCTATGCCATACCTGTCCTTAAAATCGCTCTGTCTTGGCTGGAAGGTATTTGTATCCACGGTATTGTATCTGACTTCCACTGGATACTCCGATAAAAAGCTCTCCTTAACCAGTCCCTTAAGCCAGTCCGAAGGTGTAATTATAGTCATATTCTTAACTCCGGTAAAGGCCTTTTTCTTGCTGAGGTAGTTCTGCCTGCTTCTGTCAAACAATATTGATTTGGGATAATAACTCTTCTGAGGGCAGTTCTCGCAGCACTGCTTCCACTTGTTGCATTTGACATAGGTAAAATGGGAACAGTGGCCGGTGAAAGCCCAACAGTCATGGAGGGTCCACTTGACCTCCATCTGCGGTCTTGATTTGATCCAGTCAAAGAGCATTTCGTAGTTGATGTAATAGCCATGGACATTGTGGATCCACAGTACATCGGGATCGTACTCCTCTGCCCATTTAAGGAACTTCCTGGTGGCAGCCTTGGAGCCCAGGCCATGTCTGTCAGTGAGGGCGGAATATACCGCATGCAGGTATACCCCTGCCATGGAGCCTATCCTGATACCATACTTCTCAGATTCCGGAGTCACATCCGCAAACCTTCCGTGGGCTGCCCTGACCTCATATCCTTTTTCTTCGTATTCCCTGGCGATGCCGAGCACGATCTTGCCTGTGCTGCCGTAGCCAAGTACTGCATTTATCAATAACAGCTTCATTTTTTACCTGCTTTTTAACAAAATAAATTTCGCTATCTCCTGGGCGAAGCACTCAAAATAATAGAGCCTGCTGTAGCCATTGTCCTTGTATACTCGGTACTTGGTGCCGATGCGCTCCAGGGTATTCTTAAGGGACTTCTTGCTGCTCCAGCCCCCGATATAAAAGTCCGCAAGAACCTGCGGGATGATCTCAACTTTTTTGCCCATCTTAAGAGCCTTGAGATACCAGCCGTAGTCGGAGTGGACATTCTCTATTCCATATTTGCCAACGTCGTTGTAACATGCCTTGGAAGCAAACATGGCGGGATGGTTAAAATGCCTTGAGGTCTGATAACGGGTGTTTTTGGCGTGCTTCTCTATAATCTGTGAGGAACCGTTGTGAATGCGGATGGCTCCCATGTAGATATCAGCGTGGCTTGAATCTACTGCCCTTGCAAGAATCTCCAGAGCTGCATGGTCATAGGCATCATCACTGTTAAGGATACCTATATAATTCCCGGTCGCAGCTGCAACGCCCTTGTTCATGGCATCATAAGGACCTCTGTCCTTCTCTGAAATAACCTTCAGAATAAAGCCTTTTGCTTCATAAGCAGCGCGGTAGGACTCAACCTTGTCAAGGGTTCCGTCACCGGAAGCACCATCCACAATTATATGTTCCAATGCAGGCACATTCTGAGCCAGCACAGACTCGAGGTTCCCGGCTATTGTTTTTTCACTGTTATAGGTAACAGTAATTATTGAGATAATATCCTTCATACACCCACATCATAATCCTTGTAATTTGTAACAGTCAAATCTCACTCCCGCAGTAAGTATCGGAATACTAACGGTTATCGGCATAATATATCTATACTGGACCATTGGTCCAAGTAAACTGGTCAATAATAAAAACACACAAGGTAGCAGCGCAAGGCACATAGTCTTTCTCTTTTCTTCCATAACAACCAGAAAAAGAATGAATAAAGCAAGCACCGGCAAAAACTCAGAATAAAGGAATGAGCTTCTAGGATACCAGAAATATAGATTCAGATTCAGGAAACCATCTATATACGCAACAGGCTTCTTCAGTAATACCTTAAACCACAATTTCCAAAAGGATGCCTTGTCACTTTTATATAAAACATCATTGAAGGTATCCTTGACATGATCAGCAATGCGATCCGTATACTTATCGACATTTGGCATATATTCTAATATCTGCGCTTTTTCACTGTCAGATAAGACATAATTATAATTATTATAAACATTAGCCAACTGGCTTATGGGAACAGACATTTTTTCGTGAACCGGACTGTTGGCAATTTCAAAATGTCTGAAAAATGGCCCAACCATCATAAAAAACAGCATCAAAACTGTGCCCAGAACAAGACATGGCTTGATTGCTTCTTTCTTGTAGTACCACAGCAGTGCCATCGCTTCTAGCAAAAGAACTATGCAGCCATTATTTCTAAAAAGGCACAAAAATCCGGAAATAACGAATAAACGAAACAGGAATCCATTATCGTTCATGCACCTTTTATCATTAACAATTTCAATAATACTTTTTATAAGCAGAACAAGCATTGCTGAAAAGAATGCATCTTTATTGGTTGCCACAACAAATGCTTTTATAAAGGGAGAAAATAATAACCCGGCCAGAGATACTGATGTTAACACATATCTTTTCAAAGATACCATCATAAAAGACAAACAGACTGAAATAGCATATGTAAAAACCACAGCTTGCAGCAGTTCCAGCAAAAACAGCGCAATGCCATCAATTCCAACTGCATCCTGAACTATCATACAAAATTTCCAAATCATAGCATATAAAATGGGCTGATGATTTCCGATTGCATATTTTCCCTGCAGCATCTCTGTTATTGCCAGCAAATCCCCTGATATTGAAGAAATAGGTGTCATTCTGCACATTGGAATATAAAAAATCAGCATTATACCCCAAATGATCAGTGTCAGACGAAGGCTGCCCAAACGGTCTGTAAAGGTCTCTATTCTTAGAAGAAGTGCTTTCCTTATAAAGCATTCCTCTATCAATACCAGAGATGCAAAAATGATTGCTGTTGATAGCAGCAAAGCCCCCGGGAAAATAAACAGTCCCTGTGATATTTCCTGCACCCTGTGATATTTGTCAAGGCTATAGCCCACAACCATCATTAGTGCAATAATAAGTCCAAACATAAATGATTCTAATAGTCTTACTTTCAAATTCTGCTTATTCATGAATCAGTCCCCCCAATTTGTCTGAAACATTACAACAGTGCCGCTTATTTAGTTATTTACTTATTTGCTCATTTCTCTCTGTCTTTCTTCTGTAAAGCCTTCCGTGCTCTCCTTCTGAACCAGGATCTTGACCGTCTCAAAAAGGATCTGAAGGTCAAGAAGTATTGAATAATTGGTTATATAGTAAAGATCCATCTTAAGCTTGTTTAATGGACTGGTGTTGTATTTACCGAATACCTGGGCCGGGCCTGTAAGACCGCCCTTCATCTTAAGACGAAGCTCAAACTCAGGGATCTCCTCGGTGTATTTCTTAACATGCTCAATTCGCTCAGGCCTTGGGCCCACGATGGACATGTCCCCCTTGATGATATTTATAATCTGTGGAAGCTCATCTATTCTGGTGGCTCTGATAAAGCGGCCCACCTTGGTGATGCGGTCGTCCTTCTCCCCGGCGGGATGAGGCTTGCCGTCTTTCTCAGCGTCCACGATCATGGAGCGGAACTTAAGGATACTGAACTGTCTGCCTCCGATGGTGGTTCTCTCCTGTCTGAAAAATACAGGACCGCCGTCCTCAAGCTTGATAGCCAGAGCAGTGATCAAAAGGATAGGGCTGGCTATGATCAATCCGATCAGTGAAAGAAATACGTCAAAGAATCTCTTAAGTGCCAGCTGCCACGTAGATACTCCGCTATTTCTGCAAAGGTAAAGAGGAGTGTCGAAAAGATTGATCTCCTCTGCATTTTTCTCGATGATATCTGATATCTTGGGGGTAAAGTAAACCCTCTTATCCCTCTTAAAGCACTCCTTCAGGATATCGTTCTTGATCTCTGAGGGGATATCGTTAATAAGAACCGCGTCATAGGAAGCCATCTTCTCATAGATTGGCTCCAGGTTCCCCTCAAGCTCATCCACGTTGATGGAATCCGCGATCCTGTACTTGTCAGGTCGGTCCTCCATAAAGCGCATCTTGCCGCCTGTGCGGTCGCAGAAAACCTCCAGGACTCTGTGGGGCGGGAAAATATGCCTGTAGAAGTCCACAAGAAATACAGTGGCAAAACATAACACCACTGCCTCAATAAGGAATACAACTGCGTATCTCCACAGAAACTGTGGATAGAATCTGAACTGTCCCGTAATGGCACAGGATATAAATGTCATAAGACCATTGTTACAAAAAAGTGTAAGAACCTGTGAAGCCAGTAGATTAGCCTTGCGGTCAACACCGATCCTGAAGGCCTTAAGGGCCTTGCCCAGAATCAGGTACAGGATAAAATAGATGCCTGCTGACATAAGAAGGTTGGCATATCCCAAAAGGTGCTTGGTCTGGTTATTTTCCCTGGCAAAGGGATACCACCATAACATAAATATTGCTGTACAAAAAAGCGCAAAAACTATGGTACATACTCCCCTGTATATATATTTCCCTTTTTTCTGTGAATTCATACGCTGATTCTCCACTGTGCAATATATCTCAAATAGCATTTTATCATATGCATGCAAGTCATGAAAGAAAAAAGGTGCCTGACTCTGCGGTCAGGCACCCGGTAGTTTACCTTCTTATGCTTCAGTTGAGAAATCTTCCTTACCTACGCCGCAAAGAGGGCAGGTAAAATCAGCGGGAAGGTCATCCCACTTTGTGCCGGGAGCAATCCCATTATCCGGATCGCCGGCAGCTTCATCATAAATATATCCACAGGTGTTGCATACATACTTCATAAGAAATACCTCCTAAGTTGTTTTTTGAAAGAAATATCATTTCATATATTTTAAATCATAATATCGGTAATTGCTATCATATTTTAGATGTATGCACTTATCATTTTTTGTCACCGGAGTTTAGCGCCTTCTGAAGCACTTCCAGTCTTGACCTGCACATATTTGCCAGCTCATCCCGGTCCCCAAACCAGCTGTAATCAATCTCTTTTATCTGATTAAGTCCTATTTCCATCACGGCCTCAATTGCAGCATCCTTCTGTGAAATATGTCTGGGCAATGTCGTCTGGCACAGGGCACCCTCAATATCATCATAGGCCTTAAAAGCCTGATTGAAATCCATAAGATCATGGAGTCTTAGTATATTTCCGCTTGTGTTATCAACCAAAACGCCCCAGTTTTCCCAGTGTCTGTCAGTATTTCCCACAATATAATCAAGGATATTCATCATATAATATCCCTTTTTGTCAATCCTAATGAGTTCTTCCACAGGGTTGAGGTCTCTGTTTACCGCAAATATCTCAAATGCTGCCCTGGTAACAATGCTATGCCTTCTGTCAGTCATGAGCTTTGACGATGAAACCTTCTCCCCATCGTATTCATCCGCCTCATATACTACCTGATTACACTGAAAGCAGCTGCAAATTCTGCTGGCAATGATCTCGTTCTCGACATTTTCGGCAGCGCCGTCCTTATACAGATAGAATCCGTCCTCTTTTCTGACCCATGCCTTTGGAAAGACTCCGCTGGTTGAAATATCATCAGCGATAAGATGTGCATTCTCCACTGTCATGGCTCTGCCTCGAAGCGCCACATCCACAAACGCATTATCAAGATGATTCTCATAAAGATTGATTTCATCAAAAGTCACTTCTTCATTTTCATCCTTAACCCAGAATACATCTGTAAGCGTAAGGCAGTGATAGGATAAAGCAACCTTAGCTCTGTCTTTATCTGTCTTACCCTGCATGGCTCCGATACTGCCCAGAATTTCTTTCGCATACTTGCGGTCCAGGGTCAGCACTCTTGTAGCACACCAATAATTGAAATTGGTAATATTATTTACAAGAGTATCTACATCCTCACCCTCATCAAGCCACAGATCAAAGGGCATTCTCTCCCTGCATAAAATATGCGCTTCTCCGCCACCGGTGATCGATGCTGTTATTAAGTTGTCGCACATAATCAGCCATTTATCCATATCTATATGTTACCACAAAAATACACCCGGCGCGTTCAGTAAACGTGCCGGGTGTCAATTTTCTTCGGGGAAAAATATCAATGTTCTACAGCTTCATGAAGTCTTGCACGGATATCCTCTACGCTCATCCATTCTGTATTATTACCTGAGCTGTAGTAGAAGCCCTCAGGAACTCTCTTTCCGCCGGGAGCAATCTCAATCTCATGGGAGAAAGACATCTGAGGATAAACGATGAAGTGCTTCTCATACTCGTAGGTGTTAGGAGCATCTTCCTTGGTAACCATAACTTCATCAAGCTTCTCGCCGGGTCTGATGCCGATTTCCTTGGTGGCAATTCCGGGATACATAGCCTCTGCAAGATCTGTGATCTTGAAGGAAGGAATCTTACTGATGAAGGTCTCGCCGCCCTTAGCCTCTGACAGAGCCTTGAGAACAAGTTCAACACCTTCAGGAAGGCTGATCCAGAATCTTGTCATTCTGAAGTCGGTAATAGGAAGCTCCTTTTCCCCTCTCTCTGCAAGAGTCTTGAAAAGAGGAATGATAGAGCCTCTGGAACCTGCTACGTTTCCGTATCTTACGATTGAGAAGTTGATGTCCTTGCTTCCTGCATATGCATTGGCTGCAATAAAGAGCTTATCTGAAACCATCTTGGTTGCGCCGTAAAGGTTAACGGGATCAACAGCCTTATCTGTAGAAAGAGCTACAACTCTCTTAACGCCGGTCTTAAGGGCTGCATTGATAACGTTCTGGGCACCGGTGATGTTGGTCTTGATAGCCTCATCAGGGTTATACTCACAGGCAGGAACCTGCTTAAGAGCTGCTGCATGAACGATATAATCAACATTCTCGCAGGCTCTCTCAAGTCTTGCGCCGTCTCTTACATCGCCGATGAAAAATCTCATCTTATCTGCGTGCTCTTTGTAAACCTTCTCATTAGCCATTGTGAACTGCTTGAACTCATCGCGGGAATAGATGATGATCTTCTTGGGGTTGTAGTGCTCAAGAACATACTCTGTGAAGCAGTGACCGAAAGAACCTGTTCCTCCGGTTACCAGTATGGTTTTATTATCTAAAATTGACTTTTCCATTTATTTAATCTTCCTTTCTGTACCAGCTAACGATCTTCTTCACTGCATGGATGGCATCATCCACATCCGCATCTGTAAGAAGAGGATAAAGAGGAATACTGATGATTCCCTCGTATACCTTCTCAGCTACAGGGCAAAGGCCCTTTTCATATCCCATTCTCTTGTAGAAGGGGAAATAATAAACAGGTATGTAATGCACCTGACACTGTACATTCTCAGCGCTCATGGCATCGAAGAACTCTCTTCTGGTGCAGTTTAATTTATCAAGGTCAAGCTGAATTATATAAAGATGTCTTGTTGTATCGGACTCAGGAATCTCCTTCTGTACGATGATCTCAGGAACATCCGCGAATGCCTCGTTATATCTGGCTACGATCTCGCTTCTTCTCTTGGAGAACTCAGTAAGCTTGTTAAGCTGGCTGATAAGGAGAGCAGCCTGGAAATCTGTCATACGATAGTTAAAGCCCAGGGTCTGCATCTCATAGCTCCAGGGTCCCTCGCACTCACCCTCAAACTCCTCGGGGTTCTTGGTGATTCCGTGCTGGGAAGCAAGATGAAGCTTCTTAAAGAGCTCGGGATCGTTGGTGGTAATGGCTCCGCCCTCTCCCGATGTAACAGTCTTAACGGGATGGAAGCTAAAGCAGGTCATATCTGCCAGGGAGCCTTCAGGAACACCCTTGTATTTGGTTCCGATGGCGTGGGCACCGTCTATGATAAAGATCAGTCCGTGCTTTTTGCAGATGGCGCTGATCCTGTCGTGATCAACGGCCTGTCCGGTGAAGTCCACCGCCACAACAGCCTTGGTCCTGTCTGTGATATGGGCCTCGATGCTGTCGGGATCGATATTGTAGGTCTCGGGATCAATGTCCGCAAAAACGGGCCTGGCTCCCACATATACTGCACAGTTGGCGGAAGCAGCAAAGGTCATGGGAGTTGTGATAACCTCATCTCCGGGGCCTACTCCCGCTGCAATCATGGCGCAGTGAAGAGCTGCGGTTCCGTTGGCAACCGCAACGGCATACTTAGCTGTGGTCACTTCACAGAGTTTCTTCTCAAGGGCCGCAACCTGAGGTCCGCAGGTGATAAGGTCACCTGTAAGGGCCTGTGTAACAGCCTTAACATCGCTGTCATCAATCCACTGGCGACCGTAATAGATTTTCTCGCTTCTTACGGGAGTTCCGCCATTTATGGCAAGTTTTTCTTTTTCCATAAAAAAATCCTCAAATGCTAAATTTATCGTTCAAAGGCTGCACGGTAAACACCAATTGTCTCCTCCACAACCTTATCCCACTTATATTTGTCGCAGACATAGGAAGCTGCATCCTTCCTGTACTTCTCCACAAGTTCCGGATCATCAAGAAGGATCTTCAGCTTGTCACGAAGGTCCTGATAGTCACCCTTGGCAAAGGAAAGGGCCTTGTCCTCAACTACGTCTATACATTCCGGAATATCAGAAACCAGGCAGCACTGGCCATAGCTCATGGCCTCCAAAAGTGTCAGCGGCATTCCCTCAAGATCTGAAGGAAGCACGTAAGTATAGCAGTTACTAAGGAGCTCTGACAATACTCTGCCCTGAACAAATCCAGTAAAGATGATCCTGTCATCCCCGGCGCTCAGTGACTTAAGTCCCGCCTCGAATTCCTTCATATCGCTGCTGCCGCCGGCAATTACCAGCTTCTTGTCTGTATCCAGCTCCTTGAATGCCTTGATAAGATACTTAAGCCCCTTCTCAGGAACCAGTCTTCCCAGAAAGAGAATGTAGCCGTCCTTCTTAAGGCCGTATCTCTTATCTATAAGCTCAGGCAGTGTTGAAACCGGCCTGTTTACTCCATTGGGGATAAAAATTGTATCTCTTCCGTAGGTAGTCTTGAAATACTCCTGGGCGCTTCTTGAAAGAACGATGATCTCATCCGCCTTCCTGACAGCGCATCTCTCGCCCTTCATAATATATCTGCTGGCTAAATAGCCCCATTTCTGCCTTCTGTGATCGAGACCGTGGATGGTGGCTACACATTTCTTTCCAAAGAGCTTGGGAATCCACATGGTGGCACAGGGCCCCTCTGCGTGGAAATGCACCACATCATATTTGCCGAAAGCCGCCAGCACCGCGCCGAAAAAGGATGAGGTGGCTGCCGCAAATCCCTTGATGTTGATGGTTGGAACGCTCTTAAGTCTGACTCCCTTGTAGGTATTGCCTACGATGGCGTCGTACTCCTCCCCCGCCACATGGTGTCCTGATCTGTTGAGGCAGGTCACCTTGTGTCCCAGCTTTGCCATGCGTACTGAAAGTTCCTCCACCACGACCTCAACGCCGCCTTCTCTGGAAGGTATGCGTTTGTGGCCCAGCATGGCAATATTCAGTTGTCTATCATTTATAGCTATGCTATCTTTTTTCACTAGCTTCGCTCCGTGTGCACAATATTTGACACTACATTATATCACACAATGTCCATATGTAAAAATAGAGGACAAATCTCATATAAGATTTGTCCTCTATCATACTAGCAGATAAAAAATTAAAATCAAAGCTCTACGCTGCCGGTTGTCTCACCATTAACAACATAGTATGCCTTGTTCTCCTCAGGCTTAACATAGATGTCAAGGCTCTTGATGTCCTTGCCGCCATATGCCTTCTTAGCCATGGAAACGATCTGATCTTCTGTATAAGCCTTATCGCCAAACTGAAGCTCAATTTTTGCACTAACCTTACTTGCTGCCATGATTTTTCCTCCCCTTCAAGAATAGGTATTAACACATATTAGCAATATTATAACTCTTTTTCCGAAAAAGTGTGAAGGATTATTTCAAAATAGGCATATTATCTAAAGTTTCCCACTTTTCACACCGTTTTTTGTCAATTATAATTAAATCACAAGAAAGACAGATAATTACTTCAGAACAATTCTTTTGATGCACATTTCGATCACATAAATGTCCTTTGATCCCACAAGGAGGTGACGCTATGGCAAATAAAAAATCCACTATTTCCCAGGCAACAGCAGAATTTCTTAAGAATCTTGAGGCTATCAGACTGCAGGAGTTCAAACCCAGTCTTCGCACCCTGACCAGTTCTGATTGTGGTATCGACCTTTCATCATATGCATTCGCAGGACTTCGCACCTGGAGTAAATGACCTTATCCCTTACCGAACAACAAACATAACAGAGCAATAGCCAGCAGCACAAAAGAGAAAACCTTCATCCATCTGTAGGTTTCAGGTTCCTGCTCGGCATTCTTATGAAGTTCAGCATAGGTGAAAAGTATAACCGCAACGATGAAAACCACCGCGGCGTAGATAAGCAGAAGTTTGTTCATGCTACGCTCCCCCAATTAAATACACACATATTCATTATACCAATCATTTCCACCTACGACAAATGCAGCGCCGCTCTCATACAGAACGGTGCTGCATTTGATTTTGCTTCATATGGATTTACGGTTTATCAGCTTCGGATCAGGCCGTTTTCATCCGTTGTATACTTCCTTCCCCACTTGCTGAAGCTTCCGATGACCATCTTTCCCTCTGAGCCAAAATAGTACCTGGCATCATCAATGGTGACAAAAGCGGATTTCTTCATGACTCCCTTGTCGTTAAAGAAGTAGTAGTTATCCCCTACTTTTACCTTGCCGGTCTGCATAAGCCCGGCAGCATCAAAGAAGTAGGTGGAGGTGTAGCGGGTCATGAATCCGGTGATCATCTTACCATCTTTTCCAAAGAAGCGCTTGCCCTCCTCAAAGGTAACGAAGCTGCTCTTTGTCATGACTCCCTTTTTATTGAAGCTATAATATTCACCGTCTACATTTACTAAGCCTGTAGCCTTGGTTCCATCATTATGCTCAAAATAGGTTGATCCCCATTTTGTCTTCCAGGTGCCTGTGATATTATTTTTCTCCATTGGAACATCGGGAATCTCGGGTTCATCGGGATCTTCCGGCTCAATTGGCTCCTCCGGATCTTCAGCTGTCGCATCCCCTGTTCTGTATAGGTAGAAGTCATCCCAGGCTCCCCAGGCACCTGCCTTGGCCTTAACGCTGACGCCTATGGTAAGCTCAGTGCCATCCTTTTTGATCTCGATATCCTTAACCTCGGGATTTGCCCAGTTCTGCCAGCCGGTCACCCTGGTTTCTGTCTGCTTTTTCTCAGCATCTTTTTCTGCAAAAAGGATAAAGCTCGCATCCTCTCCGGCATCTCCACCCTCAATAAATGTTCCGAGAGTGTAGATTCCGCTGTTAAGAGTAATCGTCTGTGTAACTGTATAGTCAATGGGCTTGTTGTCCCAGAACTTGAGACAATATTTGCCGGTTCTCACATTGCTGGAGTCAGCCTGGCGGCCCACACAGGAATTGGCATCTGTTATATTCCACATGGACATGTCAGAGTCTTCTAAGCCGGAGTTCTTTATTAAGTTCACAGGGTTGATGGTAAGCTTGCAGGTTACGGGATATTCTGCACCGTCAACTGTAGCAACACCGGCAACTTCATGGGTTCCGATACCGGCCTCAATAGCTGCATTGTAGGAATCAGCATCCCATGTAACGGGAGCTTCTGCTGTGCTGCCATCGGAATAAGTTACCTTTGCCATGCCCGGAAGAACAAAGTCCTGTCCCTCTTCTACAGTAAAGTCCTCAACGATTACGCAGGTAACTGTCACAGGAGCTGTTGTTCCTGTTCTTACATAGTTGAATATATTAGCAGTTGAAAGAGGATGTCCGGTAAAATCGAACCAGGCTTCGTTATCCACAGCGGAGCCGCCATACCAGACCTTGGCGTCCTTATCATACTCTCCTGAATAAGAGGTTGCCCATCCGCTTCCGTAGGTCTCCCAGATCTCTTTGTTCTGAGTAAGGATCTCATCAGCGTTTGCCGCATCCTTGTCATAAACCTGAACAGGGATCCATGCAGGCTCCCAGTAAAATACACCTATGCCATTTTTAGCCTTGGCAACTGCATCCACAACACCTCTTACGGAATTGGCCTGCCCCTGTACAGATACATCATAGTCATGTACATCACCCATTTTTCCTTCATACTCGGTATTGGTGTGGCCGTCTCCATCCTCCCAGGTGTAGAGATATGAGGTCTCGGCAACCATTACTTTTTTGCCGTAGGTCCTGGCAACATTATCAAGAACAGAAGTCAGGTTCTCAAGAGTTCCGTGCCAGTAAGGATAGTAGGAAGTTGCAAAAACGTCATAGTCTACGCCGTAGTCATTTAGTTTCTTCGCGTAGTCCGCATATCTTCCGCTTTTTTCAGGATTGGTGAAATGAACGGCAACGAGCATAGGATGGGAATTTTTAAGTTCCATGTATCTTACGCCGTTACTTGCTGCCTTAAAGATCTGGGCCATGTTATCCCAGCCTGTCTCTCCGGCAATACCATTGTTGGTCTCATTTCCAATCTGAACCATTCCTACATCAACGCCTGCGTTCATGATCTCGGAAAGTGCTCTCTTGGTGTATCCCTCGATACAATAAGCCTTTTGCTCTGTAGCAAGTCCTTCATATTCCTTAGGCACCTTCTGCTTACCGGGATCTGCCCAGAAATCCGAATAATGGAAATCAATAAGCACTCTCATTCCTGCATTGGTTGCAAGAACACCGATCTTTTTTGCAACCTCAACATCACAGTTTCCGCCGCCGTAGCCGTGTCCTTCCTCATCATAGGGATTATCCCATACACGGATTCTTACGTAATTGACACCGCAGCCACTAAGGAAGTCAAAAAAGCCCTGATCGTCCAGCTCATTTCCTTCAAAATCATAGTATTTAACACCGCTTGCCCTTTCAGCAAGGAAGGAGCTTACATCCACACCGGAGATAAAGTCGCTTCCCACACCGGGAACTCTTTCCACATAGATATCCGCATCCACCGGCTCGGGTTCAGGCTCCGGTTCTACTATAGGCTCATCGCCCGGGTCCCCTTCCTTTACCAGTTTAATATTGTTAAGATAGCCCCATCCGCCTTTTTCAACTTCAAAGACTGCTCCGACTCTGGTAATTACATCTTCTTCAGTTGTAAAAGTGTAGCTGTTTGTAATCCAGTTGTTATAACCGGTAAGCGCTGTCTTTTCCGCAAATCCATTGACCTGTGCAACATAAAACTGCGCACCTTCTCCCATGGCTTCAGCAGACAGAGTGTAGGTCTCACCTGCATGCAGCGCTACATTCTGGTAAAAATACAGCTCTCCGGCGCCATCACCAAACCAGAAATTAACGCCTGTATCAGAATCATCAGTGGGTTTACTCATCCAGGAATCGGATGAATAGTTAAAGGATTTGATAGAAGCACCGGTGGCTGTCCAGTCACTGACTTCAACAGTCCAGCCTGCATTCTCCCCCCATATATCCTCTTCCATGTCGGAATTGATAATAAAATCACCTTCAGCGTCCAAGAAATCAATTTCATCCTCTGCTTCAGACTCAAGGATCTCTTCATAATCCTCTTCATCAATAAGAATGTTCTCTTCGGCTTCAAGCTCTTCCTCTGCTGCATATGCCTTCACAGCGCTCATCTGCAGCACCGCCATTGCTGTAGCCATTGCCATTGCAATAGGCCTTGTCCATGGTATTTTTCTCATTTCTTCCCTCCCATACTTTTTTTCATACATTTTAGTTTGCGCAACAAATGTTGCGCAAACCGTTAATCCATTATCTATTTTATGTCTGCTCTGCCGCCTTTTTCAATTAACGCATTACTACAATTTCCCGGCGCGCAATTTGTACATTTTATCCATAATCCCCATAAATACTGATGCGCAACCATGCGCAATTTTCCGAGAATTAATTGGCAATTTTAACGATTTTCTACTGTTCAGAGGTAGCAGAAAGCGCTACGCCGCTGACTACGTAAAAATGAACGAGCTATTGGCGAGTGAACAGTAATGATTTCGGGTTATTATGGCTTTATATCAGTGGCGGATAAGGCTATAATGGTATAGGTCAAAGGTTATAAAATGACCGGATAACTACGCAGAACGGAGACAGCTATGGCAAAGGAAAAGTTTATTCTGATAGATGGAAGTTCAATGCTGGTGACCAACTACTACGGCAATCTTCCCAAGGCACTTTTATTTGAAAAGGATCCTGAGAAAAAGGAGGCTCTGTATTCCCAGATCATGCACAACGCAGAGGGGCAGTACACCAATGCCATGTACGGCATGATGCGCACCATCCTCAAGATCATGGCTGATCAGGAGCCCACTCATATGATGTTCGCCTTTGATAAGACCAGGGATACCTTCAGAAGGCAAAAATACGCCGAGTACAAGGGTAACCGCGGTGAGACTCCCGCACCCCTCAAGGAGCAGTTTGTAAATATGGAGCAGATGCTCTCGGACATAGGCTTCCAGGTTATGTTTGATGATAACTACGAGGCCGATGATATCGTTGGTTCCGTGGTTTCCAAATATGAAAAAGAGATTCCCTCTTTTATCATCACCAAGGACCACGACTATCTTCAGCTGGTCAGCGACTACACAAGAGTCTGGCTTCTTCAGACCAAGCAGGAGACCGCAGATGAGCTGGTGAATAAGTACGGTCTGGACTACGGCTGGAACAGCAAGCTGGCCAAGCTCCCGGATAAGGCCTTTGAGGTCACTCCTCCCCTGTGCCTTGCGGAGTACGGAGTTCGTCCCGAGCAGATCCCTGACCTTAAGGGAATTCAGGGTGATACCAGTGACAACATCCCGGGAGTTAAGGGTGTCAGCAGCGCAGCCATGCCCCTTCTTAAGGAGTACGGAACTGTAGAGGGCATCTACGAAGCCATCGACGCCTGTGAAAATGATAAGGTCCTTAAGGCCCTGGGCGCCTACTGGAAGGAGAGCCTTGGCATCAGCAGAAGCCCCATGAAGGCCCTCTGCGAGTACAGGGATATGGCGGTTCTTTCCAAGGATCTTGCCATGATCAGAAAGGACTATGAATTTACTCAGAGTCTTGATGACTTTAAGATAGCTTTTGACAAAGAAAAGGCAAGAGCTGCCTTTGAAAAGTACGGATTCAAATCACTTCTTGAAAAGCTCTGATTTTTGTAGTCTGTGGGGGGAGACCTGAAATGAGCATAAAATCTGTATTAGCTTCGATTTTTCCCAGAAAGTTCAGATATAGCGCCAGGGAGCTTATAGAATTCGAAAACGATCCGGCTATAGCGGAGCAGAAATGTCGCATTTTTTCCATTATTCTGATGGGATTTCTGCTCTACTGCCTCATAGCCACAATTCCAACCTTAAATGATCCGTTCCATCACAGTACGGTCACCAATATAACCATTGCCATCTTTCTTGTGCTCCAGATCATTCTTCTGAAAGTGACCAAGATCCACACCACTCTGGCAATATATTGCACCTACGGCCTGTGCATCATTCTTTTTGTCCACTTCATCACTGAGGTGGACTGGACCATCGGAATGGATGCCTTCTGGCTGTTTATTCTTATTCTTCCCTTTATCACCGATTATGTGGGAGGCTGTATATACGGCGGAATCAGTGCCTTTGCAGGCCTTATCTTAAGCATTCTCTTATTCTGCACAAGACTCAACGGCTATCTTCAGCCCTACGGCCAGAACATGACCCATTGGTACCCGGTTATCTACTTCATGGGACAGATCACAGCCTGGGTCATCGAATACGAGCACACAGCTTATCAGATAGGCAAAAAGGAATCCGACGAGCAGCTGACTTATTTCCAGAACGAGCGGGCCAAGAGGCTCAAGCAGCATCTGGCGGTCTATGAGAATAATGAAAATGTCATCAGGAAATACAAACACGACATCAGACACTACAATCGTGTTCTTGCAGGATTCATCCAGGAAAAAGAGTACGACAAGGCCTCTGCCTACCTGAAGGAATTCGATTCAATGCTGGAGCAGGTTACAGTGGTTTCCTTCTGCGACAATCAGATTGTCAACGAGCTGTTGACTATATATGCATCAAGATGTCAGAAAATGGGATTTAAAATGAGGGTAAAGGCTGTGGTTCCGGAGCGTATCGCCATGGAGGAAACAGACCTTACAAGCCTTGTGGCCAACGCCCTTGAGAATGCCGTTGAAGCCCAGGAAAAGATTCCTGAAGGTAAAAGACAGATAAAATTTGAGATAACCTATAATGGTAAAAAACTAAAGCTCATGTCCCAGAACCCTGCGCCGGCGGGAACCTCCTTTGATGAAACCGGTCTTCCCATAAGCACAAGACCTATCCGCAGCGGTATCGGAACACATCAGATCAAGTCCATCGCCGAGAAATACAGCGGAGCTGCCAGCTTCACCCAGGAAAACGGCAGCTTCATTCTGAAGGCTGTTATGACTTGTCTGTGAGATGCTCACTGATCTTATTCTTGATCCTCTCCTCTACAAGAGCAGCGATATCCTTGGTCTTGAGGTCCTTGAACTCCTCGTAGGGAATAGGATCCATGTAGTAAACATAGGTGGTAACAGGACCTCTGTGGGGACTGTTATACACCTTGTAGGAATCAATGAGAGCCACGGGAACAATGGGACATCTGGACATCTGGGCAAGCTTGAAGCTTCCTGCCTTGAAGGGCTCCACAATGTTCTGATTGTTCTCCTTGTAGCCTCCCTCCGGGAAAAGAATATATTTCCTTCCGCTCTTTACTTCTTCAGCCACCTGCTGAAATACCTTGATGGTACTTCTGGGATCGTCCAGATAGATAGTCTTACCGTTAAGAAGTCCCAGGAATTCATGAACCAGCACAAGATGGGCTCTCTTCTCATCCATGATAAATGAAAGGGGCTTCTCATGGGTGCTGGTAATTCCAAGAACATCATATTTACCCTGGTGATTGGGATAGAGGATATATCCTCCCTCCTTGGGAAGGTTCTCTGTTCCGTAGGCAATGGTGTTATAACCTGCAGATTTATTCATCTTGTAAACCATCTCATTGGCCAGGGCGTAGCGTTCCTCTTCAGAGTGCTTCTCTGGGTGCCTCAGCCATATTCTCGCCTTCACCACGTAATATATGATTCTATGAAGATTTATCAAAATTGTATGATAAAAGTTGTTCATCTATTATAAAAATTCCTGTCTGTTACATAATTATACAACGAGCCATTATACCATAGCCCAAAGGGTCTTCTCAAGTGGGATAAAACTCTGCGAAAAAGACCCGGTGCATTGGCAAGATGCACCGGGTTGGTAGGAGATTTCTTATGACTATTATATGTCACGAGGGAAAGCACCTTGGCATTGATGCTTTCATTCTGTTAGCTTTTGCTAACATAGTTATATTAGCATAGGCTAACAAACTATGCAATACTTTTTTTACAATTTTTTTATTTTTATTTTTTTAATTGAAAACGTCCTCGCCGAAACGGACCTTGCAGTGTGCCTTTATAGCTTCCACACACTTCTCAAAGCCTAGCTTACTGCTATCGAGGCAAAGATCATAATTCATGGCATCGGTCCAGAGATGGCCCGTGTGATGATAGTAGTAGTCGGAACGATATTTATCCTCCTTTGCGCAGAACTTCTCCAGCTCTTTTCCCTTGAAGGGCTGGACCTTGCCGGCCTGCTCCATAAGGAAATCGTGAGGCGCATGGACAAATACAGACAGAACATTGTCATAGTCCTTAAGAACGAAGTCCGCTGCTCTTCCAATGATAACGCAGGGCTCAGTCCCAGCCAGTCTCTTGATGGTATTGGCCTGCAGGGCAAAGAGGTTGTCAGGGGAAGTGTATGCAGAATCGGAAGGCTTAAGCATGGTGTCATCATATACATTGGGGGCAGCCTTCAGGAATCCCCTTTTACGAAGCTTCTCATCTGTCTCCAGGAAAAGCCCCTCGCTGATACCGCTCTCCTCAGACACAAGCTTGGTGAGCTCCTTGTCATAGTAGTGGATACCCAGCTCATTGGCCAGCATCTCTCCAACGGTTCTTCCGCCGCTTCCGTACTGTCTTGCGATTGTAATAACTATCTGCTTCATATCATTCACCTAAATATGCTTTCTTAATAGTTTCATCGTTCATAAGCTCTTTGGCATCGCCCTCTTTGACAATGCTGCCGGTCTCAAGGACATAGGCTCTGTTGGCAATGGAAAGGGCTTTTTTGGCATTCTGCTCTACCAGAAGAACTGTTACACCGTCCTTATTAACATCCTCAATGATGCTGAAGATCTCGTTAACAAAGATGGGAGAAAGTCCCATGGAGGGCTCATCCATAAGAATGATCTCAGGATGTGACATCAGGGCTCTTCCCATGGCCAGCATCTGCTGCTCACCGCCGGACAGTGTTCCCGCCAGCTGATTCTTTCTCTCCTCCAGTCTGGGGAATCTCCTGTAGACCATCTTAATGGTCTCCTCCATCTCAGCCTTGTCTTTTCTTGTATAGGCACCCATCTTAAGGTTCTGGAGAACCGTCATCTGGGCAAATACTCTTCTTCCCTCGGGAACCTGGGCCATTCCAAGGCTAACGATCTTGTTGCCCGGAAGCTTGGTGAGCTCCTGTCCCTTGTAGCTGATGCTGCCCTTGTCCGCCTGAATAAGTCCCGAAAGGGTGTGAAGGGTTGTGGTCTTGCCTGCTCCGTTGGCTCCGATAAGGGCAACTACTTCTCCCTTGTTTACCTTAAAGGATATCCCCTTCAAAGCCTGAATCACGCCATAATATACACTTAAGTCTTTTATTTCCAGTAATGTTTCCATATCTGCTCCCATATCATTCATCCCCAAGATATGCCTTGATAACCTCGGGATCATTCAGAACCTCTTTGGTCTCTCCCTGACAAAGCACTCTGCCGAAATTGAGAACCGTAAGCTTCTCACAGATTCCGGATACCAGCTTCATGTCGTGCTCGATAAGAAGGATGGTCATGTCAAACTCTTTGCGAACAAGTGCTATTGTATCCATGAGTTCCTTGGTCTCGTTGGGGTTCATGCCCGCTGCAGGCTCATCCAATAACAGGAGCTTGGGATTGGTTGCCATAGCTCTTGCTATCTCAAGCTTACGCTGCTTACCATAGGGAAGGTTGGCTGCCAGAGTATCCCTCTCCTTATCCAGGTCAAAGACCTTGAGAAGACGCATGGCCTCTTCATCCATCTCCTTCTCAACCTTCCTGTAGTTACCCAGGTGAAGAATGCCCTCCAGGGGACTGTACCTGAATCTCTCAGAGAGACCTACCTTAACATTATCAATAACAGACATATTCTTAAAGAGCCTTATGTTCTGAAAGGTTCTTGCGATACCGGAATGATTGATATCAATTGTGTTCTTTCTGGTGATGTCCTCTCCGTCAAGCCTGATGATGCCTTCATCCGGCTTATATACACCGGTGAGAAGATTGAAAACAGTTGTTTTTCCTGCGCCGTTGGGTCCGATGAGTCCATAGAGCTCACCTTTCTCAATTGTTATGTTAAAATCGCCAACAGCTCTAAGGCCTCCGAAGGAGATGCTGAGATTGTTTACTTCTAGAAGCGCCATTATGCTGCCTCCTTTCTGCCCGGAAGCTTAACCTTGCCGAAGGTCTTTTTTCTCCACTCGATTACCTTAGGTGACCAGTTCACGATCATCATAACGATAAGTATGATTGAGTAGATGAGCATTCTGTATGTGTTGAGGCCGCGAAGGAGCTCCGGAAGAAGGTACAGGATGCAGGCTGCGATGACGCTGCCCCTGATGTTTCCGATGCCGCCCAGGACCACGTATACCAGGATCATGATGGATGCGTTGTAACCAAAGTACTGGGATGATGCAGTAAGGGTTGTTATGTTATGGGAGAAAAGAACTCCCGCAGCCCCTGCGATAGCAGCTGATATGGTAAATGCCATCATCTTGTAGCCTGTAACATTGATTCCCGTTGACTCCGCTGCGATATAGTTGTCTCTGATGGCCATGATAGCTCGGCCGTCCCTGGAATTAACCAGGTTCTGAACCACGAAAAGTGAAATGAGAAGAACCACGATTCCGATGGTGAAGTTGGCATCATGGGGAGTTCCAGTGATTCCCATGGCTCCGTTTACAATAATGTTGCCGTCAGGCTCCATACCAAGCTCCATGGAATTCTTCATTGAGAAGTGAAGTCCGCTTTTATCTACTCCGATGTAAAAGGCATTGATGACGTTCTTGATGATCTCACCAAAGGCCAGGGTTACGATGGCCAGATAGTCGCCCTTGAGTCTCAGTACAGGAATTCCGATAAGGAATCCGAAGAGAGCCGCAAAGCCGATTCCTATGATGAATGCCAGGAAAAATCTTGGTGCTGCAGGAAGCACTCCTGCTGTGACCTTGGAGAAAAAGGCACTGGCAAAGGCGCCGATACACATGAAACCGCAGTGTCCGATACTGAGCTCTCCCAGTATGCCGACGCAGAGGTTAAGAGCAACGGCGATGACAGCGTAATAGGTCATGGGCACCAGCAGACCCTTCATATGGCTTGAAAGATTGCCGGTCATGGCAAGTATCTGAAATACAGCATAAGCTGCTATAACTATTGCATAGGTTATTAGATTGTCTTTACTTTTCTTATTTAACATCCTGTCTGCTCCTCCCACCTGTTATACCTTAACCTGTACCGCTTTGCCCAAAATACCGGTGGGCTTGATAAGAAGCACTAAAACAAGGATTCCGAATACTATTGCATCTGAGAGCTGTGAAGAGATATAGGTCTTACTGAGGATCTCAACTATTCCCAGCACCAGACCTCCGATCATGGCTCCCGGAATGGAACCGATACCTCCGAGAACCGCTGCCACGAAGGCTTTGATTCCGGGCATTGCGCCGGTGTAGGGCGAAAGTGACGGATAAGCTGAGCAAAGAAGTGCTCCTGCCACCGCAGCCAGAGCAGAACCGATGGCAAAGGTCAGCATGATGGTCTTATTTACATTGATTCCCATAAGGGTTGCTGCCCCTCTGTCCTCAGCCACAGCCAGCATTGCCTGGCCCTGTTTGGTCTTATTGATGAAAAGCTGAAGAGTTATAAGAATTACGATGCTGACAACTATTGTGATAATGGTTACACCCTGGATCCTGAGCTGTCCGTCTGCAAAGGTAAGTCCTTCCCATTTGATAACAGAGGTAAAGGACTTAACATCAGCGCCGAAGATAAGCAGTGCTATATTTTCCAGAAGATAGCTGACACCGATGGCTGTAATAAGAACCGCCAGGGGAGATGCCGCACCTCTAAGGGGTCTGTAGGCCACGAACTCAGTTGTGATACCCAGAACAGTACACAGCACTATGGAAATTATGATCGCTACTATGGAATTACCGGATAGAGCTCTGCTCACGGAGAAAATAATATAACATCCCACCATAATGAAATCGCCGTGGGCGAAATTCAGCATTTTGGCAATGCCGTAAACCATGGTATAACCAAGGGCGATAATGGCGTAGATACTTCCAAGACTAAGTCCATTGATGAAATAGGTTAAAAAGCTCATACTCTCCTCCGGGATCAGAATTGTTAAAGATAAATTAAAGATAGATTAATTATACTATATTCTATCGAATACGAGGGATACCTTTGACAGCATCCCTCGCCACTAAAAAAATTATTTTGTCGGTTAAACTATAAAAAGTTGATTATCTTGATACGTAAGCGCCGTTCTGGATAACTACGGCCTTGGGCTCCTTGTTAGGCTCACCGTTGGCTGCCCATGTCATCTTGGCTGATGTAAGACCTGAAGCCTCAATCTCTGTCATGGCTGTCTTAACCTGCTCACAGATATCTGATGTGCTCATATCAGGAGTAACGCCCTTGGCCTCGATAGCCTGCTTAAGGATATATACTGCATCATAAGCGTCTGCTGCGAACTGGTTGGGAATCTCACCATATTTTTCCTGATACTTCTTAACGAAGTTAACTGTGAGATCATCTGTAGCATCAGCTGCGAAAGGAGTAAGAAGCATAAGTCCCTCTGCAAGAGATGTGTCGAAGTTGTCTACTGTAAGGATTCCGTCCATACCGTCTACACCGAAGAAGGTAGGTGCATAACCCATGGTGTTGGCCTGTGTAAGGATAAGAGCTGCTTCCTTGTAGTAAATAGGAAGGAATACCAGGTCAGCGCCTGCGTCCTTAGCCTTCTGAAGCTGAACAGAGAAATCTGTATTGTTATCTGATGTGAAGGCCTCAGCGGAAACAACCTCAAAGCTCTTGCCTGCTGATTCCTGTACAAACTTCTGATAAATACCATTTGAGTAAACATCTGAGCTGTCATAGATGATACCAACCTTGGTAGCCAGGCCCTGATCACTGATGTACTGAGCTGAAGCTATTCCCTGGTTAGGATCTGAGAAGCATACACGGAAAACGTTGTCATATAATACGCAGTCCTCAGCTGATCCAGAAGGTGTGATCTGGAACATATTGTCCTGCTTGGTGTACTCTGAAACTGCGATGGAGCATGCAGATGTTGTCGAACCTACAAGAAGCTGCATTCCCCAGTCCTTAAGGGTGTTGTATGCGTTAACGGACTTCTCTGAGTTAAGCTCGTCGTCTTCTTTTCTGTACTCAACCTTGTAGCCGTTGATACCGCCCTTCTCATTGATTTCCTCAACAGCAAGCTCAGCCGCATTACAAACTGCAATACCATATGCAGCAGCGCCGCCTGTAAGTGGTCCGATGGCACCGATCTTGAATACCTTATCACCTGCAGCGCCGCTCTGTCCTGATGCAGAATCAGCTGCTGTGTCGCCGCAGCCTGCAAGCATTGAAGCCGCAAGAACAGCTGCAGATAAAACACTGATAAACTTGTTCATCTTTTTCATAATACTTTCCCTCCTAAAGTAATGTAGAAACGAAAATGTATATTTGTATACAATTTCACTATTTACTTACTACGTTAAAGTACTAAAGAAAAAAAGTCAAGCATTTGCCATATTTTTTATTTATTTGCATTTGTACATTATGTCTAGTACAATTTTATATAGGAACAGGTGAATAGCTTATGGGGGATGACATATGCTTCAATTATCAATCCTGGGGATGGCCTTTTCAGTAGTGTTTTACATAGTGTTTGGGCTCTCAGTTAAGTTCATGACACTAAGTAATTGCTCCAGAAACAAGGCTCGTCTTTGTATCGTAGTTACTTCAATTTTGGTTTTTTCCATCTCTTCGGTATTTGCTGCAATATATAACTTCAGCAAGGGCAATATTTTCTATGGAATCACCGTTAGTATTCTCACGCTTATAGGCATGGTAATACTGATCAGTATTTTTGTGGAACTGCATAATATCAATACCCGGATCAAGATGCGTAATTTCATGATTCTCTTTGATATTGTGGACAGATTCATGACAGAGGGGAAGACACAGGAAGAGATCATGCTGTATCTTATCCAGATACAGAAGCTTACCAAGAAGGAAGCAAGAGAGTTTCTGAAATTCATTACAGATCCTACGAATTACCAGTTCCTTTCCGATGTTAATGCGGAGATTCATGCCGCTCATCTGTTAGGAAAATAAGATTACAACTGAATATGCATTATTAAAGGATGGATACCGTAAATGGCACCCATCCTTTTTTATTTGGATCCTTATTTAGTCCCGATCGGGGTATTGCAAGCATCATCAGCCGAAGAAATCCACTGAATTGCCAACCATTCCATAGGAGGTAGCTGCCTGGCTTTGGTTATAGCCAACAGTCATATTCTGGAATTTGGAAGCCACATCATTGTACATGCGGTTTGCTTCCTGACTCTTTTTTACAGTCTCCATGGAAAGTTTAAGAGGATTGCTATCCTCATCATCGGCCTTAACTACTTCCTGGGCGTTGGGATACTTTACAGGGGGCACATTCATGACCGCGTTCTGCATTCCAACCTCAAGGAAATCGTCTGAAACCTTCGATTCATTCTTGAGGGGATAGTTCATCGGCTGTACAAAACTCATGGCATATGGACTGCCGATACCTCCCACTGAAATTCCCATATAACATCACCTCCTCTATGATAACTGGTACCATACGGTGGTTAACATCCTACTCTTGGTAATGTTATAGTACTTTTTTCGTCCCGTACATTCAATTATAGCCCCGAAAAGATATTATTAAATTTTTATTTTATTTATTAAATTTTGTTAAAATGTATGATATGATTTTGTACGAGGGGTTTTATCACCTTCGGATAATTTATTCAAAATGTGTTTCAAGAGAAAGGAGCAACTGCAATGGAAAACAGTCAGCTGCAATATTCTCCGTTCAAACCAAATTTGAGAACAGCCGAAGTATTTGCCTGGGGCGATCCGGAGTATAATCTGTTTGACCAGCTTAATGACAGGTATGCCAAGCAGCATCCTGAGTACCACACCCTGTCCACCTACGAAAAAATGGTCATTCAGCAGCAAATTCATCACGAAGCTATTGGACTTACACCACTGAATCTTATTATGGACCTCATCGATGATCCTCAGTTTGACGAATTCAGAGCGATATAAATGATATAGGCGTCAAAAGTCAAAAAATGCTTAACATGCTTGCATGTTAAGCATTTTGACTTTAGTCATGGAGCAATTCGTATATCATATCTCATTTTGTCTCGCGGTTAACGTATTTATTATGGAACTTGGAGTACACGATCTTCTGGCTGCTGTATAAGCTGTAGTAGCCTGAGAAGGTGTAGCTGAGGGCTATGGCCAGCAGGTAATAGGGCATGCCCTTGAATCCGAAAAGCTCAAAGCATATGAACAGTGATGAAATAGGGCAATTAGTTACGCCACAGAAGAGGGCCCCCATTCCTATGGCTGCACAAAGTGCAGGATCAAAGCCAAGAAGCTGGGAATAAAGGCATCCAAAGGTTGCTCCGATATAAAGAGCTGGCACGATCTCACCGCCTTTGTATCCTGCACCCAGGGTCAGAGCCGTAAATAACATCTTAAAGAGGAAGGCCCAGTAGGGCGCCTTTCCTTCAATAGCCATCTCTATCACATTCATTCCCGCACCGTTGTAATAGCGGGTATGGGAAATGAAGGTCAGTGCCACAACTATAGCGCCGCCCACGAATATCCTTAAGTAAGGATTGGGCAGAAGCTTCTTATAGGTCTTTCCCGAAAACTTGAGAACTGCACAAAAAGCCACACTCACTGCTGCACAGAGTATTGCCAGAAGGGCTGTAAACACCGCCTGATATGGTGTGAACTCCGGAACTACATTGACTGCAAAGACTTCTCCCACGCAGCCCAGGTACTTGGCAAGGCCCGAGGCCACCAGTGCTGAAATAACACATGGTACCAATGCAGAATAATACATAACACCCACATTCTCAATCTCCATAGCCATGAAGGCTGCGGTCATAGGTGTTCCGAAAAGTGCCGCGAAGGCTGCGCTCATGCCGCACATGGTGATGATCTTAACATTTCCTTCCTTCAGCCTGAAGAGCTTACCCAGGTTGTAACCGATGCTGCCTCCCATCTGAAGAGCCGCACTCTCACGGCCGGTGGATCCGCCAAAGAGATGTGTGATAGTGGTTGATATGAAAATAAGAGGAGCTTTTGTTAGGGGAAGGTGCTCACCTTCCTGAATGGACTTGATTACCAGGTTGGTGCCCTTGTCTTCGTAGTCCTTACAGAGTCTGTACAGGAACACGATAAAGAGACCAGCTACGGGAAGTCCCAGTATTATAAGATCATGAGATGTTCGAAAACTCGTAGCAAAAGCTATCGCATGAAAGAATAGCGCGCCGATGGCTCCAACTATAACTCCGGTTATGCATCCCAGGAACACCCACCTGAAGAAGACCCTGATTCTTCCAAGCATATCCATATCAGGAAGCTTTTGCCATATATTACTTTTGTCCTTATCCATGATAATCCTCCAAAAAAGTGCCTGTCACGTAAAGGTGACAGGCACAAATATTCTATTAACCGGCGCTTCGGAAAGCGTCTCTCTGAGATAATAGTTTATCATAAAGTGGTTTGTAATCAATATCCTCTTTTGCCCTAAGATGTTCTGTGATCTCACATATGGTCTCATACAGAGGTGTCAGAGCCAGATTGCCGATAACACCCTTCAGAGCATGGACAACCTCAAAGGCTTCCTCCACATTTCCACTTTCCAGGCAGGGTCCCAGCTGCTGGAATCTTTCGTCCGACAGCCCCAGCTCGATCATCTCTATATAGAAGTCCTCCATGCCCATGCAGCGTTCAAGGCCTTCCTCGGTATTGGCTCCAAGATTTTTCAATGCTTCGATCGTCATACTGATTTTCCTTCATCCCCTTGGGAAATCAAACAGTTACACTGGCATCATATTAATTCTATCAATGTTTTTCGTGAAAATATATACTTTTTATAGATTATTTTCAGTTTTTTTACATAACTCTCAATAGCCATGTGTGTTAGGATTAATGTAGGTTTTTATGAGGTGGATAACATGGCAAAACACAAAATTCTGATTGTAGATGATGAAAAAATATCCCTCAGAATGACGGATCATATATTATCCAGCGAGTACGAGACCATCTGCGCCGCTTCAGGAAAGGAGGCCATAGCTCTCTACGAGACCCACAAGCCGGATCTGATACTTTCTGATCTTCGCATGCCCGAAATAGACGGATTCAGGCTCCAGGAAATGCTGAAGGAAAAGTATGACTGCAACATCCCCTTCATGTTCATGACCGTCGACAGAAAGGACGAGACCGAGAGCAAGGGCTTTTCCATAGGTGCTCTGGACTTCATCAGAAAGCCATTCAGAGCAGATGTTCTTCTCAGACGTGTTTCAAATATCTTCAACAACATAGAGCAGATCAAGGGTTTAAAGAAAGCAGCTGTTACCGATCCTATGACAGGCCTGCTAAACAAAGCCTCCTCCCAGGAGGAGATAGATATCCTGACCAAGACCAGCTGCGGAGCCCTTATGATGGTGGATCTTGACAGTTTTAAGCCTGTAAACGATCTCTATGGCCACGATATGGGTGACAAGGTCCTCATCAGATTCGCCGAGATCCTGCGTTCAGCCATAAGAAGCACCGATCTGGCAGGCAGAATGGGCGGTGATGAGTTCGTGGTGTTCTGTAAGAACATAGATGATGAGGAAGTAATAGCCGAGAAGTCTGCTTATATCAACGAACAGCTCCTTATATCCGCCAGGAAGTTCATGGGTGAAGATATGGCCATCCCTCTGGGAGCTTCCATTGGATGCGTCTTCTGCCCCGATGATGGCAAGGACTTTCTTACTCTTTTCAAAAAAGCGGACAAGGCTCTGTATGATGTGAAACTCAACGGTAAGCACGGCTATAAGATATACAAAGATTCCAACAAGCAATCCTTGGAGAACGAAGCTTCTTCCACTGCTCTCTCCACTGCAATGATGCTTCTTTCTGAGAGAGCCCCGGGAAAAGGTGCCCTGTCTCTTCCAAAGGAACAATTTAAGGTGTTATACCAATTCCTGGCAAGAGTTGTGGCAAATTACCGCAAAGACATCCACGTGTTACTATTTAGTATAAACACCCACTCAGGCCTCGATCCTGAGGTTTTGACAGATCATTTCTCTGATGTGGTGAGAAGCTCCCTTCGACAGAGCGATGTCATGACAAGGCAGAGCAAGAACCAGCTGATGGTGATCCTGCTAAAAGCAATACCGTCCGATATCGAAATTGTCACAGAACGTATCATGATGAACTGGGAGGCCCTGGAGGAAAGTGACCACTGCCACATCGCCCTGGAAATCGATACCATAAAATAACATATGACTATAACGAAAAAAGGACGGTTCAGAGGAACCGTCCCTTCATTATTCTCATATCATGTGTTACTGGTACTGGCTTACATTTGAAGCATCAACAGCTTCGAAGGGCACGTAAACGTACTTGCAATCTGTGGTGGAGTACTCAACGCTGGTAAGGGAGCCGCCGCTTCCCAGGGTAGCCGCTGCATTGACCGCTGCGGATGCCTGGCCTTTAGCGTTCTGCAAAACCGTGAACTGCATCTCTCCTGCAGCTATTGATGCGCAGCCGTCAGCTGTGGCATCTACACCGCAAACAGGAATCTTGGTGTAGTCCATTCCAAATTCCTTAAGACCTTCAATCGCTCCAAGAGCCATGGTGTCATTGTTACAGAAAATAGCATCCACGCTCTGTCCTGTTTTCATAAAGATTCTGAATTTATTCTGAGCAACAGTATCTGACCAGTCCGCATAATCAACAAATACATAGTTAGCATTACATCCATTAGCTTTAAGCGTATTCTTAACTGCCTGTGTTCTTCCAAGTGTAGCTGAATGGCCCTTCTCGCCTTCAAAGATGATAACGTTAAGAGCCCCTGGATTTCCCAGCTTCTTAAGCACATACTCAGCCTGAAGCTGTCCTGATTCGGCTTCAGCAGAACCAACATATACATATTTGTCCGCAGTCAAATGATCTTCAATTGGTTCATTATTTACATATACTATAGGAAGATCATTGGATGCGACATTCATCTGCATTGCAGTGTTGGCATCTGCGGCTCTTAGGATTATTGCTGTATACCCCTTAGATTTAGCCGATGAAATAAGGTCTGCCTGGGCCTGAACATCATTTCCTGTCTCAACCATTTCCAGAGTCACCCCCTGGCTCTTTCCGGCATCTACCACGGCATTTGCAAGGGAAGCTCTGAAAGTATCATTTAAATCTGTGATGATAAAAAGAATCTTTGCATTTGATGAGCCGGAGGATGAAGTCCCTGATGAGGATGCTGCCTGACAGCCTGTAATAGCGGATAGCATCAGTATTGTGGTTAAAACACATGCAAATACTCTTTTTAATAATCTGTTTTTAAGCATCTCTTTTAACCTCCTCAAATCTTAAACTTCTGAACATATGAAGTAAGAGTCTGGGATGTTCCTGCAAGCTCGCTTGAGTTATCAGCCACATCCTGACTGTTCCTTGTAATATTATTAGCCATTTCCACCATGTTTTCTGAGGTTGCAAGAATCTCGTCTGCACTTGCTGCCTGTTCCTCAGAGATTGCGGCTACATTGGTAGCAACATCATCAACCTTCTGTACATCCTCGATCATAGCTTCGATAAGTCTGTTGGACTCCTGAATATTGTTATAGATCTGATCGAAGGTACCAACTGCTACGCTTATAAGCTCACTGTTTTCCTGAATGCTGGCAGCGCTGGCATTAGCCTGGCCTACAGCATTACCGATAAGCTTGTGAACCTCGTCGATAAGGCTTGCAATATTCTGGGCACTTTCAGCTGAAGTCTGAGCCAGCTTACCGATCTGAGTAGCAACAACCGCAAAGCCTTTTCCTGCTTCTCCGGCTCTTGCTGCCTCAATTGATGCATTAAGTGAAAGAAGATTGGTCTCTTCTGCAATCTCTCCGATCATGCCAACGATATTGGTGATCTCCTCTGAAGCGGCACCAACTTTGTTGATGGAGTTAACCAGCTCGTTGTTGGCAGCTTCGATTCCTGTCATGGCTGTGGAGAGCTTCTCCATATCATCACGGCCCTTCTGGGATATCTCAACCGTTTCCTTCATACTCTCATGGGCCTTGTCGGAATTATCTCTTGTGTCTGAAACTACTGTTGCAAGAGTTGTGGCGTTCTGAGCAATGTCATTAACTGCAGTAGCAAGCTGATCTACCGTTTCATTCAGCTGTTTCATGGCCTCAGCCTGGGACTGGGATGCATCGAACATAGACTTTGATACTCTGTCGGAGTTGTCTGACTCTTCTTTGAGCTTTTCTGACTCCTGACTGATACTTGAAAGCATGTTTCTCATGGAAGCAACGAAATCCGTAACCTTGCTTCCCATAATTCCAATCTCATCATTACTTGAAGAATCAACCTCAATTGTGAAATCGCCCTCTGACATTGCAGCAATATTGTTAGATATATTTGCAAGAGGTGCAATAACTCTTTTAACCACATAAAGTATGATCATTACAATGATGACTACGGCAATAATACCAATTATTAAAAGAAGGTTTCCCATCTGTTGTACGTCCTTTAGAATAACAGACGTAGGAATATAAGAAACCAGCACCCAGTCAGTTCCTAAAATCTCAGAAAAGGCAACCATATTTCCAGCAAAAGTCTTTGTGGACAGGTCCCCTGAATTAATAGCCTTGGCTGCACCTGCAAGAAGTGCATCAGAGCTGCTCTCCGAAAGGGTTGTGGAAACCAGATTTAAGTCTCTGTGTGCAAGAATGGTATTATCGGTTTTATCCACCAGAAACGAACTGGCATCCTGCATCTTAACACCCGAGTTTACAATAATGCTTATCTTGTTAAGGGTAACGTCCGCTCCCATAACCTTAATGCCATCCTGTCCGTCATTGATGATACCGGTGGCACTGACAACTGTATCTCCCTTATTGTTGACATAGGCTGTTCCATAAGCCATATCAACTCTGGTAATACCCTGCTTGTACCAGGTGCTGCCCAGCACATCCTTTTCATAAAAACCTGAATCCGCAGCTGTATAAAGCTTTCCATCGTCGGTTCCAATATAGATACCATCCGGTGAATTGCTGTTATACCCATAGTAGGTATCAAGAATAATCCTCAGTTTTGAATAAGTAACCTCCTGAGTTTCTATAAAGTATTTTACAGTGTTAAAAAACTCCAGATTCTCATCAAGCCACGCCTCGATATTATCTGCCTGGTTCGAAATGGAGGATTCAAGAGTTTCCTGGGCCATTGCCGTCATTCTTGTTTTTGAAATATTTGCTGCTACCGTAACAAGTACAATAACAGCTATGACAACAACAGGCACAATAAAAGTAAGAAGTTTAGTACTTATCTTTTTGGTCTTTTTCTTCTTCTGTATTTTCTCACTCATCTTTTTCACCTTCTTAAAATTTTCTCAATTGTCAAAAAGAGTCGCTATTTGCCATCATTATAGCAAATGCGACTCATTTATAGACTGTTTTACGTTTCTTTTTACATTCTTTTAAGATTGCTTTAATCTTTTTAATTCAGAAGTTCCAAAAGCCCCTTTAAGCCCTTTTTCTCATAGATTTCCTTATAATAAGAGACCTCGTCCTTGATGATGAGATCGATCTGCTTCATGCCAAGAAGCTCCACAGGAGCTTTGTCATCTGTCATTAGATGTCCCCTGGATTCGTAATCCGTGATGGTGTCGCTGACTCTTTGCATCATGGATGAAAGAGTTTCATTCTCCTCAAGGGGGATGTTGTCCCGAAGCTTCGTAAGATAGTCCTGCGAATCTGTTGCAAAAAGTTCCTTGTTGGTAGAGCCTGCAACGTCAACCACCGATACATTTTCAAAAACAGCCGCTATGGTATCAGCCAGATATACGTTAATACTATCATCTGATATCTCATCGCTGTACATGTTCATATTGACCACCATAACGCCTCCGGGAGCCAGGTGCTCTTTTACCATGGTAAAAAACTCTTTTGATGACATCTGGAATGGAATTGTGATGTCCTGATAAGCATCCACCATGATCACGTCATAGAGGTTCGTGTCCGCTGCAAGATACGCTCTTCCGTCGTAGGTGGTGACCTCCGCTTCCTCAGGAAGTTCAAAATACCTGTGGGCAAGATCGGTTATCTTATCATCAATCTCCACGCCTCTTATGTTCACATTGTCGAAGTATCTGGAAAGCTGGGTGGCGTAGGTTCCTGAACCCATACCCAGGATAAGGATCTCTGTCTTTTCCCCGGTCTTTTCTTTTTCCTTGATGCCGGTCATGTAGGGAGCTGCCATGGCGTAGTCATAATACATTCCCGTGAGAGCCCTGTTCTTCACCAGAATGGACTGAACGCCGAATAACACGTTGGTGGAAAGAATAACCTCGTTCTGGTTCTCTTTTACCTGAAGATAATTGTATACGGACTCGCCCTCGTAGGTCAGGTCCTTCTCCCAGAAGGCAAAGCTTGAGGAATGACCGAAGATGCAGCAGATAACAAAGATCAGGATTCCTGCTGTAAGTCGCCTGGCACCCTCCTTTTTGCCGCCGGTCTGTGCCTTGGGGCTGAGAAAGTAAACAATAGTCAGAACCAGCAGAATTCCCGCAAAGATCAGGAAGGTTATGGCGGTTCCCACCGCAGGGATAGATATAAATGTAGGTACGAAGGTTCCGATGATACTTCCTATGGTGTTGGAAGCCCCCAGGGTTCCTATGATCTTACCGTTGTCCTCCAGGGAATCCGTGGTGTACTTGGCGAGGGATGGTGTCACTGTTCCAAGAAGGAAAAGAGGGAAAACGAACACCACCATACAGGCCGCAAAGGCCGCAATAACGAGGAAGTTACTGTTTATGGCAAAGATGAGTACTGCGGAAATAGCAAGGATAATGTATTTGCCCACCGCAGGGATCAGAGCGATCCATATGGCCGCCAAAAGAATCCTGAAATAGAGCTTGTCGGGATCAGGGTTCTTGTCGGCAGCTCTTCCGCCGTAGATATTTCCAAGGGCCATGGCGATCATAATTGTTCCTATTATAATGGTCCAGACGATCTGGGAAGAGCTGAAATAGGGTGCCAGAAGCCTGCTGGCTCCAAGTTCCACCGCCATTACACTCATTCCTGCAAAAAACTCGGTGAGATATAAGAATGTTTTATTATTAAGGATCTTTCTTGTATTGTTGTCAGCCATAGCTACCTCTTGCTTAAGATAATGTATTTTTATTCATAATATCACAGCGCCCCGGGCCGGTACACTATTTTGTTATGATATGTACCGCTGCAGAGCTGTATTCCGAGGATAAGGTGAAGGAAGATGAAAGTCCTTCCGTAATATATACCTCTCCCTCCTCTGTAATGAATATAGCCTCAAAGTCACTGCTCTCTTTCCAGATTCTGGTGGCTTCATCAAGGCCCTTTACAAAAAGCGCCGTGGACAGGGCGTCGCAGGTAAGGCCGTCCCGGCCTGCTATTGTCACCGAGGCAAGACCTGAGTGAGCGGGCTTTCCGGTCTCCGGATCCAGGATATGCCAGTAGGTCACCCCATCCTCTTCAAAAAAGCGCTCGTAGCCCCCGGAGGTAATTATGGCAATGTCCGATGCCTCCAGGACTCCGTATATTCCGGACCTGGTATCAGGAAAAGGGCTCTTGATGGCAACCTTCCAGGGTTCTCCACCGGGCTTGGTTCCTATGCACTGAACATTTCCCCCAAGATTTATAAGACCGCTCTTAACTCCTTTTTCCCTGAAAAAATCATATAGCATGGAGCTGGTGTAGCCCTTGGCCACACTTCCAAGATCCACCTGCATACCTTCGGGGATAGAGGCCCTGGAGCAGTTATCACTGCCGTTATCAAGGAGCTGTATTTGTCTGTAATCCACAAGAGTCTTAAGGCTCTCCAGCTCAGCATCCTCAGGCACCCTGTACTCCCCTGTGGTAAAGCCCCAGGCCTTAAGGACGGGATAAATAGAGATATCCAGAGCGCCACCTGTTCTGTCGCACATTTTCAGAGCTTTACTCATGATATCCGCCGTGGTATTGCTGATCTCAAAGGTGCTGTTTTCGTTGAGCTTGTAGATATCGCTGTCTTCATCGGTGACAGATAAGAGCCCCTCCAGGCTTCTTATCTTCCCCTCCGCCTCTGTAAGCAGCTCCTGATCTCCTTCTATCTGAAGCTCCATTATGGTGTCCATGGCAAAAATAGTGGAGGTCTCGATCTTCTTTGCACCGCAGCCACTCAAAAACGCCATGCTGAAAATAAGCACGGCGCAGGATTTCAATATTCTGTATTTACCTGATTTTACTGATTTCATCATAGATAGTTCTTTTCCCAACAGTTCTTTTTTCTACCATTATATCTAATTTATCGCCAGACTTCAGTATTTTTTATTACCCTTTTTCCTATCGGTTTAGTATAATTAGAATCAGTTAGAAAAAAGAACTGAAAAAGAGGAGGAAAGAATATTATGAGAAAGAAAGTATTAACAAGCCTTATACTGGCAGGCACACTGGCCCTTGGAGCACTTACAGGCTGCGGAAACACAGCTCCCGAGACAACTGCAGAGGCTCCCGCTGCTGAGACACCGGCTTCAGATTCTTCAGATAAGAAGATCACTGTAGGAGCCACACCGGTTCCCCACGCTGAGATCCTTGATAACATTGTTAAAGAGGTTCTTGCAGAGGATGGATGGGAACTTGAGGTTGTTGTTTTCCAGGACTATGTACTTCCAAATACATCCCTTGAGGCAGGTGAGCTTGATGCCAACTACTTCCAGACCCTCGGTTATATGAACCAGCAGAACGCAGACGCAGGTCTTCACCTGGCAGCTGTAGCAGGTATCCACATCGAGCCCATGGGAATCTATTCTCAGAAGTATAAATCTCTTGATGAGCTTCCCGACCACGCAGAGATCGGTATCCCCAATGACCCCGACAACGGAGCAAGAGCCGTAGATCTTCTTGTACAGAAGGGACTTCTTGTTTCCAACGGCGGATTCGGAACTGACGCAGGAGTTACAGAGGCAGCTCTCACAGCTGATGCTGAGGCCAACCCTCACGGCTATGTGATCACACCTCTTGAGGCAGCTAACCTTCCACTTTCACTTCCTGACCTGGATGCAGCAGCCATCAACGGTAACTACGCGCTGGAAGCTGATCTTCCCGCAACCTATCCCGCTCTTGATATCGAGGAGTTCGATTCAGAGACCACAGTTAAGAGAACCAACTTCCTTGTAGTTAAGGATGGTTCACAGAATTCAGAGAAGATCCAGGCCCTGGTTAAGGCCCTTCAGAGCGACAAGGTTCAGGCATACATCGATGAGACCTATAAGGGAGCTGTTATCGCATCCTTTATCGATCCACAGTAAATTCTTTTTAGTAAATCCCGGGCTGTTCACTTGATGGTGTACAGCTCGTTTTTATGTTATTCTTTAAGAAAACAATTTTATATATATAAGGAAATAACTATGATTGAGTTAAAAGACGTAAGGAAAACCTTTGGGCCCACAGAGGTCCTGAAGGGTATCTCCATGGAAATTGAGGATGGAGAAATATTCGGAATCATCGGTCAGTCAGGAGCGGGCAAGTCCACGCTCCTTCGTTGCATTAACGGCCTTGAGACCTATGATGACGGTGCAATTATCGTTGATGACACCAAGGTCAGTGTCAAGGATAAAAAGAATCTAAGACTGCTCCAGAAGCGCATGGGCATGATCTTCCAGAGTTTTAACCTGCTGGAGAGACTTGATGTTTACCACAATGTGGCTCTTCCCATGAAGTTCTGGGGAATCCCCACCAATACCAAAGAGGCACATGAAAAGATCATGAATCTCCTTAAGCTTGTTGGTCTTGAGGATAAGGTTCATTCCAAGCCAAGGGAGCTCTCCGGCGGCCAGAAACAGAGGGTTGCCATTGCAAGAGCCCTTGTCCTTGACCCTGCTTTCCTTCTTTGCGACGAGGCCACCAGCGCTCTGGATCCCGAGATCACCAAGGGAATCCTGGCTCTTTTGCAGAAGATCAATAAGGAAATGGGCATCACCATCATTGTAGTAACTCACCAGATGGAGGTTGTTAAGCAGATCTGCCAAAGAGTTGCCTTCCTTAATAATGGTAAGGTCCTGGCTGTAGGTAAGCCTGAGCAGCTTTTTGTATGGCCCAAGGAACACGAGATCAGAGATTTCCTCAGGGAGGGAAGCGACAAGCTGCCCACAACCGGAGTTAATCTCAAGCTCTTTTTCTTCGGAGAGGGCAATCAGAGACCTGTGGTCACACAGATGGCGCACGAGCTGGGCACCAATTTCAATATCTGCTGGGCCAAGCTTGAGGACTTCAGAGAGGATGTCTACGGAAGTCTGGTGCTTAACATGAAAGAGGAAGACCTGGGAAATGCCTGCAAATATCTTGATAAAATGGGCGTCACCTGGGAACTTCTCAAGGATTGATGGAGGTAGAAACTTATGTCCGGAATTTTATCCACCACCGGAATGTATGACATCATACTGACCGGCTTTAAACAGACCTTATATATGGTGTTCTGGTCCACACTTTTTTCAGTGATCCTGGGCTTTATTCCCGCCATTATTCTTACACTTACAGCTCCCGACGGCCTTAAGCCCAATAAATTTGTATATGAGATCCTGAGTTTTATTGTAAATGTGTTCAGAAGCTTTCCTTTTATCATCCTTCTGGTTATTCTCATTCCCTTTACCAGAATGATGGTGGGCAAGTCCATCGGAACCAAGGCGGCCATCGTGCCCCTGACCATTTCAGCGATTCCTTTTATCGCAAGAGTATTTGAGAGTGCTCTTCGTGAGACCAATCCGGGAGTCATCGAGGCTGCGAGAAGCTTTGGCGCCTCCAATCTCCAGATACTTCTTCGTGTTTATGTAAAAGAGTCCATTCCCAGGATGCTGAACGGAATCATCCTTCTGGTGATTTCCCTTATCGGCTACTCCGCTATGGCAGGAACCGTGGGAGGCGGCGGTGTCGGCGATATTGCCATCCGATACGGCTATCAGCAATATAAGACGGAATACCTGATTGTCTGCTCCATTGTGCTGATCGCCTTTGTTCAGGCAATTCAGATGTTAGGTAACTACATGTATAAAAAGATGAGCTAAAACCCCAACCGCAAGGAGGTTTGCCATGGAAAAGGCTTTAGAGAAAAAATATAGTGAATTATTAGCGGTACTTAAAGGCTACGGCAGTATTGTCGTGGCCTTTTCCAGTGGTGTGGATTCCACGCTGCTGCTCTATGCCGCAAAAGAAGCTCTGGGAGACAAGGTGTTAGCTGCAACAGCCACCTCCTGCACTTTCCCGGAGAGAGAAAGAAACGAAGCCGTGGACTTCTGTAAGAAACTGGGCGTAAAGCATGTGGTCATCGAGACCGATGAGCTGGCAACTCCCGGCTTTAAGGAGAATCCTAAGGACAGATGCTATATCTGTAAAAAATCGCTGTTCCAGAATTTCATTAATCTGGCTGAAAAAGAGGGCTTCGCCGCAGTGGTGGAAGGCTCCAACGTGGACGATGAAGGTGACTATCGCCCGGGACTTAAGGCCATCGCTGAGCTTGATATCAAAAGTCCCCTTAGGGCAGCGAAGCTCACCAAGGCTGAGATCAGGGCTTTGTCTGAAGAGTTTGATCTTCCCACCTACAGCAAACCCTCCTATGCCTGCCTTGCCAGCCGCTTCCCCTACGGAGAGCTCATCACAAAAGAAAAGCTCGCCCTTGTGGATAAAGGCGAGCAGCTTCTCTATGATCTTGGCTTTAAGCAGTTCAGAGTCAGAATCCATGGCAATTCCAACTTTGTGGCAAGGATCGAACTTCTGCCGGAGGACTTTGATACGCTACTGGAGTCTGAACTCCGAGATAGAATCAGCTCAGAATTCAAGGCTTTTGGTTTTGCTTATACCGCCCTTGACCTCAAGGGCTATAGGACAGGAAGCATGAATGAGACGCTGTAAACTTATAAAGCTTCTATCCGTTTAATTTCATCTTGAGTTTCTGTGATCAAGGCGCAATCCGGAAAGCCCCATTCTTCTTTGTAGTTTTTGATTATTCTTTCAAGGGTACTGATGGCGGCGTTGTAGTCACCTTTTATCTCGTAAATTGCTGCTTCTGCCTGAAGCGCATCACTATATCTTGGCTTTTCATCTATTTCGTAGGACATTTCAAAAAGTTCAAGTGCCTTGTCGTACTGGCATCTGTCTGCATAATAGCCTGCTGCTTCAAAAAGAGCACCTGCATCATCCTTGAAGTTTTCCAGAAGATCCTTTATCCACTGTTCAGCGATTTCCAGTTTTCCTTCCTTCAGGGCTATGCGGGCCTCGTAGACAGGGATCTGTCTCTCCTGATGGTCGGCTATCTTCCTGTATCTTGCAAGCACGTCTCTTGCTTCAACGATTCTGCAATCCAAAAGAAGATTGTCCATAAGATCAAGGTAGTTTCTGCCGATGTCGGGGTAATCCTTTACCAGTTCCTTATAGAAGTCGATGGTCTTTCTGTGCTGTCTTGCATTCCAGTCACATACAGCGGCACCCTCGGCTTTCTGAAGGAGCCACTGGCATTGTTTGGCCTCAGGTCTCTTTCTCATATGTTCCCTGGCGTAGTGACTTACAACCTTGGCATCGCTCATCATTCTGTGGTGATAAAGATGCGCGATAAAAGATTCGATTCGGCCCGGCTTTGGATAAATTGGCAATTGTTCGAAGAGAAATTCCTTTGTCTCATTGAAAACATCCTCAGACAGTACAGCTTCGAAATCAAGCATGTTCTCTATTCTATGAAGCTTATCATCTACAGTCAGATCGAAGATTTCATCAATTGTCACGCCGAAAATCATGGACAATTTGGGCAGCATGTAGATATCAGGAGCAGTGACATTGTTTTCCCATTTTGATATGGCCTGACTGCTTATTTCAAGTTTATTTGCAAGCTCTTCCTGTGTCATGGAAGCTGCAATTCTTAAGGATTTGATCTTAGTTCCGATTTCCATTTGTTTTTACCTCGTAGTATTTTAGTGACCGGTCCTTGTTTATAGGATTATTGTATCTTCCGTCGAACCTACGGGCAATAACCAGGTTTTACAGCTGACTTAACCGGTGGTTTAGAACACTCTAATTCGCATGGTTCGGTGTATCTTTTTTATTCCCGGGAAGCTAATATAGATTATATCTATGCTTAGGAGAGTGGCAAAATGAAGGATTTAACTAAGGTTATACTACTTGCTTTGGGCATCGGAGCGGCAATTTACGCGGGGCTTATGGTGATTGGCGCTGTTGCCATGTTGATATTGCTTAGTCCTGAGGACAGGATACGTGAAGTATATAAGTCCCCGGAAGGAAAATATCAGGTTGAGGTTGTGGATTCAAGCGCAGGAGCCATGGACAGGGGCGAGAGTTATATCGCTTTTGAATATGCAAACAGGAAAAAAGCTCCTGCTTCCGAAGGTGATAAAAAGCCCGCCAGAGCCATGAAAGTAGATGAGATCAATTCCCATTACCAGGGCTATTATCAAGTCTCCTGGCGGTCAGAGAATCAGTTTGAAGTTCAGTGGAAAAAATATAATGCTGAGGACAAGATCTTCTGGGCCAGAGTAACAATTCACGAGAATGGATTTGACGTGCTTGAAGGAAGTCTTACAGTCAACAGAGATAAGTCATTCTTTAATGACTATGATATTGATGGTGAAAATGTCTATATAAGATGCAGCATCTGCATTGAAAATACCGCAGATACTCCCATTGAATTTAACTTGTCAGCTTCATCCCCGGATGACTATGGCAAACTCCTTGATAATTCCGGCCTGGAAGCTGTGACTTCATCAAATGAAACAGAAGCCTTCATTATCGAAGCCGGTAGCACACAGACCATAGAAGTCACCTTCCTTGGTAAAAAAGGTCCCAAAGATACGAAAGCAGACAGGCTTCTTCCAAAGCGGATAATCATTGAGCAAATAAAATCCCCCTGATAGATATGGTTACTATCGGGGGGGACTTACTTTATCTTCTATTTGCTCCAGGGGCGTCAACACTGGGGCCGTCAGGAGCAGGCCTCCTGTTCTCTCCCGGTGCATTGACACCGGGCTTGCCTGGGCCCGGTCTTCTATTAGCACCCGGTGCATTTACAGTTGCACCCTCTTTAACATCACCTTTTGCTCCCGTGGTTAAATTCTCATTAATTAACATATAAACCTCCAATAACCGATGCACTAACATTACGGATTACCATTTAATTATACACTTTAAATGAGTTTTTTGTTAGCGCCCCAGTACCAAATATAAAGGAGGATAGCTCTGGCGATATTGTCCGAGATCATGCATATCCAGGCGGCTTCTATTCCAAATCCCAGGGTGTGAACCAAAAGGAATACTCCTCCCACGCGAAGCACCCACTGGGTAAAGGCCGAGACATAAAGCGGCGGCTTGGTCTTTCCTATTCCGTTAAATACGTACTGCATGACTATGGAAATTCCAAACATTGGCTCATTGAGAGCAACGATCCGAAGGAGCCTTGGAGCAATCTCCAGAGCCGATGGGTCCTTGGTAAAAACAGAAATTATCCCATCTGCAAATATCAGCATGATCCCCATGGCCACCAACATAATGGCAACTATGAGCCCGCATACCAGATTGGTCTGACGGTTCAGCTTCTTTAAATCACCCTCTCCTCTAACATTTCCGGACAGGGATGCCACCGCCCCAGCCATGCCTACGGCGGGGATAAAAAAGGCTGACTCAGCGGTAAAGGCTATGGAATGAGCCGCATATACCACGGTTCCCAGGGGAACTATCATGGCTGTGAATATTACTCTGCCAAAGCTTGTTACCACTGATGTAAGAAAAGCAGGTATTCCTACAGAGATGTATTTCCCTATGATGTCAGGATCCATTTTTCCCATAGCTCCTTGGGCGGAGGTGTCAGGATACTTCTCATTGAGATACACCATCAATATTCCTCCGATAGCCACAGCCAGGGCAGTTCCTGCCGCAGCACCGGTAACTCCCATATCTGCTCTTGGAATGATAATATCGATTCCGGACAGCCTGATATGCTTACTTGGATAGATCAGAAAATAGTTGAAGATGATATTGAGCACATTCATAAAGCCGTTAACAAAAAGCGGCGTCTTCATGTCCTTGGCTGCTTTCCTGATACTTCCCGCAACTACATTAAAGGAGAAAAATACTCCCGCCGAGGATGCCACTGCAAAATATATTGAGGCCGGTCTTTGTATCTCTTTTGCCGCACCTAAAAGAGCAGGTAAAAAGGGGCTTACAGCCACCGGGATAAGTGTGGTAAAAATACCAATCACCAATGCCAGAAAATAGGCCTGGGCTGTTGCTATCTTTAAGCCATTTTTCCTTCCTGCACCTATCTCTTTTGCAAAATAAGCAAGGACTCCCACACCAAGAGCGTTTACCCCTGCCTTCACAAGAAAGGTGACTTCATTGGTTATGCCGATGGTGGCCGAGGCCTCGATTCCCAGCCTTCCAACCATGATAAAATCGGCGTAATTTACAAGGGCCTGAAAAGAATATTCAATTATAGCCGGTAATATGAGGGTGATGATCTCCTTCATCAATCCCATATCACCGGCCACTTTGTTAGATAACGTACTGGTCGACAGGAATAATCCTGGACAGGAACTGTCTGGTACGCTCCTCTTTAGGTTTATAGAATATTTCACTGGGTTTTCCTTCCTCCACCACAACACCGCCGTCCATGAAGATAACTCTGTCGGCAACATCCTCCGCAAAGGACATCTCGTGGGTTACCACCACCATGGTGATTCCCATCTTCGCCACCTTCTTGATGACTTCCAGGGTCTCACCCACAAGCTCGGGATCAAGGGCACTGGTGGGCTCATCGAATAATATAACATCTGGTTTTAATGCCACCGCCCTGGCGATGCCGACTCTCTGCTGCTGTCCGCCGGAAAGCTGCGCCGGATAAAAGTCTTTTTTATCAAGAAGTCCCACCCAGCTAAGGGCATCCTCAGCTATCCGGCGGGCTTCCTTAACGGATTTTTTCTGAACCTGGGTGAGGCCCTCCATCACATTCTGAAGGGCTGTCTTGTGAGCAAAAAGGCCATAGTTTTGGAATACGAATGCGGAGTGTCTTCTTACATAAAGAATGTCCTTCTTTTTCACATGCCCAAGGTCCAGTATTTTATCCCCAAATACCATCCTCCCTTTTTCCGCTTTTTCAAGGAAATTTATACATCTGAGAAAAGTGGTCTTGCCCGATCCGCTGGGACCAAGGATTACCACCACTTCACCATCATTCACTTTTATGGAAACGTCCTTTAGAACTTCCTGTTTGCCAAAGGACTTTTTTACTCCTGTAAGTTCGATCAAACTCTTGTCCTCTTTTCTGTTTTCTTATGCAATGGCACGTCTCAAATACTTACCCGAATTCTTCTCAGCGAAATGCGCCAAAAGCTCGATCAGCGCTCCGATGATCCAGTATACAAGGGCTGCTGCCAGATAACTCTCAAGATAGCTGTAATAAAGAAGGCTGGGAAGCAGGGCTCCTGTCATGATCTCGGTAACAGCAATGGCGCTTACAAGGTTTGATGCCTTTAAAAGACCGATCAGTGAATTCTGAAGGCCGGGAAGCAGTATAGGCACCATCTGTGGGAAGATAACTCTGATGAGAGTCTGAAATCTTGTAAGGCCAATGCTGTAGCCTGCTTCGTACTGGGTTTTATCAATACCCCGAAATGCTCCTCGCACCGCTTCACTTAAGGAGCAGCTGGTTCCAAGGATCAGGGCAAAAAAGCCGATGTATATGGGATTCACGTCACTGATGGGCACTGATATATGCAATGCTCCGGCCACATCATTGTAAAAGGTCATAAACAGAAGGTTGTATAGGAGAAGTGCTACCATCATGGGAAGTCCCATGTAGACAGTCACAAACACCGCAAGGATCTGCGACAGCACCGGAACCCTGTAATGCCTGATGGTGGCAATGACGGTTCCCAGGATTATACCAACCACAAAGGTTATGATCGTCAGTTTCAATGTGACCGGTGCATATAGAAAGGCCGATTTTAATGCATCTGTAAAGCTGTTAATATTAAACGACATACGCTCTCCCGCCGATAAGTCTTTTTTCTACTAAAAGGAATATGCCCTTCAAAAGAAGGCTGAAGGAAATGTAGATAATTGTGGCTGCGATGTAACCCTCCAGGGTGTGGCCCGTGGCGGCTCCAAGGGTCTTGGCTTTTCCAAGAACGTCCACAACTCCCAGGGTAAATACCAGTGATGTGTTCTGGAAAACTCCCACAAAATCTACACCGTAGTGGGGAAGTGCCACCTTAAAGGCCTGGGGAAGCACAATCCTGAAAAAGGTCTGTGCCCCCGTCATCCCAATAGAATATCCTGCTTCCGTCTGTATTGCCGGTACTGAAGTGATAGCTCCTCGAAAGATTTCTCCTAAAAAAGCCCCCTCATTCAGGATGATCGCTATCTCTACAAAAACCGCAGGTTCAATCCTATTCAGGTTGATTCCGAATACCCCCAGGAACAGGTCTCCCAAAACCAGTGGAATACCGTAAAAAGCTATCATCATCTGCACCAGCAAAGGTGTTCCTCTCATAAAGGATATGTACACACTCAGGATCTGCTTTACCACCGGGATTTCCTTAAGCCTTAGCACCGCTACGAAAATTGCAAGTATGGTTCCCAGAAGCATTGACCAGAACACGATGTGAAAATTAACAGAAAGGCAGGCAATGATCTTGGGAAAAACATTGATGAATCTCTCAGCGCTAAAGTAACTACCCATAGGTATTATTCCTCTTCGGTTACGTCATATCCAACCCACTTTATGGCAAGCTCTGACAATGTGCCGTTTTCCTTAAGTGTCTTCAGGGCTCCGTCGATAGCCTGCTGAAGCTCTGTCTCATCCTTGCGATAGAGGTAATAGGTCTTGGAATTGTTGATAGGATCTCCTACAGACTTAAGCCAGTCATTTCCGTCGTCGCTGAAGTTCTTGTTCATCTTGGTCACGTCGCTCTTTTTAAGAACTGTTGCTGCTGCGGCGCCGGACTTAAGAGCTGCTGCTCCCTCTTCATCGGAGCTGGACTCTGAATTAACAAGGACAACCTCCTGGCCGGGATGCTCCTCGTTCCACTTGGTGAGGATCTGGGTTGTGGCTGATGTAGCGCCGCCGGTTCTGACCTTCTGTCCTGCAAGGTCCTCAAGGCTTGTTACCTCGCTGTCTATAAGAACTGCGAGATATGTGATATAAGATGTGTAGGACTCACCTGAGAAAAGATACTTCTGTTCACGCTCGGGGGTGTACTCATACTGGTGAGCTGCCACGTCAATTTTTCCTGATTCCAGTGAAAGAACAAGCTGATCAAAAGCCATA
>JAEEGF011675297.1_pt1 | contig 58228 bp, 37 predicted proteins | sample 9134171 | NCBI WGS metagenome assembly JAEEGF01 (sample SAMN16246542, study PRJNA631951) | gut metagenome | biome: gut microbiome; feature: rumen; material: AP-attached | host: Bos | place: Iran: Karaj | collected 2018-10 | reverse complement strand
GTCCTGCCTCCAGGGCTTTCCGGACCATTTCTACAGTTGTTCCCACGTCAAACTTGACACGGAGCCGCTTCCTATACCATTTAATGGTGGGCAGGCTGAGGCATAGTTTCTCCGCAATAATCTCGCTGGTGTGCCCCTGGGCAATCAGTTGCAGTATTTCCCGTTCCCGGGCTGTCAGGCGTGGGGTGCTTTGTTCCATCTTAGATTTAGATAGGGTAAACGTAAACGTGTCCTGCTTCTGCTGTGCCGGAAGCATAGTTGAAGATGGGTTTCTTAGAACCGTCTGAATATGTGCCTTCCGGGAAAGCCTCAAGCGGAGTATAGTAGTCTGAAGAGGCCGAGGTATAATAGAAGTTACATCCGGCAAGAACGTTGTAGAACGAGTCTGCGAAAGCATCGGCAAGAGAGGTAATTCTGGCCTTTTTAATCTTCAGGCCGCGGAAATATACGGTCTTGAGATTGGTGCATCCGTAGAACAGGTTACTGTAACTGTTTGCGTTATCGGTGTCAAACGTCGCCGGCAGGTCAATGGAGGTGATGGAACTGCAGCCGTTGAACAGATTGTTGATAGATGCTCCTGATCTGGCCGTAAGGTTGCTTGCATCAAGCGTTGTAAGGGCGCTGCAGTTCCAGAACATACCATCCACCATTACAAGCGATGTTGAAGTGGCCGGCAGGGTAATGGAAGTAATGCTGGAACTGCCCCAGAACATATAACTTGCACTTGTAATGGAAGTGGCGTCAATATCTCCAAGGCCGGAAATGTCTTTCAGAGCAGTCAATTTCTGGAACATTGCCGATGCATTTGTTCCCATATAGATTTTGCTCATCGCCGTCGAGATGGTGATGGTCTTGGTGGAGGAATCCCAGGATGCGTAAACAGTTCTGGGTGAGGATCCGTCGCTGATCACGGTTTCGCTTGTTGCCGATGAACCAGTGGCAAACACGATATGCTGGATCAGGGCGTCGCTGTCATTGGAGCTCTTGTCTGTTCCTGCGGCAAGAGTCTTGATGGCGGCATTGAACTCGGAACCGGACTTCAGAACGGCCGGTTTTTCAGTACGGTTCTCAAAGTTTGTGATAGTGGTAATGTGGCCCACTGTAGGTGTGAAAGGATTATTATAGATAAACTTGTCAATCTCTTCATTGCTGCTGTTACGGATGCTGATGGTGAAACCGTGGGTGAACGAGTAGTAGGGATGCAGGGTAATATATGTAGCCTGGCCAGGGACAATGTTTTTCTCAATATAACTATATTCCGTATATGCACTGCTCAGTTTTGTTCGGGGGTTCATAATCGGATAGGCCGATCCGCTACGGCTGCAGCAGTCATAATTACCGGCGATGTAATTATCATCGTTGTCTGTAATAATGGCTTTTGCGGCATTGTCATTGTTTGTCGTAAAGGTCAGAACCGGATTAAGATTCTTGAACGACAAACTGCTACCGCCATTGTTCTTGGCAAATGCAAGATGATGGAATCCGCCGCCCTGGCTATATAGGAACGGACAGTAAAAATATGAGTATTGGATAGATGTCTGTTTATTGAATTTATAATCGTCGCTAAAAGCATAATTTGCGAAACCGGTGCCTGCATAGACAAACGCCACATAGTAGTCGGCCTCCGCTATTTTTTCTGCATCACTGGCACTTACGGTAAACGTAAAAATTGCGTTTTTCCCTCCTGTTACCAGCGCGTCTGAGAGTTTTTGCATTCCTGTTGTAACGTACGACCGCTTCAGCATCGAGCCGGTTTCGTTTTTCAAAGCCGTCCAAGTTTCGTCATCGGCATAGGATAGGTCGGTATATTTCATCGGGAAGAGCACAATCTTATCTCCCGCCTCCCAAACAACGGAGTTGTCGTCAAGCGTGGTCTTTGTTTGGTCAAAGTCCGCATTGAATTCAACGGTTACCATAGGCTCCTCAGCATCAGGAATCTCCGGAGTCTCGGGAACATCTGCAGGCTCTTCTTCTACGGCCTTTTCAACCTCTTTTGTGCATCCCCAGGCCAGGACTGCCAGGGCTGCCAAGATAAAGAATACTACTTTTTTCATAATCGTTTAGATGGTGTCAGGAATGTAATCTTCATTTGTACTCTCAAACCCGTCCGACAGGGTCATCACGGTTGCCTCCATCATTACAGGAACAACCAGGCAGAGTGGAGTTTCGTATTTTTCCATAATTATTGTTTTAGATTGTGCAAATTTCGGCAATCCTCTATCTAAAAACACCATCCCAAAGGATAGAAAAGACTATACTTTAGTATAGAATTGCGGCCTTTCGGAAAGTATTTTATGCCGATTGCCGCATTTTCGCTAACTTCGTAAACGTGAAAAGAATAGTTTGCATAGGAGCCCTTCTGCTAACCTTCATAAGCGCCTGGGCATATATAGATCACCGCGGTCACAACGTGGATTCCCTGGAGCAGGTGGTGGCGGGGCTTACGCCGGAGCGTATAGCCCAGGCGTCGGAAAAAGAGTGCGAGGACTACGTCTTTGCCTGCTACAATCTCATGCACGGCTACTGCAACATAAACGCGGAGCGTTCCATGTACTTTGCCCGCAAGTGCTACGCCATTGCTCTCCGGTGGAACTGGCTCGGCAAGATGGAGGAGGCCTCGGCCGGAATAGCCCTTATGTTCTACGGAAGCGAACAGTACGACAGCGCCCTTTTCTACTACAATCGCGCCCTTGCGTTGGCCAACCGTATGGCCGCCGGGGAAACCTCCCTCACCAACGACCAGCCTTACGCGCCAGAAAACGTAGATGACGCCTATTCCTCCATCTACGGAGCCATCGGCAACCTCTACAACGTAATGGACTCCATCCCAAAGGCAATGGAGTACTACAAAAAGGCTGGGGAGATCTTCACAAAATACGGCTGGAACGAGTCTAACGCCATCCTCTGGTACAATATGGGGGAGACGTGGTTTGAGGAAGGAGAGCTGGAAAAGGCCCTCCCCTGTTACCAGACCTCCCTTGAGTACGCGCAGGCAAGCGGTGACTCGCTGCAGATATCATCGGCCTACAAAGGGCTGGGAAGCTATTATCTGGCAAAGGGAAAGATTGGAAAGGCCATGAAATATATTGAGGAGGCCGATTCCTATTATTCCCTCCACGAGGATCAGGAGTTTGCCGCAAGGATTGAGACCCTTGGCCTTACCAACAAAATCCTTGAGCGGCAGAAGAAAATCTGGAGGCTGGCGGCGCTTGGAGGCGCAATAATAATCGGCCTTATCCTTGCGCTTGGGCTTATCCTCCGCCGGAACCGGAAACTTTCCAGGGAAAAGGCCGGGGCCGATGTAGTCATAGAGGAAGCCCTTCAGGAAAAACCTCTGGCTCAAGAACTTACAGACAGGGAAAGGGAGATAGTGCCCCTTCTTGCGGCAGGCCTTACCAGCCAACAGATCGCAGATAAAGTTTGCCTCTCCCTTGCCACCATCAAGTGGTACAGGAAGAGGCTTCTTGAAAAGTTCCAGGCCTCAAATTCGGCCGAACTTGTGTCAATCCTGAAGGAGAAGGGCCTTCTGTAGCCGCCATCTATCCCCTCCAGCGAAGGAACGATTACTTCAAGCCAAGGGTATCCCAATTGTAGAAAACGCCTATATTTATGGACGTTGCATTCATCTCACCCAAATCTCTTGCAACGTAGGCGCGAATTCCAAGGCCGTGTTCCGTGGCATCAGAATTACGAAAGACGCGCCAAAACTTAAAGTGGGCTTCGGCGCCGCCAAGGACCACGAAATTTCCCAGGGTCTTATTATTATCGTCTTTCCCCTGCCTTGTCTGGACAAGCATACGTCCGGAAAGCCCCACAAAAGGTTTCAATGAGAAATAAGTACCGTCGTAAAACCGGTATCCGTATGTTAATCCAATATAATTATGGTTATATTCTTTTCCCTTCCGGAAAACCGCATCACCATAACTGTAATCATCAAGAATAGGACCGGTCCCGGCGTTTATTATGGTACCGAACTCATGCTGCTTGTACCCGCAAAAGAAATCCAGCATAATTCCGTGGGTCATTGCAAAAGTATTTGCAGCCTGCCCCAAAAACAGACTTCCGCTGTAACCCACATTAAACGTCATAAGGAAAATCTTTTGGCTCTTTGTAATCTGAGGATAAGATATCTGGGCCAACTCTTCCGCAATTCTTCCGGAATGATAGGCAACCATCGTGGAATCTGTACCGTCTTCAGTGTCCTCAACTATCTCTCTCCATCTGCTTTGATTCTGGTCACTGTAGAAAGCATAGAGCGCGTCTGCAGACCTTTTGTTATCTGTGCTGTACAGTTCCGTGAGCATCTTTCGGAAATACAGTTCATTGAGATCGAACAGGACCTGGTCATACGCAAGGGCGCAAGGATACATCCTTTCCAGATTGTGCCAGGAAAGGGATTTATCCATAGCAACCGCGGGCTTTGACACATACTGAACAGTGTTCCAGGACGGACGGGTCTTTTCAGAGTTGGTCAGCCAGCGAAAACTCAGGTTGCTGGTCCTGAAATCTTTGGGCGACTTGAAATTAAGATCGTCCCAAGTGAGAGGACCGTCTGTCCAATAACGCATACTCTCCTCAAAACTCTGAGCAGAGAGGATGGTGCAGGATAAAGCAAAAATGACAAATAATGCTATACGTTTCATTATGCTCTTGTAATATGTGCCCCGAGGGCATTGAGGCGGCCCTCAATGTCCTCGTAGCCGCGGTCTATCTGCTCGATGTTGTCAATTGTTGAGGTGCCGCGGGCGCTCATTGCCGCAAGGAGCATTGCAATACCCGCGCGGATATCCGGGCTCACAAGGCGGGCGGCCTTGAGGGTAATGCGGTGATCGTGGCCGATTACAACCGCCCTGTGGGGGTCGCAGAGAATAATCTGGGCGCCCATGTCTATGAGGCGGTCTACAAAGAACAGCCTTGATTCAAACATCTTCTGGTGGATGAGGACACTGCCCTTGCACTGGGTGGCAACAACCAGCATCACGGAAAGGAGGTCAGGGGTGAGGCCAGGCCAGGGGGCATCGGCCAGAGTCATTATGGAGCCGTCCAGGAAAGACTCAATCTCATAGCTATCCTGGGCGGGGACGTAGATGTCGTCGCCCCTCTGCTCCAGCTTGATTCCAAGGCGTTTGAAAGCATCCGGGATGATTCCAAGGTCATACCAGGAAACGTCCTTGATGGTGATTTCGCTCTGGCAGATGGCGGCCATGCCGATGAAAGAGCCAACCTCGATCATATCCGGGAGAATCCTGTGCTCCGTGCCGCCGAGTTTCTCCACGCCGTGAACGCGGAGGAGGTTGGAACCCACGCCGTCTATGAAGGCGCCCATGCGGTTTAGCATCTTGCAAAGCTGCTGGACGTAGGGCTCGCAGGCGGCATTATAGATGGTTGTGGTGCCCTTTGCAAGGACTGCGGCCATCACTATGTTGGCAGTACCGGTGACGGAGGCTTCGTCAAGGAGCATGTATCGGCCCGTAAGACGACCCTCGGACGTGAGGTGGAACGCACGGCGCTTAGGGTCATACTCCATATCTGCGCCAAGGTTGCACATACCGTCAAGGTGGGTGTCAACCCTGCGGCGGCCAATCTTATCACCGCCCGGCTTGGGGAACCACGCGTGGCCAAAACGGCTGAGGAGCGGGCCGACGACCATCACGCTGCCGCGAAGCTTGGCGCACTTTGCAACGAATTCCTCCGTTTCAATGTAGGAGGTGTCCACTTCATCGGCCTGAAAAGTGTAGGTGCCCTTGGAATGGCGGGTGACTTTTACTCCCATATTCCTTAAGAGCTCTATGAGGTTCTTTACGTCAAGGATCTCCGGGATATTGGTCATTTTCACGGGCTCCGATGTAAGGAGAACCGCACTGATAACCTCCAGGGCCTCATTCTTTGCGCCTTGGGGAGTGATGGTGCCGCTGAGCCTGTGGCCACCCTCTATGATGAATTTTGCCATTTTGAACAGTTTATCTACAAAGATACGTTTTTTCCGGAAATAATTCATACGTGTTTCGGATGGTCCGTGGATGTATTGGATTTTTGTGAGAATTGGATTAACTTTATTGGCATAAAACATTTGACATATGGCAAACATTAATGACTTCATTCAGAAGGCCGTCAGTGCGGCGGCAGGTAAAGTAGACATCCCTGCAAACATCAAGGACCAGGTTCTTGGCGGGCTGGGAGATTCCATCCTGGGTTCACTCACACAGACTGCCGCAAAATCCGGTGGTCTGGATGAGATCAAAAACCTTCTTACCGGTAAGACAGATGCTGCAAAGAGCGGCATCACCGCCCTGGCAGGGGACCTCTTCACCAAGAACATCGTGAGCAAGCTGAACCTTGGTTCACTGGCTCCGGCCCTTACTGCACTAATCCCTGGTATTATCGGCAAACTCTCAGGCTTCATCAAGGATCAGGACGGAGACGGAGATGTTGACATCAACGATATCCTCCTTTCTCTCAAGGGCGGCTCAGGCAGCGGCCTTCTTGGCGCTGCAACCAGCATCCTGGGCGGTTTGTTCGGCAAGAAAAAATAATGTGATATGAAAAAGACCGGAGTTCTTGCAAAATCCTCCTGGATTGCACTTGCCGTAACTGTGGTTGTGATAGGCATCATGGCATCCTGCTGCACCACAATTGACTCTGCATCGGTTGGTATCAAGTTCAAGAAGTGGAGCTCCAATGCTGCCCTTAAGGGCGGTGTTGAGGGCACCTGCCGCGGTTGGGTGTGGTACAACCCCATCACGGAGAGTATCTTCGAGTATCCCACTTACATCCAGCGTGTAACCTATGAGCCCTTCACCGTGAACCCTAAGGATGCAGCTATCTTCTCAATGACTCCTACCCTTGCATACCAGATAGACGAGTCTAAGGCTGTTGATATCTTCGTGAAGTACCGCAAACCGGTGCGCGAACTTGAGATGGGCTACATAAATACCTGTATCTTTGAGGCTTACCGTACCTGCGCCAACAACTACACCTCGGATGAACTGATGGCCAACCGCGCCAAGTTTGAGAACGAGGTCCGCGCCCGCCTGGATGAGTCCATGAACCGCGAGGGCTTTATTGTCCGTGAGTTCACCACAAAGATAGACCCTCCGGCATCCCTTACTGCCGCCATCAACGCCAAGAACGAGGCCGTACAGAACGCCCTCAAAGCAGAGAACAAGGTGAAGGAAGCAGAGGCCGAGGCCAAGATTGCCATTGCCAAGGCAAAGGGTGAAGCTGAAGCCCAGCGCATCCAGGGTGACGGTGAAGCATACTACAACCGCGTAGTTGCCGCTTCCCTCAATGCACTGCTGGTCCAGCAGTACGCCATTGAGAAGTGGGATGGCAAACTTCCCACCTACAACGGCTCCAACGCGCTGCCGTTCATTAACCTGACAAAGTAGTTAGATGTGCTCAACCTCCGGATGGAGGGTGATACCGTATTTGGATTCTATGGCCTGGATAACTTCGGTTTCCAGGCCTATGATTTCTTCCGGGGAAGCCTCCCCGCTGGCATTCACAATGACCAGCGGCTGATTCTGGTAAACCTGGGCTCCGCCAAGGCGTTTGCCCTTGAAGCCGCACTGCTCTATCATCCAGGCCGCCGGAACCTTGATCTGGTCCCCCACCTCATAGTGCGGCACCTGGTAGTCCGGACCGTTGTCCTGACGGGCGATGTCTTTGATGCGTTCAAAGTGCTCCTTGCTTATCACCGGATTACAGAAGAAACTTCCGGCCGATCCAGTCACCGCCGGATCCGGCAGTTTTGCATTGCGGATGTCGATGATGGTCTGGCGGATGATCTGCGGTGTGAGAGTCACCCCTCCGGGGGCTTGTCCACCCCCGGACAAGTGTAGGGGGAGGGGCCCGCTGGCGAAGCCAGTGGGAGGGGCCGGAGCGGAGCGAAGCGAAGCGGAGTCCCCCGGAGGGGTGACTCTCACACCGCTTGCCTCCAGAGCCTTCCGGAGGCCACCGTAGTCCAGGCGGGGCTGGGGTTCACGGCTTAGGCGGTATGTGACGGCCGTGATGATGTATCGGCCTTTCCATTCAGTTTTGAACTTGGATGTGCGGTAGCCGTAGGCGCAGGTGGCGGGGCCAATGTGCACGAATCGGCCTTCTAAGCGGTCCCAGGCGCGGATTCCCACAATAATATCCTTTGCCTCAACGCCATAGGCGCCGATGTTCTGAACGGCGCTGGCACCGCATTCCCCGGGGATGAGCGACAAGTTCTCCGGACCCCAAAGGCCTTCAGCTGCCGCCCAGGCGCAGAAATCGTCAAAGACCGTTCCGGCGGGCAAGGTGACAAAGCACCCTCCGGCGGACGTGTCCACCCCCGGACACGGGTAGGGGGAGGGGGATGATATGTGCAGCACGGTTCCTGGGAAGTCTTTGGTGAAAAGGAGGTTGGAGCCGCCGCCCATGACCATCACCGGCTGGGGCAGGGCGCCAAAGTCCATGGCCGCCAACTCTTCTTCCGACTCTATCTCAACGTACAGCGCGCATTTCACCTTCATTCGGAAGGTGTTGCGGATGGGGTAATTGGAGACCGTTTTCATTAAACCGCTGATAATGAGGCGTTTATACATTTTCCTCCCAGCAAAACAGCCAGGAGGAAAAGTTGTAAATAATTGTTACTGAGCGTTTTGAGGAGAACGTAGTGAAATCTGCAGTTCATCCAGCTGCTCCTGATCGATCTGGGACGGGGAATCTATCATCACATCCCTGCCCTGATTGTTCTTGGGGAAGGCGATGTAGTCCCTGATGGTGTCCTGCCCACCCATGAGGGCGCACACGCGGTCAAAGCCGAAGGCCAGGCCTCCGTGAGGCGGGGCACCGAACTTGAAGGCGTTGATGATAAAGCCAAACTTGTACTCTGCCTCTTCAGGGCCGATTCCAAGGACCTCGAACATACGCTTCTGCATATCGGCATTATGGATACGGATGGAACCGCCGCCAAGTTCGTTGCCGTTGAGGACGAAGTCATAGGCGTTGGCGCAGACGCGCTCTAGGTCTTCCTTGGCGTTGCTGTAGAACCATTTTTCGTGCTCCGGCTTGGGGGCGGTGAAGGGATGGTGCATAGCGTAGAAACGCCCTGTTTCGTCGTCCCACTCAAGAAGCGGGAAGTCCACGATCCAGAGGGGTGCGAACTCCTTGGGGTTACGGAGGCCCAGGCGGCCGCCCATCTCAAGGCGCAGGACGCCCAGCATGGTCTGGGTCTTGCGCTTGGCACCGCTCATCACAAGGATGAGGTCTCCAGGCTTAGCCTCTGCGGCTGCGGCGATGGCTGCAAGGTCATCGGCCCCGTAGAATTTGTCGATTGAACTCTTGAAGGAGCCATCGGCATTAACCTTGATGTAGATGAGGCCTTTGGCGCCAACCTGAGGGCGTTTAACCCACTCTGTGAGTTCATCAATCTGCTTGCGGGTGTATTCCGCGGCGCCGGGAACGGCAATTGCGCCGATATATTGGGCGTCATCCAGCACGCTGAAGCCCCTGCCCTTAGCGGCGGCGGTGATCTCATGGATCTTCATGCCGAAGCGGACGTCCGGCTTATCTGAGCCGTAGTTATCCATGGCGTCGTACCAGCTCATACGGGGGAGAGGATTGGGGATGTCTACTCCAAGGACGTTCTTGAAAAGGGTTCTCATCATGCCCTCGAACATATTCAGGACATCCTCCTGCTCCACAAATGACATCTCGCAGTCTATCTGGGTGAATTCAGGCTGGCGGTCTGCGCGGAGGTCCTCGTCACGGAAGCAGCGGACAATCTGGAAGTAGCGGTCATAACCGGCAACCATAAGGAGCTGCTTGAAGGTCTGGGGGCTCTGAGGCAGGGCGTAGAACTGACCGGGGTTCATGCGGGAAGGGACCACAAAGTCACGGGCGCCTTCCGGGGTGGACTTGATGAGGTAAGGGGTCTCTATCTCCATGAAGCCCTTGGAATCCAGGTAGTTGCGACACTCGTGGGCAACCTTGTGCCTGAGAGCAAGGGCCCTCTGGAGCGGGCCGCGGCGAAGGTCCAGGTAACGGTACTTCATACGGAGGTCTTCTCCGCCGTCACTTTCTTCCTCAATGGTGAAGGGCGGGGTAACGCTCTTGTTGAGGATATTTATGGCCGATAGTTTTATCTCAATGTCTCCGGTGGGCATCTTGGCGTTTTTGGCCTGACGCTCCACCACTTCTCCCGTGGCCTGGATCACAAATTCGCGGCCCAGAGATGTGGCTGTCTCTACAAGCTCTGCGGGGGCATCGGCCTCAACAACAAGTTGCGTGATGCCGTAGCGGTCACGGAGGTCAATGAATGTCATTCCACCAAGCTTGCGGGCTTTCTGGACCCAACCGGCCAGGGTAACCTGCTGCCCTTTGTTCTCAATGCGGAGTTCACCGCATGTGTGCGTTCTGTACATATCTATAGTTAAGTTTTTTCTTAGCTCACAAAGTTAGCAAAAAAATGCGTATCTTGCGGAAAACTTTTAACTATGGCTTGTTTTGTAGCGCCCCTCGTTCAGGCAATCGCAACCACCGCATACCGTAAACTCAGCCGTAAGCCCGTTCCGGCTTCCCTCAAAACCCTGGAAACCATGCTCTGGGGCGGTTCTGTGATGCTTATCGTGGACCACGTAATCAACGGAGAACTCACCTGGCAGTTCCCCTTCTTCACGGCTTTGTCCCAGACTGGCGGCGCCGCACAGATGTGGCATGAAATCCTCACCGTGGGCGTGCCCATGTGCCTTGTCATCACGGCCGTATGGGCGGTGTGGGCGCTTGTTGCCCGCCGCCGCAAAGCCGTTGCATAGCGCCATCCCACTTTAGAGCATAACTGATTCAATCTTAGTCACAAAATGACTCAAAAACTTGACTAAGATTGTTTATTCTTACCATCTTAGTCAAGTAATCGGCCCAAAACGTGACTTTGACGGTACCGGATTGGGGAAATTACGCCAACAGATTAGTAAGCGCCACAAAATCCTCCACGGAGAGCTGTTCCGGGCGCTGGGAGAAGACGGGCTGGGAGAGGAAGGCCGATAATTCTTCGGGCGGCCACCCTTCGCGAGTAGCTTTAGCAGCGGCAAGTGGCTTAAGTGGATTTCGCATCATCTTGCGGCGCTGGCCAAATGCCGTTTTCACAACGGTCTTGAAGAGTTTTTCGTCACAGCCAAGGTCTGTGCGGCCGTTGCGGCGCAGTCTTATCACGGCGCTCTCAACTTTGGGCGGCGGAGCAAAGCAGCCGGAGCCCACGGTGAAAAGGTACTCTATGTCATACCAGGCCTGAAGAAGCACGCTCAAGATGCCATAGGTTTTGCTTCCGGGCTTTTCTGCAATGCGCTCTGCAACCTCCTTCTGAACCATGCCCACAACCTGCGGGATGTGATCCTTGTGGTCCAGGACCTTGAAGAAAATCTGGGAGGAGATGTTGTAAGGGAAGTTCCCTATGACGCAGAAGTCTCCGGGGAATATCCGCTCCAGGGGAAGGGTGAGGAAATCGGCCTCCATAAGACGGCCCTGCATACCCTGGAAGTGCGTGAGAAGATACTCCACGCTCTCCGTATCTATCTCCACAAGTTTCAGGTCAATGTCTTCTCTTTCCAGCAGGTACTGCGTAAGTACGCCCATTCCCGGGCCCACTTCCAGGACCGGGCCTTTGGTCTCTAACGCATCAACGATGGCGCGGGCCACTTTCTGGTCTGTGAGGAAATGCTGCCCAAGGGCCTTTTTTGCTCTTACTTCCATACTGCAAAGATAAGAATAATTTTAAAGGGTAGAGGTTAGAACTGGAAGTAGATGAAGGACTGGAGGTCGGCGGTGATGAACTGGTAGAAGAAGATCACTATCAGGACCACCACAAGGGCCATGACTGGCAGCGGGAGGGCGCTGAAAGTGAGGCGATAACGCCTCTTGAAGCGCTCCGGGAGCCAGTGGATGAGCATTCCCAGGACAAAGAGGATGAGCACCGCACGGTGCTGGTGGATCATTGCCGGAACAAGGCCGATGTCCCAGTGGGAGCCTATCTGGTTCACCATATTCTTGGCGGTGTTCCAGGCCTGCTCGTTGGCAAGGGCAGGGTCAAGGTTGGAGCCGCTGCGGAAGAAAAGGCGGGTGAATGTGATGAACACGAAGGTCTGGAAGATGTCCCAGGCGTTGCTGCACCACTTGGCGGCGGGAGATTCATGGCCAGGCCGGGAATGACGTATCAGGGCTTTTACAGCCGTCCCCACCAAGATTATCATCGTCCACACAAAGAACATGTTCCAGACGGGATAGTGCAGGGTGAAGGAAAGCGTACCGCAAAGGGCCGTAACAAGAGAAATTATGAGGAGCTTAACGCCCATCGAGCGCTTGGTCCATATCTTATAAATCACCATCCCGATGCCGTTGAGACCGCCCCAGATCATGAAATTCCAACTTGCTCCGTGCCAAAGGCCACCAAGGAGCATGGTGTTCATGGAGTTGATGTTGGTGGTGATGAGTTTGCGGTCAGAGGGCTTACGCCAGGCCCATATGCCGATACCAGCCGCAAGAGCCGCCACAGCCGCCGCAACCCACCAGGAACCGCTGAGGAAACTGCCTATCACCGCAATGGCTGCAATGATGATGAAAGTGCCCGCAGAAGCGTTTCTGTTACCGCCAAGGGGGATGTAGAGATAATCCCGCAGCCAGCGGCTGAGGGTCATATGCCAGCGGCGCCAGAAGTCCTGCGTATTGGGGGCCTTGTACGGGGAATTGAAGTTCTTGGGAAGGTAGAAGCCCATGAGCATCGCTACGCCCGTTGCAATGTCCGTGTAGCCGGAAAAATCGGCATAAACCTGCAGGGAATAGCAGAAAAGGGCCGATAAATTCTCAAAGCCGCTGTAAAGGAGCGGGTTCTCGAAGACCCGGTCGGCGAAGTTCACGGCCATGTAATCGGCCAGAATTAACTTTTTCAGGAGGCCGTTCATTATCCAGAAGATGGCTATGCCAAACCACCTGCGGCTAAGGTTGTATGGCTTATGGAGCTGCTCCACAAACTCTACGGCGCGGACGATGGGACCTGCAACCAGCTGAGGAAAGAAGCTGAGGTAGAACCCGAAGTCCAGGAAATTCTGGACCGGGGCAATCTTCTGGCGTTTAACATCCACTATGTAACTTACCGCCTGGAAGGTGAAGAAGGATATTCCTACCGGGAGGATAATGGCGTCTACGCGGAAAAGGGACGTTCCCGTGAGGGCGTTCAGGAACTCTCCAAGGACGTCGTGAACCTCAATGGACAGCCCGAAGAGGTTGTTCACAAAGTCCGTTATGAAGTACGCGTACTTGAAATAGGCAAGGACCCCAAGGTCTATCACAACGCTTAGCGCCGTGAGGGCCCGCCTCCAGCCTTCTTTCTTAAGCCGATACAGCCCCTTTGCAGCAAAGTAGTTATACACTATTACAAACACAAGAAGTGCCAGGAACACGCCGCTTGTCTTGTAATAGAAGAAAAGTGACACCGCAAAGAGAAAGCCGTTGCGGAGGAGAACCTTGCTGTGGAACAGGGAGAACACCGCAAACACCAGCGCGAAGAACGCCCAGAAGTAGAACTGGGTGAAAAGCAGCGGGTGCGCCTGGTCAAAGGAGAACAGGCTCACGGCAAAGTCCCGTATGATGTCTGCCAGCGTCATCTGTACTCCATTATTGCGTCAAAGAGAAGGTCCCCGATGAGGCGATAGCCGGCGGGGGTGAAATGGACTCTGTCACCCTGCATCAGGCCGGCCTCTTTCCAGGCATCGGAAGAGCCGTAGCCGCCCATAACCTCATACATATCCCAGAACACGCCGTCAAATTCATCGGCCAGTTCACGGAAGGCCTTTTCAACGTCAGGGGTATGCTGGTTCACGTGTTTTCCCTTGTAATAACTGTCGTTGATACCGGAAAAGAGTACGGCGCAGCGGGGGTTCACGTCCCGCACCTGGCGAAGGAGGAAGCGGTAGTTTTCCTTGAATCGGCGGGAATCAAAATCGTGGCCCTGGATGTCGTTGATGCCGATAGAGAATATCACGAGGTCCGGCATCACGCGGGAAAGGTCCTCTGCCCAATGGGAGCACTTTGCCCAGGATGAGGTGGAGGCGCCGTTGATTCCAGCCTCGCTGTAGGTGAAGCCGCCGCCGGTGCGGTCAAGGTAGAGGCCGCGGAGGGTGTATCGGCCCTCCCCCTTAAAGAATACCTGCAGCCAGTCCGTGTAGTACGGGAGGTCGAAATGGGTGTACTGGCGGCCCTTGACGCCGTAAACGGTGTCCCGGCCCTGAAGCAGGAGGACGGGCTCCATCTCCCCTTCCCCAAGGACGTCCACACGGTTGAAGGCGTAGCTCTGGCGGAGCACGGGACCGCCGTTACGGGCAAGGTCCACGGCTACGCGGGAGGCGGTGTCCTTAACCTCTGCGGCTATGCCGGTGAGGCCGAGGTCCCCACCATCGGCCTTTATGCAATTGTGGGATTCCCAGAGGCCGGAGTATGAGGTTGTGTAGCTGACGGGGGTGTTGGTGAGGGCGGCCGCAAAGGGGAAAACCAGGCCCCTGCCGCCGTCAAGGCCGTATCTGAGGGACAGGAAGCGGGTGCGGAGGCGGTCACTCCAGGTGCCGCCCTGGACGTGGGAGCCGCCAACGTGGAGCACCCTTACGTCTCCGGTGCCCCAATGCACCAGGGAGTCCAGCTTTTGCCTGAAGGCGGTAAAGGAGGCCGATTCCCCCTCAAGCCCGCGCGGAATGAGCACGGGAGGGCGCTGGGCTGCGCACGGCACTGCCATGGCAAGGAGGACTATAAGGAGGAGGCGCTTCACTTGACCAGGCGGTAATAATCGTAATAGGTAAGGAGGGAATTGGAGAGGGCGTCTCCAACCTTCTGGGCACCGGCGGGGGTGAAGTGGATGTAATCAGGCCCGGCGTAAGGAGGATTGTGCTTAACCCACTGACCCATGGAGTTCTCCCCTCCCATCATGCGGAAGAGGTCCCAATAGGCTGCGTCGTTCCTGAGGGCCGTGGCCTTGAGGGAATCCACAAGTTCAGGGAGGCGGGGCCAGGTAACAATGCGGCCGCCCACGCTCTTTCCCATATCGGACGGGCCGATAAAGAGGATGCGGGCATCCGGGGCAACCTCATGGAAGTACTGGATCTGGGCCTCTATCTGCTCCTGGTACTGCTCGATGACCTTGGTGTTACGGACCACGGGCATGTAATTTCCGCCAAACTGGAGGATGATGAGACTGGCGTCCATCATTTCCAGGCAATCGGCCATAAGAGGCTTGTTGATACGGGTGAAAATGGTGCCTGAGCAGCCCCTGAGGGGGATGTTGTCTACCTGGACGCCGGAATCGGGATCGGCCGATATTCCGTAGATTTCAGCGTTCCCGCTGAAGCGGAGCACGGCTTTCTGGACGGGCCGGCCGAAGTGCCAGGTGACTTTGCGGAGGCCGCTCTCGCCCACTTCCTCTACGGGAACGGGGCGGAGGGTGTCCGATACCGCTTTTACGGAGAACCCGCCGCTGGGACGTCCGTAGAGGACGGTGACAGCCTCAAAGCTGTGGACGCCTTCGCGGGCGTTCTTGTTGCTGGTGGAACGAAGGGTTACGGTGCCGCCGCCGGTGAGCGTAACCACCTGGGCCAGAATGCCGTAGCGACTGTGGCCGGCGCGGACGGTGGTGGAGTCTCCGTACATGGTGTACTGGACAAAGCCGCCTGATGCCGCCTTGGATATGCTGGCCGACGGAACGTTGCTCAGGGCCGGGAAAAGGCCGGTTCCGTTGCCTCCAAACCTTGCCTGGAGATCCTGGCGGAGGTCCTGGGAAATGCGGTCAAGTTCTATCTGGGAGTCTCCGTAGTGGACTACGCGGCTGAGGCCCGGGGCCTCAAAGTCCCTGAAAACGGGGCGGAAAAAGTCTATATCATCCCCCGGAAGATAGATTCTGTCAGGGTTTTCCGTGAAAAACTGCCTGTAGTACTCCAGTGTGTCCTGCTTCATCTTGAAACGGGCCTGAACTGCATTGAGGACGGAGTCTACGTCTACCTTGGTCTCATTTGCATCCCTGAGGGTTGCCTGCATATTGGAGAAACGCAGGGTGAGCGGCCCGGCGGCTATGCCATCGGCCGGCATAACCAGCCACAGCACGCCCAGGGCGGCGAAAACGCTGAGAAGGAATATGAGTACCTGACGGGCTTTCACGGACTACACTTCCGTGGCGGTGGCGAATTCCGAGAGGAAGCGCATGTCGTTCTCGAAGTAATGGCGTAGGTCGTTGACCTGCCACTTGAGCATTGCGATACGCTCCACGCCCATGCCAAAGGCAAAGCCGCTGTACTGTGAAGGATCAATTCCGCTGGCCTTGAGGACGTTGGGATCCACCATGCCGCAGCCCATAATCTCCAGCCAGCCGGTGCCCTTGCAGATGTTGCAGCCCTTTCCCTTGCAGATGTTGCAGGAAACGTCTACCTCTGCGGAAGGCTCCGTGAACGGGAAGTAGGAGGGCCTCATACGAATCTCCGTATCGGCACCAAACATCTCGCGGGCAAACAGCAGGATGGCCTGCTTAAGGTCTGCGAACGTGACGTCCTTGTCAATGTACAGTCCTTCTACCTGATGGAAGATGCAGTGCGCGCGGGCCGATATTGCCTCATTTCTGAAAACGCGGCCGGGGCACACCACGCGGATGGGCAGCGGCTGGGTTTCCATTGTGCGCACCTGCACGGAAGAAGTGTGAGTACGGAGAAGGAGCGGGTTCAGATGGCCGGTGCTCACGAAGAAGGTGTCCTGCATCTCACGCGCGGGGTGATTGGGCGGGAAGTTCAGGGCCTCGAACACGTGGTAGTCGTCCTCAATTTCAGGGCCCTCTGCAACGTCATATCCAAACTTGCGGAAGATATCCACAATCTGCTGGCGGACAATAGAAACGGGATGACGCGAACCCAGGGGGAAAGCGTCTCCGGGCATTGAAAGATCCTCCTTGGGGGAATCGGCCACAGCGGCGGTCTCTGCAGCAGCCTTCAGTTCATCTATCTTTGCAATGGTGTACTGCTTGAGTTCATTGAGCTTCTTGCCGTACTCCCTCTTGAGTTCCGGGGCAATGTTGCGGAACTCGTCCATAAGGGCCGTGATTTCACCTTTCTTTCCAAGGAAACGTATACGGGCTTCTTCTGCCTCTTTCTGGCTGGTGGCCTTCAGCTCCTCCAGCTCTTTGAATATTCTTTCAATGGCTTCTTTCATTGCTTATCTTTATTATAGCTTACAAAGATAACTATTTTTTGCCGATTTCCGCCATAGAATTGCAGGAGCACCGTCTCAGGTTGCCTATATACGTCGCAGGTTGCACCTCTATGATGTCCCGGGGCAACGATTCACACGTTTTGGGCCGGTTTTGTGCTTTTCGTTGCCCGTTTGGGCAATGACTCACACATTTTAGGCGGTTTTTGTGCTTTTCGTTGCCCTATAAGCGGAGGGGAGGTGTTGGTGGCAAAACCTGTAGCCGCCCGCGGCTTCATGAGCGGGAGGGGCCCAGAGCCTGCGCGAAGCGCGGCGAATGGGAGGGACGAAGTGAGCGAAGCGAACGAAGGGTTTTGCCATCAATACCTCCCGCAGCGACAAGGGGCAACGAAAACGGCAATTGATGGAGGTTAAGTGGTTAATATACAACAATTTACCGGATCGTATGGGATTACTGGTTTTCCCAAAGGATCCGGTAAGTAATTGACGCACAACCACTTGGGCTCCACGGCGTCGGCATTACAATATGGGTAACAAAGTCCCTCCCCCGAGGGGAGGGATTTAGGGTGGGGGCAACGTGAGCTAAGTTACGAAGCGAGCGCCTGTGCGATGGTGTAACTTAGTGCAGCATCACGGTGAGTCCGGCCATGACGATGGAGACCATGCTCATGAGCTTGATGAGGATGTTGAGGGAAGGGCCGGAGGTGTCCTTGAAGGGGTCTCCCACTGTGTCGCCTACCACGGTGGCGTGGTGGCTGGAGGAGTTCTTGCCGCCGAAGTGGCCTTCCTCAACGAACTTCTTGGCATTGTCCCAGGCGCCGCCGGAGTTGGCCAGGAAGATAGCCAGGACGAAGCCTGCTCCAAGGCCGCCGGCAAGGAGGCCTATAACACCTGCAGGGCCAAGGATGACACCCACAAGCATGGGAACGATGATGGCAAGGAGGGACGGGAAGATCATCTCGTGCTGGGCAGCCTTGGTGGAGATGCGGACGCAGCTGGTGTAGTCCGGGCGCTGCTTTCCTTCAAGGATGCCGGCAATCTCACGGAACTGGCGGCGTACCTCGATGACCATCTTCTCTGCTGCACGTCCCACGGCATTCATGGTGAGACCGCAGAAGAGGAATGCCATCATTGAGCCGATGAAAATGCCCACCAGGACCATAGGATTCATGAGGGTGATGTCATAGTGCTCCACAATATCTGTGATGCTGCCGTGTGCAAGGCGGGTAAATTCAGCCGCCATTTCTCCGCCCTTTGCGGCAAGGTGGCCGAAGCCGATCTTGATCTCCTCAATGTAGGAGGCCAGGAGGGCCAGGGCCGTAAGGGCGGCGGAGCCGATGGCAAAGCCCTTGCCGGTTGCGGCGGTGGTGTTGCCGAGGGAGTCAAGGATATCGGTCTTCTCACGGACGGAAGGATCCAGCTCAGACATCTGGGCATTACCGCCGGCGTTATCGGCAATGGGGCCGTAAGCGTCCGTTGCCAGGGTAATTCCAAGGGTTGAGAGCATACCCACAGCGGCAATGGAGATGCCGTAGAGGCCCATACTCAATGTTTCAACGCCAAAGTGGAAGCCGGTTGCAAAGCCGTAGGCCAGGAGGATGGCGACGGCAATGGTGACCACGGGAACGGCGGTGGAGATCATGCCAAGGCCCACGCCGTTGATGATGACGGTTGCGGGGCCAGTCTGGGCGCTTTCGGCCAGCTTCTGGGTGGGCTTGTAGGAGTGGGAGGTATAGTACTCCGTAATCTTGCCGATAATAACACCTGCAAGAAGGCCGGAGAGCACGGAAAGTGCCATCTGCCACCAGTTGGGGAAGCCAAGGATGTAGAAAACGCCGAAGGAAACCAGGGCGATGAGCACGGCCGCAAGGTTGGTGCCGCGGCTTAGGGAACCAAGGAGGTCCTGAAGCGAAGCGCCTTCCTTTGTACGCACCACGTAAATGCCTAAGATTGAGAGGACTACACCAATTGCAGCAATCATCATGGGGGCAAGGATGGCCCTCATCTGGACGGCGGTTCCGTCTCCGAAGAAGGCCGATGCACCAAGCGCCATGGTGGCAAGGATGGAGCCGCAGTAACTCTCATAAAGGTCTGCGCCCATACCGGCAACGTCACCTACGTTGTCACCCACGTTATCGGCAATGGTGGCGGGGTTACGGGGATCGTCCTCGGGGATGTCCTGCTCTACCTTACCAACGATATCGGCCCCCACATCCGCAGCCTTGGTGTAGATGCCACCGCCCACACGGGCGAAGAGTGCCTGCGTTGATGCGCCCATTCCGAAGGTGAGCATGGTGGTGGTGATCACAACCAGGTTCTGGGCCTCCGTGGGCTCATAGAAGATCTTGAGGATGCTCCACCAGATGGCGATGTCAAGAAGGCCCAGGCCCACCACGGTGAGGCCCATGACGGCGCCGCTGCGGAAGGCTATCTTTAGGCCGGAATTGAGGCTTCGCATTGTTGCATTTGCTGTACGGGCCGATGCATAAGTTGCGGTTTTCATACCCACGAAGCCGGCAAGGCCGCTGAAGAAACCGCCCGTAAGGAATGCGAACGGCACCCAGGGGTTCTGTACGCCGAATCCGTATGCAAGGACGGCAAACAGGGCTGCCAGGACAATGAATACGATTACAACAACTTTGTACTGCTGTTTAAGGTACGCCATTGCGCCCTCGCGCACATACTGTGCGATTTCTTTCATAGTGACGGTTCCTTCACTCTCCCTCATCATCTGACGGAAGAAAATCCACGCAAAGAGCAGGGCCAGTACAGCCGCTGCCGGAACCAGATAAAAAAGATAGGTCATTTATAAAGGTTTAGTTAGTTGTAGTAGAAATAGGCGGTCTTTTCCTCTCCCCATACCTTCTTGCCGGTGCTTTTCAGGACGGCATAGGCCTGATACGTCATGGTTTGTACCACGTCTTCAAAGTACCAGGTCCTGTAGTCTGTAAACGTTCCGTCAGTAATGTTGTTCCATTTCCAGGATTTGCTTCCTTCCTTGAAACCTATTTCCGATGTCTCAGATGTTGAATAGTAACTGAAGGTGGCGTCAAGCTGCGCGGAGAAAGGATAATACTTGCTATCATATGTAACGCCGTAGGCCAGATTGGATGCGCTGAATCCTTCCGTAACGGCGTATGTCTGGATATAGTAACTTTCATCCGAGTACACAACTGTGCCGTCTGACATCCTGGCAAAAGCCCTGTAATAGAACAGTTGGCCGGGGCTCATGGGGATGTAGCCCAGCATAGTGCTTGACGTTCCCGCTATGGCAACTTTGTAGTCGTTCACCGTAGGTACTTCCGATGTGCCGTAACAGAATCCCCGCTCTGTACAGTCTCCAAAACTACCCTCCTTTAGGACAGCCTTCACATAACCGCCATCCTTGGTGTTGGACGTGGGATAACCGTCCAATTCAAGGGAAAGAATGGAAGCGGTGGCAACCTCAAAGGACTCACTGTAATAGGCCGTTCCGTCCGACGTCACAAAGAACGCCCTGCAGGTGTAAGTGGTGTTGGGGGACAATCCGGTCAAGGTCATTACGTCCGATAAAGGCGCCCCCTCACTTGCAGAGACCGCGTTGTCTGTAATAGTGGGCAGACGGAACAATGCACAGCATATACCATAACGGGTGACTACTGCGCCCGGGGCGTAGTAACGCACAGACTCCACCCAGATAGTAGTTGAGGTGGAGTGGAAATCCGACCGAACGGTTTGGAAGAAATTGTTGTAATCAGGATTCGGGAGAGGAATATTCTCATCCTTGACGGCGCATGATACGGCGGCAAAGGCCATTGCAAGAAGAAGAAAATACTTTTTCATAGGCCCTTTCCTTAAAAATTATATCCAACGCCAAGCGTTGCACGGACGCTTGGATATAGTGTGAATAAAGGAACAACACCCGCTCCTATCATAAATGACAGCTTGTTTACATGGAAAATTGCACCAAGCTCCGCGGTGGGGGACAGGCCGCCGGAATACTCTTTCCACTCCTTGTTCTGCTGCTCCACAAGGGTTTGAAAAATAGCCAGGCCACTTCCAAGATACAGGTTGAAATTATTCTTTATGCGCCATATGCCGCCTGCCACAAAGTTTACACGGGGGTCCTTACGCATTCCGGAAAGAATAGCGTCCCAGCGAACATCCTCAGAAGCAGACCCCTGAGGAAAGCCGCCAATGCCGATATCGGCCCCTACATAAAAGCCGAATTTCCAAACCATGCCAAACCTTGCGCCAAACATGGCCGTAACGTTGGATGCTTTATCATTAATGCCCGGGAAAATTTCCGGGGTGGCGGTGCCCACTACAAAAGTCTTGCGCTCATAGACTTTCTTCACACGTTCAGTGTTGATGGAAACGCCGGTAAAGTCTATGGTTTGGGCCTTTGCGGAAAACGCCGCAAGCAGCAGGCCCACAAATACCACAAGCCTTCTCATAACTACTTAACTTCAAGTTTGGTTTCTGCCTGAACAGCCTCCGTAGTGGAGATACTGCGAACGTTCTTTCCGCTGGAGAGGGCACTGTTGATATACACAATTGTGGTATCTGCAGGCTTCACGTTGCGGAAATTGGTATATTTGGCGGGATAGCCTTTTACCTTTACTGTAAGGTATATGTTCCGGCCGTCGCTCTTGTCTGTGACAACGGAGAAAAGGGGCGCCACTATAAGGTCTGCGCCGGCGCTCTCCGCGAACTCAAACAGAGCCTTTGCCTTCAGTTCCTCTATGCCGTCCATAATTACCTGCTTAGCATCTGCCGCATAACGCTCCAGCTTTGCAAGGTCTTTGGTATCAGGGACCTCAGGGATGGTGATGACGCCCTGGGTCTTGAAGCTGGAAGAGTTGGACTGGATTATGGTGATATCGGCCGCAATGGGAGTGATGAGCATCTTGGGCTGGGCTTCCACGGACGTTGCCTCGAATTTGGTAACGTTAACTCCGGTAACGGTAGTTTGTGCAAATGCCGATATGCCCGCAAGCAGGCCCGCCACGGCAATTGTTACAGAAAGGAGGAACTTGGTTTTCATTTGGCGTAATGGTTGAGTTTGCACAAATATAGTAATTATTTGATTTATAGTTACTCTTTTACTTCTATGATTTCTCCGTGCTCCTGGGCCACGGTCTCTTTCCAGAGCTCTGTGTAACCGGGCCACTCAATCTTTTCCGGGATGCCCTTTGAGAATTCCGAGTGCTTGAAGGAGCCGTCCGGGTTCTGGGGCTTGACGTTGCCGTCCATGAATTTTATAAGAAGCTCTTCCTCCAGTTTCTGCCATGCGGCAAACTGCTCCTGGGCTGTGTTCACGGAGTAATCCGTGACGTACTTCACAACCTTGGCAAATGGTTTGGCCGATACCATGACATCCCCCTTGGATGAGAGCTTCTTCTGGAGCTTCACTACCACCTGGTTGTACATGACAACGGCCATTGAGTCTACGGAATGGGTGCGGCGCTCCATCTGGTCACGCTCGAAGGAATCCACCTTTGCCCTCACATAAGGAGCCATGATGTTGTACATCTTGTAGCAGGCGTTTGAAATGCGGTTGTTGATCCAGAAAGATGCAGTGGGAGAATAGTGAAGGAGGTCTCCGTTACCTTCACGGAAGCATTCCGGAATCTTGGTGACGGAAGTGTAGATGGGGGAAAGGTAGGAGGTTGCGGCGTCGTCCGTGCCGAACCACAGGATGCCGCCAACAACGTCAGGGACGTAGTTACGGGCCTGACCCACGAACCAGAAACCTGTCTGCTGGGTGGCGATTGCGCGCTCGTTCACATAGGTCTTTCCGTCAAACTCCCACTCCATGGGCCTCCAGCGGTACGGAAGGGCGTTTCCGCCGGCGCCGATATCCTGGGTCATGTCCATGGGGGTGCCTTCGAAGTGGTCCCTCATAACATCGGCCAGTTCCTTTACGCCAACTTTCTTGCGGGGGTACACGAAGAGCGGAAAGTCCCCTTCCAGATTATTGCCCATCACGTAATCCAGATAACTGTAGGCGTCCTTTGTGACGGCGTTGCCTTCCTCATCGTAGAAGGAGAACCAGCCGTCCGTGAGGATGTTGAAGGCGCTCCAGGCGCGGGCGTCGCAGCCGCGGACGGTGCCGAAATCGGCCGGACAATAAGCCTTCTTGAAGGAAAATTCGGAATCGGCCCCGTCAAAATAGCCCTTGCGGCGGGCGAAACGGATTACGTCAGGGGCGTAGAGGCAGTTATCAGGGTCGTCCAGCGGGAAGGTGCCTATGCGGGCCTGGTTGGCGTGGGCGCAGATTGCGCCGTCGGGGACGCGGCGGGCCACCCACACGATGCCCTTGTTCACGTTGACGCCGTTGCGGATATTCATACCCTTGCCGATGAGTTCCATGATCCAGGCCTCGTTCTTATCGGCAATGGAGAAGGTCTCTCCCTCCGACGCATAGCCGTAGGTGTTGGCAAGGTCCACTATGATGTCAATGGCTTCACGGGCCGATTTTGCCCGCTGGAGGGTAATGTAGATGAGGGAGCCGTAGTCTATGCCTCCCTTCTTGTCCTCAAGTTCCGGACGGCCGCCCCAGGTGGTTTCTCCGATGATCACCTGGTACTCGTTCATGTTGCCCACGGTCTGGAAGGTGTGGGGAACCTGCTCTATGTCTCCGATGTAGCGGTTGGAGTCCCAGTCGTAGATGTTGAGGGTACTGCCGGGGTCCCAGTCCACTGCGGGGCGGTAATAGAGCTCACCGAAGAGGTAATGGGAGTCTGCGGCGTAGGACACCAGGACAGACCCGTCCTTGCTGGCGCCGCGGCTTACGATCACATTGGTACAAGTATTGCCTTCTATGTTGGCGGCAAGGAGTGCACCTGCCACCAGAAGAGATTTGAGTATTTGTCCTTTTTCCATTAAATGCGTATTTTTGCATTTGAGTTTACAAGACTACAAAGATATGAAAATTTGTAAGATTATCATTGCTGCCCTGCCTTGTTTGTTCCTGAGCGCGGGAGTATCGGCCCAGAATCCGCCCCAGACTCCGGAGCAGAGGGAAAAGCAGATGACAGAATTCATTGATAAGGAGGTTAAGCGCCTCACGGATATGCTGGAACTTGAATACTGGCAGGAATTCTACGTGGATTCCACGCTTAACCACGACTTACGCGCCCGCCAGGCGGAACTCCTTGATATGCAGAAGGCCCGCGTTGAGAACTCAGACCTCTACATGGCCATCTCAGACAAATGGATGGAAAAGATTGACTCCGCCTACAGGCGCTTCTTCACCGAGGAGCAGTGGGAAAAGTACTGGAAAAACGGCGGAAAACGCGCCAGCAAGGAAAGGGAAAAGCGAAAAAACAAAAAGTAGCCCGGCGGGCTACTTTTTCTATTTTAGCATTATGGACCGTAGGTCGTCTATGTCTTTTTGCGGGACTCCTATCTTTAGGAGATACTTCACTATCCTCTCCTGATAGGTTCCGCTGTCCGTCTCCTTGAAGATTGTGGTGTGGATGGAACCGTAACTGTAGTTGTCGTAGGTGTGCTTATACAGCGTATAGTTGCCGTTATCGTCCTTTGACATACCCCAGTCGGTGGGAGTGAAGTACGTAAGTTCATAGTCCTTTGCCATATCGCTCTCGCTTATGCCAAGAGCCCCTTCCAGAAGCACCGCAAGCGTTGCCGTGCGGTCACGTCCTGCGGCGCAGTGGAAGTAGACGGGCTTCCCTTCGCGGAGTTTCTGCACAACCCACATGAAGGTTTCCTTCACCTTGGGCTGGTTGTCGCGTATCATCTCATTGTAGCCGCTGTCGAAGCCCGGGGCGTAGAAATCCACTTCGCTTCCAAGAGGTGACGATGATGGCACGTCTTCGGCCTCACGGAGGTCTACCTCGGCCCTGATACCCTCGGCCAGCATTTCCTTCCTGCCGCTTGAACTGGTGCGGGAGCCGTGGATGGCACCGCCGCGGAAGAGCTTGTGGTATACCACGGTCTTGCCGCCATAGCCCTTGTAACCGCCAAGGTCACGGCCGTTGCGCACGTTGGGCTCATAATATACCTGACGCAGGTGTCCCCTGGTGGGGAAACTGCCGCTTGCAACCACAGCGCCGTCAGTGGAAGTGACCCTCCACTGGTAGGTGGTATTGGGGACGAGGTTGGTTATGTCCTGGCTGGAAACGCCAGAAGAAAGGCTGTATTCCCTGCTCCAGTCCCCTTCGCTCACCACCAGCTTCTGGGCGCCGCTTGCAGCGTTCCAGGTGATGGTGTAGGTGGGAGGGATCTCCTCATTGTTCACGCTGGGGCCGCCGCCGGGGTAGCCTTTAACCTTGGAATGTCCTTCCTCTCCATAATACAGTGTGTTGCCGTAGTCCACCTCAGACAAGAACTTCTCTACATACGCGTTGGTTGCGAGGAAGGCCTCTGAAGCATCCGGTGTCCAGCCAAGGAGCGGACCGGCAATGGCCTTGGACAGCGTCCAGTTACTGTCATCGCCTTCTATGGCCCAGTACATTGCACCTTTCAGACCCTTTTCCTTGATGTAATTTGCCTTGAGGCTTATGGACTGCTCGTTGTCATAACTGAGGACCATGGTGCCTGAAGCATTGGTAAGATAAGGCACAAGGGCCTGGCTGTCCCAGCGCTCCACATAAGAGCCAACACTTATGTCGTGATAATAGACATAATTGTCGTCATCCCCTTCCGTGAAGGCATGGTGATCGTCGCGGCCGTAGAAAGGCATTCCAAGGACTATCTTCTCATAGGGAACACCGGCACTATTGTGAAGGGCTACGGATTCGTCGCAGCTGCGCTTTGTCATGGACGACTTGTAAAGGCCGGCATTGTGATAAGGCGGGTTACCCATATCGTAGGTCATGAGGTTCACCCAGTCCATATAGTCTATGAAGTCCTTGAAATTCACATACTTTGCATTGGCCGATGAAGCCATGGTGATAAGGAGGTCATTCCCGAGAGCCGCACGGAGGTCCTTCACCAGGAGGGTGAAGTTCTTTGTGTCGTCCGGGGAGGACGATATTCCCGCGCTGCTGCTGGTAGGATACTCCCAGTCCAGGTCTATGCCGTCCAGGCCGTACTGGTTCACCGCCTTAAGGCAGTTCTCGCAGAACTTTTTGCGGTGGGATTCATCGGCCGCCATCTCTGAGAAATTGCCGGCTCCCCAGCCGCCTATGGACAGCAGGACCTTCAGGGAAGGATTGGTTTTCTTGAGGCCGACAAGCTTTTTCAGACGGGAATCCGTATTGATTTTGAGGGTCTCGAAATCACTGCCTATCTTTCCGAACGCATAGTTGATGTGGGTGAGCAGCGACGGGTCCGGCATAGTGCTTTCCCAGTAGGTGGCATAGCCGATAACGACATACTCGCCGGGGGTTCCGGGATTTGTGCCGGGGTCCGTACCAGGGTCTTCGCCGGGGTCTGTGCCGGGATCCGTGCCGGGGTCGTCGCCGCTAGGGGGCGGCGGCGGAAGAGGTTGAGCGTTTTCCGGCGTGGCGCAGGCCAGAAGGGAGGAAAACAGCAGAGCCGCTGCTAAGAATTTGACTTTCATAACTATATGTTTTTTTACTATAATCCGGTAAATGCTATCTTGTAAATCTTGGAGGTGGAACCGTCGTCTCCAACCCATACGCAGCCACGCTGATGGTCTACGCAGACGGATTCCGCATTCCCGATGAAGGAAACGTCGTAGATAGCCTGGAGCTCCGTGACCTCTCCGTCAAATACAAATAGTTTGCAGGCCTCGGAGTCCGACACCCAGAGAAGGTCTGTCTCCGAATCATAGAAAAGGTCTCCCACTTCCTTGATTCCGGGCGCCAGGGCGCCGAGTTGCTTTTTCCACACCTTGGTGCCATCCAGTTTATACCTCCACAGAGTTGCTCCGCTCTGGGCTCCAACGTAAAGGTCTCCCTTATACCAGGTTATTCCCTCAACGCCGGAATTACCCATATTTGCGGCATCGTCAATGACAAAGATAGTGGTTTTTGAATTATATGGCGACTGCACCCTGTAGACGCGGTCACTCTCAATTCCAAGATAAAGCGTAGTGGAACCGGGGTCTATGGTGACTCCTTCCATATCGGCATCGTATTTCCACACGCTGGTGTAGGTAATGGCCTCCACTCCGCCGTCAAGGTTTGTGAACTTGTACAGTTCTCCTTGGTCTCCAACGCCCCAGAGATAGGTTTTATCCCAACTGAGGCACAGGCCGGAGAGTTCCTCAACTCCGGAATCGAACACCTTGCGGGTATAACTGCCCTGGACGGGCATTCCGGGCTTGTTTTGGAACTGCTCCTGCTGCTCTGAGATACACCTTACGCTACCGCCCTGGGCCGCTTTCTGTGAGCTCTTTGAAGAAGTGCTTCCGTTAAGGAACACTCCGTAGCCCTGGTTGTTGGCGGAATCCATGTGGGAATTCCATATCTTGGTCTGGGTTCCGGCGCCCACGTAGGTTCCGGTAACGTCAATGTAACCAGTGTATGGGAACCAAACCTGAGGTTCACCCACCGCAAAAGCATATCCGGCCGCATATTGCCAGCCCTTGGCCGATGACAGAGGATCTATTGGGAAGAATCCGGAAAGGTCTTCGCGCATAGGAACCTTGTATCCCGGAGGACAGGGGTCGTAGATGGTTTTGGTGGCTCCGTCTCCCCAGACGGTCTTGTCCACGGAACTCATCCAGGTGCCGTCGGTATAATAGAACGTATCCGGATGAGTGATTGTCTCCTGTCTGGAAACCGGCCCGGGAACGCGTTTTGAAGGGGTTTTACAAGGGAATGGGTCCTTTCTCCCCCACTGGTAAAGGAGACCATGGGAATCTTCTCCGGCCGTGGCCGATGCAGCCTCCAGCGCACCAAGGTTACGGTCCATGGTGGTGTAGAAGGAGAATCCATATTTGTCTCCACCTATTTCCGTTTTTGGAATCCAGATGTGCCAGCTCCAGAGAATGGTTCCGGAAGCATCCTTGGCTGCCACAAGGGCATTTCCCGGCATCAGGGGCTCCTTTGTGGAGAAGATCACATACCCGTTGTAATACGAGGCGTCTTCAAGGCACTCCCCTCCCCAGAGAATATCTGCGGTGGACGCCGTTCCCACCGACGCGGTGCCGTTACCCTTTACGGCCTTGAACTTGTAACTGTCTGCAGACGTTACGATGTAGCTGTTGGCAGTTCCGTTAAGCCCAAGGTCCGTGGCCAGTGACGGATCCGGAGGATTGGGATTGTTAGGGGTGTCGGGATTGTCTGTAGTGCCGGGATCATCGGTAGTTCCGGGATCATCGGGATTGTCGTTCTTACCCCCGGGGTCTTCTGAGGAAGGAGGAGGCGGAGCGGGGAGATTACTCTCCTTGGTACCGCCGCAGGCAAGCAGCAGCGGTACCAGGAAAGCAACCAAAAAGACTGTCAGTTTTTTCATTTAGATTAAGCCTTATTTTATTCCGCAATGCAGCGGACAGAGGCCAGGCGGGCCTTGGGAGCGGAACCCAGCTTGAATGTGCCTTTGTCGTAACGAAGGTCTGCACCTGCGGCTTTTGCCTCGGATCCGTGAGCGGTCCAGTAGAGGGTACGTGCACCCACCTTAGCCATTCCGCCAACATCATAGTCATCGCGATATCCGGCAATGGGGAATACAGCTACGGGATCTCCGATTGTAATCCAGCCATAAGCGTTGTTTACGCCCCAGCCTGTCTGGGACGTGAGGTCTCCGCTCCAGAATGGCTGGTTGCTGTCGCGCGGCGGCACACGGTAGCCTACAGGGCAGGGGTCATAGATGGTCTTGGAGTCGTCCGACCACAGGGTCTCGTCAACCTCGTCCATCCAGTTACCGTCGTTAATGTGGCCGAGCAGGCGCGGGTGGGCTATACCATCGGCAAGGGAAATCTGACCTGAGGCAACCTCCTCGGACTCTCCAACCTGTGACGCAAGGTCATTCTTCAGGGCGGTAGGCGAGTTCACGAACGGATCCTTGCGGCCCCACTGGTATACAAGACCGTAACTAAGCGGATCCACCACTTCCATATCGGCCTTGGTTGCCACTAGGGCGCCAAGGTTGCGGTCCATGATTACGCCGCCCATGATTCCGCCATATTCTCCGGTCTGGATGGCAGTCTGGGGAATCCAGATGTGCCAGCTCCAAAGGATCTTGCCTTCCTTGTCCTTGGCCGCGATCACGGCGTTGCCGGGATGCAGCGGTGTGGCGGTGTGGAAGATGATGTAATCCTCGGCATAGGAAACACTGGTGAGTACGCAGCCGGGCTCTAGCTCGGAAGCATCATTCCAGGTTTCCCAAAGCACCTCGACAGAATCTATGTCATCAATGAAGCTCGTGGGAACATTGCCGTAAACGGCTTTGAACTTGTAAACTCCGGCTTCTCCAACCACATAACTGTTGGCGTTGCCATTATCATCGAGATCAATGATATCGCTGGAGAACGGGTCGTCATAGTCCTTGATCTTGGACGTGATGTCTTCAAATGACACCTCCTGGGCATTGCCCACGATGAAAGGATCCTCCGTATGGAGAGCCTTTACAAAAGCGCCGTTCTTGCGGAACTTGATCATCAGTCCCTCCTTGAACTCTGTTCCGGCAGGGAGATAGATGGTGTTTTCTGCTCCGGCGGGCATATCCAGGGTAATGACAGGATTCTCGTTGTACTGGTTGAAGATCTGTTCCTTATCCGTAATCTTTACCTGGATTTGGCTGTAGCCCAGGTTCTCCTTCTTGTTGCCGGTGATGGTGAATGAGTCGTAACCGCCGTCTACGGAAAAGGTGAGCTTGCCCAACACTTCCTTGAACTGGAACTTGTTACCGGCATCATTGCACGCGGCAAGAAGGCATCTGTCGGTTGTGTTGAACTTGGTATAGAAGAAGCAGTGGGGCAGCAGCTCTACGGCCTCGGCCGGCCAGCCGGCATACAAGGTGCTGGTGACATCCTCGCGCACATAGGGCTTGAGGTTGTCCACTGTGAGGGTGGCGGTCCTGCCACCGTCCTTGATGTCTCCTTGGGCAAGGGTTACCGTAACCGCGTCCTTTGCATATTCGCCGTGTACCACAATCTTGTCTCCGGCCACCCAGGAGGTCTTTTCTCCGCTACTGGGCAGTTCAAAGGTAAGCTCAAGGGATACCGGTTCTACTTCCTGCTTCTCGTTAGGCTTATCCTTATCAGGATTGCTTTCCGGCTTTGCGCAGGAGAACAGGAAGGCTGCTGCAGAAACTACTGCTATGATTGCAAATATCTTTTTCATATGTCTTCCTTTCTTTAATTAATCACCCCAATCCATTGGAGCCGTGTATTCATACCATTCCATTACGCCGCTGCCGGATTTGTCCACACCGACGTACATATTAATCTTGCCACCCCACTTGACAGAGCGCAGCATATCGGCCGAAGTATCAAAGCTTCCGGCCACATTGCCGTTGACAAGATATGTTACGTGGCAATGCTCGGCACCACTGGGATCGAACTTATATGTAATCTCAATGGGTTGGCTGAAGTCTACGGCGGTGTAAGCGCTGACGCTGGGCTTGTTACCGTCTCCGGCGGCATTGAAGTCAAAGCTTATCTTGCCGTCAACGGGACGGATGTCGAACTTGAGCTCGCAGCCCTCGTCGAAGCAGAACCAGTGCCTTACACGTACTCCTTCTGCCGCGGCGGGATCGGCGGTGATGTCTTTCCAGCGGAAGGTGTAGTTGCCGAAAGGCATACTGCCGTTGTGCAGACGTGCCTTGGCGGTGAAGAGCGTTCCGTAATCCTTGGTGTATGTGGGAGGATTTTCCCAGTCGGATTCCCAGGCGCCCATCTCGTCACTGTCCATCTCCTTGCGGACGGGGGTGATGGGATAGGCCTGCTTGAGCACGATGGTCTTCGACAGGGGTTCTGCGCCTTCGGCGGGAACGGTGGAGAGGACGATCGCGCCCCTGCGAAGTGCGGTACCGGCCGAGTTGTCAGTAAGAGTAACGTTGATGACTCCGTCTCCGTTATGGCCGGAGGGATTATCGATAGTGTACCAGGTGTCTTCCTCGCTCTGCTTTTCGGCAGTCCAGCTGGCGTTGGAAACAACGTTGAGGGAAACGGCAAGCTGGTCATAACCCGCACGGATCTCAAAGGTCTCGGGGTCAAGCTGTACGCCGTCCTGGGTGATCTTGATCATGGCGCGTTCTTCATCGTGGCGATCGTAGATGGCGATATTGGCATAGCGCTTTTCGCCGGGGTTCTCCTTAACGGACACCTTTACGGTGCCGTCAAGCTCGCCGGTTTCGCCTTCTGCTATGGAAAGCCAGTCTGTCTGGCCGTCCCCTTCAGGAAGAATCTTTGCGCTCCATTTCTGGTTGGAACGGACATGAACCTCAAACTCCGATGCGGGCTTAAGGACAAATATTCCGCCTTCGATATCGGCCTCAGGCACATTCAGGTAGGCGATACCGCTCTGATAAACGGTAACCGTCTTGCCAAGATAACCGTCGCTCTCAATCTTGATTTTGTCAACACGGTCGTCAAGGTCTGTATTGTTGTAATACTGGACCTTAACGGTTGTGCTTTCACCCTGACCTTTATGCACCAGAGTATCGGCAACGGCTTCGCCCTCTTCCTTCTCTATGATGCACCAGTCCGGATGATCGCTTGTAATGGTCCACGGACGGGAAGACTTTACAACAATGTTGAAAGGCTTCGCCGAGGTGGCGTCAAGATGGTATTCGCTCTCTACACGGTAGCGGAGATCCACTACGTCCGTGTTGGCCTTCGGAATCTCGTTTTTCTGCGAGCAGGCGGCCATCACCACGGCAAGAGTGACACCAGTCAGAATGAAATGAAATATCTGTTTCATAACGTTCATCATTTAATCATTAGAAAACTACCATCCGGGATTCTGAGGACCCAGGTTGGGGTTACAGAACAGTTCGGACTGAGGGATGGGATAGAGGTACATCTTGTTGTCCCAGGTGCGGTTCTCCACAAGCTTGCGGGTATAGGTTTTTGTTCCACCAGCATTTGTGATTTCCACGCCGGAAACAGACTTCTGGGTATCGGCCGCAATTTTCCAGCGGCGCACATCCCAGAAACGATGGTCTTCAAAAGCAAATTCCACGCGCCATTCACGCTGCACGGCCTTGCGGAACTCATCCTTTCCGGCCACAGTCACGTTGGGCATTCCGGCATTGGCGCGAACCTGGTTAAGGGCCGCGCGGGCGCTGAGGGTAAAGTCAGCGTCTGTACCGTCCGGGCCAAGAACCTCATTCACAGCCTCGGCATAACTTAGAAGAATCTCGGCATAGCGGGAGATAATCCAACTGTGCTTTCCGGAAACCTCGGCCTCTGGAGTGAAGTCGCAGGACTCGATGATGTAGCGGCGGAGGTAATAGCCGGTTACAGTACCAAGATCCTGACGGGTGGCCGAATAGTCAAGACCACCTACGGAGACGTCGATGGTTGATCCCTTGAACGGCATGCCGTCGGCCAGGATCGCACGCTCGAAGCGGGGATCACGGCCGGAATAAGGCTTGGTGGCATCAAAGGCGGGATCTGCGCAGTGCCAGCCATCGGCCTCCAGGGTTACGTCGTAACCGGCGGCTGTCTGGAAAGCGTCCACCAGATTCTGCGTAGGATAGGTTCCGGCCATGGAAGAGCGCCGGCCCATGGTGAATCTCACGGGGAAGTTGTACATTTCAAAGCTGTTACTCTCTGAACGCATGATCTGGAGAATGACTTCGCTTCCTGCCTGATACGCGGCGGCGGGCTGATAGTTGGCTTTTTCACCGGGCTCAAGACCATAGACGGACAGGCCGTTTTTGTCCTTGAGCTCAATGACGGACTTGGCTGCGAGGCCTGCCTTCCTCCATTTCTCCGCATCTGCATCGGAATTATGGAGAGGGCTGGCGGCATACAGGAGGGCCTTGGTCTTGAGGGCCAGGGCAAAGCCTCTTGTCACGCGGCCGTACTCTGCATCAAGCATGTCAATATAAGAGTCTGGCAGATACTTGGCGCAGGTGTCGCATTCTTCGGCGATGTATGTGATAACATCGTCAAAGGGAGTTTTGCCGATTGTATTGGCCTCTTCTACGGAGAGCATCCTGTCTACCGGCATGGCGATGTCGCCGTAACGGCGGGCCAGTTCAAAGAGATAGAATGCACGCAGGGTTCTGGCCTCATAGGGATACAAGGCCAGGTGCTCCAGATACTGAGGATATTTGGCATCGTATCTATACCTGGAAATGTCCACGGTTTTTATAGACTCCAGGAACTCGTTGGACGAGCGGATTGCGTTGTAGAATGTCCACTTTGTATCAACTGTCTGGACAGCGCTCCAGTTGCCGTTGGTGAACAGCTGGACAGAGGCATCGGGATCGGCATATTCTGCGTCATCGGAGCCACAGTCGCGGAGGGCGCTGCTTACGTCGGCAATTTCCTTGTAGGGCATATATCCGTAGATGTTTGTAAGCATCTTCTGGATATTGCTGTAGGTGGAGTACATATCGTCCCTGTCATAGAGCGATGATGTCTCATCGAAATCCAGGAAATGGCAGCCTGCTGCAAGCAGAACTGTGGAAAGTATGTAAATAATCTTTTTCATTTCGTTTCCCGGTTTAGAAGTTGAACTTTACACCGGCCCAGAAGACGCGGGTGGTTGGATAGTTGGCTCCAAGCTGCTCCGGATCCGCAAACTGGATAGTATCGGCACTGAACAGGTTGGTGGCGTTCAGGGACACGGTAGCGTCGCAAATCCTGAGGATGCTTCTGGGGATTGTATAGGAGATTCCTATATTACGGAGCTTGAGGAATGAACCGTCGCGGTAATACAGGGAGTTGGAGCGGAAGTTGTTCTCTCCGGACTGGGTGGTGAGACGGGGCATAGTTGCACGGTCGGCATTTTCCGGAGTCCATGGTATTTCACGGCCCAGATAAGTGGTGGAGATGGTGCTGTTGTTTGCCAGAGGCTGGTACAGCGGGGAATCAAGAAGGCTCATGGTGACTCCTGCCACGCCCTGGAAATCGGCAAAGAAGCTGAGTCCCTTCCAGGATGCCTGAAGGCCGAATCCATAGTTGAGAAGCGGAGTGGTTGAACCCATTATCTTAACCTTGTCCTGGCTGTCGATAACGTTGTCACCGTTCTGGTCCTTGTACTTGATGTCGCCGGGGCGCACGTCGCCGAAGGTCTGGCGGGGGCTGGCGTCGATTTCGGCCTGGTCCTTGAAGAAACCTATCGCCTCAAGGCCGTAGCACTGGCCCACGGGATTACCCTTGTGATAGAGGTATTCATATGCCTGATAGGCCTGGCCGTCGTCTATCACCTTGCTGGTAAGGAGACCCATATTGCCGTAAACGCCGTAGGAGAAGTCTCCGATCTTGTCGTCCCAGGCAAGGCTGAGGTCTACGCCGGCATACTTGTTCTGGCCAAGGCTCTGCTCGCGGGACCCGATACCTATTACACCGGAAATGTTGGCAGGCTCTATGAGGATCTTGGTGCGGTCTTCAAGGAAGCCGTCCAAACGGGCGGTGAGACGGTTTGAAAGGAGGCTGGTCTCAACGCCGATGGTGGCGGTTGCAGCCTGCTCGGGGGCAAGTGTAAGGGCAGCCATATCATCTTCTGCGCGGCCGGAATAGCCGGACACGGAAGTCTTGAAGTTGTAGCTGTGGCCGTTTGAAGAACTGTAGTTCTGGCGCCATAGCTCGTGCTCAAGGTCTGCGTCTGAGCCGGAAAGGCCGATGGAAGCAAAGGCTTTCACATAAGGTTCCGTTGAGATGATGCCGGCAACGCTTAAGGCCGGATACAGGTTGAAACGCCTGCCGGGAGCCAGGTAGGCCGATCCGGAGCAGTTCAGGACTGCATCGGCAAAAACGCGCTTTTTCCAGTTGTAACTTGCGGTTGCAAGGATTTCCTGAGTCTTGGAAGACGCATTACGCTCGGCCTCAACCCAGGAGCGCTGGCGGTATGCCAGGTGTCCCTCAAGGTGATGATCTCCGAAGTTAGTCACATAGTTCACGCGGGCCTGCATGTCAAATTTCATTGACAGGCTGCTGAACCAATGGCTGTAATCAACCGTCTTTGAGTTTGTTCCGTAGTAATTGAGCGCTCCGCCCACTAGTTCGGCATACTGGAACTGCTTTGTTGCGGTCTCCGTCATCTTGCCGATATAGTCGAAGGCTACGGAGATATCGGCCGAGAGACCCTTCACCAGGGAGCCGAAGTCCTGACGCAGGGTTACGTCGGCAAGCACCTTGGGACGGGAGTACTGGTTTTGACCGGACTCCTGGAACTGGGCAACGGGGTTGGAAGCGGCGTAGATTGCGCTTCCGCCGTAGGTTCCGTCCTCCTGCTTGATGGGGAACGCGGCCGAAGGGAGCCTGTAGAGGACATTCTCAATGGTGTTGCTCCTCATATAATAGGGCTTGTTGTCCTCTGACAGACGTGCCATCACACCAATCTTCATTGCAGTAGAGTTGGTGATATTCACGTCCACGTTTGCACGGATGCTGAGGCGGTTGTCGTAAACGTGGCCATTGTAGCGGTTGTCGGATGACGGCGTTACATACATGGCGTTGTTCTTGAGGTAGTCCACTGCAGCATAGTAGCGGAAATTGCGGTTACCGCCGGTGAAGGTGAACTGGGCGCGGTGATCGTCTCCGTGGTTACGGAAGATCTGGCCCCACCAGTCTACGTTTGGATAGGCATAGGGGTTTGCATCGGCCGCACCGTTCACGGTACTGTAGAAACCGTTCAGGTCGGTATTGCTGTAACGGGCTGCAAGACCATCAAGCTGGCTGGCCTGGTTCACATAATAAGCGTAGGTGTAGGCATCGGCAAACTTGGGGGTACGGGTGGCAAGTGACAGGCCGTACTGGTATTTGGCCGTTACCTTGAGCGGAGAATCCGTACCACGCTTGGTGGTAATCATAATTACTCCGTTGGCGCCCTTGACGCCGTACAGTGCCATGGCGGCGGCATCTTTAAGTACCGTGACCGACTCTATCTCCAATCCGGTGACGTCGTTCAGTTCACGCACAAAACCATCCACCAGGATAAGCGGACTGTGGCTGTGGAGGCGGAGCTTGGACTGGTTGTCCTCACTGCGGCCGCTTCCCTGTTTTACAAGGAGGCCTGAGAACTGTCCGTACAGAGCCTTGGCGATGTCCACTTCGGGGCTCTTCTCAAAAAGTTCGGAGCCGGCTGTTGCGTTTCCTCCCGCCTGGAAGTGGAACTGATTGCCGAGGTCGATTGAATCAATCTGACACACCTGCATCGCGTCCTGTGCGAAGGCGGCTGTGGAAACCAGCAGCATAGGAAGTATGATGTATGTTAATATTCTTTTCATCTTCGGGTACATTTAAAGATTACCAACCCGGATTCTGAGTCATACCGTAGCCCTTGTTGATCTCTACGGCAGGAATGGGTGCGAGATACCATTTGGTATCGAAGGTGTTCTTCCACCATGTGCGGGTGGGCATAGTTACGTTCATTACCTCGTAAGTGAAGCCCGTCGCGTTCTTCTGCTTGTTACCAATTACATACAGACGCTTGAGAGGGGTGGTGAAAGCATCCTTGAGTCCCCAGCGGACCATGTCGAACCAGCGCACCTCCTCGAAGCCAAACTCAAGTTCACGCTCAAGTATGAGGGCGTCGCGGAACTGCTCCTTGGTCATTCCGGTTGCCACGGGAGGAAGACCTACGCGGGCACGCACGGCGTTGAGCCAGGACTCGGCCTTGGCGTCGGGACCACCGTTGGACTCGTTGTAGGCCTCTGCCGCGTTGAGAAGGACCTCGGCATAGCGCATAAGACACCAATGATGAGGCAGGTTACGGTCGTTCTCCTGCTGCATGATGAATTTCATCTGCAGGAAACCGGTGTTACCGTCCTGGAAGTTAGGGCTCTTTGCATTCTGGTAGTTAGGACCAACGACACCGTTTTTCCAGATGTCGCCGGGAACGCAGAGGTTCTCATACAGGCGGGGGTCACGGGTTTCGATGCCGGGGATGGCTGTGGGATTGGCGGGATCGGCCTTGAAGAAAGGCTGATAGTCCGTACCAAGGGCGCTGGGATGACTCCAGTCAAAGTTCTCCGGGAAAGGAGTGCCGTCGGCATATGGGAACTTGTTCACCCAGTTGAGCGAACCGCCGCAGCCGAAGTCGTCCTGGAGGTCCATGTTCTTGTCGTGATAGCTGGTAGAGTTACTCTTGCGGATGGAAATTATGCTTTCCACCGTGCCGCGTTCGTTGTAGGCTTTGCGGTATGCAAGGCGATAGTCCCTGGGGGTGCAATATGTGCCCAGAACGGCATCAACACCTGTAGGAACGGCCTGTACGAGTCCGTAGAATCCGCCTGAGGCAAGATTTGTCATAAAATCATCGGCCGCAGCCTTAGCCCTGTCCCAGAGGCTCTTGTCATAGTTTTGGCCATAGCGGACGTACTTGCCACAGGACTCCCAGTCGGCCGCGGCGGGATGCCAGGGCGTATCTGAGTTGAAGGTAGGGGAAGCCGCAAAGCACAGGATGCGGAGCTTGAGGCCGATGGCGGCAGCTTTGGTGAGACGTCCGTCTTCAGTGGCCGGTACGCTCCAGGGAAGGTCCGGGGCGGCTTCGTCGCACATCCTTACGATATAATCGATGGTCTCGGCAAAAGTGTTGCGGGGGAAATGCATGTCCTCGCTGGTCTCGATGGGGTGCTCGATGATGGGAACTCCGCCAACGTAGCGGACCATATTTGCGTATGCTATGGCAAGACACATCTTTGCCTCGGCCTTCTTGCGGGCGAGGGCAGCCTCGCTGAAATCCTTCGAGTCCTTGGGAATACGGTCTGCATTCTGGAGGAAGAAATTAGCGTAACGGACTGTGGAATAATCCTTTTCGCTGCCAAAACGATATGCTTCACCGCCTGCTGAGTCGCCGGAGATGTTGGCGCCAAGGGAACCTGTATAATAGAGGTCGTTAGGGCCGTCACCTTCAGTGTGCTTGTTGGAGATGAAGTGGTCTGTAATGGATTCAAGTATATCCTTACCCATCTTGCTGTCGAAGTCGGAGATAAGGCCGTAAGGAAGATAGTAGTAGGCCGATGTGAGGACCTTGTCGGCATCCTTGAGGGAAGCGAAGAGAGTGTCCAGGGTTGCACCTGAGCTCTCCGGGGACTTGGACAGGCCGGCGTCGCCGAGTTTCAGGCTTTCACACGCGACCGCACCTGCGGCAAGCAGGGCAATAATGAGTATTTGTATGGTCTTTTTCATTGTGCAGCCTTTTAGAAGTTGATATTGAGGGACAGGTTGTAGGTCTTCACCAGCGGGTATGTACCCTTGGAACTGCTGGACTTGGCCTCAGGATCCTGGAGTGTCATCTTTGAGAAGGTGAAGAGGTTGTAGCCGGTGAACATAAGGCCCACTGAGCCAATACCAAGCTTGTCAAAGAACCTGTTGCGTGAGAATGTATAGCCAAAGCTGGCGCTCTTCAGACGGAGGTAGCTGGCATCAACTGTCCACAGGGTGGAGTCTTCCGAGTTCCAGGGATAGTTGGTCTTGGTGAAACGCGGGAGGTCGCCGTCTTCACGTCCCGGAGCCCAGGGGTTGTCGTTGTCAATCCAGCTGCGCTCTGCAAACATCTGCAGCAGGCCGCGGTGACCGGAATTGGTAAACGGAATACGATAATCTGCGTTCCATACGCGGTTCACGTTGGTTGCTGCAACCCAGTTGAGAGCCAGGCTAAAGCCCTTGTATCCGAATTTCCAGTTGGAACCGAACACGTATTCGGGACGGTCCGGATAACCGGTGTACATCTTGTCGCGTCCGTCGATGATTCCGTCGGGTACGGGATTGCCGTTCTCGTCAAGGGCGCCGCCGATATCCTTGTACATACAGTCACCGGGATAAACGGTGGTTGTAGGCTGGGGAAGTTCGGGATTAAGATGCTGCACACCGTCGGCATCCGTATAGAAGTCGGACTTCTGGTACAGGCGCTCGAAGATGTAGAGGAGGTGACGGTTGGTGGAACCGCCAGTCTGGTTCTGGTAGGGCATTTCGGCCGGAACCTCATCCATGAACTTGATTCGGTTGCGGGCGAAGGTGACGTTGGCGTTGAGGTCATAGGTGAAGTCGCCGATATGGTCTCTCCAGCCAAGCTCAACCTCGTAACCGTAGTTCTCAACCTCGCCGCGGTTCATGTTCTGAGGGGTGAAGGCGATGACTCCCGGCAGGGAATTTGGTTTCACAAGGATGTTGGAGCGGTCTTCCTTGAACACGTCTCCGGAGAAGTGGAGCCTCTTGCGGAAGAGCTCGAAGTCAAGGCCGATGTTGGACTTGACGGCAGTCTCCCAGGTAACGCCAAGGTTTGCAGGAGTACCAAGCTCATAACGGGGAACACCGCCGGAGTTGTTGGTGCCGAAGTAGTATGATCCGGTTTCGTCCCAGGTTCCCTCCATGTACATGAAGCGAGCCGAAGAACCAAGGTCGTTACCTACCTTTCCGATGGAAGCGCGGAGTTTGAGGAAATCAATCCATGGAACACGCTTCATCCATTTTTCTTCCGATATAACCCAACCCACTGAAGCAGACGGGAAGAAACCGTAACGGGTTTTTCCGGGGGCGAAGTTCTCGGAGCCGTTGTAACCGGCGCTGAGGTCGACAAGGTATTTGTCCTTGTATCCGTAAGTTACGCGACCCACGAAGCCGACATATCCGCGCGGAAGGTATGCAAGAGCCGCCAGGGCGCTGTCGTCGGAATCCTGGTACGGATAGTAGTCGCGGGACTGGTTGTACAGCAGAAGAGCGGTCACCTGGTGGGCGTGGGCAAACTTGCGGCTGTAGTCTACGCGGGCTTCCAGATACCAGCTCTTGTCGTCGGAGGTTGAAGGGTCTTTCCAGCTGAGGGGAGCCTCGCTGCCGGAAATGACGGTTTCCAGGGTACGGTCGAAGTCGGGGTCTGCGATGCCAAGTCCGGAGTCGTTGTTCCAGGACGTATACTCATAGGTGTAATGCAGGCCGCTTCCGCCGATACGCTTCTTGGTCATTGACATCGAGGCGTCGTAGGAGCCCTTGATGCTGGCGCTCAGGCCTTCCGTGATGAAGTCAAGCTTCTGGTTGATGGTAAGGTCCATTCCCAGGGTTGTCTTGTACTTGTCGGTGTAGCCCGTCCAGTAGTAATACTCCCAGCCGTTCCACTTGGTAAGACCGGAAGGAAGGGCGCTGGTGGACACGCTGGTGAACACCTGGTCTCCCACAACACCGGGGCTGGCCACAGGGTGGGCCCACAGCATGGTGAGCGTCCAGATGTTGTCACGGTCGTTGTAGGGCTCGTGAGTGTTGCCGATAACACCGCTTATGTTGAAGTGCATATCGGTGGTCTCAGTGAGCTTGAAGTCCAGGTTGGCGCGGTAGTTATAACGGTTGTACGTATAGTTGTTGTCGTAGTTTACGCCAGGGATGGCCTTCAGGAGGCCGTTCTGGAACATATAACCCATAGACACGAAATAACGCACCTTGTCTGAACCGCCGGAAATGTTGATGTTGTTCTTGGTCTGGAGGAATGCCTTGCGGAACATTACGTCGTTCCAGTTGGTGCTGGGGAACATAATGGGGTCGGAGCCCGTGCGGTAAGCCTCGATGGCCTCCGGAGTAAAGTACAGACTGGCATCTTCCTTGCCGTCGTTCCACTGGTAAACATTGTAGTAACGGGCAAAGTCGTAGCCGTTACTCTGTTTAATATAGGACAGGGGCATCTGGACACCGGTGATGGAACTTACGGAAATCTTTGGCTTGCCCGCATCACCGCGCTTGGTGGTGACGATGATGACACCGTTAGCGCCCCTCACGCCGAACACGGCGGTTGAGGCTGCGTCCTTGAGGATAGACAGGCTCTCGATTTCATTGGGGTCTACGGTGTTGAGGGGACGCTCCACGCCATCCACCAGGATGAGAGGGGTTGAAGCGCTCTCGCTGAGGGAACCTACGCCTCGGATGTAGATCTTGGCGTAGTCCTCACCGGGCTGACCGGTTTCCTGGATGGTGGAGACACCTGGCATCTGACCGGCCAGCACGTTGGTAACGTCTGCCACAGGTGCCTTAACCAGGGTCTTGGAATCAATGGTGGTAAGAGCACCCGTGACCGTTGCTTTGGTCTGGGTACCATACGCCACCACCACGGTGGCCTCAATGGACTGGGTATCATCCTGGAGGACCACTGTCAGTGTCCGCTGTTTGCCGATTTTCACTTCCTGAGTGGTGTAACCCAGGGCGGAAACCTCAATCACAGCAGTCTCTCCGGGGACCGTGATCACGAATGATCCGTCCACCCCGGCGGCAACACCGGTTGTGGTACCCTTCAGGGTAACGCCGGCGCCGATAACCGGCAGACCGTCCGCATCCACCACCGTACCCTTGACGATGATGCCCTTCTGGGAGAACGCGGGAACGCCTGCCAGAACGGCCAGGAGACACGTGACAGCAGCCAGTCGGAGAATTTGGACTACTTTGTGTTTCATTGGTTAAATAGTTAATTATTAGGTTAAAAAATTATTCCAAAACGGATTCTTTATTGTAAATACCCTTCACAAGTGCCTTGAGCAGGGCGTGGTCGTCAGTGTCGCAACGGTATTCCCAGAACATTGCTCCCAGCATTCCGTTTGCCTTCACATAACTTCCCTTGGCAGATACGGATTCAGGGTCATCATATGAAAGTACGTTCTTGCCGGCGGCATCTATAAGGTAAGGAACCATTGATGAGGGTTCCCAGACGCGCGTGACGGGACGTGCCAGGTCCTTGCCTTTGTATTTTCCCTTGTTCAGGATGTCCGGGATCTCATAATACCTTACTGAATATTCAAAAATCTTTGTGCCCTCTGCGGGATTTTTTTCGGCCTTTCCGTAGAAAGGAACGCCCATAACCATGCGTTCACGGGGAACGCCGCCGTCCTCGTGGGCCTTAACGGACTCGTCCCAGCTGCGGTGATTGAACTTTGCAGACTTGTGAAGCGGGGAGTTGTGCCCGTTTGGGGCCGCTCCCATATCGTAGGTCATCACATTCACATAGTCAAGATACTTCATTGCATTGGGCCAGTCAACATACCTTGCGCTGGAAGAAGATGCAAACGAGATAATCTTGTCCTGGCCCAGCGTTTCACGCAGTTCCTTCAGGACAAGGTTGAAGTTGCGGGTGTCGGAAGGATCGGCCCCTGTTTCGTTGTCGGCGCTTTGGGTGGGATATTCCCAGTCTATGTCAACTCCGTCCATCTGGTTCTTTTCCAGAAGGCTCTTTACACTCTGGCAGAATTCCGTGCGCTTTGCAGCGTCACGGGCCATCATTGAAAAGCCGTCGGCGTGGCCGCCCCAGCCGCCTATCATCAGACATACCTTGAGCCTGGGGTTGACGCTCTTCAGGGCCACCACATCCTTGATGGGGGCCTTCTTGGATTCAGTGATCACAATGCCGCCGTCTCCGGTGGAGGGGTTTGCGAACCTGCCGTGGGCATAGTTGATGTGGGTGAGGAGCCGTACCTCCGGAAGAGACTCAGTATACTCCGTGAAATACGCAAGGATAATGGGTGTCTGGCCGATGTCCTTGCAGTGAACGCCGTCATCGGTACCAGTTCCGGAGCCGCCAGGGTCACCGGAGTCACCGGAGCCTCCGGAGCCACCACCGCTTCCATCATCCGGCGGAGGCGGAGGAATGACAATGTTGCTCACCGTTGGCGCCGTGCAGGCGCACAGGGCCAGAAGGGAAAGTGTTAACAGTTTCTTTATCATAGGGTTCTGTATAATCTGTCTGTCCTTATTGTGTGGAAATCCGTTTCATCGGCCCTTCTGTAGAGAAGATCTCCGCGGTTGCGGGCAGTGATCCACCCGCCGTGGACATTGCTGAGGAAACGTATCTTTATGGCGTGGCCACCCTTCTGGAGGGCTATGCTGTTGTCGGCGCGGGAGTGCTTTTTAACTTCCGAGCCATTGTCTATGAGCAGTTCCCCGTCTATCCATAACTGGTCAAAGACGGTGCTGAAAATGTAAACGCCATCCTTGGGAACGTTGACATAACCAGTTGCCTCGGCCGCATAGAAATTCATACCCGTCATATTGTAATGGGTGGGTTCCAGCTTGGGGATTTCCCTGGTGCCTTCTATTGGCATTGGCGCCGTCCAGGATGCGCTGGCGGGGATATCGGCCCAATTGAGGAAGAAACCGTAGGTGGTGCTGAGGTTAAGTCCGTGCTCCCCTTCTGCCTTTACAGAGGGCCTGAGTTGCTGCTTTTCAATGTTCAGAGTACGCACCGGACCAAGTTTTCCGTAAGATGTGACGCAGGCAATCCGGAGGGTTGCGTCTGAGGTGAACTCCAGCGGCCCTTCATAGGCGGCCGATTCCGGAGTGGGTTCAGAGCCGTCCAGGGTATAGACCATGCGCATGGGCCTTGTGGTAGTGAACTCAAGGACGGCCTTGTCAAGGAAAGCGACGTGGTTGTAACTGCCTCCTGGCTGCTCCGGCATGGGGATGTGATAGTTTATGCCGCGGGCGTCCAGGTCCTCGCAGGCGCGGTCCACGGCCGTGCAGAAGGCCGTGAAATCCTTGTTTTCCGGAAGGGTCCAGCCAATTTCCGCTATGGCGAATGCGCGCGGGAAGAACATATACTGGCGCTGGGCTTCCGAATATATGTATTCGCTCCAGAGATTACCCTGTACGCCTTTCACGGGGATGGAAGGATTGTATGAGTACACCTTCTCAAGGGTATTGTCTCCGGAAATGGTCTCCGGTTCAATCTTGGGATCTCCCTGGTAGTGGTCCAGGTACATTCCGTCGTGGGAAGGGGTCATAATGACCTGGTGCCCCTGCTCTGCGGCGGCAATTCCGCCCTTTTCCCCGCGCCAGGACATAACCGTGGCGTTGGGGCTGAGGCCTCCTTCAAGGATTTCGTCCCAGCCGATGAGTTTCTTGCCGTACTTCGCCAGTATTCCCTCCATACGCCTTACGGCATAACTCTGGAGGCGCTCCTCCGGCGTTGCATCGGCCGTGGCGGAAAGTCCTTCGGCCTTTATGCGGGCCTGGCAGGCGGGGCACTTCTGCCAGCGGGTTTTCTTGCACTCGTCCCCTCCTATATGGATGTATTCTCCGGGGAAAAGGGCCGATACTTCCGCAATTACATTGTCCAGGAACTCGAACATTTTCTCCTTTCCGGGGCAGAGGACTATGTCCGGGGAGCCCCATGTGGAGAAACTTCCCACGGGCTCTTCCGTGCAGGAGAGTTCAGGATATGCGCGGATAGCGGCAACGGAATGGCCGGGCATCTCGATTTCCGGGACGACGGTGATGAAGCGCTCGGCGGCATATTCCACCACTTCACGGACCTCATCCTGAGTGTAGAAGCCGCCGTGGACGCCGCCGTCCCATTCCGTGCGCCAGGCGCCAACCGATGTGAGACGGGGATATTTCTTGATTTCAATGCGCCAGCCTTGGTCGTCCGTAAGGTGCCAGTGCATTGTGTTTATCTTGTACTGCGCCATCACGTCTATCATGGCCTTGAGGTCCTGAACGCTCTGGAAATGGCGGCAGGGGTCTGCGTGGAAACCGCGCCAGGAGTAGCGGGGATAGTCCTTGATCCTGGCGCATGGAACAAGGCCGTCACTTCCGACCATCTGGAGGAGGGTCTGCCTTGCGTAGAACAGCCCGGCGGGGGTTGAGGCCACCGCACGCACACGTGTGCGCGTAATATCAAGTGTATAGCCTTCCTGAGGGATTGAAGACGCTGGTTCCAGGCGGTATTCCACCTTTGAGGGGTTGTAACGGAACGAACCTCCCCGCTCCTGCACAGAGACAGGGGCAGGGATGATCCGCGCCACCATAACCAATATTACAACCAGCCATTTCATTTCAGCAACCTCCTCACTATCTGGCCAATTTCTGCATTCTCATGTACACCGGAAAAAGCCTCTGCGCCGGGGCCGTATGCAAACACGGGAACAACTATTCCGTCGTGACCCCTTGTGGAGTAGTGCACCTTGACGTTACGTTCATCTATGCTGCCCTTGAGGAGGGTGAGGCCGCCGGTATTGTGATCGGCCGTCACAACCACAAGGGTGTGACCGTCTTTTTCGGCCCACTTGAGGACGGCGCCTATCACCTTGTCAAAGTCAAAGAGTTCCTCGCACATATAGCCAACCTTGTTGCGGTGGGCCCAGTCGTCTATCTGGGAGCCCTCGATCATCAGGAAGAAACCCTTCCTGTTATCCAGCATTTCAAGGGCCTTCATTGTGCTTTCCATAAGGATGGGGCCGCGGTCAAGGGCCGGCTTCAGGTCATATTCGTCGTAGAGGCCAAGGAACCTGTCTCCTTCTGCGCCGGCGATGTCTTCAAGTTTGTCAACATAGGTATAGCCCTTGGCCTTCATCTCCTCAATGAGGTTCCGGCCGTCGGAGCGTTGGTTCCAGAAATGGGTGCCGCCGCCGGAGATGAAGTCAACGTCCGCGTCCACGTACTGGGCTGCCAGGCCTTCCTCATCCTTGCGGGATGGGCCGTGGATGCAGTAATCGGCCGGGGTGGCGTCATTTATACGGCACGTAACCGTTACGCCGGTTTTCATGCCCTTTACGCGCTTGGCGTACTGAAGGACGGACTCTACGGGCTCTCCCTCTTCATTTAGGCCGATATACCCGTACTTTGTCTTCTCCCCTATTGCCAGGGCGGTGCCTCCGGCGCAGGAATCAGTGATGAGCTTATCCGTGCAGTAGGTGCGGGAAAAGCCCGCTACGGGCATCTGATCTACATTCAGGGCGCCGCCGTTTGCCACCCAGCCCACATTCCACTGGGTGAGGCCGGTGCCGTCTCCAATCATAAAGATGACGTTCTTTATCTTCTTTCCCTTGGGCTGCTTTACCGTAACGGTCTCATAGGGAGTCTCGACTGTGTATTGGTCGTCCTTGGAAAAACTGTATGTAGCATACTTGGACTGGTCCCTGTCAAGGGGATCAATCTCCTGTGCATAGGCCGATACAGCAGCAAGCCCGAGGGCTATTAAAAGTAACTTTTTCATATTATTCTGCTTCTATGTTCCATCCGGAAAGGGTAATCTTTGCCTCATTGCATCCTTCCGGGAGGGTGCAGTGAATGGTGCGGGACTCTCCGGGCCGCAGGGCCAGGAAGTTATCTTCCCAGAATGTTCCGGGAATAAGGTCTCCGTTGGAATCAAGGGCCTTCAGGATATTCTGGTAGGCTATTACATGGGCCTTATTGATGAGTTTCACATCATAACCGCCGGCCACCTTTGACACCTCCATTTTGACGGAAGCCTTGGGAAGGGCGCACATAAAGGATTTATCGGCATACCTGAGGATGTCTACGCCCCACCAGTCGGCGTGCTTCCAGTCATAGACATTGTTGCTGCCGGAGACGCAGTAGAAATTGTTCTCCACCTTACCGTCTACGGTGAATTCCAGGGATACGTAGCAGGGGCCGGGGATGTCGCCGAACACCTTCAGGGGCTCACGTTCCAGGCTTGTGACGGTGCGGTGCTCCTCACGGATAAGTTTGGACGCGGTGTCATACACGCGCAGGACGGCCGATACTTCCGCCCTGGCCACAGCATCGTTAACCACATAGACGGATGCGTCTCCGTAATTATACACCAGCTGGATGCTCTTGCAGGCCTTCTTTACGCCGTAATAGCCGGCGGTGGGGATGCCGTACCAGTCATAGAGCTGCCAGTAGATTGAAGGCCAGGCGCTGTTGAGCATCCACTGGACTATGCCGGTGGTGCGGGGAAGATTGCAGCGGAAGGCTTCAAACATGGCGCGCTCGGAGTCATAATCCATATCGTGGGCCCTGTACATGTAGTCTTCAAGGTTCTGGGCCTTGCCGTAGAGGCCTATCATGGACTTCACCTGGAACTCCGTGGTGTTCATGTTGGAGGAAGAGGCCGTGCAGTGGTATCCCCAGTTCTTATCCTGAGGCCACAGGTGATCCTCACCCACCATACGGCGTACGCTCTCAAGCTGGGGGATGTTGAGGCCGGGGCCGGTTTCAGTATTGAAGCCGTATGCTCCGCCCCTCTGGGTGTCTATATACCAGTAATCCGGGGCCACATATTCATAGGGACCTTCCATCTTCATGCCCGACGGGCCGGCAAGGCTGGTAAGACCTTTTGCAGAGCAGACGTAAGGCCTGTATTCAAGTTTTTCGTAGATTTTCAGATACTGCTTCTCCAGCCTTTCATTTGGAATTCGGTCGCTGCCGGTGAGCCAGCAGATGATGGACGGATGGTTACGGAGACGGATGATCTGGTCACGGAAATAGCGCACGGCAAGTTTCTCCGACCTAGGATCGTTGATACAGCCGTAACCGCGGGTTTCCGGAATGCCGCAGTAGGACTTCCACTCCCACTGGCAGCTCCAGCCCACCATGGAGAGGATGCCCATGCTGTCGCAGAGGTCATAGACGTAGTCGTCCTTGCCCCAGATGTTCTCAAAACGGATGCAGTTGAGGCCCATATCACAGACCATGTCCAGTTGGGCCTTGATGGTTTTGGGGGTATCCTGCATAAAGATATCATCCGTCCAGCCGCCAGCCTTAACAAGGACCTTGCGGCCGTTGAGGATGAAGAGGCGGTGGCCATAGCCGTCTATGACGCCCTCTATCTTGCGGATGCCGAAGCTGGCGCCCCTGGAGTGGCTCACGGCCTTCCCTTTTGCAAACTCCACGTCTATGTGGTACATTTCCGGAGAGCCCATCTCCCTGGTCCACCAGATACGCGGGTTTTCGATGGTTTTCCTCACGCGAACCTCCTTTGTGGCCGATGCCGGAACCTCCACCTCTTTCTCAAAGAAGCCGCCGTCGTCCCATCTTGCCCTGAGGGTGCCCTTCACGGGTTTTGCAGAACGGTTGACAAGGGTTGTGACAACTTCGATATCGGCCTTGGAGAAGTCTTCAGTATTCACATAGGGCTTCACGAAGACGTCCTGGACCTCTATGTCGGGGGTGGTGATGAGGGTGACGGGGCGGATGATGCCCATGCTCTCATCGATTGCGCGGGGGTTCCAGTCCACGTAACCGTGGTTGAGGTCTCCGTCCACGGCGCGGCGGAGGGTTACCTTAAGGTGGTTGGTGCCCTTCACGATTGAGGTGACGTCAAATTCCCTCACGCTGAACGTGCCGAATGTAGTATCGGCCGATGCTATGAGTTTTCCGTTGAGTTCTACGTCGGCGTAATAGTTGAGGCCGTCGAAACGGAGGACGTGCCTGAGGCCCTTGCGTGCCTTGAAGGAGGTGGTGTAGACCCAGGGGGAGTCGAAGGGCGTTTTGTCAAGCTTTGAATAGCGGTCCTCATCCAGGACGTTTTCCCCAAAGACTCCGGCCTCATTGAGGGCGCCGGCTACGGTGCAGGGAACGGTAACTTTGTAGGAGGTCTTGTCACCGTCTTTCCTGAGCGTCCAGTCCTTCAGTTCATCGGAGGCGCCAAAGGCAGCCGATGAGCCGGAAAACAGGAATGCAATGAAAGACAGAGAACACATAATTAAGCGCGCGTGTTTCAATGTTATTCAGTTTTATGGTTAGCTAATGCAAAATTAGCTTACACGCACGCGCAAGAAGGGGAATTTTGCGTATTTATTCACTCATTTTGCGCAAATATTTACGCCTATACTCCCTGGGAGTGCATCCTTTGATGGCCGCAAAGCGCCGGGAGATGCTTTTTGTATCGGGCTCGTCCATAAGCGCGGCTATCTGGGAAACAGTGTCCGTGGTGGTTAGAAGAAGCTCCGCAAAGGTGTCTATCCTGACCTTTGTAATGAACTCGTAGACGCTTAATCCCGTGGCTTTAAGGAAGCGCTGTTCAAGGGAACGGCGGGACATGGGGACGTGGGAGAGGACATCCGAAACCTGTATTTTACGGCGTGGATTCTCCGTTATGAAACGTATGGCTTCCTGGACGGATCTGTCTCCCGTCACAACTATTCCGGAAGACTGCCTTGTCACAATTCCAAGGGGCCGCATCACTATGTCCTCACCTTTGTAAGAGGGGTCTTCTACCATACGGGCGGCCATTGAGGCCACGGCATAGCCCCCGCCTTCCATGTCCACATCCACGGAAGAGAGCTGCGGCTGGGTCATGGTGCAGCGGACATCGTCATTGTCCACCCCTATGACGGCTATCTCTCCGGGAACGGCTATCTCAAAAGTGTTGCAACACTCAAGGAGGATATTTGCCTGGGTGTCGTCGCAGGCCATAATCCCGACTGGCTTCGGGAGGGACAGGAGCCAGTATCCCAGTTTTGCCTCGTCATAGCTCCAGAGGACGTCCGTCCGTATCCTCACGCCCTCCTCAAAATAGTCCTTGAGGCCCTGGGAGGCAAGGTAGTCCACGAATCCCTCCCTTCGGCCGTCGCTCCAGACCACTCCGTGGTACCCGAAGAAGGCAAAATTGCGGTACCCGCTGGCCACGAAACGGGTTGCCACCATCTCCCCCGTCCTGTGGTAATCCGAGGTGAGGCTGGGGATTTGGGGAAAGGGGCGGATATGGTCCATGGAGATGGCCACAATGCCGTTTTCACGGAATTTCTCCACGGGGTCATCGAGGTTGAAAGGGGCAAGGACTATGTTTGCGCGCCATTTCTGCGCCCAGGCAAGGAAGTCTTCAAAACTGTGGGTTTCCCTGTAGGAAGAAGGCATTGTACAAACCACCCAGGGTTCATCGGCCTCCTGGGAATATTTTCGGATTCCGCGCAGTATCCGGTTTGGAAACTGCTCGGAGAAATCCCCCATGAAGATAAGTCTCATCTTGCCTTTTCCATAAGACGGGCCCGGATGTCTCTCCAGTCATAGTACGGGAAGCCTTCAAGGCCGATAACCCTTGTTTCACGCTCGTTCAGAAGCACTTTTACCTTGACGTCGCCGGCTTTGTTCCTGTAGAATATGAGCTGCAGGTTTCCGGCGAAGGGAGTATACTTCCAACCCGGCCAGTTGGCGCATTCCTCAGCGTCAAGGCGCTCTCCTACGCCTTCAATCCCCAGCCAGGAGGAGAAGGCCAGAAGCTGGTAGTCGTGGCCGAAACGGAGGTCTGCGGCATATTCTCCGGTGGCGATTGCGGAATCGGCCTTTTCAATCACGTCCTCCGCCAGCGGCTGCACGGATTCCATACGGGCGTCCCCGAAGGGCTTGCTGTTGCACTGGGTGAGGTAGAACTCCATATTGAGCGCCTGGGCATACCAGTAAAGTTCATCCATGGAGAACACGCGGTAAAGGGTCTCGGGCATCTGGAATGCGGCGGTGCCGGTTGCCATATCATAGGTTTCCTGCATCATTTCTATGGGGTCTCCGCATATCCGACGGCCCTTTTCCGGGTCAGAGAATATCTTGTTCTTGAAGGCGGTGGTATCCGGCACGTGGGCGGCCCTCTGGCGTTCAAGGATGGCCCATGTGCCTTCCCTCACCCAGCGGGGGTCATCCGTGGAAAGGATTTTCATAAGTTCAGAGCCCGTATCCCAGTGTATGTCCAGTCCGTCTTCCCTTTCCATGAGTTCCCCGGTGAAGGCGCACATGGAAATGATGCAGCGCTGCACGGTGCTGGAACGGGCGGAGATCTTCTTGCTGCCGTTATGGAACACGCGCCTGTAGTTTTTGTACATACGTGCGGCAATCTGGCGGTGCTCCTGGGTGCCTAGGTAGGTGAGGCGGCCATCCATGTTGTCGTGGTATTTTATGAGGAGGTCTATCTGCTCCCTCACGGCCTCTCCCTGGGGGGTAAGTACGCCCGCATTATGGGCTTCACGGTACTTGCGCTGCACATTGTCATACTCCGTCCCGGCCCAGTTGCTTCGTGAGCCGTGGCGGCCGTAATGGCTGATATAAAAGGGTTTGTACCCCTTGGGGGCGGGCGTCTGCGGCCCGGGAAGGTATTCGTAGGGGTCCATGTTCACGCCAGCGCGGAAGATGCGCTGGGCGTACTCCGCCTCAAGCTGAGGATCTTTTTCCTGAGCGAATGCCGCTGCTACCGGAAGCAGCACGGCGAGTAAGGTTACTAGTTTTTTCATAGGTGCTTGCGCTTTTTTACCCCATAAAGGTACAAAAATATCCCAACATCACTGCAGTATTTTTCTTATCTTTGCAAACTGAACATTAATCACTATGGCAGAATCATTCTCCGAGATAGGAAAGATTGAGGCTATAGAGCAGCTTTACAGGCTGTCGGCCTATAACCCCGTGAGCGGGCTAAGTTACACTTCCAAGGGCGGAAGTATCATCACGGCGTCCAGGATGTACCTGGAGGGGCCGGATTTCAATCTGGTGTACTTTCCCCTGAAGCACCTGGGCTATAAATGCGTGGTGGGCGTTGTTGGCGAGCTCTATGCCGCCCTGGCAAAGCCAAAGCTCCTGAACGTGATACTTGGGGTATCGGCCAAACTGGACCTTCCGCAGGTGAAGGACCTTTGGATGGGAATCACCGTGGCGGCAAAGGAGCACGGCTTCGAGGCCGTGAACCTTGACCTCCAGCCTTCCCAGAACGGGCTTTACGTGAGTATGAGCGCTACGGGTGAGACATCGGCCCTCACCGCAAAACGCCGGATGGCGGCAAAGAGCAAGGACCTTATCTGCGTTTCCGGTGCCCTTGGAGCCGCTTTCCTTGGCCTGCAGGTACTGGAGCGGGGCGCAAAGGAGTTCTCCGAGAAAGGCACGCAGCCGGATATGAAGGAGTATAAGATGCTGGTTGGAGACTACCTTCGTCCGGAACTGGAAGCATCTGTGGTTGAAAGACTTGAGGATGTTGAAATTTACCCTTCCTACGGCTATTTCGTGACGCGGGGGCTGGCCGACGCCCTGAAGAGGCTCACGCGTGACAGCGGCCTTGGCGCAAAGGTTTATGCCGATAAGATCCCATTCGAAGGCGGCAGCTTCCAGCTTGGGAAGGAACTGGACCTGGATCCTGTATCGGCCGCAATGAACGGCGGAGACGACAACCGGCTGCTGTTTGTGGTACCTATCCTCCATCTTGAAAAGTTCAGGAGGGAGTTCCAGACATTCGACATCATCGGACACCTTGCTCAGCCGGAAGCGGGCACGGTTCTTGTTACTCCTGAAGGCGTTGAATTTCCGGTAAAAGCCCAGGGCTGGACGGATGAAAATGAATAATTTTTGCTAACTTTATCGGCCGAAAATATCTAATTAACAAAATAAAATGAAAAAAGTTCTTAGCGTAATCGCCCTTTCCGTGGCCTTTGTCGCCACAGCTCCCGCACAGAGCATTCTTGGCGGCCTCCTTGGCGGAAACACTTCCTCCCAGGATTCAAATGCAACCCTCAGCACCCTTGGAAACATCATCTCCGGCCTTGCCGGCACAGTTTATTCGGCACCCGTAAGCCTTGACGGCACCTACACCTACAACGGTGTGGCTTGCTCCGCTTCAAGCTCCGAGGGCAACGTCCTCACAAATCTTGCCGGTACTGCCGTTACCGCAGGTATGGAATCCAAAGCCGACGAATACCTCGCAAAGGTTGGCATCAAGCCCGGTGCCATGACATTTACATTCAATGCTTCCGACAACAGCTTCGTCCTCAACTGCGGCCCCCTGGCACTGCCCGGCACATACAAAGTTGGTGAAGGCGAAAAAACCGTCACCCTTACCTTTGGAAAGACCATGAAGTTCCTCAGCATGACCGGCACCCTTGAAAGCAGCCTCACCGGCGCCAAGATGCTCTTCACCGCAGACAAGCTCCTGGACATGATGAAGAAGATCTCTTCCCAGCTTGGTGAGAAATCCAGCCAGATCAAGGCCATCGCAGGTCTTGCCGACGGCTACGACCAGTTCCGCATTGGCTTCAAGCTCGTGAAGTAATTTGCAGCGCGCGTGGTGACAACACGCTAACTATAAAGCATTTACGTAAAAACGTCTACCTGGTTTCGGGTAGACGTTTTTGCATAACGACTTGTGCTTCAGCCGTTTAGCTCCACGGCAGGAGATTTCTCGACTCCGCCCTGCGGGCTTCGCTCGAAATGACAATCCCGTCATGCCCGACCTGATCGGGCATCTTGTGCCCGGGACGGAACCATCACTGCCAAATTGTCAGAAAAAGCCGGGACGGAACGGAGATTGAAGACTGGTCCATAGAAAAGGAGAAAAGAATATGGATCAGAACAACAATAATAATCAATCATTCCTGCAGAGGTTTGCAATAAACCTCAACGAGAGGGCGGCTCAGGGGAAACTGGACCCGGTGATTGGCCGTGACGACGAAATCCGCCGTGTGCTTCAGATCCTAAGCCGAAGGACAAAGAACAACCCCATTCTGGTTGGTGAACCGGGCGTGGGTAAAACCGCAATATCTGAAGGCATCGCCCAGAACATAGTGAACGGGCAGGTGCCGGAAAACCTTAAGAGCAAGAAAGTCTACTCCCTGGACATGGGCGCCCTCATTGCCGGCGCAAAGTATCAGGGCGAGTTTGAAGAGCGCCTGAAGGGCGTTGTGAAGGAAGTTGTGGACAGCGCCGGTGAGATAATCCTTTTCATCGACGAGATTCACACCCTGGTTGGCGCAGGCCGGACCAGCGGCGCAATGGACGCCTCCAACATCCTCAAGCCGGCGCTGGCCCGCGGCGAACTCAGGACCATCGGCTCAACAACCCTGGACGAGTACCAGAAGTACTTTGAGGCCGACAAAGCCCTGGAGCGCCGTTTCCAGATGGTGATGGTGGACGAGCCTTCCCCGGCAGAGTCAATTGCCATCCTGAGGGGCCTCAAAGAGCGTTATGAGAACCACCACAAGGTGCGCATTGAGGACGACGCCCTGATTGCCGCAGTGAACCTGAGTCACCGGTACATCACCAGCCGTTTCCTCCCGGACAAGGCCATCGACCTTGTGGATGAAGCCGCCTCAAAGCTCCGCCTGGAGATGAATTCCGTGCCGGAGCCCATTGACGAGCTAAATTCGGCCATAAGGCAGAAAGAAATTGAGCGCGAGGCTATTAAGCGTGAAGGGACATCGGCCAAAATGGAAAAACTGGAGGCCGAATTGAAGGACCTGCAGGGTAAGCGTGACGTCCTCATGAAGCGCTGGAACTCCGAAAAAGAGATTCTGGAAGGGCTCCAGACCGCCCGCCAGCAGCTTGAGGAACTGAACATCCAGGCAAAGGCCGCCGAGCGCGCCGGAGACTACGCCAAGGTGGCCGAAATCCGCTACGGCAAGATGGCAGCAACGCAGAAGCGTATAGATGAGCTCACCGCAAAGGCGGAGGCTATCAAGGAACCAATTGTCACAGAGGCTGTTACCCCGGAAGACATTGCGGAAGTTGTAGCCAAATGGACCGGCATCCCCGTGAAGCGTATGCTGGAATCCGAGAAAGAGAAGCTCCTGAGGATGGAGGCCGAACTCCACAAGAGAGTCGTGGGCCAGGACGCCGCCATAAAGGCCGTGGCCGATGCCGTGCGCCGTAACCGCGCAGGGCTTTCCAACGAGAAAAGGCCTATCGGCAGCTTCCTCTTCATGGGTACCACCGGCGTAGGCAAGACTGAACTTGCAAAGGCCCTGGCAGAGTTCCTCTTCAACGACGAGAACATGATGACGCGTATTGATATGAGCGAATATCAGGAGCGTCACACTGTGAGCCGTCTTGTAGGTGCGCCTCCGGGATACGTAGGCTACGACGAAGGCGGCCAGCTCACGGAGGCCGTTCGGCGCAAACCCTACTCAGTGGTGCTTCTGGACGAGATTGAGAAGGCCCACCCGGACGTATTCAACGTGCTTCTGCAGGTGCTTGACGACGGCCGGCTCACGGACAACAAGGGCCGCACCGTGGACTTCAAGAACACCATCCTCATCATGACCTCCAACGCCGGAGCGGATATTATTCAAAGCTACATGGAGCGTCTCCCGGAGGTGAACGGCATTGACATGGAGGCACTTACAAAGCGCCGCCAGATGCTTGACGAGTGCAGCGCCCGCGTTCTGGACGTGCTCAAGCAAACCGTTCGGCCGGAATTCCTCAACCGTATCGACGAGATAATAATGTTCGACCCCCTCACCAAGGCCGATATCCGCGACATCCTGCACCTGCAGGAGGAGGAACTCCGTAAACGCCTTGCAGACAGCGGCATAAGCGTGGAATTCACCGCCGCCTTTGAAGACCACATGGTGGAGAAAGGCTATGACCCGGCATACGGCGCCCGCCCTGTGAAGAGGGTTATGCAGCGGGAGTTGGTGAACCTCCTTGCCAAGGCCATCCTTGACGGCACCGTGAAGAAAGACTCCACCGTGCACGTAGACGCCGTGGGCGGCGAGGTTGTGGTGCGGTAACTGCCCTTACTTCCTCAGGACCTCATAGTGCTCTATGCCGATTGAATGGAGTTCACGGATGAACTCAGATGTGACGGCTACCTGGAACTTCTTGGAGTAGAACTGGATGCGGTAGCGGGTCTGGGGGTCATAAAGATACAGCGTGAGGGGTATATTGCCCTTATGGTGCTTCACCACGTTCACAAGGTCTTTACGGAACTTGTCCGTAAGCATGGGAGTGGTGATATCCATTGAGAAGCCGCCAAGGAGGTCTTCGGCCACATTGCCAAGGAGAGTGACCTTACGGAGTTTGAATACGTACGGAGGCGCGGGTTTACCCTGCGCCTTTTCTTCCGGCTTCAGGAAATACTTCTCTGCAATCTCTCCTTCAAGGAAAAGGGTGGCTTTTGGCTGCATGTACTGCATGAAGACCTCGTGATCCTTCCCGAAGAGAGTGAGTTCAAAGGAGCCGGAATAGTCTTCCAGCATGGTGCGTGAATAGGGTTTCCCAGCCTTTGTGGTGAGCTGCTTGAAATCCGTCACAATGCCGGCAATGGACACTTTGGCGGTCTTTTTCTTGGAGTCGCAATCGGCAATGAGATCCTGAAGGTCATTTATCTTGCAGGTGGCGAAATTCTTTATCTCAAAGTCATAGCGGTCCAGAGGATGCGAACTCAGGTACATCCCCACAAGGTCTTTCTCCCTCTGGAGTTCCTCCATTATATCCACGTTGGGGACGCCTTCGGGGAGACCCGGGCGCTCCGGCTTCATTTCCTCTGCATCTCCAAAGAGGGAGGCGCCGGCCTGAACGGAGTCGTTCTTGTAAAGGTCTCCGTAGCGGGTGATCTGGTCTATGAAGAGGTCTCCGCCGCCCTTCCCGGGAAGGAAGTACATTCCACGGGGATGGCCGAAGCTGTCCAGCGCGCCGGAGTTTACAAGGTTTTCAAAACTCTTGCGGTTTACGCAGCCACTCATCCTCTCCACAAAGTCATAAACGTCTGAGAAAAGGCCGTTTTCGTCACGTTCTTTCACAATTGCATCCACAATATTGCCACCGAAGCCCTTGATGGAACTGAGGGCAAAACGGACGTCTCCCTTGGCATTTACCGTGAACTGGCCGGAACTTTCGTTGACATCCGGGCCAAGGATCTTGATGCCGTGGCTCTTGCAGTCGTCCATTATCTTTACGGTTTCCTCCATTGACTTTGCGCAGTTGAGGCAGCTGGCAAAGAATTCGGACGGGTAATGGGCCTTGAGCCAGCCGGTCTGGTAACTCACCCAGGCGTAGCACGTGGCGTGGGACTTGTTGAAGGCGTACTGGGCAAACTTCTCCCAGTCTTTCCATATCTTGTCCAGGACTTTCTCCGGGTGGCCGTTGGCCTTGCCTCCTGTCATGAACTTGTCCTTGAGGGAGTTCAGGATGTCTATCTGCTTCTTACCCATGGCCTTGCGGAGTTTATCGGCCTCACCTTTAGTGAAGCCCGCAAGTCTCTGGGACAGAAGCATCACCTGCTCCTGGTATACCGTTACGCCGTAGGTGTCCTGAAGGTATTCCTCCATTTCCGGAAGGTCATACTCTATCTTCTGCTCTCCCTGCTTACGGGCAACGAAGTCCGGGATATAGTCCATGGGGCCGGGCCTGTACAGGGCGTTCATAGCGATGAGATCCTCAAAACGCTCCGGCTTCAGCCTCTGGAGCCAGGACTTCATGCCCTCAGATTCAAACTGGAACACGGAAGTGGTGTCACCGCGGCCGTAGAGCTCAAGGGTGGGTTTGTCGTCAATGGGGATGGCCTCAATGTCAATATCCTCACCGTGGTGCTCCTTTATGAGGTCCAGGCAGTTATGGATGATCTGGAGGGTGATAAGGCCCAGGAAGTCCATCTTGAGCATACCCACATCCTCAATGTAGTGGCCATCGTACTGAGACGTACGCACATAAAGGCCCGTATCCTTATCCTGGGAAAGGGTGATGGGGAGATATTCCGTAAGGTCTCCACGGCCGATAATAGTGGCGCAGGCGTGCATTCCAACCTGCCTTACGCAGCCTTCCAGAGCCTGGGCATATTTCAGGACCTCCTTATTGATTTCCGGACCGTTCTTGAGTTCCTCTATGAACTCCGGAACAAGGCGGTAGCAGTTCTTCAGGTTGATCTTGACGTCTACGTCTTCCATACCCTTCTGGAAGGTCTTTTTAACGCCGTCAACCTCCTTTTCAACCACCTTGAAACCGGGCTTAAGTTCATCCAGCTTGGGGTTGAAGGGGTATTCCTTCTCTTTTTTCTCAGAAAGGCGGTCCGGGACCATCTTGGTGAGGCGGTTACTCTCATCTATGCTCACGTGGGAGATACGTGCAACGTCCTTGATGGCGCTTTTGGCGGCCATTGTGCCAAAGGTGATGACACGGGACACATGGGAGGCTCCGTACTTGTCCTCAACGTACTGGTGGGCCTTTGTAAGGTCTTCAAAGTCCACATCTATATCAGGCATACTGATACGGTCCGGATTGAGGAAACGCTCAAACAGGAGCTGGTACTTGATGGGGTCAAGGTTGGTGATCTTGAGGCAATAGGCAACAACTGAGCCTGCGGCGGAACCACGGCCAGGGCCCACCATAGAGCCCATTGCGCGGGATGCGGCTATGTAGTCCTGGACTATGAGGAAATAGTCCGGGAAACCCATACGGCATATGGTCTTGAGCTCAAAGTCTATGCGCTCTGACTGCTCCTGGGTAAGGGTTTCCCCGTAACGCTCATGCGCGCCTTTATATGTAAGGTGGCAGAGGTAGGCCACGGAATGGCAGAAGCCGTCTCCGCGGTAGGTGCCGTGTTTGTCCCATCGGCCTGCATCTATTACGTCCTTGTACTCCTCCAGG